>Ga0315906_10010767_pt1 | contig 10707 bp, 6 predicted proteins | sample LakEriMetagenome_4_FD_203526 | JGI IMG/M metagenome (GOLD analysis project Ga0315906, IMG submission 203526) | Freshwater fungal communities from buoy surface, Lake Erie, Ohio, United States - Buoy 2 MA122 | ecosystem: Environmental > Aquatic > Freshwater > Lake > Lake biofilm | place: USA: Lake...
ACCGACGGGGTGGAGCGCCTCAAGGTCTACCGCGCTCATGTGACGTGGGACGCCCCGACCTTCCGGCTCGAGGCGTTCCATCGGTCGGGCCACTATCACTGGGGCTACGAGGGGGACCTCTTCGGTGTGTACCGCGAGGCGAACTACGGGCGCAACATCGACATCTACAACGCCGTCGCGCCGACCGGGATGGAACTCACCGGGAAGCGGCAACTGACCGGCCTTTCGGTGGCGGTCGGCCCCGAACTCTGGTGGGGCGCGAATCCGGCCGCGCTCGTGAAGTATCGGCGTCGGATCGCCGGGATCGACGTGACGGGCCTCATCCATGAGGACCTCGCGCGGATCCCAGTGGGGTCGACGACGAGTTCCCTCGCCATCCCACTCCCTCCGACACGGCGCGTCTCGCTCGCACTCGCCACCACGCTCGGCGGGATCGGTCTCGAGGCCGGTGGGATCTGGGCGGGGTCGACCCGCGTGGGGGAGACCTTCCAGTATGTCGAGGGGACCTCGGGGAACTATCAGGTCCTGCAGGATGAGATCCGCCCCAGCGATACCTTCGGCGCCAAGGCGAAGGTCACGGTGTCGCGTGGGCGCGTGAACTGGTATGCACAGGGTGGTGTGATGGGGCTCGTCGCCGACGGCGGACCGACGGCGGTGCAGACCTTCACCGGGTGGTGGCTCCGAGACACCGGGATGAGCAACCAGTGGAACGCGATGTCGGGGATCACCTACACGATCGGCGCCTTGCAGATCGCACCGAACCTCTTGGTACAGGCCCCGTTGATCGGCCCGATGCCGAGCGATGCGCCGGCCCCGGCCCGGCTGCGCAATGTGCTCCGGGATCCGTTCGTGGTGCGTGGCAACCGAGAGATGGCGGCGGGCGAGCTCGTCCTCACCTGGGACCCCACGCCGGCGACCTGGATGTATCAGTGGGACAACGACGTCCGTGAGGATGCCCGCTTCGCCGCGAGCCTGGCCTACACGTACAAGCATCTCCCGACGGGGATGGACGCGGCGATCGGCATCCTCGCCGACGGACGGACCCCGTTCGCCTTCCCCGCCTCGACCCCAGCGCGTGACCTCTGGGAGGTCCGCCTGCGGACCATCGCGCGCGTCGGCAGCGATCTGCGGGTCATCACCAACCTGTACGGCGGCACGGCGGAACCCAACGGCAACAGCCAACGCCTCGTCTCGCGCGTGGGCGGCGACCTGCGCCTCGTCTCGGGTCCGATCAAGGTCATGGGGGCGGTGCGCCTCAATGACTTCGGCCCCTTCGATTACCACCGGGACTTCAATCTGACCTTCCCCGCCCAGTACCTGGCTGACGTCGCCTACGTGCTCGGCAAGCCCCAGTGGTTCGACCTACCGGAGACGAAGCTCGGCCTTCGTGGTACCTATCGGACCTTAGATCGCTACTCCCCACGCTACTGTCCGGTCCGCATCTCCAATGCGATCGGCGACCAGGTCTGTGATGGCACCGCGCCGGGCTATCCGCTCGGACGCGAGTGGGAGATCCGCAGCTACCTCACGGTGGCCTGGTGAGCGCCCCGACCGTGACCCACGCCAGCGGCGTCGGCGTCGAGCCGCGCGTCGAGCCGCGTGTCGAGGCCCTGCTCGGTCGGATGCGGCTCACCGAGAAGCTCGGCCAGATGATCATGGGGGAGCGGGCGTCGACCACCCCTGAGGACGTGCGCGCGTATCACCTCGGCGCGGTCCTAAGTGGCTCGGGATCGGTCCCCGGCGAGAATCGCCCGGCCGATTGGGTCGCGCTCAACGACGCCTTCTGGGTGGCGTCCACTGATGACGCGGACGGACGCACCCCGATCCCGCTGCTCTATGCAGTGGACGCGGTGCACGGGCACGCGAATGTGCGCGGCGCCACGATCTTTCCGCATCAGATCGGGCTCGGGGCCACCCGGGATCCCCAGCTCGTCGCACGGATCGCCCGCATCTGCGCGCGCGAGATCCTCGCGACCGGCCTCGATTGGAACTTCGCCCCGACCCTCGCCGTGGCACGGCACGTCTACTGGGGCCGCACCTACGAGAGCTTCTCCGATGATCCCTCGCTCGTGGCGACCTTCGCCGAGCACTTCGTCCAGGGGATGCAGGGGACGCTCCACGACGACGGCGTGCTCGCCTGCGCCAAGCATTGGATCGGCGATGGGGCGACGTCCGAGGGGGTCGACCAGGGCGATGCCCGCCTCACCGAGGCGGAGCTCCAGCACACGCACCTGCCCCCGTACCTCGCCGCGCTCCGCGCCGAGGTGCAGACGGTCATGGTCTCGTTCAATAGTTGGAATGGCACCAAGTGTCATGCCCATCCGTATCTACTGTCCGAGGTCCTCAAGGGACGGCTGGGATTCAACGGGCTCGTCGTCTCCGATTGGGACGGCGTCGATCAGGTCGCGGAGGACCTCGACGAGGCGATCGCCCTCGCCGTGAATGCGGGAGTCGATATGATCATGTGTGCCGCCGATTGGCGACGGCGCCTCGACGGGCTGCAGCGGGCGGTCGATGCCGGGACGATCCCACTCGCGCGGATCGATGACGCGGTCCGGCGCATCCTGCGGGTGAAGGTGCGCGCCGGGCTCCTCGATCGGGTCCGGCCGAGCGCGCGTCCCTGGGCCGTGAGCGAGACCTTCGGCAGCGCGGCGCATCGCGCCGTCGCGCGGGAGGCGGTGCGCCGCTCCCTCGTCCTCCTCAAGCATGAGGGGGAGACGCTCCCGCTCCGGGGGACGCAGCGGATCCTCGTCGCCGGGAAGCACGCCGATGACATCAGCCATCAGTGCGGGGGGTTCAGCGCGGCTTGGCAGGGCACGCACGGCAACGAGGCGATCGAGGGCGGGACCTCGATCTGGCAGGCGGTCCGCGCCCTGGCCCCCGAGGCCACGCTGAGCGTGGATGGGAGCGCCGCGGATGCAGCGCGGCACGATGTCGCGATCGTGGTGATCGGTGAGATGCCGTACGCCGAGGGGATGGGGGACATCCGTCCGGGGGGGCGGATCACGCCCCCGCTCCCCGGTGGGCTCCGCACCGCGAACCTCGAGCCCTACGGCACGACCCTGGAACTCGCGGAACGACATCCCGAGGACCTCGCGGTGATCACCGCCCTTCGTGCGAAGGGGATCCCGGTCGTGACGGTGCTGCTCTCAGGACGCCCCCTCCTGGCGGACCGCGAACTCGCCGCCTCGCAGGCCTTCATCGCGGCCTGGCTGCCAGGCTCCGAGGGGGCGGGCATCACCGACGTGCTCTTCGGCGACCACGACTTCACGGGGACGCTCCCCTTCCCCTGGCCCGCCGCCACCCCGAACGCCGATGGGGTGGCCCCGGCGCGCTTCCCGCGCGGCTTCGGGCGCACGTACCGGTGACCGCCCGCGCACCGCGGCGGCGCTAGACCGCCGCGGTGCGACGCCGCTCGAGCTCGGCCCGCACGGCGTATGCGCGCTCCTCCGTGAGCGGATAGCCCATCATGATCCAGATGGCGAGCCCGGAGGCGAGGAAGGGGATCCAGACATCGGCGAGTCGCAACAGATAGAGCGTCTGTGGGGACTGGGCCCCACCGAGGGCGACGTCGAAGCCTGTCGCATTGAGGATCAGCCCGCCGGTGGCGAGGGCGACGGCCATCCCGACCTTCACCACCCACCAGAAGATCGAGCCGAACATCCCTTCGCGGCGTCGCCGGGTCTCGAGCTCATCGGTGTCGACGACATCGGCCATCATCGCCCCCATCAGGGTGAAGAGGCCGCCGAGCCCGAAGGCGAGGAGCGGCGCCGGGACGAGGACGAGCCACGGCCGGGCCGGATCGTAACAGACCCACTTGAGCGCGTACCCGACCATCGAGAGCCCCGTCGAGACGAAGAACGCGCGCTGCTTACCGATCCGTGTGGCGAGCCACGTGATGAAGGCGATCACCCCGAAGGTGGAGATCGCGCCGAGCGTCCCCGCGTAGCCGGTGTAGCGCGCCCCGAGCTCCTGATCCCCACCGAACACATAGTAGATCACCACGTACGACTGGAACGACGAGATCATGATGAAGCCGTTGAACACCAGGAAGGTCGCCAGGCACAGCCGTCGGAAGGGGCGGGTGCGCAGTGTGACGGCGAACCCTTGGAAGAAGGTGCGCGCCTGGTGGCGGACGGCAGACCAGCCACCAGCAGCGTCCGCCGTGACGCCAACCGCCGTGCTGGCCGCTGACGGGAGGAGCCGCTCGCGCAGGACGAGGGCGGGGATGATCCCCACCACACAGGCGACGACCCCTACCGCGATGGCGAGCCCGCGCGCCCCCTCGGCGGGGGTCGCGAACCAGGTGGGGTTCGTCATGATCCAGAGGAACCAGGGGGAGACGATGTACGCGAGCTGCGCGATGAAGTTCTGCACCCCCATGAGGCGCGTCCGCTCGTGATAGTCGGGGGTGAGCTCATAGCCGAGCGCCACCCACGGGGTCGCGAAGATCGTATAGCCCACGTAGAAGATCGTGGACCCGATCGTGAAGTACCAGAAATACCAGAGCTCGCTCTTCCCCACGGGGAGAAGCCAGAGGAGGGCGAAGGAGATCCCGGCGAAGAGCGCCCCGACGAAGATGTACGGACGCCGTCGCCCCCACCGAGACCGGGTCCCATCGGAGATGAACCCCATGAGCGGATCGGTGAGGGCATCCGTCACACGCGGGATCGCACTCGCCAGTCCCACCAGGGCGGGATTCATCCCGAAGCCGAGGTTGAGGATGATGAGCATCCCCCCGATCGCCGCGGCGAGGGTGTTGTTCACGAAGCCGCCGAGCCCGTAGGCGATCTTATGCGAGAAGAGGATGCGGTCGGCGGGCGCCGTCTGATGCCGAAGGGTCCTGTCCGGATCGGTGCCACGACTGAGACGCGTGTGCCAGGCGGCGAGGGCGAGACGGAACCAGCCAGTGCGACGGTCGCTCATCGGCGCTCCTGTGAGACGCGGACCCAATCGACGGTCAGGGACTGCGGGAAGGTGGTGGATGCGTCCGGAGGACCGACGAAGCCCCCGCCGACCGCGAGGTTGAGGATGATGAAGAACTCGTGGTCGTAGACCCACGGGCCGGGCTGATCCCCCTTCGCCACGACGTGATAGAGCCGATCATCGAGGTAGAAGCGGATCTCGCGCGGCGTCCAGTCGGCGCGGTAAACATGGAAGCCGTCATCGAGACGCCCGGAGGGGAGGGTGTATCGCCGCGTGAGCGATGCGCCACCCGAGTAGCCCGGGCCATGCACGCTCGCGAGCACCACCGAGGGCTCCTGCCCTCGGTATTCCATGATGTCGATCTCGCCGGATCGGGGCCACCCGACCACGGGGAAATCCGCACCGAGCAACCAGAATGCGGGCCAGAGGCCTCGCCCCGTGGGCATCTTCATCCGCGCCTCGAAGCGCCCGTACTGGAACTGGCGCCGCCCAAGGGTCTTGAGTCGCGCGGAGGAGTAGCTGCGATTCAGGAATGATTCCTGGCGCGCCGTGATCACCAGGTGCCCGTCGCCATCGAGCGCGGCATTGCTGCGGCGGTCGGTGTCGTATTCGAGCTGCGCGTTCCCCCAATCGGTCCCGACGTCGGCGACCCACGAGGTCGGATCGGGGGCGGATCCGGCCGGCCCGTCGAACTCATCCGACCAGACCAGGGCGTAGGTAGGAGCCGTGGCGCCGGTGCAGCCACCCAACAGGAGCGCGAGCCCCAAGGCACGAAAGAAGGACATGATGGTCAACTGAAGAGGTCAGCGCGTGACGCGTGCGCGCGCCACGGGACGAAAGAGGCGTGGGTCGCGAAGCGCGGCATCGAGCACGAGCGTCGCCGCCCCCAGCGCGATGCCATGGCGACCGAGTGTACTCGCACGGATCTCGGTCGCTGCCGCCGCAGGGACGAAGGTTCGTCGCAGGGCGGTGGCACGCAGCGGCACGATCAGCTTGTCCCCAAGCCCCGCGATCCGTCCCCCAAGGATCACCGCCGATGGGTTCAGCAAGTTGAGCATCCCCGCGATCGCCACGCCGAGATGCTCCGCCACCTCGTGGACCACCTGCAGCGCGAGCGGATCATCCTCGCGCGCCGCCGCCTCGAGTCGGGCAATCGTCGGCGCACCCGTGGCTAGGGCGCTCTGTGGGTACACCGAGGCGAGGGCGAGTATGCGCGCTTCGAGCGCGGGGGCGCCGACGAAGGTCGTGAGACACCCACGATTGCCACAGTTGCAGGTCTCGCCGCGCGGATCGATGGCGATGTGTCCGATCTCCCCACCGACGCCACTCGCCCCGCGGTGGATCCGCCCATCGATGACGTGCCCCGCCCCGATCCCCGTCGCGATCTTGATGTAGGCGAAGTGGTCGAGCCCCTGCGCCGCACCCCACCAGCGCTCGGCGAGTGCCCCGAGATTCGCGTCGTTGTCGACGAGGACGGGGACCTCAAGATCCGCCAACAGCTCGCTGAGCCCGTGACGTCCCCCCCACGCCGGCATCGCGACGGGGGAGAGACGATCGAGATGTCGCAGGTCGACGGGGCTCGGGACGGCCACGCCGATCCCGATGAGCCGGCGCTCGGCCGACTCGCGACCGGCGAGACTCGCCTCCACCTGCGCGCGGATCACCCGACGGGCACCATCAGGATCGGTCTGGACCGGATGGGCGACGCGATCCGAAGCGAGGATCCGTCCGCGAAGGTCGGTGAGGATCGTCGCGACGTGGGAGGCGCCCATGTCCACGCCGAGGATCGTCCCGGCATCATCCTGGAACTCGAGGACGATCGGCCGTCGTCCGCCCTGCGAGGCCCCGACCCCCGCCTCCCGGACCAGCCCCGTCGCCAGCAGCGTCTCTACGATCTCCGAGACGGTCGAGCGGGAAAGGCCGGCGCGGCGCGCGATCTCGGCGCGGGAGATCCGCTCCTCGTCCCAGATGAGCCGGAGCACGGCGTCAGCCAACGACGGTGGGCGCGCCGGACCGAAGTCCGACGCGCCCACCCGGGGACCCGGAATCCGGGTCAACGTCCCTGCCGCCACACGGCACGCGCCATGGGCAGAAGCCTACTTATGGAATAGGACGTTGTCGATGAAGGCCGTGCGCGAAGCCGGCGCACTCACGAAGATGAGCTGCGCGAGGTTCGCCCGGGTGGTGAGACCGGTGAACTGGCTCAACGGGATGTTGAAGGTCACCCAGCTCCCGGTCGCCAAGGCCGGGGTCGTGGCAGCCGAGAAGGTCAACTCGTGCTCCTTGTCGTCACTGCCCCCGAACGCGTTGTTCGCGCCGAAGTCGACGAGCTTGACCTTGAACTCCGCCGGGGCTGCGGTGGGATCGGGGGTCCAGAGGTCAAAGGAGAAGTGTGTCATCGTCGACGCGTTGACGGTGGCCGTGGTGAACTCGGTCCCCGAGAAGACGAGGTTCGAGTACTTCTTGACGTCATTCCCCGCGACCTGGACGTCAGCGACATCCGCCTGATCCCACGAAGCCGACCAGGTGTCGACGGTCCGATTGGTGTACGCATTGCTGAAGAGCGAGATCACGTCCGCCGCCGCGTAGCTCGGCGTCGGCGCGGCGACCGCCGGCCCATCCGCCGAGAAGAAGACGTTGTCGAGGAAGAGGGTCCCGACCGAGCCAGAGAGGATGAGCTGGGCGACGCTCGTGCGTCCGGTCATCCCCGAGAAGCGCGCGAGGGGGAGCTGGAAGCGGACCCAGGTGCCCCGCGCGAGGGCCGGCGTGGACGCGGTGTTGAAGGTGAGCTCATGCTCGGTGTCGTCCCCACCACCGAAGGATCCGTTCGCGCCCCAATCGACGAGCTTCACCTTGAAGGTCGAGGCCGAGGTGAGGGAATCGGGGAGCCAGAGATCGAAGTTGAAGGTCGTCATCGCCGAGGCATTCACCGGGGCGGCCGGCTCGACGCCGGCGAAGACCAGATTCGTGTACTTCTTGACGTCATCGGTCCCCACCTTCACGTCAGCGACGTCCGCCTGATCCCACGAGGTCGACCAGGTGGTGCCGGTGCGATCGGTGTAGGCGTTGCTGAAGAGCGAGATCACGCTCCCCACAGGATTCGTCGGCGCGGTGTTGGCGCTCGCCGGGCCCGGCGGCGGCGGGATCTTATAGAAATAAACGTTGTCGAGGTAGGCCGTGGGGCTCCCCGAGATGATCATCTGTGCGAGGTTCGCCCGCGTGGTCAGCCCCGCGAAGGCGGAGAAGGGGATGTCGATCGAGTTCCACGCGCCGACGGTGATCGACGGGGTGGAGGTCCCGGTCAGGGTGACCTCATGCTCCTTGTCATCGCCCCCACCGAAGGCGCCGTTCGCCCCGAAGTCGACGAGCTTGATCTTGAAGCCCGTGGCACTCGTGACCCAGAGGTCGAGATGGAGTCCCGTCATCTGGGTGGCATCGACGCGCGAGGTGATGAACTCGATTCCGGCGTACGAGAGATTGGTGTACTTCTTGGCGGCATTGCCCGCGACCTGCACGTCGGCGACGTCGGCCTGGTCCCACGACGCCGACCAGGTGTCGACCGTCCGATTGGTGTAGGCATTGCTGAAGAGCGAGATCACGTCACCGGCGGCACGCGTGGGCGTCGGCGCCGCCGCGGCCGGCGGGGCACTCGCCGTCAGGGCGATGCTCCCCGAGGCGGGGATCGCCCCGAGCGCTCCATTGATCGTCGCCGAGCCAGCCCCGGCGACGGTGATCGTCCCATTGGTGACGGTGGCCACCGCCGCATTGGAGGTATTGAAGGTGAAATACCCGGCGGCGGCGGCGACGGTCTGATCCGCACCCCCGACGGCCGCGGTCACGGTGGTCCCGACGATCTTCCGGGTGTCCCCGACCTCCTGCTGATACGACCCGTCCGCGATCGCGGGGCGGATGTTCGTGACGGTCCCGAGGGTCTCGTACTGGATGTCATCGAGCCAGAGCGTGTAGCCCTGCCCGTTCTCCGGCCCTTCCGCGAAGAAGAAGAGCCCCTTCTCCGAGGTGAGCTTGCTCGCCAGCGGGATCGCGATGGAGTACTTCTGCCACGAGGTCGTGAGCGCGAGCGCGGATCGCTCAGCGCCGTACTGGGAGGTGCCGGTGTTGTCGTTGCCGAGGCCCGCGACGTTCAGCGTCGCGGCGACACTCCCCTTCGCATAGAAGGAGATGACGTCATACTTGCTGAGGTCGCGGCCCAGGTCGGCGACGAAGGCGCCACCGGCGTAGGTACCCGCCGGATCCCCGACCGCCGGCACGACGATCTTGAGCGAGCTGCTCCCGCGGTACTTGACGGCGTTGTCGATCGACATCGCCGTGAGCAACGACCCCTCGAAGGCCTGCCACGTCACCCCGTCACTGAAGGCATCGGTGAAGACCTTGGGATCGTTCGGGAGGGGCGCTGGACCCGTCCCGCCATCGCGACTGCATCCGGAGAGGACGAGCGCGAAGAGGAGGAGTGGGGCAAGGAGACGGGGCGATCGCATAGGGGGACTCCACGGTGCAGGTGACCGGACGGTGGCCGGTTGTTGGGGGAACGCGACCTGAGGAACACCTTCTTTGTTCGACAGCCGAACAAACGATGCGGCTCGCCGGAAACCCTGTCAAGGCGTGCGGTCAATTCGCCGAACTGGTTGGCCGCCGTCGGCGACCTAGGCTGGTCAGCGCGAGGAGCCCACCACCGGCGACCACCCCGACCCCGCCCTCGAGCCCCGTGGTCACCAGGGATCCGAGCGACCCCATCCCCGCGGTGAGCCCTTCGATCCCATGCCCCACCACCGGAATCCCGTGCGCGAGGATCGTCCCCCCGACGAGGAACATCGCGATCGTCCCGCCGATGCCGAGCCCCTTCAGGAGCCACGGCGCCGACCGGATGATCCCGGTCCCGAACGCGCGCGAGGCGCCCCCCGCCGCGATCAGACGGAGCCCGAGGTCGTCGAGCTTCACGATCCCCGCGACGAGGCCGTAGACGAGCGCCGTCACGAGGACACCGATCGCGCTCAGCGCGGCGATCTGCTGCGGCATCGGGGCCGAGGCCATCGTCCCGAGCGCAATCACGACGATCTCCGCCGAGAGGATGAAGTCGGTGCGGATCGCCCCGCGGATGCGCGTCCGCTCAAGCGCGACCAGGTCCACCCCCTGATCGCGGACCGCCGCGCGGAGCTCCGTCTGGTGCTGCGCGTCCTCGGCATCCTGCACGAGCTTGTGCCAGACCTTCTCGAACCCTTCAAAACAGAGGAAGGCCCCGCCGATCATGAGCAGGGGCGCGATCATTGCCGGCGCGACGGCACTGATCAGGAGGGCCGCCGGCACGAGGATCACCTTGTTGAGCAGGGACCCCTTCGCCACCGCCCAGACCACCGGGAGTTCGCGGTCCGGGGTGAAGCCGATCACCTGCTCGGTGTTGAGGGCCAAGTCGTCGCCCACCACCCCACTCGTCTTCTTGACCGCCACCTTGGACATGGTGGCGACGTCATCGAGGAGGGTGGTGATGTCGTCGAGGAGGGCGAGGAGGCCGGCGCCAGCCATGCGAGGAAGATATCACCTGCCCCCCCAGCGTTCGGACCGTGACGTCCGTAGAGGGACCGAATCCCCCGCCCGCCGTTTGCCACCCTAGGATCCGGGGCGCATACTGCAGGCGGTGCGCGTGACCCACGCACCGGCGACGCAGGCGCCCTGACCCCCGACCCGCGATGGCCGCCCGCCCCGCCGGCCATCTCCCACGGAGCACCTTGTGAGAGCATCCCGCACCATCCCCGCCCTCGCCCTCTG
>Ga0315906_10010772_pt1 | contig 10706 bp, 10 predicted proteins | sample LakEriMetagenome_4_FD_203526 | JGI IMG/M metagenome (GOLD analysis project Ga0315906, IMG submission 203526) | Freshwater fungal communities from buoy surface, Lake Erie, Ohio, United States - Buoy 2 MA122 | ecosystem: Environmental > Aquatic > Freshwater > Lake > Lake biofilm | place: USA...
CTCAGCCAAATGTGCCAACTGCGACCGTTACACATCCAACTTGTAGTGTTTCAACAGGAACTGTAGAGGTGACTTCTTATCCGCAGGATTTGCAGTTTTCGATTTCAGCACCTTCTGGTTATCAGTCAAGTACTACTTTTTCAACTGTTGCAGCAGATGATTTAGATACAAATTTTTATACACTGACTGTAATAGATTTCTTAAATTGCACCAATTCAACCACAATATCTGTAAATCCCCAAAAACCAGTTCCTAATCCCCCAACTGCAACAAATGCCGGTCATTGTGTTTATTCGTATCCGACAGGTTCGGTTTCGGATGTTAATGGTTTCACGACACCAACTTTTAAATGGTATACGGCTTCAACAAATGGAACATTATTACAATCATCCACTGCTACAACTTATTCAAGTTTGGTTCTGGCTACAACTACTTACCATGTTTCTGTAGTTCATCCAATTTCTACGTGTGAAAGTTCTCGTTCGGCAGTTACTGATACCGTTATTGATCCAATAAGTATATATAATCCATTTACAAATGACTATATCTGGAAAGGTGGTGCCGTTGGGAATCTATATGATTGGATGACCAGCACAAATTGGGTTCAATACGATGGAACAAACTTTATTACGGTCAATCAGGTTCCTGCATCAACAGATAATGTAATAATTCCGCCATCCAGCAGATGTATTTCAGCACAACCAACTGTTAATGGGGCGGCCGATCAATTCATCAATATTGATATCAAACCAGGAGGAGTGCTGACTGTCTCTGGAAGTGGAGTAATGAATGTAAGTGGCAATTGGACTAACAATGGAACATTTAATTGCGGAACAGGAACAGTTAATTTTGTTGGCTCTGGCAATCATTTTATTCAGGGTGCTAATCCGACAACCTTCTATAATTTAGTTGTTAACAAGCCGTTGAATGGTGTAAATAAGAGTGTTTTAAAACTTAATACACAAGCTTATATAACGGGTCAAATGACATTAACAGCTGGATTATTTGATATTTACACTTTTGATGTCAACATGGATGCTAGAACGATTAATGGTGGTTCGACCGCATCTTATGTCCAAACCACTTCAACAGGACGACTTCAACGTGATGTAGCTTCTTCCTCTCGACTTTTCCCTGTAGGAAGAAGTTCATACAATCCAGCGACTTTAACAAATTCAGGAACTTCGGATAAGTTTTCTATTCGTGTAGTTGATCGATTGACAAATATTGGAACACAAGCAGATAATGGAACACAAAGCGATTCAGCTGTTGTTAAACGAACCTGGATGATTGATGAGAATGTAATTGGTGGTAGCAATGTGACATTACGTTTAGATTGGAATGGGGATGAGCATCAAACCCGATTCGATCAAACTCAACCATACATAACTCACTACAATACATCAGCGAGTAAATGGGAAAATAAAGGTTGGTCGACTAGAACTTGCTCTAATAGTCTTGGTTTTGTTCAAACAACTGGAATAACGAGCTTTTCTCCTTTCGGAATTTCTTCACCAGAAGGAGGCGTTTCATTACCAGTTGAATTTATATACCTCAATTCGGAATGCAAATATGATGAAATCAATCTCGAATGGGCTACGGCATCTGAACACAATTCATCTCATTTTAATGTTCTTGCTAGTATAGATGGAGATGTATGGAGAGAAATCAGTCAAGTTTCCGCGGCAGGAAATAGCAACGAGCGTCTTATTTATATATTTATCTTATCTAAATCAAATAATTTCGAATACGTGAAATTAAATCAATTTGATGTCGATGGAAGAATGGCGGAATTTGGTCCATTTAAAATTAATTGTTTTGGAGGAGAAAATGACTTTCAAGTATACCCCAATCCAGTAAATGAGAAAATAAATATTCAATTGGAAAACAAAGGAATGGACTCAGAAGGGACTATTAGATTGATTTCGTCAAATGGTCAAGAAATTATTTCGGAAAAATTACCATTTTACTCGGGCTCAAATTTATTTGTATTGAAATTAGAAGATGAGTTACAAGGAGTCTATTTTATCGAATTTATGGTTGATAATAAGATCCGTAGAAAGAAAATCGTAATTATGTAAGCCTACTACTAATTTGCGATTGATTAAGCCTTGGAATAATCCAGGGCTTTTTTATTGTAATCGCTTAGTTGGTTCCCAAACACTTGATTCTATTCCTCTTAAATAATTAATTAAACCAATCAAGAGCGCCAAATTCATAGCTGAAAAATGAGTGAGAAATCTTAAAAAAGTAATATTAATATTTATTTTCTTCAGAAAAAGATCAGTTAAAACGAGAGTGACAACTAAAAGAATTACAACCAAAACATATAAATAAATTGGATTTACATGAATCAGAAAAATACAAGTTGAAGCAATAATAATAAGAATAATAGGAGTGAGCCAACGTAAAATTTTGTGAGATAAAAATGAAAATGAAATGGAATTAAAACGAAATAGCAAATTAAAAAAATACATAAGATTTTGAAAGTTTCCCGCTGAAATCCTAATCTTTCTTCGAAATTCTTCAGTTAAGTTGTTTGATACGTCTTCATATACCAATGCACTTGATTCATTGATACATTTAAAACCTTTTCGCAATGTTTCCATATTCAAAAAAAAGTCATCAACTAAAAAATGAATTGGTATTTTAGAAAATGCCTTTTTACGAATGGCAAAACAACCTCCAAATGGCCCCATCATTGACCCCCAAACTTTACCTTCTGCATTTTTGGTTTCTACTTCCAAACCGATATATGTTTTTTCTTGAATCGATATCCCATCACTTTTTAGTCCTGTATTAATCATTCGCGAATCAACCAAGCCGATTACTTCATTCTTAAAATGCTTTAATAAATTTTCAATTGTAGTTGAATGAAATAGCACGTTGGAGTCTGTCAAAATTAATAGATCATTATTTGATTTTGCAACAAGTTGATTAATGATTTTAATTTTTCCTTGCCGCTCAAAAAATTCGTAAAGTTGGATTTGAGGGTGAGTTTTTTGTAAATCCCTAATTATTTCAATAGTTGAATCAGAACAATTATCAGTTCCGATAAGAAATTCAATTTTGTTAGAAGGGAATTTCCCCGAAAAAACACTTTTTATTTTTTGTCGAATAACCTTTTCCTCGTTATGAGCAGCCATAATTAGACTTACTTTTGGAATTTCCTCAAATAAATATGTTTGACAATTTGATTTTCTAAAATATGATAGAAGTCGAACAAGAATTGGATAAAACAAATAGGTGTGTAATACAAGCAGAACAGATACCCAAAATAAAACCTCGACTAATTGTATTTTGGTCATTAACTGTCTATTTTTATTTGGTTTTTCGTACTTAAATTTTCTAAAGTAAATTCACGCATTAGTTTCGTTAATTTATTTTGAATAGTTTTTACATTGTAAAAATTTTCAATGATTTGCTTTCCTTTTATTCCAATTTCCTCGCGTTCCTTTTGGTTCTTAAGAAGTCTGATAATTTGTTCAATAAATTCACTTGAATCTTTGCAAAAAGATGGATTACCTATGATTCCTTCTGCGCCTTTTTCGCTTAAAACTACTGGTGAACCTAAACTCATCGCCTCAAGGACTTTCATCTTTACTCCAGAACCTGATCTCAATGGTGCGATAAAAATCCCATGTTTAGCGATGAAATCTAAAGAACTTTCCACAAAACCATGGAGAAATATACCTTCTTTTTCTTTTAAAAAAGATATATTTTCTGAAAAAGTCCCAGCAATATGAAGTTCAAGGGATGGAAATTGAATTCTGACTTCGGAAAAAACTTCGTTTGAGAACCATTTCATGGCTTCAACATTCGGCATCCAATTAAAAGCACCTATGAAACAAAGGGAAGTTTTAGTGTAATCTAATTTTAGATCAAAAGTGGGCATTGAAACAGGAATAATTTCTGTTCTGCAAAAAGTATTTTCTTTAATGAATTCTTCATCTTTTAATGATAACGGAAAAATTAAATTCACCTCTTTTATCAAGTTGAATTCAAATTTTTTGAGTTTTAGATGAAGGTTATTTATGTACCATTTTTTTATTGGGTTTGATGTGTTATTTGATAGATTTTTCCAAATCAAATTTTCTATGTTATGGGCTCTGTAAATAAATTTCGAAATACCGGATTTTCTCAGATCATCAAAATACACACAAGAAAATAAACTTTCAAAAATTATTATTTCAAATTGATTTTCATCACAAAGGTTTAACAAAGAAACTGAAGTATCCTTGCTGTAAAATCGACTCAAATTGTAAGATTTTCCTCTAATTAAATCATTTAAAGCAGGAAGGAGTTTAATCTGAGTATCTACTCGGTGATGTTTAAATTTAATTTTGGAATTGTATTTATTCGGAATACTTTCGGAATTAAAAGGGTGTTTATGAGTTGCCAAAGAAAAATACGTTATTTCTTTGATGAATTCAATCTCATTCAGGCAATCTAAAAAGCGATTCATTGCAAGACATCCTCCATCTACAATGGGAAAAGGTGGCTTATGAGAAATGATTAATAACCTCATGAAATTAATCTTTTGAAAAGTTTAATCCATGATTCTTTGCTGAAAATTTGAGCGTCAATTGCCGCTGCCCAAGTTATTAGAATTGCAACAGGTGTAAAGAAAATACCCGCCATCCACATGCCCATGAAACTGTTTAGAACTTTAGTTTTTGCCAAATTCTCACCAATGCTAATTAAAATAAAGTATAACATGAAAATAAGAGCAGCAATGACAACAGGTGCTCCAAATCCACCTTTTCGAATAATAGCTCCTAGTGGGGCGCCAACAAAGAACAAAACGATTATGGCATAAGTTAAAGCAAACTTTCGATGAAATTCAATCCAATATAAATTTGATTCATTATCTGTAGTTTCTAAAAAAGCCATTTGATTTGAAATAGTTTCATTTTTAGTATATAAAGTTGAAATAACAGAATTGTATGCATTTACTTTTTCGTTTTTTGGTAGATTATCAAAGTTAATTTCTTCAATTTGTTTTTCCTTTAATCCAATTGATAATTGGGGATTGATTTGTTTTGATTTACGTGAAAATGTATACTGATTTTTTATTCCTTCAGCGAATTGTTCTAAAATCTTATTTTTTTTTATGTTCAGAGAGTCCATTGCATCTGAAATTTGAAAAACATTCATCATTTCATACTTGTCGGTAAAAATATCTTCTTCCGAACGATTTAATGAAAAACCGGATATGTTTAGTTTATAGATTCCTTTTTCAAATGAAGAAATTCTTGATGGACGGGTTGACATAGGATTTTCTGTGGTTTTTCCATTTGGAAGAAAAACGGGAGTTTGTATATCCATTTCTTCATAAATTTGCCCCTTTTTTAAATCGAAAAATAAATACCTGCCATTCTCCGATTTATAAATCCTCGCTTCAGCAGCCTTTACCGTTTTTATTTCAGTTGGAGTTGTATGATCATGAATAATAATATCTTTATATAGACTATCTTTTCCCTCTTTAACCTTGATTGCATATCCCTCAAAATCTTTGGTATAGACTCCTGGAGTTAGAATAGTTGAAATTTTTGTGTTTTGAATATCGTAAATTAAAGAATGCCATTTTAAATTAGAAATCGGAATAATATAATTTGCAAAATAAAAGGTAAAACATGCGATTCCCAAAACAACAAATGTTAAAGGGCGCATAATTCTATACAACGACAATCCGCTCGACTTGAGTGCAGTTAATTCATTGTTCTCAGACAGATTTCCAAAAGTCATTAAGGAGGATAGTAATATTGCCAAAGGCAGCGCTAGTGGAATTAAACTTGCCGAAACGTAAAATAGCAATTCTAAAATTACGAAAACTCCAAGCCCTTTACCCATTAAATCATCAATGTAGACCCAAAAAAATTGGAGAATTAAAATGAACATTGAGATAATCAACGTGATAACAAACGGACCGGCAAATGATCGAAAACTAAATAAGTAAAGACGTTTCAAGTCTTAGATTTTTGCAAATGTAGCGATTTACGATAGACTAACTAGAATTTAAGCTCCTAAGATTCGTTTCAAATCACCCACTTGTTGATTCCACAACAATATCGCACTTTCTTTGTCTTCTGAAAAAGCAAAATCAGTAATGTTTAGCGCTACTTGATTCGTTACAGGGTCGATATTGTAACCGATCTCAAAGTACGAATCCATTCCATCTTCTTCATCTGAAATCCATTTGAATCTTACCCTAGAATGGAGCTTATGATAAATCAATCGAGCTTTTTCGCTGCTTCCGTCCCAATTAAATGTATAAACATCATCTTTAACAGTAACATCATCCGCAAACCACTCACCTAAACCATCTGGAGAGGAAAACATTTTTTCCAAAATTCTCGGAGAAGATTTCAACATAAATTCCAGTTCATATTTTTCTTTCATAGGAATAGGTTTAATATACTAATTTTGCTTTTCAAGGCAATATAAGAATTTTTTTTCAATGTCACTCATAAATTCCTTTGAAAATAGTGGAAACTTTCTTTTCCGATACCGCGGACATTTACCGCTAGTTCTGTTTTTATTTGCCATTCCCGTTGCAATATTTACTCCTTATAAAGTATTGTATCAAAATGAGTTAATTAGGTCAATAATTTGGATTCTGTCATTTTCTTTAATTTTTACCGGTCATATGATTCGGATTTTGACTGTTGGAAGAAGATACATGCAATCATCCGGAAGAAATCGAAGCCATCAAGTTGCCAAAGAACTAAATACAACCGGTATTTATTCCATGGTTCGTCATCCGCTTTATTTGGGAAATGCACTAATTTGGTTGGGATTAGTTTGTTTTTTGGAAAATGGCTGGTTCATTCTCATTTTCATTCTCATTTTCTGGTTATACTACGAGCGAATTATGTTTGCTGAAGAGCGATTTTTGGAGAGACTATTTGGTGAAAAATTCAAACAATGGTCGGGAAATGTTCCCGCTTTCATACCAAGTTTTCGAAACCGAATTCCTTCGGATTCCGATTTTTCATTGCGAATTGTTTTTAAAAATGAGTATCCGGGACTAATTTCAACAATGACAACAGTTCTTTTTATTCTTATTCTTAAGCGATCAGTTATTAATCGTGGAATTGATTTCACTGCAAATGATGGGTATTTCGCACTTTTTATCCTGATTTTTGGCTTGACCTTCAAAGGAATTAAAAAGTATACAAAACTATTTAATCCCATGGATTAATTTGAAAGTGTTTTTTCGTAACCATACTTCAATTCTGAATTCTATCTTTGTCAAAAATTTGTGAGTTATGAAATTGGTTGTTTTTCTTGGAATTTTGGTTGTTACTTCAGCGGCACTTGTTTACGTTGTTTATTTGTTCTTAAAAAAGCAAGGTGAAAAGGAATTGATTTATTTACAAGGAGAATTAAAAAAACAACGTCAGGAATATTTCTTGCCAACCCGCCTAGAAGCCTATCAGCGTGCGATTTTATTGATGGAACGAATTCACCCAAATAGCCTGGTTATGCGTTTACACAACCCGGGTTTGCCCGCAAGAGCTTTGCAAATGGAATTCATCAAATCCATTCGAGAAGAATACGACCACAATGTAGCACAACAATTATTTATTTCTCCTGAAGGTTGGCAAATGATTAAAAATTCGAAAGAAGATATCATCAAACTTATCAATGCGGCAGGTGAACAAATGAGTCCAACTTCTACCGGTTTGGATTTATCTTCCAAAATTTTCGAAATGCTCGCGCAGTTGAAACAATTACCGTCAGAAGTAACAGTTGAATTTTTAAAGAAAGAATTTCAGCAACTTTTTTGATTTTAGACACTATTCTTAAGACTTTATTCAAAAAAAAGAATCGTTCTTTTCGTATCACAATCGTATATTTACGTATCAAATCGTATCATTTTTGTTTTTATTAATCGTATCATATTCGTATATTTGCGTATCAAATCGTATCATTTGCTTTTTAATTAATCGTATCACAATCGTATTTTTCGTATCAAATCGTATCATTTTTATTTTTATTAATCGTATCATATTCGTATATTTGCGTGTCAAATCGTATCATTATGAATGAAAACATATTTAAATTCACCTTAAAAATTGATTGGGAATTAATCAATGCAATTAGTGACATCGATCGTTTTGATGCGAACTGGTCAGCAATTGAACGCAAAGAGGGACAGGGTTTAAAAGAATTAAAGAGCATTGCGACAGTTCGAAGCGTTGGAGCCTCGAATAGAATTGAGGGAAATAAAATGAGTGACATGGAAGTTGACGCGTTAATTCAACACATTGATCTCACAAAGCTAAATGACAGAGACGCTCAAGAAGTAGTTGGTTATTTTGAAGTATTGGACTTAATTTCTGATTCTTTTGAGGATATCCAAATTACTGAAAATCATTTAAAAAGTTTGCATAGTAATTTGCTTAAATTTAGCACCAAGGACGATTGGCATAGGGGTAAATATAAATTACATAGTAATGCGGTTGAAGCTACTTTTCCGGATGGTTCTCGCCAAATTATTTTTCAAACTACGGACGCAGGATTTGCAACGGAAGATGAAATGAGGGAATTATTTTTTTGGTATAACTCTGAAAAAGAAGTACATACTCTGATAAAAATAGCAACGTTTGTGTATGAATTTTTGAGTATTCATCCTTTCCAAGATGGAAACGGAAGAGTTAGTCGCTTACTTTCGGCCCTACTATTACTCAAGAGTGGATATAAGTGGATTCAATATGTGAGTTTTGAACACGAGATTGAAAACAGAAAAAATGAATATTATCAAGCACTCAGAAGTTGTCAGGGGCAAAGACCGAATGAAGATATTACAGTTTGGATTAACTTTTTTTTGAGCTGTCTTTCAAATATTCAATCTCAATTAATGGCAAAATTGAATGAAAGTGGCGCTGAAACTCAGTTAATGCCGAAGGAAAAAGCGATTTACATCATTATTCAGAATCGTCCGAATATTCAATCAGGAGAAATCGCTGAAAAATTAGCAATCCCTTCTCCAACCGTCAAACGCATTTTATCTGAATTAATTCAAAAAGGATTGATTGAAAAACAAGGAAATGGTCGAAATGTTAGTTACACGATTCATTAAATCGATTAACAAGGAAAAATTATTTCATACCTCCTCAAGTTGTGAATTAGTTTAAAAAATAAAAATGTTGAAAATTCCGATATTAATCGATTTCATTCTTTGAAAAAAACTTAAAAGGTCTCGACTAATTTAGTAAGCAAGATAAATCTGAGTTGTATCGAAAGGAATTGTAATAGCCTCCTTAATACCTGTGTTGTTTGTTCCAAATACTTGATATAGGATTGAGTATGTTGTATTTCCTTCGTTGATGCAATAAATTGAAGTGTCAAGAGCGCCATAATAATCTTGTTCAGTTATTGGGCAGCATTCGGTACAACTGGCTAATCCTTTTTGCTTGATGTATCGTAAATGGTCATTTGGATTTGGTGAAGTGTTTATAAAACGCAATTTAACCCAAGATTTTGCTTTGGTTCCAATGTTTCTTATGTTGTCATTTTCAACACTCAATGAGGAATAGAAAATCAAACTTTCAATCGGGAAATAAAGGTTTTTGTTAACACGAATAATGTATTTTTCAATTTGTTCTCTTGGAAAAGTAAATGTGTAGGCTCCATCGTTTCCTAAGGTTTTTGAATCAATTAAAATTTCATTATTTGAAGCGACTGGGACTTTGAATAATTGAATATTAGCCCCTGATAATCCTGTATTGAATGTGTCATCGGTTATGTTTCCTTTGATTGTGAATGTTCCTGCACCTTTTTTACAAGCAACAAGAAGTGCGATCATTGAAAAAATAGTAATCAACCGAAATATCATTCAATCAACTTTAAGAAATAGTTCAATTTTTCACTCGGAACGAAAAAGTAATCACCTTCTTCTTGCTGACTAACATTTTCTTGAATAAACTTAAAATTAGATACGCCGAATTGCAAAAAATCAATATCCTTGAATAATTTTAAAAGTTGCTCTTTATTTTGCTCGGATATTTCCAATTGAACCATCGGGCGTTTTTCTTCTAAAATTGGCTTTAGTTCTTCAAAAACAATTCCTTCGTAGCCTTCAATGTCGCACTTGATGTAATCTATTTTTGGAATTCCTCCGATGAATTGTTTCGCTTTTACGATTTTAACATCTTGCGTTTTGTGTTTCTTTTTCTCATCCTCAGAAGAAGCTATGTGAGGCAATCCGGTTCGAATAAATCCATCTGATTCAGGCATAACCATCGTGATTCTTCCTTCTTCTTTGCCTAAAGCAACGTTGTGTATTTCAACATTTTTTTTGTTTCCTAAAAAATGATTTAATACCTGATAGAAAATCGGAACAGGTTCAATCGCGATTACTTTACCATTTTTTGCAAGCCTCGAAAAATTTTTAGCAAAATAACCGAGATTTGCACCGATGTCAACAACTACAAAATCGTCTTGAATGATTTTTCGAATAAGGTAATGATACTTGAACCGTTTGTCGCCCCGAAGTAAACGGAAGTCATACATCAGATAAAAAACACGGTGTAAGGTTAGCAAATATGCCTTTTGACTAAGAATTCCTGCTAAAAATTTCTTGATATACTTCATTTCTGTAACGAAATTACATTTTTCGGAGCTAAGTCAAATAATTTTAATGAAAATAGCTTCATTTTGAAGGCAAGAATCTTAATTTTAAACCATGAAAATGTTTA
>Ga0315906_10010776_pt1 | contig 10703 bp, 11 predicted proteins | sample LakEriMetagenome_4_FD_203526 | JGI IMG/M metagenome (GOLD analysis project Ga0315906, IMG submission 203526) | Freshwater fungal communities from buoy surface, Lake Erie, Ohio, United States - Buoy 2 MA122 | ecosystem: Environmental > Aquatic > Freshwater > Lake > Lake biofilm | place: USA...
GCATATAACAGTCGAACAGACTTCCCGACACCGTATAAACCCCGACCAGGGAAATGCCTAGGATGATCGGATACAGCAGGTACGACGGCATCTTGAGGATCTGCGCGAACAGCGGAATCAAAGGCAGGTTTAGCACCAGCAGCATGACGTTGCCGACATACATGCTGGCCACCAGTCCCCAGAACAGTTCCGGATTGTCCTGGATCATCAAAGGCCCGGGTTTCAGCCCCCACAGCACAAATGCCGCCAGCAGGATCGCTGTGGTGCCTGAGCCGGGAATACCCAGCGTCAGCAAAGGCACCAGCGCGCCACCGGTCTCCGAGTTGTTGGCCCCTTCCGGCGCAGCAACGCCTTCAGGCACGCCGGTACCGAATTTCTCCGGATGTTTGGATACCGCCTTCTCCAGGCCGTAGGAAATAAAAGATGCAATCGTCGAACCTGCACCGGGCAGCACGCCGATGATGAAGCCGACTATCGATCCATTCAGGAAAGCAAAACGGCAGGCCTTCAGCTCCGCGATCGTCGGCAACAGATTGCGCAACCCCTTGGGCACCGGCAGTATCGTGCCTTCCTCGCGCTTTTCCATATTGGCAAACACTTCACTCAACGCAAACACGCCGATGGCGACAATGACAAAATCAACGCCATCGAGCATTTCGCTGTTGCCGAAAGTGAAGCGCGAGGAGTCGCTGAACAGGTCAATGCCCATCCCGGCAATCCACAAACCAACCAGCATGGCCAGCAAAGCCTTGACCAGCGATTCACCCGCCAGCAGCACCACCATCGCGAGACCGAGCGCCATCAGCGCAAAATACTCCGGGGAACTGAACGCGAGCCCGAACTTTGCCAGCGGCGGCGCCACCAGCATCAGTGCCACCACCCCGACGGTTCCGGCGATGAACGAAGCAATCGCGGCAATACCCAATGCCGCGCCCGCACGCCCCTTGCGCGCCATCTGGTAACCGTCGAGACAGGTCACCACCGAAGCCGATTCGCCGGGCACATTCAGCAGAATGGCCGTCGTTGATCCGCCGTATTTGGCGCCGTAATAAATGCCCGCGAGCATGATCAGCGCGCTGGTCGGCGGCATCTTGAAGGTCAGCGGCAGCAGCATCGCGATGGTCGCCGCCGGCCCGAGGCCCGGCATGACGCCGACCACCGTGCCGAGGAACACGCCGGCGAAACACCAGAACAGGTTCAGCGGTTCCAGCGCGACAAAAAAACCGTGCCCGAGATTGGCCAATACGTCCATGAGATCCGCTCAGAAGCCCAGCGGTCCCACCGGCAGGCCGACATTCAGCGCCAGTGAAAACACCAGGTAAAAACCAATAGCGTTGCCTGCAGCCGCCGCGAAGGCGATTTTCAGGGACTTGCCGTACATCACCGCAACGATGAACAGGGTCAGCAGCGCCAGTACGGTAAGGAAGCCCAGCAGCTTGAGCAAGGCGGTGCAAGCGGCAAAAACAGCCCAAACCAGCAACGCACGGCCGACGCCGGCCCATTCAACTTTCGCGCCACGCGCAGCCGGACGTACTGCCGAAACAACCGCCAGCCACAGCGACAGAACCACCATCGCAATGCCGTACCACAGCGGAAAGAAACCCGGCCCCGGCCCCTCGGGACCCATGTAGTTCCACTGCTTCGCTTCCGAAATGATGTAGAAGCCCAGCGCGGCGAGAACCGCACCTGACACCACATCCCCCTTCAGGAACCAGGATTTGTTGGCCACGCGCACCCCCATCAATCGATTTCGTAACCTGCAGCGCGCAACTGGGGCTGGAACTCCGGTGCGGTCAGACGGCGGATGAATTCGCGGGCCAGTTCAGGTTGCGCGCCGCGCGCCGCAACGCCCGCCGTATAAACCGTTTTCATCTGGAATTCGTCCGGCAGCGGACCGACAAAAGTAACGCCCTTGATCGGCAGGATTTCGGTGTTCTGGGTAATGCCCAGTTCGAAGTTGCCGTTACTCGCGGTCAGCCAGTTCATCGCCGCATTGCCGTTGGGGAAAAACTGCATGCGGTCCTCGACCTGCGAAGCCACACCCAGGCGCTCCATCAGCTTCATCACAATTTTGCCAGCGGTAGCGGTCGCCGGATCAGGGCAGACAATGACCGATGCAGCAAGAATGTTGGCGCGCAGCGCCTCGCGCGTGCGCACTTCCGGCAACGGCGTACCGGCGCGCACCGCCACGCCGGTGCCGACTTTGCCAATGTCCTTGACCGACGATATGGCCACCATGCCGGCGGAAACCAGGTCCTGGATCAACTGCGCACTGAGGATGATCGCATCGACCGCCTCACCGCCGACCATGCGGGCTTTCATCGCGCCGACCGCACCGTATGCGGCCTCCACGCGATGTCCCGTGTCGCGCTCGAATGCAGCGATGACTTCTTCACAGACCGCCTGAGCCGCACCGGCGCTCAGCAAGCGCAATACTGCCATTTCGTTATCCCCTCGCGTTGTACAAGCGCCCGATGTTACCAGCCCGACCGCAGTGCTCCTACCCCTGCAATGCCGGCTTGCACCGAAAGGAGGCATCACCTAGTCTTGAGGACACGATGAAACGCATCCATAACGCGCGCCACGCCGCAGAAGCCCACCTGATCTGCGGCCTGCTGCAGTCATGCGGCATTGCAGCAGTGGTGCGTGGCGAATGGCTGGCCGGCGGGTTCGGCGAACTGCCGGTCGACGCCTGCGCCGTATGGGTAACGGATGACCATAAACTGGATGAAGCAGATCGTTTACTGAGGGATTTCCTCGACGGCAGGGTTGCTGCTGCAGCCGCCGGCGAACGCTGGCAGTGTCCAGGCTGCGGAGAACTCTGCGAAGGCCAGTTCACTGATTGCTGGCGGTGCGGGCGCAGCAAACCTGAAGCTGCGGGGTAGGTTTCTCAAACCACCACGGACGTATTGGGTTTGTCGGATTCGATATGGCCGTCCACCAACTCAATAATGCGGTCACAGCGCGCCGCCAGGCGCGGATCGTGGGTGACGATCAGCAAGGCCGTGCCGAAATCGCGGTTGAAGCGGCGCAGCAATTCGAAGATGCTGTCGCTGGTGTGCGTATCGAGATTGCCGGTCGGTTCGTCGGCGAGTACCAGTTGCGGACCGTGCACCAGCGCACGTGCAATGGCCACCCGTTGCTGCATGCCGCCGGACAGCTCCGTGGGTTTCTTGTCACAGGCCTCACGCAAGCCGACCGCGTCGAGCAATTCCATCGCGCGTTCGCGCAGGTCACTCTGCACCCTTGCACGGCTCCGCCCGATCAATCCGGGGAGCATGATGTTCTCTGCTGCGGTGAATGCCGGCAGCAAATGGTGAAACTGGAAAATGAAACCCAGCACTTCATGCCGCGCAAGCGTGCGCTCATCATCGCCAAATGCAGTGACATCTCGGCCGCCCAGCCGGTAACTGCCGCCTGACGCGCTTTCAAGAAGACCAAGAATATTCAGCAAGGTGCTTTTGCCGGAACCTGAAGGGCCGATCAGCGCAGTGAATTCACCCGGCTGCATGACCAGATCAATGCCGTGCAGCACCTCTTCTGCATTGGGCAGGCCCTCGTTGTATGTTTTGTGCAGGCCGCGAATCTCGACCAGCGGTGTTTTCCCGTTCGCGCCCATCTCAGCCCCGGATTGCCTGCGCCGGATCCAGCCGCGCTGCATTGCGCGCGGGCAGCACTGCAGCCATCAGTCCGAGCACCGCGGCACCGATCACGACATAACCGATCAGCTTGAAATCAAACGTCAGCGAAAACAGCGCCTGCCCTTCTGCATTGCGCAAAATGCGACTAAACACAGAGACCAGCATCATGCCCAACCCCGTGCCGAGCAGCGCGCCGCCGACACCGACCATCACGCCCTGCAGCAGGAACACGCCGAGCATCTGTCGCCGCGTCGCTCCAACCGCGCGCAGGATGCCGATCTCCTTGCGCTTCTGCACCACCGACACCACCAGTACGCTGGCAATGCCCAGTGCCACCACGATGGTGATCAACACCCGGATCAGCAGTGTCATGATGTCCTGATTCTTGATCGCCGCGAATACCTGGTTATTGGTCTGGATCCAGCTTTCGATCAATTGTCCGGATCGCGCACGCAGCTGGGCAGAGACGATCTCCGCGCGCATGATGTCATTCACTGCGACATCGAGATTGGTAATGCGCCCGGGGATGCCGAGCAGGCTTTGCGCTGCACGCAGGTCGGTATAGACATAGCGGCGATTCAGTTCACGCGAACCGAGATCAAGCAATGCGCGGATGCGGAAGACTTCACTGTTGCCCAGCGCCGACTGCACGCGGAAACGGTCGCCGAGCACCGCACCCAGATCCTTCGCCAGTTCGATGCCGATCAGCGCATCCCCGGTTTCCAGCAGCAACACGCCGGATTTCACCTTGTCATCCAGCTGCACCACGCGCAGATAGCGATCCAGTTCCGTGCCGACGATCACTACCGACCGCGACGCTTCGCCTTTGATGCCGAGCGCAGAGCCCGTCGCCACCGGCGCCACCGCAACAACGCCTTCCGTCATTTCGGTGTCCCGCGCCAGCGCCGGCCAGCCATCTATGGTGGTCAGCCGCTGCGGCCGCGCCTGGATGGACGCCAGCCGTGAGCCGTCAGCACTGCCGGCAATCAGCGGCGCCACGATTTCTTCCGGCGGTTTGATGACGATATGAGGCTGCGCACCGGTGACCCGCTTGATCAGGTCGCCCTGCACCCCGGTGAGTACGGCCGTGATGAAAAAGATTACGGCCACACCGATCGCAGCACCACCGATGATCAACGCGGTCTGCATGCGACCTTCGCGCAGGAAACGCAGGGCCACCGTCAGTTCAAATCCCAGCGCATTCATCGCCGTGCGTTCTCGTTAGCCAGCGCGTTCATCGCCGATCGCGAACCCGGCTGCCGGCTTCCACTTCGCGATTGAGAATCACGCGCTCACCGGCCTTGAGACCATCGGCGACTTCTACGCGCCCCTGTGTCTGCAAGCCGACTTTCACTGCCACTTTCACTGCGACGCCGTCAAGCTCGACCAGCACCCAGGGTGCTTCGGTCTGCAATTGGCGCACCGCATCCGCCGGCAACATCAGCGCCCCTTTCAGCAACGGGCCCTGCAAGTCCATCGATATGGTCATGTCGGACTTCAGCAATGCGGGAGGCTTCGCGACATCAAGCCGCAATTCCACCGACCCGCGTGCCGCATCGATGCCGGGAGAAATGTAATTGACGACAGCTTCAAAGCGTTCGCCCGGGAAGGCATCGGCGGCGGCCATCGCCACGGCGCCCTGCTTGATCAAGGGCAGATTCTTTTCATCGACCTGCACGATCAATCGCACCGGACCATCCAGAGCAAGGCTCAACATGCGTCGGGCGGGCTGCGCAATATCTCCGGGCTCAATCAACCGCTCCAGCACCACGCCGGGACCCGGGGCGCGGATGCGCGTCTGCGCGAGTTTGGCTTCGGTAGCCTCCAGAGCGGCGACGGCTTCCGCCAACTGGCTTTGTGCCTGCTGCGCCTCGGCACCGCTCGCCGCTTGCGCACCAACCTGTGCCCGCGCGCTGCTCAGCTGGCTGCGGGCAACGTCGAGCTGACGCACGGCCTCATCCACACGGGCCTGACTGATAAAACCTTTGGCCAGCAGATCGCGATTGCGCTGCTCATCACGCTCCGCCTGCAGCAGATTGGCTTCCGCCTGTTTCAACCCGGCCTGCGCCGTCGGCAAGGCCAGCGTCTGCACCGACGCAATGCGCGCCCTGGCGCGGGCGACTGCGGCGCGGCCCTGCGCGGCGGCTGCAGCGAGTTCGCCACGCTCGAGTTCAACCAGCAACTGGCCCGCTTCAATCCGCGCGCCTTCCCGCACCAGTACCTTTTCGACACGCCCTGTAATCGTCGCGCCAATCTCCACCTTCGATGGCGGCAGCACCCGGCCGCTGGCCACCACGCTGGTCTGCACATCAGCCGCGGCAACCGTCACCAGATCGACGGCAACCGGCTTGGTACGCAAAACCGTAAACAGCACGGCCGCGATCACGATCGCCGCGACAACCAGCAGCAGGATCCGGCGCATCGGCACCTAGCGGCCCGCCATGAAATCGCGGACGCTGCTTTCATTGCGCAGTCGCCAGATACGGGTGATGACCTGTTTTATTTCCTCTGGCGTGGCCGCATCCGAATAACTCACGAGACGTTGCGCCTTGTCTTCCAGTTCAGTACGCGACAGCGTGTTGCCGGGATCGCCCTTGGGCGTATCGACACGGCACTCCAGCGTGCGGCCGTCGCGGGTCTGCACCGAGACCCGGCCCAGCCAGCGCCGCGGATAGGCGCCGTCGACCTCCGGATCCAGAACCATGGTCACACGATCATGGAATGATCTTAACTCATTGTTTTTTAATGATTTATCAGTAAAGTCCGCGAGTGCCGCACGGCCCAACGTCGCAATCAGCGCCAACACGAAGCCCATCGAGAACTTGGATTGATGGATGGTCTGCGGGTCCGTGACCGGCCCCAGCACATCAATCGCGCCCTGATGAACATGCGCAGTGACTTTGATGATGTCGTCAGCCTTGATGTTGTGCTGCTGCATCAATGCCAGCAGCGCGTCAGCCGCGGGATGCGTATGCCTGCACGAAGCATGGAATTTGAACGAGGTTTCAGCGGTGGCCCAGCGCGTACCCAGACCGTCCGTCAGCCAGCGGGGATCGGCATCACTCGACATGCCCGCAGCCATACCCTGCTTGCCTTCAAAAATCGCGTGCGCACCGGTAAAGCCATCACGGGCGATGTATGCCGCCATCAAACCGTCGGCCGCGGCCTTGGCCGTGTGCAGTTGTTTGGAATCCGCCGCATCACGCAGGAATTCCCACAGCCCCGCCGCCATCGTGCCCGCCGAACCAAGGCAATGCTGCATTTTTCCGGCATCCAGTTTGAGCACATGCGCCACGCCCGCTGCCGCTGCAAGTTTGCCCGCGGTGCCGGTGGTGTGAAACACCCTGTAATGCGAACGACCGAGAAACTCGCCCACGCGTACGCCGCACTCATAACCCGCCACCGAGGCCGCGATCAGTTCCTTGCCGCTGGCGCCGACTTCCTGCGCTGTAGCCAGCACCGCAGGAAACACCACCGTGCCCGGATGCAATACCGAACTGTTGTGCAGATCGTCCTGCTCGACAAAATGCGAAGCGGCGCCATTCACCAGCGCAGCAAAAAACGGCGACGTGCGCTTGCGCGTCAGCAGGTTTTCCGCAGAACCATCCTGCGGCCCCATCGCGGAAGCAAAACCATTGATTACAGAAACCGGGCGCGCGCCCTTGCCGGCCAGCGCAGACGCGAACCAGTCCAGAAACAGCTCTTCGGTGCGCGCAACAACGGGCTCAGGCAGATCTTCGTAGCGGATGCCTGCGAGAAAACGGCTCAGGGTTTGCGTAGGACTGACCGCAGGGGCCAGACTTTCTTTTTTGACTGACATTTGCATTCTGGACTCCTCAAAGATGCGCCATTTTAGAATGAAACGACCACCCCATCGTCCGAAAATGCGCAAATCCGGCGTCAGTGCTAAGCTCGATTGATCCAAATCAACAGGGATAAACAGGAATAATCAACATGGCAAAACGCAAATCCATCCGCACCGACATCGCCTGGAGCGCCGTAGACCGCATCACCGTCAAAGGCCACGACCTGTGCACCGAAATCCTCGGCAAGCTTTCGCTGGGGGATATGGCCTTTCTTGAAATCACCGACCGCCTGCCGACACCCCGCGAGTCGGTCATGTTCAACGCCATTGCCGTAACACTGGTGGAACACGGGCTGACGCCGAGTTCGATCGCTGCGCGCATGACTTATACCGGCGCCCCCGAAGCGATGCAGGCCGCCGTCGCTGCAGGCCTGTGCGGCCTGGGCAGCGTGTTTGTGGGCAGCATGGAAACGGCGGCGCGCATGCTGCAGGAAGCCCTGCCCGACCCGACGGTGGATGCCGACCTCGACCAGCTTGCTGTCCAGATCGTTGAGCGTTTCCACTCGCGCAAACAAATCGTGCCCGGCATCGGCCACACCCTGCACAAGCCGGTCGACCCGCGCGCGCCGCGTTTGTTTGCAATTGCCGCCGAGCAGGGATACGACGGCCCCTACGTCAAGCTGATGCAGAAGGTCGGTGCGCAGGCCGAGAAGGTTTATGGCAAATCGCTCCCCGTCAACGCCACCGGTGCGATTGGCGCCATCGCCAGCGAATTGAAACTGCCCTGGAAAATCGTCCGCGGCATCGGCGTACTGGCACGCGCCATCGGCCTCGTCGGTCACATCCTTGAGGAAATGAAAAACCCGATGGCCTACGAAATCAAGCAGCGCGCCGAAGAGGAAGCCACCGCCCACATGCGGGAAAAATGACACCGGACTCCCCGCCGCCGGAAGCCCCTGCACCGCCCTCCAAAGCGGGCCTGGCACAGGTCATGTCCACGATGTTCTGGGCCCTGTGCATGATCGGCAAAAAAGGCACCTGGGAACGCAACGGCGCAATGCTGACCATGGGCCAGGTCATCGTGGGCGCGCTGGTGATGACGGTGGTGGTGATCGGCTTACTGATACTGCTGGTCAAATTCGCCGTCGCCTGAGCGACCGCTCAATTCATCTGCAGTCCGGCATCCTTCACCAATTTGCGCCATTTGCTGATCTCGAAACTGATGTGAGCCTTGAACTGCGCCGGCGTGCTGGTCAGCGGCGTTGAACCATCGGCAGACAATCGCTCCACCACGTCCGGTGAATTCACCGCATCCTTCAGCATCGCCGACAGCTTGTTGACGATGGGCATTGGCACTTTGCCCGAAGTCACGACGCCGTACCACTGATTGGCTTCAAAGCCCGGCACCCCGGCCTCGGCAATGGTCGGGATGTCCGGTACCGCCGGCGAGCGCTTCCCCGCGGTGATGCCAAGAATACGGATTTTTCCGGAAGCCATATGCGGCCGCGCGCTGAGCAAGGTGGTGAAACTCATCTGCACTTCTCCGGCCATCACGGCGGACAGTGACGCCGCCCCGCCCTTGTACGGTACATGAGTGAATTTGACGCCGGACTGATAGGCCAACATCTCGCCGGCAAAGTGCTGCAACGCACCGGTGCCGGACGACCCCTGGTTAACCTTGCCCGGATTGGCCTTGGCGTAGGCAATCAGCTCCTTGATGTTATTTGCCGGAAACGAAGGATTAACAGTCAGCACATAAAACAGTGTCGAGACCTGCGAAACCGCATGCAGGTCCTTCTCCAGATCGTAAGGCAGCTTGTTATTGGTGGCCGAGAGTACAGTATGGCCGGATGAAATCAGGCAGATGGTGTAACCATCCGGATTCGCCTTTGCTGCGATATCCGCGCCAATTGAGCCTGCAGCACCCGCACGGTTATCAGCAATGAATTGCTGGCCATGCGTTTCAGTCAGCTTTTTGGCCACCGTCCGAGTGGTGAGATCAGTGCCTGCGCCCGGAACAAATGGAACGATGAAGCGCACTGAACGACGCGGATAATCAGCGGCCGGGGCGGCAGCATGCGATGCCACGATGCTTCCCGCCATCAAGACAGCTCCCGCTACAAATGCAGTTTTCATGGACAACCTTACTCCCCAATATTTTCAAGACATCAAGACGTTTAATTACATTTTTCGGGGTTTATCAATGATGATTTTTACCCCTTTTTTGGGGAGCTTAACATCAAGCGAAGCGTTTCAAACCTGGTCGGGAAAAAGGACCGGAGATGCCGCGATAACCATTGCAGGATTTGGCGATATTCACCTATCGACTCGCTGATAGCACACATCGGTGACGGATCGAAAATGCGGCAGATGCACATGAGCTTGTCTTGACAACGCAATCAGCCAGCGCAGAATCGCGCCTACCGACGATCGTCCGGTCGCCGGTCAATCCGGGGGAGACCAATAACATGAAACGTCTGCTTGCTCTTTTCACAATCACTGCAGCATTGTTCGTCGCAGGTTGCGCCAGTTACTCGCCTTCGCAAGGCTGGGTCACGCTGATCGAAGGTGACAAGGGGATGGAAAACTTCGACCGCATTGGTGACGCCGACTGGCGCGCCGAAGGCGGCGCCATCGTTGCCACCAAAGGCAAAGGCGGATACTTGGTATCGAAAAAGTCCTACAAGGATTTCGACCTCTATGTTGAATTCTGGGCGAATCAGGACACCCAGAGCGGCGTCTTCCTGCGCGCGGCCGACCCCAAAAAAGTCGGGGCCGACAGCGCCTACGAAGTCAACATTTACGACAAGCGCCCGGGGGCTGAATACCGCACCGGTTCCATCGTCAATTACGCCCGAGTGCCGGTACCTACGGTCTACAAGACCAATGGCGGCTGGAACACCTTCCGCATCACGGCGCAAGGTCCAGAAGTGACCGTCGAATTCAACGGTCAGGTTACCGTGCACATGAACAACGGCCAATTCAAGGATGGCCCGATCGCCCTGCAGTTCGGCAATCACGGCAAAGAACCCGGCGGCACCATCAAGTGGCGCAAGATGGTGATCAAGCCGCTGTAAGCACGGCTGCAACCCAAAAAAAAGCCCGGCTGAGCTGGGCTTTTTTCGTTCAGGTGACCCGTCCTGGAATAGGTTGACACTTCTGTGGAGGTGTCGAATGGGTGCTGGGGAAAAGCGAACGCAACGCGATTACACGCTGGCTTTTAAACGCTCGGTGGTTGATCAGGTCGAAAAAGGCGA
>Ga0315906_10010781_pt1 | contig 10700 bp, 10 predicted proteins | sample LakEriMetagenome_4_FD_203526 | JGI IMG/M metagenome (GOLD analysis project Ga0315906, IMG submission 203526) | Freshwater fungal communities from buoy surface, Lake Erie, Ohio, United States - Buoy 2 MA122 | ecosystem: Environmental > Aquatic > Freshwater > Lake > Lake biofilm | place: USA...
GATCGTGAGCCGGCCATAGCGATCCATCGTCTCGGCGATGTCGACAAGCAGAGCGTGGGGGACGGCGTAGCGGGAGTAGGTGAGCAGGATGTCGACCACCTGCTCAGCGTCGTGACCGGCCGCGCGGGCATTCCACAGTGCGAGGGGCGTCACGCGATAGGTGTGGATGTGCTCCGGGGCGCGCTCGAGTTCGGCGAAGGGCGCAATGGCTCTGCGGGCTGCATCCGCAGAAGGATGATCGACCTCGAGGAGCAGTGTCTTGTCGCTTTGGACGATGAGCGGTCCGTCGGTCACGCGGACTCACCGGCCAGGAGCGCTGCCACGACTGCGGCGACGAGGGCGGTGCGCTCGGGAAGTGCGCTCGCACTTGCCCACTCGTGCTCGGCGTGAGCACCGTCGCCCACGGCGCCGAGTCCGTCCAGGGTGGGGATGCCCATGGCCGCGGTGAAGTTGCCGTCGCTGGCTCCGCCCACGGCACGCGAGCCGATCGGTCCGATGCCGAGATCCGTCGCGCACTTCTCCGCGAGGCGTGCCAACTCGGCTCCGGCGGACTCCTCCATGGCGGGTCGGTTGATCCCTCCGCCGATGATGGCGACCCCCGCCTCGGGGTGGGCAGGGCGCCAGCCGCGTGCAAGGTCATCGACGCGCTGCTGCTCCTCCGCCGACCATGCGCGCACATCGATGCCGATGACTGACTGATCGGGCACGGTGTTGTCGGTCACGCCCGCGCGCGCTGTCGTCGGGGTCACGGTCGTGCCGACCTCGGGCTTGGCCCAGGTCACGGCGTCGGTCACGAGGGCCGCGCTTTCGACCAGGGCGTTGATGCCCCGCTCGGGATCCAGCCCGGCATGGGCCGCCCGGCCGGTGATCTGCACGACGTACCACGACGTGCCCTTGCGCGCGGTCTTGAGCTCGCCCTCGACCGAGGGCTCGAGCACGAGCACGGCCGCTGCATCGCGGGCGGCGTCCTCGATGACAGCTCGCGAGCAGCCGGATCCGATCTCCTCATCCGTGGTGAGGAGCAGTCCGACACCCGAGGAGGCATCGAGTCCAAGGAGGGCGATGGCGCCGATGGCCTGCGCGACGCCGGTCTTCATGTCGAAGACACCGGGCCCTCGCATGTGGTCGCCGTCGACGGCCCATGGGATGCGCGCGAGCGTGCCGACGGGCCAGACAGTGTCGAGGTGTCCGAGGAGGAGGACGCGCGGGCGATCGGGTCCCCAGCGCAGCACGGGCCGTCCGTCGTGCTCCTCGATGCGCGCCGGGCTGCCGAGCCAGGACTCGACGAGTTCGGCCGCCGTGGCCACACAGGAGCGGCAGGCCTCGACATCGGCCGACGGCGACTCCACCTCGACGAGGGTGCGCACGGCCGCGAGGAGGTCGTCCTGGCGGGAGCGCGAGGCATCGAGGAGAGGGGCGGTCACCGGCCCATGGTGCCCCATAGAGACCCGGCGCACCCGTCCGGATGCCCCTCCCGGATACGGTGCCGTTCATGGGCCTGCGCATCGAGGTGGCGGACGAGCCCGACTCCATGGCCGCCGCGCGGGCGATCTTCGACCAGGTGTGGCCCGGGGAGGGCACGCAGGTCACGTCCAACTTGCAGCGTGCCCTTCTGCACGCGGGCGGCTACTGCAGTGTCGTCATCGATGACGAGGGCGATCGGATCGTGGGTGCCGCCCTGGGCTTCCCGGCCCGCGATCCATCGCTTACCGGTGGGGTCTACCTGCACAGCCACATGGCGGCCGTGGTCGACGGCATGCGCGATCGCGGTATCGGTGCCGCGATCAAGCAGCACCAGCGGGCCTGGGCCATCGAGCAGGGCATCCCTGTTGTGTCGTGGACCTTCGATCCGCTGGTACGCCGCAATGCGCACCTCAACGTCAATCGACTCGGTGTGGAGGTGCGCGACTACCACCCGGACTTCTACGGCGTAATGACCGATGCGATCAATGCCGGTGATCGCACCGATCGCCTGGTCGCGTGGTGGGTGGTGGACTCCGAGCGGGCTCACGCCGCTGCACGCGGGGACCTGCTCATCCCCGACCATGAAGCCCTCCTCGGATCGACCCGGGATCTCATCCGGGTCCACGACGGCGGTCCACGACTGACGGACCTGCCTGCACCCGGCGAGACCGTCCTGGTGTCACTTCCCGACGATGTCGTGACCATGAGGCAGGCCGACCCTGATCTCGGGTTGCAGTGGCGCCTCGCAGTGCGCGCAGCGCTTACCGCCGCCTTCGACGCGGGACTGCGCGTGTCCACGGTCACCAGCGCCGGTGCCTATGTCTTGACCCCGGAGGAGAGTCCGTGACTTCGATTGATCTCGTACGTCTGCATCGCATCGACATGCCGCTCGTGCGTCCCTTCCGCACTTCCTTCGGGACCCAGGATGCGCGCGATGTGCTCCTTGTCGAGATCGTGAGCGACGGACTCTCCGGCTGGGCCGAATGCGTCGCAATGGAGTGGCCCGGCTACTCCGCGGAGTACGTCGATGGCGCGGTCGACGTACTCGTGGAGCACTTCATCCCGAACGTGCTCTCCGATCGACTGCTCGACCCACACGAGATCCACGCTCGCATGCGTCGTTTCCAGGGTCATCCCATGGCCAAGGCCGCGCTGGAGACGGCGGTGCTCGATGCATGGCTGCGCCAGCGCGGGCAATCGCTCGCGAGCTATCTCGGCGCGGTCCGCGACGAGGTGGATTGCGGTGTCTCCGTGGGCATCCCCACGAGCATCGATGCCCTCCTCGAGGAGGTCGCGACCTATGTCGATGCGGGCTATCGGCGCATCAAGCTCAAAATCGAGCCCGGCTGGGATGTCGAGGCCGTGCGTGCGGTCCGCGAGACGTGGCCGGACATGCCCTTGCAGACAGACGCGAATCAGGCCTACACCCGCGATGACGCGGAGGTCCTCGCAGCGATGGATCCCTTCAACCTGCTCCTCGTCGAGCAGCCGCTGCCCGAGGACGACGTGCGCGGACACGCGCTACTCGCTGAGCGCATCGCGACACCCGTCTGCCTCGACGAGTCGATCATCTCCGTGGCCACGGCAGACACGGCGATCGCCTTTGGAGCAACCAGTGTCATCAACATCAAGCCCGGCCGAGTCGGCGGCTATCTCGAGGCCAAGGCGATCCACGATCTCTGCCTCGACCGTGGGGTGCCGGTGTGGTGCGGAGGCATGCTCGAGACGGGGATCGGACGCGCCGCGAACGTTGCTCTCGCGGCGCTGCCCGGTTTCACTCTCCCCGGCGACACGAGCGCGTCGAGCCGCTACTTCGCCACGGACATCACCGAGCCCTTCGTGCTCGACGATGGTCGACTCCGCGTGCCCGACGGCCCCGGCATCGGCGTAGACCCGATTCCCGCGATTCTCGAGGAGTTCACGACCTGGTCGGCGGAGATTGAACTGGGCTAGATCAGTGCCGCGCTAGATCAGTGGCCGCCGGGGTCAGTGCACGTGGTCGGGGATATCCGCCGCGACGATGCGCGACACCGCGAAGGTCCGGACCTCACCGGTGATCCGGTCGACGGCGGTGAGCATCCCCGCTTGCAGGCGCAGCGGGTCGACAAGGCCTTCGCCATCGCCATAGCCGAGGCGCACGGTGAGTGAACCCGCGATGGCCCGCCGCAGGACGGCCATCGTCTCGGTCGCGGGCATGGGTTCGAGTGCGAGATCCGTCTCCCCGGCAAATCCCGTGGCGCGCGCGTCGGGCTGATCGGCGCGAAGTGTCGCGAGGGCTGCCTGGACAAGCGCGGGCGTGACATCGCGGCGCACCAGGTGCGAGCCCGCGGTCTGGCGCGGCGCTCGTGCGCGGCGTCGCGGCACATGGGCAAGCGTGCCCTCTGCGGTCTCTGCCACCGGGTGCAGGCCGAGGTCGCGGAGCATTGTGACGGCGTCCTCGATGCGCCCTGAGACAGTGACGACTGTCGGAGACACGCGCACGCATCCGAGCTCGGCCGCGCGAGGATCTGCGAGGAGCGCCTCGAGCGATGTCTCGTCGTCGCAGCGGATGTACGCCGTCGCTATGCCCACGCGTACGGTCCCATGGCGGCGAGCCGAGTCTTCGATCAGGTAGGCGAGGGGCTGCGGGATCGGAGTGCGCGAGACGCGGGAGAGGAAGTCGAGCATTTCGGTTGCGTCGCGCCCGGCATCAAGTGCGCGACGGACGGAGGAAGCGCTGAAGCGGTGGACGATGGCGCCGCCCGTGCTCTCGACATCCGCCATGAGCCGCAGCTCCCGCGCGATGTCGGGAAGCAAGGGCCCGGGTGCGATGGCCGTGAGGTCTGCTTGGAGCAGGACATGATCGAGGGGCTCCGGCATCGCGGCACGCACCACGTCACGTGCGGCGGGCGTATCCATCGCCGCGTTGCGCCCCATCTCGGCAAGTGCGCCGCCGCCCGTGAACCCGAGGATCTCGAGTTCATCCACGATGGCGACGATGTGCTGGCTGCGCTGCGGGCTGGCCTGTCTCGGCGCGAGGCCATCGATGGAGCGGATCACCTCCGCGGCGTCGCGCGGGGCCTCGCCCGGGGGGAGCGATGCAAGGACGGTGACCACCTGGTCGCGCAGGAGCGGCTGCCCGCGCCGCTCGACCTCGTCGGACAGGGCGTTGGCCTCACCGCCCACGAGCACGGGTGCGCGGAGGCTTGTCCACCAGGCCCTCGCGAGGAGCAGCCACTGCTCCGCGAGGGGTGCATCGTGCCAATCGTCGTAAGCGGCAGTGGGCCGCCAGCGCTCCTCCGGTTCGCCGTCGCGTCCAATGAGATGCGCGGCGTACGCCGTCTCGATCCACAGCGCCGCGGTCGCCTCGTCGACCTCGAGCAGGCGCGCAGTCGATGAGAGGTCGCGCACGCCGAGGCCGCCCTTGCGCAGCACGGCGGGCGCGTCTTCATCCGCCCACGCTTCAGCGATGGCGATGATCGCCATCACCGTGGCGAGGGCATGCTGCCCGGCTGTGCGCTCCACGATGCCCGCGTCACGGACTGTCGTGACCACCGGAGCGGGTGGCCACGCGATCTGCTGCGCGTCGATGCTCGCCAGCGCTTCGCGGGCGGTGCGCACGAGTCGCAGCGCGTCGTCCTCACCCCAGACGAGGGCGAGATCGCGTAGCCGGTCGAGTGACGCGCGCACGACCGAGTCCAGCTCGGGGTCGAAGGCAGCGACGACCGTGTCCACGTCGCAGGGCTCAGCGTGGGCGACGGCGGCCGCGACAGAGAGGGCCAGGCCATCGAGCCGATCAAGGGCGCGCGAAGTCGAGATGGCCGACCCTGCCCGGGCGGCGAGTGCGGTCATGTCCGCCGGGACGGGGTGGAGGAGGTCGGGCCGGCCCGTGAAGAGGCGCTCGAGTTGGTCGTCGCTGCGACCGCGGAGGTCGTCGGCGAGGCTGCGGGCGGGCATCGGATGACGTTACCCCTATGCTCGCCGGGTGCGCTCGATCGGCTTCGACCTTGACATGACCCTGGTTGACTCCGCCGATGGGATCGTCGCCTCGATCCAGCACGTCATCGGGAACTACGGCGTGGACGCCGACGGCGCTGAAATTCGCTCGACGATCGGGCTGCCCCTCGACCACGTCTTCCCTCGCTGGCTGCCGGACGAGCCCTACGACGTACTCCTCGCCGCCTATCGCGCCCACTACCGCGAGCACGGCATCCCCCTCACTCGGCCGATGCCGGGTGCTGCCGAGGCGATAGCAATAGTGCGTTCGCGTGGTGAGCAAGTGCTCGTGGTCACGGCGAAGTACGGCGTGGTCGCAGGTCTTGCGCTCGAGGCAGCCGGCCTAGACGCGGATGTGATCGTGGGCGACCTCTTTGCGGAGGGCAAGGCGACGGCCCTGCGTGAGCACGCTGCCTGGGCGTATGTCGGCGACCACCCGGGGGATATCCGCGCTGCTCGGTCCGCGGGCGTGCACTCGATTGTCGTCGCGACGGGTCCCACGTCGGTCGAGGAATTGCACGCGGTCGAACCCGACGTCGTGCTGCCGGATCTCACACATCTGCCGGCCTGGCTGGCCCGCGCGGAGCTCGCGCCCTAGCCGCGCCGCCTCGACCGGGCCGAGACGGCCAGCCCCACGATGACCAGTGCGAGGCCTACGCCGGTGATCATGGAGAGGAACCACCAGACCGACGGCAGTTCCAGACCGGGCACGACGAGGGGGAGCATGGCGATGACCGTGCAGACCAGCCCGATGACGGTGACGACGGCCCCGATGCGCAGCAAGCGATCGCCGGGGGAGCTTTCCGTAGCCATCCCGCCACCCTAGGGGCGCGGGAGCCCCCGCCCCCGTCTAGCCTGGTGTCCTGCGCCCGCTCGGGTGCTGGATGCGAGAAGGGGCTGCCATGCCGACCGGCAAGGTCAGGTGGTACGACGTGGACAAGGGCTTCGGCTTCCTGGCCACGGACGAGGGCGAGGACGTCTTCGTGCATGCCTCCGCGCTGCCCGACGACACGACCTCGCTCAAGCAGGGCGCCCGAGTCGAATTCGGCATCGTCGATGGCAAGCGCGGGAAGCAGGCCCTCAGCGTCATCGTCCTCGAGCAACCTGCTTCCGTCGTCAAGGCTGGCCGCAAGCCGGCCGAAGACGTCGCTGTGATCCTCGAGGACCTCATCAAGCTCATGGACAGCGCATCCAATCAGCTCCGACGTGGCCGCTACCCCAGTGACGACCACAGCCGCAAGCTCGCCGCAGTGATGCGGGCCGTGGCCGACGACTTTGACGTCTGAGGGTGTCGATCTGATGCTGCGTCGCCTCGGCCGTCCCGTGCTCGCTATGTCGCTCGCTGTCGTGAGTGTTGTTGCGCTGGCCGCGTGCGAGAAGCCAGCCCCGGGCGTCACCGTGGTCTCCGGCACGACGTCGGCCAATCATGCCGCGCTGTGCTGGTCCTTCGACGGTGAGCCGTTGAGCGCCGAGAACTGCGCGCAGGATGTCGTCACCAAGGCTCTCGAAGGTGCTGATGTCGCGCGCATCCCGGTGATCCCCGGTCAGGTCATCGGGATCAGCGTGGACCCGGCCGTGGCCGATGCGGGGTGGTTCCCGGTCATCGGGTCCCAGCGGCTCACCCAGCAGCCGATCACGTCGACCTACTACCGATTCACCTACCCCGACCTGCAGGAGGTGCCGGTCGACGGCGTCTCGCTCCAGGTCGTCGCTGGCGCCGAGGGCACCCTCGGCCTGTGGGTCTTCCAACTCATTCCGGCTCCGGGGGTGGAGTGATGTCTGACACGGTGCTCGCCAAGGCTGTCGCCGTTGCTCGTGCTGCCGCCGAAGAGGAGGCCCCCTGGGGCACCGTCGGTGATCATGCCGGCGTCGACTACGACGATGAGCGTGTGGCCACGCACTTCTTTGCATGTCTTGATCCCGCCTACGTCGGGTGGCGCTGGTCGGTCACCGTCGCGAGGGCACCGCGCGCGAAGGCCGCGACTGTCGACGAGGTCGTGCTCCTGCCCGGACCCGAGGCTCTCGTTGCCCCTCCGTGGGTGCCGTGGTCGGAGCGGGTGCGTCCGGGAGACCTCGCTGTCGGCACGATCTGGCCGACAGCGACTGACGATCAGCGGCTCACGGCTGGCTTCACCGGCCTCGATGATCTTGACGGTGCCGCCGATCGCAGTCCCGTCCACCCGAGCCAGTGGGAGATCGGCCTGGGTCGGTCGCGCGTGCTCTCCGCGCACGGTCGCGATGATGCCGCGGACCGCTGGTGGTCGGGTGAGCGTGGCCCTGAGTCGCCCATGGCGCGCTCGGTGTCGCTGACCTGCTCATCATGCGGATTCCTCATGCCCATAGGTGGGCCCCTTAGCCAAGCCTTTGGCGTCTGCGCCCACGACATGTCGCCTGCCGATGGCTGTGTCGTGTCGTTGGCCTTTGGCTGCGGAGCGCATTCTGAGATCGCCCTCGCGGAGAAGGAGCCGGTGGGCGCTCCTACCCAGGACTTCGTGGGCTTCGACACTCTCGACCTAGACCAGGCGGACGTGATCGTCGTGGATGTGTCGGTCGAAGCTGCGGCTGAATCCGTCGATGCGTCCGAGGCCGTCGACGCGTCCGAATCCGTCGATCAGGGCTGACGAGCCCGCCGACGGTGACGTCGGCCGAGCACGAGCGCGAGTCCCGGGATCCCGAGTAGGGCTCCGATAGCGCACACCAGGGACCATCGCTCGATGTCGATCCCCCACACAGAGCCCCAGATCTGCACGGCGATCAGGGCAAGGACCCACAGCACGGTGCCCACGGCGATCGCGGCGACACCGTCATCGTCTCGGCTGCGTAGGGCAGGGTCCGCCTCGATCTGCTCGATGGTGAGGCGCGTGTCCACATCCGCAGGCTAGCGGGTCGGCCCGGGGCAGGCGGGCATCCCTAGAGTGGTCACATGGATCACCGAGTACGCCGCGTCATCACCGTCGGCGTACTCGTGTTGCTCGTCGTGGCCGTCGTCGTGGCCGCCTTGACGCGCTGATGCTTGCCCTGTGCCTGGCGTGGCAAGGTTGCCAGCGTGGGTTGCGGGTGACCTGTGGATGACAGCGGGTGCTGGCAAGGTTGCCAGCGTGGGTTGCGGGTGACCTGTGGATGACAGCGGGTGCTGGCAAGGTTGCCAGCGTCGACCTTGGCGAACCTGTGGATGACAGCGGGTGCTGGCAAGGTTGCCAGCGTGGATTGCGGATGACCTGTGGATAGAAATTGAGGGACGGCGTATCCGAACGATCCGCGTGCGGATATGGATCGACTCTAGGTCCGACCCCTGACACCCGGTGACCTACGTGCTGACGTCCTCGGGCACCCGCTTCCACAGGAGCAGGGCGAAGCTCGCTGCGAAGAAGAGGATCATCACCGCGAAGGCATTGTGCACGCCTAGGGCATCGGCGAGGGCGGCGAGCAGGAAGGGTGCGATGCCGCTCATGACCGCGATTCCTGCGCTGGTTAGGCCCGCGGCCCGATCCGGCTGGCCCGCGGATGCGCGCATGGCTCGGCCAATGCCCAGCGGGAAGTGCATGCCGATGCCGACGCCGATGAGGACGAGTCCGATGATCAGTGGGACGGCGCCGGTGACGAGCCAGGTGTAGGCGAAGGCCGCGCCGGCGAAGAGGATCGAGCCCCCGAAGACGAGTTCCGACGACACCCGCTCGACGAGCCGCGAACCGACGAGACGCCCGACGATCATGCCCGTGACGATGGCGGCGATGGTGGTCGATGCCGCCGCTGGCCCGAGACCGCCGCGTTCACGCAGCAGGTCGGGCCCCCACTGCAGCAGGGTGATCTCGACACCTGTCAGCAGGATCAGTGTGAGGACGGCCCACCAGACCAGGCCGGGCATGCGCGGTGTGTCGCGTCGCTTCTCCAGCTCGGTGCCGATGTTGAACGGTGCACCCGTGCGACCGCGAGCGACCTCGAGAGCCACCGCCCCGACAACGAGAAGGAGCAGGCCTGATTGCCAGCCCAGAACGAGGGTGGCCCCGATGCCGATGGCAAAGGTGGCGATGAGGGAGGACAGCGAGGCGGCGAGATTGGCCTCGACCAGGGCGGCGTCGGCGGCGGCACCCTGCCGCGCCTCGAGGTACGCGCTGGCCCCGACGACGGCGAAGCCGCACCCCATCGAACCGAAGAACGGGCCGAGCGCGACCAGCCAGAGCGGTCCACCGGAGACATAGAGCAGTGCGCCTGAGGCGATCGCCAGCGAACTGCACCGCAGCAGCGTCGCGCGATCAAAGCGGCGCACGATGAGCGGCCCGCAGATGCTGCCGACCAGGCCACCGAGGGCTAGGGCGATGCTCAGCAGGGCCGCGGCGGTGCGGGTCAGCCCCTCGTCGTCGCGCAGGAGCGTGAGCGAGGCACTGAAGCCATAGACGAACCAGCCCAGGAGCCCGAGCTGCGCATAGGCCAGGAGGGTGGTGCGATCGCGGATCGGTCGGACCGGCGCGTGAACGACGTGGTCGTCCGGTGACGTCATCCCAGGGCGCTGACGACGTAGTCGATCGACCGGGTGAGCTGGCGCACATCGTCGGGATCGACGGCGGGGAAGACTGCCACGCGGATCTGGTTGCGGCCCAGCTTGCGATAGGGCTCGGTATCGACGATGCCATTGGAGCGCAAGGCCTTGGTGATCTGGGTCGCGTCGATGCTGTCGTCGAAGTCGATGGTCGCGACCACGGCAGAGCGCTTCGCGGGATCGGCGACGAAGGGGCTTGCCACGGGGCTTGCCTCGGCCCAGTCGTAGAGGATTCCCGACGACTCCGCCGTGCGCGCTGTGCACCAGTCCAGGCCGCCGTTGCCGAGGAACCAGTCCACCTGCTCCGCCATGAGGTAGATCGTGGCGAGCGCCGGTGTGTTGTAGGTCTGGTCCTGCCGGGAGTTGTCGACCGCGATCGATAGGTCGAGGAAAGCGGGCGTCCAGCGTCCGCTCGCCGAGATCTCCTCCACCCGCGCGAGGGCGGCGGGGGACATGAGCGCCAACCACAGGCCGCCGTCTGATCCAAAGCTCTTCTGCGGGGCGAAGTAGTAGACGTCGGTCTGGGAGGCGTCGAGCGGGAGGCCACCGGCTCCTGACGTGGCATCGGTGAGCACGAGGGCATCCGCGTCGGCACCCGGCACGCGCACGGGCGGGATAGCCACGCCGGTGGACGTCTCGTTGTGCGGTGAGCAGTAGGCGTCGATGCCTGCCTCGGCGACGAATGCCGGGGCGTCACCGGGGTCGGCCTTGATGATCATGGGAT
>Ga0315906_10010782_pt1 | contig 10699 bp, 6 predicted proteins | sample LakEriMetagenome_4_FD_203526 | JGI IMG/M metagenome (GOLD analysis project Ga0315906, IMG submission 203526) | Freshwater fungal communities from buoy surface, Lake Erie, Ohio, United States - Buoy 2 MA122 | ecosystem: Environmental > Aquatic > Freshwater > Lake > Lake biofilm | place: USA: Lake...
GCGGCTGGCCGAGCGTGGTGTGCGCACGCGCATCATCCTCAACGACTTCGAGAACGCACGCATCGATGCGGCGCGGCTGGGGGCGCTCGACGCGCTGGTCACGCCGCTCAACGGGGAGTGCGTCTGTTGCGGCAGTCTCCGCGAGCTGCTGCAGACGCTGTACGATGTGCCTCCCGATCCCGGCAGCGTGATGCTCATCGAAGCCAACGGCGCCACGGAAACCGACGAACTGCTCGCGCACCTCACCACCGATCGCAAGCTGTCGCACTTCACCCTGCCGCTGCAGCTCACGGTGGTCGATGCCGCGCGGTGGCAGAAGCGGTGGTGGCACAACGCGCTCGAGCGCGCGCAGGTGAGCACCGCCACGCACGTATATCTCAACTGGACGCACAAGCTGTCGGCGGAACGACTCGCCAGCGTGCAGCAGTCGTTGCGCGAGGTGAATGCGCGCGCGGCGTTTGTGGAGACGCCGGGGTACGTGGAGGAGTTGGCGCAGTTGGCGGATGCCGTTCGCCACGATGCGGCGCGCGGTGGACGCGTGGCGGGCGCGACGTCGGCGAGCGAGGGGACGGGCCACAAGCACACGCACCCTTTCGGCAGTGTGTCGCTCTCGATGCCGCCCGTCGTGTCACGCCGCGCCTTCGAGCAGTTCGTCCGCGAGTTGCCACCGTCGGTGGTGCGCGCGAAGGGGCTCGTGCGTTTCGCGGAGGAGCCCGGGCCGATGTACGTGTGGCACCGGGTGCCCGGCCGGAGCGGCGTGCGACTCGATCAGTCGTGGCCGCACGCCGATGCGCAGCCCACGGCGTTGTTCATCGGGGTGGAGATGCCGGTGGCAGTGCTGGCCGCTACGCTATCTCAGCTGGTCGAGTAGCGGGCATCCGCTCATGGCTTATGCACGATACACGGCCGGCCTCACCACGGCCGCAGCCACACCACCTTGAGCACGAGTTGCTGGGTTGCCGGTGCAACGGCATCGCCGATCGCCCGCCGCTCGTTGTACACCAGGTACACGAACGAAAGCGGCTGAAATTCCCAACTCACCCGGGCATTTAGAGCGCCACGCTGAATGCTGGTGTTGTACTGGTAGAAGGCGCTGAACTGCAGGCGCGGATTCGCGAAGAGGCGCAGCTCCGGTGCGAGCAGATGCGTAGTGACACTCGTGTCGCGGGTGCCGAGCGATCAAAGACGATTCACTTCGTAGCTGGCGGAGAACGCCAAACGTGGCGAAGGGGCCAGGCGCAGCGTGCCTGAGAGCCGATCGAGGGTCCCGTCGAAGAAGCTGCCACCCGACATATCGGCCAACAACGAGACGGGTGCGCTGCGATCGCTAGCGACGTAGAGCCCGTATCGCGAGTAGTCGTGTGTGCCCGGTGCGATCTCGACCCCATCGATCAGTTCCACCGGTGACGTGGGGCGCTGGAAATGCCGCTCCATGTACGGGTACCAGAGGGCCCCGTTGGTGTGGAACACATCCACGTAGCCCTGCAGATAGCCCTCTTGAAGCGTACCGGTACCTGGCGTCAGATAGAGATACGAAATGAGCGCCGGTTTGAACCACACCACAGACTTGGGACGCCACGCCGGTTGCACCGTACCGATGATCGCCGGGCTGGTGAGCAGCACGTTACTCCGCGAAACGAATCCCGTGCGTGGTGCATAGTCCTCGGTGACCAGCGCGCCCAGAAGTCCGGTGTATAGTCCGGGGGTATCTCGCCCAGCGAACCATGTGGCGGCCACCCCGGTCGTATCGCCACTCGTGGACGTCGAGAGCATGCCGTTCACCTGCAGGTTCTCGCCGACGCGCGTGAGGGCATCGACGGCCGTCACCACGTTGCGCGCCGCGCCACGGGCAAAGAGTCCTTGCGTGATCGCTGCGTCTTCGCGAACGGCCGCAAAGGCGCCGACGCGCGTCGCGCCCGAAAAGAAGCGGCTGCCGCGCACGACGCCGAACGTCGACGCAGCGTTGCTCCCGCTCTCGGCTTGATGCACGAGCAGGGCCCCGGCGCTCGCGCGCCCCGTGCGCCACGAGTATCGGCCGCCGCCGCGTATGGGCAGCAGTGTCCCGTCGTCTCCCAGCCCGATACGACGCGAGAAGAAGGGCTGCACGGTGTATTCGCCGTCCACTCCGGTGGGACGCAACACGTCGGTGTGCTCGAGGAAGAACTGACGACGCTCGGGGAAGAACACGGAGAAGCGCCGCAAGTTCACCACTTGCCGATCGACATCCGCCTGCGCGAAGTCGGTGTTGGCTGTGAGTTCGAGCAGGCTGTTGTTCGACGGGGTCATCAGCAACTCCCCGCCGAGTCGACCAAACGGCCGCCAAAACTGCGTGCGATCGGGGGGGCGCGACACGTCGCCGAGGGCGAACGGGCGCAGGCGTACCCGACTGCCGTCGTCGGGCGGCGTGATCCCCACAAAATCGGCCGCGAATGTCATGCGATAGCGGTTGAACTGCCGAGGCCACGGTACCAACCCGCTCACTTCGAGCGTGCGTCGCGCTTGGCGGGCGAAGTTCACCCCCCATGCGCGCCCGTCACGCACGAAGCGCAGCGTATTCCAAGGAATCTCGATTTCGACACTCCACCCGCTGTCGGACACGGCGGTGCGTGCGCGCCATACGCCATCCCAGTCCTCATTGACGACATCGCCGCCATCGAACCCCTGGGCGTCGTGCAGTGATCCAGCGGGCGATACGGTAAAGCCGACCGCGCTGCGCGTGTCGTGCAGCGGATCGAGCACCACGGAAAACCAGTCGCTCTGCAACTCCGCGAAGTCGCGCCGCTGATCCTGCATGCGAATGCCACGCGCGCCGAGGGAGTCAAAGAGCATGGCCCCCACGTACAATGCCTCGTCGGTGACGAGCACCCGTACGGTCGTGCGCGCCGTCGCTGGCTTGTCGATATCCGGCGAGACCGTGCGGAACCCTTCCACAGGCACTGCTTGTTGCCACGCCACCTCCGTCAGGCGGCCGTCGAGTTCGAGGCGCGAGGTCGTGCTGGTCGCCTGAACCGTGGGGCGGGGGGCCGGAGGTCGAGGCGAGCTGCCGACGTCTGCCGACTGGGCATCGAGCGCCACAGTCATGCCAAGGAGGGCCAATAGCAGGAGCAACGCGAACCGAGGTGGCATAAGCCAGCGCAATGAAAGAGGAGCGGACCGTGGATGTTTGCATTAATGATAGCAAGATATCATTATTACAAGATCAACGGTGCGACGGTGCCGCCCACTACCCAGCCCCTTATGAGCTCCATAGTCATTGCCGCTCCGTCTCGCGGAGCGCTGCCCGCGAACGCGACCATCCCGCGACTGGCCGCCCGCGGCCTCACCAAGCGCTATGGCGACGTCACGGCGCTCGACGCGCTCGATCTCACCATCGCCGCCGGCGAGGTGTACTGCCTCCTGGGTGCCAACGGCGCGGGCAAGAGCACGACGATCAATCTCTTTCTCAACTTTGTCGCGCCTTCCGCGGGGGCAGCGGAAGTGTGCGGCATCGACGTCACGCGCGATCCGCTGCAGGCGAAGCGACACCTCGCCTACATCCCCGAAACGGTGATGCTGTACAAGCAGCTCACGGCCCTCGAGAACCTCGAGTATTTCGCCGGCCTTGCCGCGGATGAGCCGCTCTCCCGCGACACGCTGGTGGCGCATCTGCGTGAGGTGGGGCTGCGCGATGAACAGATCCAGCAGCGCGTGGGCGGCTTCTCCAAAGGCATGCGCCAGAAGGTGGGGATTGCCATTGCCGTGGCCCGGCACGCCGACGTGCTGCTGCTCGACGAACCCACGTCGGGGCTCGACCCCAAGGCCTCCAACGAATTCTCGGCGCTCATTGCCCAGCTGCGTGATCGCGGCGCGGCGGTGCTCATGGCCACCCACGATCTCTTTCGCGCCAAGGAATCGGGGACGCGCGTGGGCATCATGAAGCGCGGCAAGCTCGTGGCGCAGATGGCGACGGCCGATATCGGACACGCCGATCTGGAGCAGCTGTATCTCACCCACATGCACGACTGAGGGCCGGCTCATGATTGCGCATATCGCCCGCAAGGAACGTACGGAGATGTGGCGGGATGGCCGCTTCCGCGTGGCGTCCATCGCGCTGCTCCTGCTGCTCGCCGTGGCCCTGCTCACCGGGCTCACGGCCTCGCGATCCACCGCCCGTGATCACGAGGCGGCGCAGGAGGCCATGCGCGGCTTCTGGGTCAATCAGGGTGCCAAGAATCCGCATTCAGCGGCGCACTACGGCCTCTGGGTCTTCAAACCGTCGCTGCCCCTGTCGTTTGTGGACCACGGCGTGGATGCCTACACCGGCGTGACGACCTGGCTCGAAGCACACAAGCAGAACGAGTTCACACGCCGTCCCGCGATGGATCGCCCCAGTGTCGCTCGCTTCGGTGAGTGGACCGCCGCGGCGGTGCTGCAGCTGCTGGTGCCGCTGCTCATCGTCATGCTCGCATTCCCAGCGTTCGCTGGCGAGCGCGACACCGGGACGTTACGCCAACTTGCTGCCATCGGCGTACCCATTCGTACGCTGATGCTGGGCAAGGCCACGGGCATCGCGTCCGCACTGGCCGTCGTCCTCGTGCCGGCAACGGTGCTCGGCGTCGCCACGATGTGGCTTGGTGCAGACGGCGGTCGTGGCACCGACGATCTGATCCGTTTCGCCCTGCTCTCGGCGACCTATATCCTCTACTTCGCCGTCGTGCTGGTGCTGGCGCTCGTCGTGTCGGCGCGCGCCCGCAACGTGCGCACGGCCCTCGTCGTGCTGTTGGGTTTCTGGACGCTCAACTCGCTCGTCGCCCCGCGCGCCGTCGCCGATCTGGCGCGCCAGTACTTTCCGACGCCCTCGTCCGTCGCGTTTCAGGCCGCGATGCAGCGCGACATCGAACAGGGGCTCGATGGGCACAATCCAGCTGACGCGCGTCGCAAGGCGGTCGAGGCGCAGGCGCTGCGCGAGTATCGCGCGGTGTCCCTCGACGCGCTCCCAGTGAACTTCGACGCGATCGCCATGCAGGCATCGGAGGAGTACGCCAATACTGTCTTCGACCGCCACTTCGGTGCGTTGTATGACCAGTATCGCGCACAGAACACCCTCACGCAGTGGGCCGGTCTCGTCTCGCCACTGCTCGCCGTGCGCTCGCTCTCCATGGGGCTCGCCGGCACCGATGTCGAACAGCATCGCCACTTCGCGGTACAGGCAGAGCTGTATCGTCGGGGGCTCATCAAGTGGACCAACAACTACTTCCGCGACAATACGCGAACGGGCGAGTGGGACTGGAAGGCACCACCTGAGCTTTGGGCCAAGTACCCACCGTTCGAATATGAGGCGCCGCTGTTCGGGCAGTCGCTGGCAACGCAGCGTACGGCGCTGCTGGTGATCGGCGCGTGGCTGCTGTTGTCATTGGGGCTGCTCGTGCGCGCCCCCGCGCTCCCGGTCGTCTGATGCGCGGGGGAACACTCTGGCGCAACGAATGGCGATTGCTGCTGGCTGATCGTTCGCCCTGGATTCTCGCCGCGCTCTTTGCGCTCGTCGCGGCCTATGGGGCGTGGAACGGGCGACAGTGGAGCCGCTTCCAGGCGAGCGCCATCGCTGAGATCACGCGCGCCGATGCCAAGCGCCTCGGTGCGCTTGACTCACTGCTGCAGCGGGCTGAGTCGGACAGCACCGTCGCGGTCCCACCGGCTGGTGCACTCGGCGCCAACACCGCGACCCAGCACGCCGTGCTACCGGTGCCACCACTCGCGGTGCTCGCCGTCGGTGCGAGCGATCTGCACCCGTACTACGCCCGCGTGTCCGTACGCAGCAAGGCCACCTTCATGGCGAGCGACGAGGTGGAAAACCCGCACAATCTGCTTGCCGGACGATTCGATTTGGTCTTCGTCGTCGTGTGGGTCCTGCCGCTGCTGCTCATTGCGCTCACGTACAACACGATTACCGGCGAACGTGATCAGGGCACCATGGCGTTGTGGCGTGCGCAGCCGGTGTCGGCCACGCGCGTGCTGCTCGCCAAGCTCGGTGTGCGGGCCCTGTTCGTATTCGGGGTCGCCGTGGTCCTGCTGGTCGTCGCCGCCCTCGTTGGTGGAGCGCCGCTGCTCGAGGGGCGTGTCGCCGCGCGCTTTGTCGTCTGGCTGGCCATTGTGGCGTTGTACGCGCTGTTTTGGCTCGGCGTCATAGTACTCGTCAACGCCACCGCCCGATCCTCTGCCGCCAGCGCCGTGTTGCTGCTCGGCAGTTGGTTGCTGGTGGTGGTCGTCGTGCCGGCGACGGTATCGGCGGTCGTGGCGGCGGTGTATCCGTCGCCGTCCCGCGTGGCACTCACCACCGAGTTGCGCGCGGCGAGTGACCGGGCTGCGGCGCAGGGCGATACCGCCGTCAATCAGTTCCTGGCCGACCATCCGGAGATGCTCCAAACCGGCACGCTGGCTGCCAGCAATTCATGGGCGCGGACGCTGGCCACGCAGGAGCGCGCCAACGATGCGATGCGTCCCGTATACGCCGCCTTCGATTCGGCGCTCGCGCGTCAGCATCAGGCCGCCGCGATTGCCAGCATGCTCAGCCCCGCGGTCATGGCGCAGGACGCGCTGCAGGATGTCGCCGATCGCAGCATCATGCGGTTCCGTCGCTTCGATGCTGCGATCGACACGCATCACCAGGCGTGGCAGCAGTTCTTCTTCAAACGCGTATTCGGAGAGCGCCGAGTGCGGCGTGCGGAGCTGGCCACGCTTCCCTCGTTCGTCTACACCGACCGCTCCACCGGTGAGGTCTTGCGAGCGCAAGCGGGAACACTCATGGCGCTGCTGCTCCCGGCACTGTTCCTCAGTTGGCTTGGGTGGCGCCGGCTCGGGCGCGTGGCGGTGCACGAGTAGGGCGGGGTGGAACCGCACGCTTGCCGAGGCCGGGCCCCTGATCTCGCGTTGAGCGACATCTTACTTCCCCGCTCCCGCTACGATCTGCCTTCGGTGTGCGATTGCGCCCCGCGCCCGTCATCGTCCTGCTCTCCAAGTGCGGCCACCCCGTACTGCCCCGACGCTGACTAGCCGCGCACTCGTGCCTTGGCCGCGTCGGTCGCACCGGCGACGATGCTTCCATACATGCCGGTCAGCGCGTTGGTGATCTTCTTGCCGGCGCGCTTGGGTGAACCGGCACGGAACGGTGGATCGGGGTCGTACTCGATATTCAGCATCTCGGCGCGTGCGTAGTTCTCTCCGGCGAGACGCGCGGTGAGCGTGAACGCCATGTCGAGGCCTGCCGTGACACCAGCCGACGTGATGCGATTGCGATCTTCCACCACGCGTTGGTTGACGGGCGTGGCGCCGAGCAGGCGAAGCACATCGTGCGTCACCCAGTGGGTGGTCGCGCGATAGCCATCGAGCAGTCCGGCGGCGCCGAGCACCAGCGAGCCAGTGCACACGCTCGTTACCCAGCGCGCCGACTCCGCCTGCTTGCGTAAGAACGCCAGCGTCGGAGCGTGCTGCATCATGCGCACGGTGCCATCGCCGCCCCCTGGCACGAAAATCACATCGAGCCCGGTCGGACACGTCTCGTAGGTGACGTCCGGCGTGATGCTGACCCCATTGCCGGCCGGGACAGGGGTGAGGGTGGGCGCCACCAGGAGGACCCGCGTGTTCAGCAGGTCGTTGAAGACGGTTTTCGGGCCGAGCAAGTCGAGCGGGTACATCCCCGGATACACCAGCATGCCGATGCGCCGCGGTGTCTCCGGGAGAATGAGCGCGCGTTGCGCGGCATCCCCATCGGCGAGGTCGTCGATGAGGCGCACCATCGCGTTTTCATGGGGCGATGGCGCCGAGGTCACGGAGCGGGGGCGACAAGCACTCAGGGTCCCTGTGGCCAGCGCGGTGGCCGCGGCAAGGGCCTGCGTGCTGAAGGTGCGACGATTCATCAGAAGCTCCAGAGGATGGCGGATACGATCAGGTGTCGTATGTGAGCAGTGGTGGTGGCAGCGACACTACACATGTAACAAGTGGTCAGCGGAGACCTGCTCCCCCACCCGGCGGGCCCGCCGGATGGGGGGACACACCAGGACTGGAGACCTTGGCTAGAGGATTCCTGGCGCGTTCTTGTCCGCTCTGCAGCAACGGCTTGCACGACGTGCGCAACACACGACGCGCTTGTGGCGCACATCGCAAACCGTATGGCCGCTGCGGAGCGGCTATGTCGAGGAGCTACGAAAACGCAGAGGTGGCGAGCGCGAGGCATCGCCAGACGTCCCGTTCAATGGCGCCGGGTACGGCACCACACACAGCGACCGATCGGTGCTGTGTGCGACGGGCGGATTCAGACCGCGGGTGGCGCGGTTGCGGGAGGACGGCGACGCGCGCCGTCAGTGAACACGATGCGCGCGGCACCCGTGTTGGGGCGCTGGCGCGCTACCGGAACGTCTCGCGAGGCAATAGTGCGAATGACGTGGTTCGGGACCACCGGCGCACAGCAGGGAGCACCGTGGCACCCGGCATCGCTGTGCGAACCATGGTCACCGGGCGACGTATCGCTAGCGGGGGCTCCCGATGGCGTGGCGGCCTCATGTTCCGCCCCCGACTCGGTCACGACGTCGTGCTGCGCGTCGGCCAGCGGCGTCGTCTCAGCCCCGGTCCGGTGGCAGTCGGCCACGGTTGTCGCGGCCGCATGGTGCAAACCGGCTGCGTCCGTTCGGGACTGATCGACGGAGACGAGCGGACGCGCCCCGACTGCAAACTGCAGTAGGAGCACGAGGGCCGCCGGGATCCGCCGGAGAACACGCATGAACGGATCGTAACCCCACCGGCGCTGAGCGCAAGCGCCAGGCGGATGTGTCGCCCCCCGGCTCGCAAGCAGCGCCGGCCGTCAGAATCGTGACACGAGCACCGGCTACGTGACGCTTCGTGACCCACCGAGATCGGCGTGCGTCGCTTGAATAATGCTCCCAATTGCCCTTACTGCCGACGAACTCTTCGTACGCCTGCAGACCGCGCTGGCCGGTCGCTACTCGCTCGACCGCGAACTCGGTCGCGGGGGGATGGGCATCGTGTATCTCGCCCGCGAGGTGCACCTCGACCGGCTCGTGGCCATCAAGCTGCTCCCCCCGGAGCTGGCGGCCGATGTTGCCACGCGGCAGCGGTTCCTGCACGAAGCGCGCACCGCCGCGCGATTGTCGCACCCGCACATCATCCCCATCCACGCGGTGGAAGAGGTCGAAGGTTTCGTCTTTCACGTGATGACGTACGTGGACGGCGAGTCGCTCACGCAGCGGGTAGTCACGCGCGGTCCATTGTCGGCCAAGGAAGGCTCGCGACTGCTGCGCGAGGTGGCCTGGGCGCTCGCGCACGCCCACGCACAGGGCATCGTGCACCGTGACATCAAGCCCGACAACATTCTCATCGAACGCGACGGCGGCCGCGCCATCGTGGCCGATTTCGGCATCGCGGCGGCCATCGGTGACAGCGACGCGGGGACACATGGCACCCCCGAGTTCATGAGCCCCGAGCAGGCACTCGGTCGCGCGCCCGACGTGCGAAGCGACATCTACGCACTTGGGGCGACTGCGTTCTTCGCCTTCTCGGGGCGGGTGCCGTTCACCGGCGATACGAGTGCGCAGGTACTGTCGCAGCTGGTGAGCGCACCCGCGCCGTCGCTGCACGCGGTTGGGGTGGCGGTGCCACGCAAGCTCGCAAAGATGGTGCAGCAGTGTCTCGCCAAGGATCCCGCCCAGCGCCCTGGTGATGCGTTGCAGTTCGCCGATCTGCTGGGCGAATCGGTGGTGGTGCGCCGTGAATTGCCGGCCGCCCTGCGCGCGTTCGTGAAACGCGACGGTCGTACCGATGGTCCCGGCACCATCCTCACCCTCGTTGGCACCCAGGTGGCAGCCATCGCGGCCAGTAACGTGGCCGGCGTGGGCGCATACGTCGTCGGCACCATCGCCTCGGCACTCATCGCGCCGATGGTGTTCGGCGTGGTGTCGGCGTATCGCCTGTCGAAGCGCGGCTTTGCGCAGGCCGACCTCGAACCCGCGTTCGTGACGGAATGGGAATCACTCCGCGAAGAGCGTGGTGTGCAGTCGCGTCGTGCGGTGTCGTGGCTGGAAGGGATCGCCGCTGCCGTGACCAGAGTTACCACCGGCATGCTGGTGGTCACGGCCCCCATGCTGATCGGCACGCCGATCGGCGAACGCCTTGCGCCGGTGGCCGAACTCGTGGTGTTGCTCGTGGCGATCGTGGCGGTGAGCGGGTTCGGCTGGTTGCTGCTAGCGTCTATGCAGCGCGACGTGGATGTGGCCTTCTGGCGACGCGTCTGGACGGGCCGTTTTGGTCGCCTGAGTTTCGCGCTGGCGCGCAGGCTCGGGGCGCGGTCCGCCACATCCGCCGCCATGACGCACCGCGCCACGGAGCTCTCGCTGAGTCTGGCCGCGGAACAACTGTTCGACAGCCTGCCGCGCGAAACGCGAGATGCGCTGCGGGACGTGCCCCCGGCGCTCGCGCAGCTGCAGCAAGACGCGGCCGCGTTGCGTCGCCGACTCGGCCAGCTCGACGAGGTGTGCGCGTCGGTGTCACCTGGTGACGAGACGCTCGACGGGCTGCGCGCCGAGCGTGTTGCCGTGGCCGCCAGGCTGCGCGACAGTGTGAGTGCGCTGGAGCTGCTCCGCCTCAATCTGCTGCGTCTGCATGCCGGTACGATTGGTGTGGAGAGTGTCACCACGCACATCGGCCTCGCCGT
>Ga0315906_10010784_pt1 | contig 10698 bp, 7 predicted proteins | sample LakEriMetagenome_4_FD_203526 | JGI IMG/M metagenome (GOLD analysis project Ga0315906, IMG submission 203526) | Freshwater fungal communities from buoy surface, Lake Erie, Ohio, United States - Buoy 2 MA122 | ecosystem: Environmental > Aquatic > Freshwater > Lake > Lake biofilm | place: USA: Lake...
TGTTTCAATTGCTCTGTAATCAAATGCTGAAGTAAGTGTTGGAACAATATATAATCCACGAGTTATTCCATTAGCACCACCAGTTTGATTAATGGTATGAGATAATGATAATTGTGTCCATGTTCCAGTACCACTTGTCGGTGCAAAACCAATAGGTAAAGACATAAATATGTTTGTACCACTTGTGTTTGCATTTGGTAAATCACTATTGGTCCTAAACCTATGGACTACTGTGTTACTGAAACCGTTTCTATAATTTAAGGAATTATCTCCAACATCTCTAAATATTGTTGTGTTAACACCACCACCAAAACTAATTACATTACTTGAGCCAAGTGTACCTATTGTTAAATCTCCACTTCTTGTTGTCCCATTAACATCTAATTTAAATCCGGAATCGGTTGTTGTTCCAATTAAAAAGTTACCATTTGGTCTAATTTGTAGTTTAGTAGTTAATGCCGATGAGGTAGTTTCTTTAGTAATAAAATTCAATCCACCCGCCGAATTTAATCCATTCCATCCTGTAATAAATGCGGATATTCCAGCATACCTATGACCCAAGTTTAACCCATTAGAGGTTCCAGAACCTTGTCCCGCATCACTAAAAAATAATTCTGTTAAATTATTTACACCTGATGTTCCCCAATTAGGGTTATTATTATGTATTATAAATGCATTATTATCACCTATTGTTGAACTAGTTGTGTTAGTATATACAAACAACGGACTTGTGGGAGTATTTATCCCAATCCCTAGTCGTGAATTTGTATTGTCCCAAGTAAATCCGGTACCGAAGTATACATTCGCATAAACAAAAGAGTTACCGCTGGTTATAAAACCATTTTTTATATTAAATTCGTTTGGCATAATTAAATCTTTTCCCTATCCAAGATTATTGTATAATATTTTTGATTAAACTACTCTTTGTAATCCTATCTCATTCAAAGCCCAATCAATTGCATAATTATCATCATTTGACCATCCGTTGTATGTTTGTTCATCCATATATAGGTTACCTTGCAAAACAGGAATACCTTCATCTGTTAACACTTGCCAAAGGAATGGAACAGATGTTGGAAACATCGGAAATTTAAGAGAATCTAAATTAAATTGTGTACCTGTTCCTTTTGTTGGAACAATGACTGGTTGAATTTCTATGTTCATAATATTAACGTTTACTATAAATACTACAGTAAATTAAATATTACAATCCTCTAACTATTGATTTGACAATCCAAGTTCCCGTTGATGCGGACGCTTGTAAAACCGCACTTGAACCTGATATCACATACCCAAATGTCAATGGAGTTGTATTCCCAATATCATTTGTTGATGTTTCAGTAAAGTTAACTGATGTACCACTCCATATTGCCATAAGATTACCCGCTCTTAATCCCGTAGTACCTGATACATTATAATCAACAAATGAACTGATATAATCAGTTGTGGGAAATGAATAGATTGTTGTTCCTGTTGATGCAGTAATTGATGTAACACGTGTTGTTGTGTAAAGTGACGGAGCTTGATTACTCCCAATAATTAAAGTTGTTGAGGATATTGTGTTAGCCGTTAAACCACTTTGGAATATTGTTCCTCCTGTTACGGTTCCTCCACTTAATGGTAAATAAAGTCCTGTAACGTTTTGTTCAGGATAACCACTAAAAGTTAATTTATCTCCGCTATCTATAATGGTAATGTTAACACCACTGAAACTTTTTAACGCAATATTACCACCTGTAACACCTGATATGTCTGAAACTCCATCACCAACGGTGTAAGCACTTGTTATATAACTTGTTAGTGCGGAATAAACTTCCCAATATACACCATTCCACTCCCATGTTTTACTGTCATAGGTGTAAAGTTGGTTTGGTGATGGACTATTTGGAAAATTTATTGGCATATCTTTTTATTATAAATAATATAGTATTTCAGCGGTCCCTAAGAAAGTTGCATTAGCACCTAATGGTGTAATACAAACCCACATCTCATCTAAAGTACCATTCACATTAGAACCTACTCTTATTTGGTTGTCGTCCACTTTTATTGTCGTTAATGCCGATGTTCCGGACTCCCCAATTAATGAAGACATAATGTGTCCATCACTTGTTATTGTTGTTGTACCAGTACCTAATGAATATTGGAATGGTGAGTTAGGGATATCAGTCCAAGTTGGTGTTGCTGACAAAGTTGGATTAAACTCAATGGTCATTAGGTAGTCGTCATTTGACGTATTTAAAATACTTAAACTACTATATTGCGATGTAACTCCTTTATATGATGGTTTTAATCTATACCCAATATATGGATATTTTGTACCTGATGTTAATAAGGTAGTCGTTGATGAGTGTGTTACACCGATAGTACTGTATAAACCATTTAACGCACCTTCAGTAGAAACCTGACTACATATCATATCAAAACTACCAGAACCAACTCCAACTTGTCTTATCTCATATCTTATAGGTTGGTTTGGTGAACTCATATAAACTAAACTTTCATTATTAGAACAATTGTGGTCAGTAAAATAAAATGTTTGTCCCGACAAAGCAAGTCCAAATCTCATTCTTCCAACCCCTAACCATTGGTAATCAACAGTCATTAACTGAGTGTTTGACCATATAAGATTTGTTGGGTCAAATTCGTTTGCCCTCCAAGTTGTAGTTGATGCACTAAAGATTGTTGTACCTGACCTCCAAATTTGAAAACTTATCGTGTTTGATGTTCCGTTACTTTCCAAAAAGAATCCATCAAAAACTGAATTATAGGTTGATGCCGTTGTTGTGGTAAAACATCCCACTCTTTTTATCACATTTGTTTCTATTTGAAAATTTGAAAAACTTCCCTCAAATAACTGACTCTTACCAGGTTGATATATTGGGTGTGTTTTTGTTTGTCTAATTACCAAATCATTATTTGATGATGTTGACATCCTAACTCTAGCATATTCTTGATTAAAGATAGAAGTCGCAGTTCCTGCAGTTACTTCATTAACCTGTAATGGATTTTTGTCATAGACATGTTTGATATCCAATAGATTTTGTACAGCAGCTGTCCTCAATCTGCCAAAGGCATCTAGATTTGGACTATCTGAATATTTTATCGCATTATTATATATAAAACTCATATTAAATACCAATTTCCGCCCCTAATCATACAAGTTAAGGACATATAGTTTATGTTCATATCGACGTAATTATTGTTATCAATTGTTCCTGACAAAGGTGTTATTCTTATCCTATAAGTACCACAAATCCCTGCTTCATCTTTTATTATTAAATAGTAGCCCTCTTTACCTACCACTGAAGGTAATATTAAATCAACATTACTATTACCACTTATACCCCAATATGTTTTATCCCAAGTTAAAGTTTGTCCTGTTGTAATTCCTGTTGTGGCATAATATCCCACGTCAGGTGATAAAGGACCTGGTACTGAAAATGGTTGAATCCATTGTTGTGAGTCACCATCATCAATCCAAACTAATTCAACGCCTGTATTTGTATTAAACCATCTATCACCACTTTTAATGATTTCAGTTGGAGTTGATGCCGATATGTAATATTTTAACTCTCCAATGGTGTCTGCCGATATGGTATATTTTTTCCAAACAGCGGTTGAGTGAGTGTATCCACTAACATCTTCTATTGTAGATGCGGTCCAAGCGTTTATAAAATTTTGTCCGGCAATACTTGAATTATATACTGTCGTTCCAAAATCAGAGATTACAACAGTACCAACACTATTAGTAGCTGCGGTCCATAGAGATTCATAATTATCAATCCTATATTGGTATACTTGGTCAACTTCATAAACATATACCAACATACCAAGTCTTCGTCTACCTGATGATATGTTATCAGAATTAAGTGTTAATACATCAGGAGACCAAGGGTCACCAGTTCCTTTTAAGAAATCAATAGGTATAGAGTTTCCACTATATTCAATAGGACCTAATCCTGTTATTGTGTAATTTAAATCGGATAAATTGAATACTTCCATATATCCACCAACGGATAATACCGAGAAATTTGTTCCAAAAACTTCACTTCTTTGAACTGATTGTACTCCGTTTAACTGCTCGGAACTAATTGGATTTTTATATGGAAATGTTGACATGTATTGTATAATTATCAGGTCACAGTATTTCCCCTAAAGTAAATGTCGGTACTGTTTAATAACTCAAAATTGGTTGATGGGTATGTGGTATAAACCCTATATGTTGTTTTTGGTATGGTATTACCTGTATATGTGAAATAATAAGAATATATTGTTGATTCAGTATTAACTGTTGTCAATATTGCCGGAGATGAAGTACTATAATCAATCTTATTTTGATACAACCCATTAGTTTGTCCTGTTGGTATCATCCATGTGAACCATGATTTTCCTGATAAAACTGTATTAGCAGGTACCATAGTTGTTTTAAAATTATATGCAATTATTGGATTACCATATGAATCAAATCCTCCCGTAATTTGTGGGACATCTTGATTAATAATTGTTGGGAATAGACCTGTTGTCCATCCTGAAAAATCAACATACGTATTAAGTTCAATGTCAAATGTTGACTGTACTTGAGTTGGTTGAGTTCCGTTTGTAAATCCATAAAATCCTGACCCTAAAGATGAATACATCCAACTACCTATATCACTTGACCCCGTATAAGGTTCAATAAACAAGAACGCTTTGGTTGGAGGTAGTGGAGATGATGAAGGTGTTATACTTGGTGTTAACGAAATCGTTGGTGTATTGGTTGGTGTTAACGAAATCGTTGGTGTATTGGTTGGTGTTAACGAAATCGTTGGGGTATTTGTCGGAGTTAATGAAATTGTCGGTGTATTTGTCGGAGTTACCGTATTTGTTGGTGTTGGTGTTTGAGTTGGACTAGGGCAGTTACCATCAACACACAATGAAGTTATTGAAATAATAACTTCAGGACTATCACTACTTGGGTCTTTACCACAAAAATATAAAATTAAATTTACATCAATATCACCAACCTGTGAAACACCATCACAATCCGTATAAAAATATTGGTGAGTCGAACTTCCTGTCACATTATCAAACGTAATACAACTACAATCAGTTATTACCGACGAAGGAGTTGGGGTTGGTGTTGGAGTTTGGGTAGGTGTTTGAGAAGGACAAGAGTAAGGTATGAATTCAGTACAAGCGTTTGAGTCGGTAATAACTATTAAAATACTAGAGGCCCCTTCAAGAAGTACAGGTATATCAACAGTTATTGGAAAAACAGAAATACCTGTTGCAACACTGTAACAATAGGTATTAGTATAATCACAAATACTAAAATCAAAAGGTGGTGTACCGGTAGCACTTGAAATTTGAATCGTTTGCATGTAAAACTAAAATAATTATTCTGTTTACATTATAAATAGATACAAAGTAGGTTTATGGAATTAAACTAACATTCCATGCGGTAGGTTGTTGACCCATACCGTTAATTTCTATGTTAATATTATAGTAGAAAGTAATATTATAAGGTGAATTTAAACTAATATTATAAACCATACCTGATTTTTCACAAAGATATAACCCACCATTTAATACAAACATACCTCTTGGGTTACTTAAATAACTTGTTATATCGACTTCAACTTCTAACACCCCATCAGGATAAGAATACTGAGACAACCACCTTTGAGTATTTGTACTATTAGATGTTATTACAATTAATTTATTGTTAGTTGTTTTCATAAGACCACCTGAGACAATACGTCCAGCAGGAAGTGTAAATTTCGGTATTTCAGTCCATGTAGTATTTAGGAAAACTTCACGTATTTCACATCCTGTTGTAATAGCACTTGAAGCCATAATTAAAGACCTGTATGACATCGTAGTACAAAATGGGTCACAATATCCTCTTGGTGGTTGATTTGCTAGATTATTAGAATACGTATAACCGTATATTACTTCATAAAAACTTTTAAATCCATCCAAACCAACAGGAACAAAAGGTAAACCATAATATTGTATCAACTGATTAGGATATGATGTTGAATTAGGGTTATAAACTGTTTGAAAATAATTTGGTATTACGGTACTAGGACCTGTCCACATGACTTGGGGTTTATTCACAATAGTATTATCTATAAGATTCCAAGAATATTGTTGAACTTTTTGAACTTGATTAATAACGGGTTGTAAACCTGTCAGATAATATGAATGTACAATATACTGTATAGGAGGTGTTGGGGTTGGGGTTACAGTTTTTGTTGGAGTAATTGTAGGAGTAATTGATATTGTCGGAGTAATAGTTGGGGTATTAGTTGGGGTACTTGTTACTGTAGAGGTCGGAGTTACGGTTGGAGTTATTGTTGTAGTTACGGTTGGAGTGTTAGTCGGCGTTGGAGTTGGTGACGGATTTAAGGTGTTAGTGGGTGTTGGGGTTATTGTTTGTGTATTAGTAATAGTTGGAGTAACTGTTGGTGTAACAGTATTAGTAGGTGTGGGTGTATTAGTATTTGTTGGTGTAATAGTTGGTGTTACAGAAATTGTCGGAGTGTTAGTCGGGGTTAATGAAATCGTTGGAGTATTTGTCGGGGTTAATGAAATCGTTGGAGTATTTGTCGGAGTTAAACTTGGTAAAGGTGTAACACACAAATCCCATGTTACAGTAACTGTCGGAGTAATAGTTGGAGTATTTGTCGGAGTAATAGTTGGTGTAACTGTTGGTGTTTGAGAAGGTACTTTACACGGGTCAAATGTTGGTGTTGGAGTAATTGTGGATGTTGGTGTTGGGGTAGGTGTTTTAGTTATAGTTGGTGTTGGTGTTGGGGTAGGTGTTTCAGGCAAAACCTTAATAAAATCTAAACAAACACCATTAACTAAAATACTATAAGTACCATAAACATTTTGAGGTGGATTAAGTATCGATGGGTCAAAATAATATGGTATAACATGATTTCCTAAATCAAAAACTAATTCAGTACTTATAGGGTTAAACACTATATTTGCAACCTGACCACTTAAAGGTAAACTAAATATTACAATTCCTTCTGCCATTTTTAAAAATTATTTTCAATTGCCAAACAAACCTCACCATTTTGGGATATCAATTTTTTCATGTCGTCAAAACTAATATACGCATGTCCTAATTGACCCCAACTTCTTCCCCAACTATTTTTTATTCTAAATTGTTTTTTAACTATATCAACACCATTTATTAAATAAGCATGTCCACCAGCCAATTTTCCTGTCGCCTTTATCACTCCTAATCTATCAGGGAAAAACATATTGTAATACCAATTAGTACCAACAACTACAGGTCCTTTGGTAAGAACAGTGTTAATTAATACATTAACATCATAGGTCCATAGATATGAACTAATTTTGTTAGTTGTCTTCAAATATTTTGCAGCTCCTCTAACAGAAGTTCCAGCATAATTTTCACCTGGCCATTCATCAACTTTTTGAGCCTCTTTATATATAGTTTGTGGTGGTATATTTGGATGTGGTAATTTATGAGTTACCGGCCCATCATCAATCCAATGAGCCCAAGCGTAACCAACACACATCGGAGTATTACCTTGATTACCCCACCATCCATCTGCGTTCCAAAATTTAGATGTAACCGCCGTTTTAGGTAATTGTAATCTATTTTCGATTAAATATTTTTTATCTCTCTCATCGTAAATAAATTCTCTACCTAACCCAAATTTAGTCGTATCACCATTAACTAAATAATAATCGTAGTCAACCACAACACAATCTTCAACTTGACAATTTGGACAGTCAGGGTTGAACATTTGATATATCGGTTGTAACAATTTAAAGTTATGTTTTACTTCAGGTGCTGACAACGGTGTTGTATACATTCTGAATTGAGAAATACCACCTTCAAATGTTCCTGCAAAATTTTGTTCAATTATAATATCAGTTGTTAACCCACTTAATGTTGTACCACTTAAATCATTATTTGGTAAACATTCAGGGTCTTGTTGGTATGGTCCTGTTAAACCTGAACAAGACATAAATGTTAGATTATCTCTTAATCCTTGAGTTCCACCACCCCAAGAAATATTAAAAGGAACACCAACTTGTTTTTCTTTATCGGTGTTTAAACCTCTTGGTATTATTTCTTCAAAATTCTCAATAGTGTATATTTTTGAACCATTAACAAAAATCATAAGTTTACCCATTCTAAAGTTTAGTTCATCTAACCATAACTTGTTAAGTTTAGTTATATCAACTTTTTCAGCCTCTTTAGGTATTGGTCTTGTGTATGGTGGTTCAATTAACGCAACGGTATTACCCGCTAATGATTCTAAATAATATTCTTTTGAAATTAATCCTAAACCTCCATTTCTCCACAAATCGCATTTTTCAAAATACGTATATCTTTCCCAAACAATATTAACTTGGAACCAATGTTCCTGTAATAGATAAGGTGGGTAGTTAACCAAACAATATGGATATATTGGTGGTGAACAATATTCAGTTATAGTATATCCTGTTTGGAATGTGATTCCAGTCGTAGAACATTCACCTGTTGTTATACAGTCACCTGTGAATCTTAAAACTTTAACACCTATTTGAGGATTATTAGGTTCACCACATAATTTAAACGCAATTGCGTTTGATAATGCATCCATTAATGGGTCTGACTCACAAGTGTTCTCAACAGATGTAAACCCTGTTGAAGTACAATTACAATCTGAACACTCCTCACATTTTGTACAAGTTTGTGTACATACTGGAGGTAATATACAATTACTTGGTAATGCCGTTGGTGTTGGTGTCGGTGTTGGGGTTAGTTCAATAACGCTTTCACAATTATGTGTTTGACATTCCCAACCACAAGTATCACATTTTAAATCATCACAACCACATCCGCAACTTGCTTGTTTTTTAGTATCACCACCACATTTATCACAACCATAATTAACATGTGGGTCATGAATATTGTTTGAAGAATATGGAGGATAAACAAAAAGACATCTACTATTTGTAACAGTTCTATTACAACAAGCACAAGTTTCAATACATGTTAAACCTGATGTAACTCTTGTGTATGCGGTATAACAGTTTGGAGTACCACTTGCATGATGGTAGAATTTATTTTCAGCTCTTGTTCCTAAATAAAAGAATATATTTTTATTCTGAGGATAAATTTCATTTAATGTCGTTTCATTTGGGCCGGGAAAATATTCGTCAAATAAACGAGGTTTTAACAATAATTCAACTGTCCATCCTTTATTAACTCTTTCAGGAAAAGTTTCATAATCATAACCAAATAACTTATAAAACCCTTGATAAAATCCACCGTATAATTCATGGTATCTACCAAAAATAGGGTTAATTTTTGAAACTACTTCATATAAAACATCTTTACTAAACCCTGAAAATCTGAGATTTGGTGAAGATGTATATCCTGTAACTTGATGTAATTTCATTCTTCTATCACGGTACATTCTATCAAATTTAACACTGTTAGGAAACAAACCATTAGTGTAATATAGTGTTTCACCTGTCATTACATCAACTAAACCATTATCAATTGCCGTTAATCCAACGTCACAAGATTCACCCGACAATTGACAATTAATGTCAAAATCAGAAGGTGTATAATAATTCTCCGATACTAAAATATTTGACGGATTATATTGTTTGTAGAATAAATTAAATTGTTGTGCAGAGTTGGGATTATTAATATCAAAATTAAATGGTAACTTTTCCCCAATTGTTAATGCAATAATGTATGGTGAAAAAACTACCTCTTGGTTAAAATCCAATTCATCAGATGTTAATGAAATATCATTAGTTTCTAACGCAAACTTTAGATTATAATTTGGACGTACATATTGATTTATATTCTGACCCGCCATCTTTTTTATTGATAAATACATTGTTACGAAGTATTTATTGATAAAAAAGCAATGATTAAATATAATACTGAATACTTCAGAAATAATTGTTATTTCTTCTTGAAAGATAAAGGAGATAAAATTGACGTTTATTATTCAGTGGCAGACACTCTTACGGAATCAAGAAAAAAAGACAAAAAAATAGTTGTCGACAAAAAGTTTGAAGAAAAACTTAAAAAAGCAATTAATAAAGTTTTAAATTCAAAAGATAAAGTTACTAAAAAAGAAGTTGATGGTGAGCTAGAAGAGCTAATTGATTATGACGGAAATTTTTTAGGTTCAAACATACCATTTTTGAATATGACATTAACTCCCCATAAAACTATGGACCAAACTATTAGTATGACCAGAATTACAAATGACCCTATAACTAGAGGTTATCGTGTTTATTGGGGTGAAGGAGAAGAAAAGGGAAAGAACATAGTGAATGAAATTGATTATTCTGAAGCGTTTGGTTATGAAGAAACAAAAGATGCTAAGACTTATAACCAAGCGTCCAATATACTTAAAAAGATGGGTATTGAAGATGATATTGAAAGAGATGATAGATTGAAAAAACTAGGGTTCTCTAAAAAATTGGACAAGAGTTTAGCTCAAGAAAAAAAACGTGGTAAATGTAAAAATTGTTTTACTAAAAGAAGACTTTCTGAAAAAGAACAGATTGAAGAAGAAAGAAAGAATAAAGCCGTTAAAATGGTTGAAGATATTTTAACAAAGAAAAAAACCGATGACAAAGAGATTTCAAAAAAAGAAAACTCAGGAGTAAGTAAAATATTACTTAAAAATTTAAAAGCAATTAAAAAAATTGCTG
>Ga0315906_10010787_pt1 | contig 10696 bp, 10 predicted proteins | sample LakEriMetagenome_4_FD_203526 | JGI IMG/M metagenome (GOLD analysis project Ga0315906, IMG submission 203526) | Freshwater fungal communities from buoy surface, Lake Erie, Ohio, United States - Buoy 2 MA122 | ecosystem: Environmental > Aquatic > Freshwater > Lake > Lake biofilm | place: USA...
AATCGAGTTTCTCAGGCAGCAGTACGAAGCGGTTGGCGGCAAGGTCCGGATTGTCTTCAACGACGCCGAGAAGGCCCTCGAAGTCCACTGGAAAGCCGCCGAGCCCTACACCCTCGAACAGCGGGCCCTCGATGCACTGAACCGCCGTGACTTCAATATTGCAGTGCCGCTTCTAAAAGCGGTGATTGCCAAGGCGCCGGATAACCCTACGCACCTCTACAACCTCGGCATGGTCTACAGCGACCAAGGGAGGCTGGCTGACGCGGTGCAGGTCCTGAGCCAAGCCCTCAAACACTCGCCGGCGCACATCAACAGCCTCGTGGCCCTTGGAGTCGTTCATGCTCGAAGCGGAGACCTTGAGGCTGGGATAAAAACCCTGCGGCACGCCCTGAGGTTGGAGCCCGGGAACGCCTTCGCCCAGCAGAACCTCGGGGCCTGCATGTTGAAGCAGGGAAACGCCAGCGAGGCAGCCGAGCAGTTCCGGGCCAGCCTGCGAAGTGATTCCGGCAACATTCAGGCACAGCTGGGGTTGGCACAGGCGCTTGAGACAGACGGCCTGCTGCATGACGCGGACGAGGTCTACCAGTCGATCCTGAAGAAAGCTGGCCACGGACAGGCGGCTGAATTGGCGAAAGAGGGCCGGACCCGTATCGCCCATGCCCTGCTGCGAAGAACCGGTGACGAACGGCCCGATGTCGTGATGTATTGCCTCGGTGCTCTGGAACGATTTCAGAAGATGACAGCGCACGAAGTCGAGGCGATCGGCAGGGAAATCGCGATCTTGGGCATGAAGGGGCTCGACATCAACGACCCGGCACAGAAGTACACACTGAAAAGCCTGCCGGGAGTGTTCAGCGGGCTTCATCTACTGAGCCTGATGTACTGCGCCTTCAAGCAGGTGAAGCCTGAGGCAGACGTGGGCGTGGACTTCTCGCAGGAATACGCCCGGGCGCTGGAAATCTTCACAGCGAGACAGGGTTGACCGGACTGCTGGCTCGGCGAAAACGCTCTGTCCCCGGGGCAGTACCCACGAAATTCTGGGCGTTTTCGGGGGTCGCGGCCACTCGGTCCAAGGTTGTCCGACCGGTCTGATTCAATTCGGGGTCCGGATACCCCCCGCAACAACCCTGACGGAGGCCACTGATGAACGGTCCCGCAAAGAACCGACTCCACGACTACGAAGCCGGATGGCTGACGCTGCTCGTCAGCATGGGCGTTGCCACGAGGCAGCAGGCCGAAGCTGCCATGAACCGTGTCGCTCAAGCCGCCATCGACGACATGGAGGCTCGCAGGGAACGGCGGCGGGCGGAGCGGGAGGTGCGCAGAAGGGACGGATCATGAGCCTCCGCCGCCTACCACCCGTTCCCCTATTCCGGGGGCCTCTCGCAACGTAACTTGTAGGCCGGTTTCGCCCGGTCGATCCCAGCCGCACACCGCGATGTCGAACCTATTCTTCGAGCAACCAATCCTGAACTCGCCGTATGAGAGCCCGGCTCGACACTGGGAACTCGACGAGCATGGCCAGCCGACTCAGCGGATTGTCGAAACCCGCCGCCGGGCTGAGTTCATCACACCGATCCCTAAGCCGAAGAAACGCAAGGGAAAGCGGGACAGCCAAGCGTCTCTCCCCCTCGGCGACGACACGGGACTGTCGACTCAGCAGCAGCAGTATGAGTCGATGTCGATCATCAACGAGGTGCGCGGGGCGGTCTCGTTGTGGCGGGAGAAGTTGAAGCCGAACGAGTGGGGAGTTACCCCGGAGACCGCCCGGCTCCTCAAGCACTGGCGCACCTACAAGTTCGCTGGCGTGCGACCGTTTTTCTGTCAGATAGAGGCCGTTGAGACCGCGATCTGGCTCACGGAGGTGGCCCCGCACGTTGCAACCGGGAAACGTGTTCTTGAATACCTCACACGGGCCAATGAGGACGCCAACCCCGGGCTGATGCGGTTGGCCCTGAAGTTGGCCACAGGTGCTGGTAAGACCACAGTCATGGCCATGCTGATCGCGTGGCAGACGGTCAACGCCGTGCGCCGGCCGGGCAGCAAGAACTTCACCCGCGGATTTCTGCTCGTCGCGCCGGGGCTCACTATCCGCGATCGCCTCCGTGTACTCCTGCCGAACGACCCAGACAACTACTACGGAACCCGCGAACTCGTCCCGAGCGACATGCTCGAAGACATGCAACGGGCGAAGATCGTCATCACGAACTACCACGCGTTCATGCTGCGGGAGCGGATGGAGGTTTCCGCTGGAACCCGTGGCCTCCTGCAAGGCCGCGGCGAGGAACTGAATACCAAGGAAACCGAGGGGCAGATGCTCCAGCGGGTCATGCCCGACCTCATGGGCATGAAGAACGTCCTCGTCATCAACGATGAGGCGCACCACTGCTATCGGGCCAAACCTCCCGAAGATGACGACGAAGACCTCAAGGGCGAGGAGCGCAAGGAAGCGGAGCAGAACAACGAGAATGCACGCGTCTGGATATCCGGACTTGAGGCCGTGAACCGCAAGCTCGGGGTCCAGCGGGTCTTCGACCTTTCTGCGACGCCGTTCTTTCTGCAGGGTTCCGGATACGCCGAAGGCACGCTCTTTCCTTGGACCATGAGCGACTTCTCCCTCATGGATGCGATCGAGTGCGGGATCGTGAAGCTGCCCCGGGTGCCCGTAGCCGAGAACATCCCCGGCGACGAAATGCCGATGTTCCGGAATCTCTGGGAGCACATACGGGCCGATATGCCGAAGAAGGGGCGAGGTACGGCCGGGGCTCTTGATCCCCTGAAACTTCCCGCCCGCCTGCAGACGGCTTTACAGGCTCTCTACGGCCACTACGAGCAGACGTTCCAGCTCTGGCAAGAGAGCCGGATCGAGGTGCCGCCTTGCTTCATCATCGTCTGCCAGAACACCGCCATCTCGAAGCTCGTCTTCGACTACATCTCAGGGTTCGAGCGGGAGAACACTGACGGCTCGAAGACGTTTGAGAACGGGCGTCTACCACTGTTCAGGAACTTCGATACTGACGGGAAGCCACTTGCACGGCCCAACACGCTCCTCATCGACAGCGAACAGTTGGAGACGGGCAACGCGCTGGACACCAACTTCCGGGCGATGGCGGCTGACGAGATCGAGCGATTCCGGCGGGAGATCGTCGAGCGCACAGGCAACGCACGAGACGCCGAGAACCTCTCGGATCAGGAGCTTCTCCGCGAGGTCATGAACACTGTCGGCAAGCCCGGGACGCTCGGCGGCGGAATACGGTGCGTCGTCTCGGTCGCCATGCTCACCGAAGGGTGGGATGCGAATACCGTCACGCACGTGCTGGGCATCCGAGCTTTCGGGACACAGCTGCTGTGCGAACAGGTGATTGGACGGTCGCTGCGACGGCAGTCGTATGAACTCAACGAGAAGGGCCTGTTCAACGTCGAATATGCCGACGTCTTCGGTATTCCGTTCGACTTCACGGCCAAGCCCGTGGTGGCGCCGCCGCAGCCTCCGCGCGAAACGGTAACCGTGAAGGCCATCCGCCCGGAACGCGATCTTCTCGAAATCAAGTTCCCGAGAGTGGAGGGATACCGAGTCGAACTACCCGAGGAGCACTTGGAAGCGACCTTCACGGACGACTCGACACTCGAACTGACGCCCGATCTGGTTGGCCCCTCGATCACGCAGAACGCGGGCATCATCGGGCAGGCTGCCGACATGAGCCTGCAGCACTTGGGCAACATGCGGCAGACCACGCTCGTATACGAACTCACCCGAAGGCTGCTCTACACGAAGTTCCGGGATGCGGGCGAAGACCCAAAGCTACACCTGTTCGGGCAGCTCAAGCGCATTACGAAGCAGTGGCTCGACAACTGCTTGGTCTGCAAGGGCAACACCTACCCGGCACTGCTGCTGTACGAGCAGCTTGCCGACATGGCCTGCCAGCGGATCACCACCGGCATCACGCAGGCGTACATGGGCACACGGCCTGTCATGGCGATGCTCAACGCCTACGACCCAACAGGCTCGACGCGACACGTGAAGTTCAACACTTCACGCGACACGCGCTGGCACACCTCTCCTGATCGCTGCCACGTCAACTGGGTTGTCTATGACAGCGATTGGGAGGCCGAGTTCTGCCGGGTCGCTGAATCGCATCCGCAAGTTCGGGCATATGTGAAAAACCACAACCTCGGCTTCGAAGTTCCGTATCGCTACGGCTCGGAGGTGCGGAAGTACCTGCCTGATTTCATCGTGCTTCTGGACGACGGCCACGGCGACGACGACCTGCTGCATCTGGTTGTCGAGATCAAGGGATACCGCCGCGAGGATGCCAAGGAGAAGGCGGCCACGATGCAGACCTACTGGGTCCCGGGCGTGAACAACCTCGGCACCCATGGCAGGTGGGCATTCGTCGAGTTCACCGAGATTTACCAGATCGAGAGCGACTTCACCGCCAAGGTCGAACAAGCCTTCGGTCACATGATCGACTCACTTACCGCGCAACCGGCAACGTAGGACACGCAGTTCGATGGCAAAGAAGCCCGCAGCCAAGAAGACGGTCGAAGCGCTCACTCACGAGGGTGACAAGCGACGAAATATCCCGACAGCAGAACTCCAGTCGGTGATGAAGCCCGAACAGCAGGGACCGATCCGTGTTGAGTACGACCGACGAAATCGGGACCTCGATCCGCAGCTCGTCTGGCGCGGGAAAGACGAGCAGGACTGGAGCGATCTGGTCGTCAATGCTCCGCCGCTGTTCATCCAAGAGAAGGTTCACCCGAAGGTACTGATTGACGACTTGCTGAAGCAGACCGAGAAAAGCGATCGTGAGGGCCGGGAGTACCAGCACGACCTTTTTCACGTGTTCAACGGCGTGCCCGAGGGTGCTGATCGCACCGACTTCTACCAGCACGATCAGAACTGGTCGAACCGGATGATCCTCGGTGACTCGCTACAGGTCATGGCGAGTCTGGCGGAGCGGGAAGGGCTGCGCGGCAAGGTTCAGTGCATCTACTTCGACCCACCCTACGGCATCAAGTTCAACTCCAACTTTCAGTGGAGTACCACCAGCCGCGACGTGAAGGACGGCAAGGCCGACCACATCACCCGCGAACCCGAGCAGGTCAAGGCGTTCCGGGACACGTGGCGGGACGGCATTCACAGCTACCTGACGTACCTGCGGGATCGGCTGACGGTCGCTCGGGACCTGCTGACGGATACCGGGTCACTGTTCGTGCAGATTGGCGACGCAAATGTGCATCGCGTACGAGCCGTGCTGGATGAGGTCTTTGGCGAAGACAGTTTCATCACGATCATCACTGTGAAGAAGACTGCTGGCCTTGGCAAAGGGCAGATGGCTGAAGTGACAGACTTCGTTCTCTGGTATGCGAAGCACAATGAGTCGGCGAAGAGGCGGCTCTTGTTCACGGACAAAGAGCCGGAGAATGACGCTGCATATTCGCTGGTGAAAGAGACCGTTGGACATTTCCGGCGCGTCTCAGCTGGTGAGACTGTGGACCCGTTGTCCTATGCGCGCTTTCAAATTCTGCTGGCGGCTGGTCGGACTCCCAGTTGCGTGTACCCCGTTTCCGCATTTGGCCAGCAGTACGACCCCACGGCGGGCAGGAGCTGGTCTACAAACCCGCAGGGCATGCAACGGTTACTGCGTGCCGACCGTGTGGCCCAAGCTGGGCGCACGCTCAACTACGTGCGTTTCGTCGCGGACAACCCGGTCAATCCGGTATCGAATCTCTGGGCTGACACGGCTTCAGGCAGCGGTATGGACAAGGTCTACGTCGTTCAGACCTCGGCAAAGATCATCGAACGCTGCCTGCTGATGGCCACCGACCCGGGCGACCTTGTTCTCGACCCCACCTGTGGTTCTGGCACGACAGCCTACGTCGCCGAGCAGTGGGGGCGTCGGTGGATCACGATCGACACCTCTCGCGTGGCGTTAACGCTTGCCCGTGCCCGGATCATGGGCGCCCGGTATCCGTACTATCTACTCGCCGACTCCCGGGAAGGCCAGAGGAAGGAAGCCGAAATCACGGCCAGCGCTCCCTCGACGCAGCCTGTTCACGGCAACGTCCGCCTCGGGTTCGTCTACGAGAGGGTTCCACATATCACGCTGAAGTCGATCGCCAACAACACCGAGATCGACGTCGTCCACGAGAAGTGGCAGGCCAAGATGGAGCCGCTGCGCGAGGCCCTCAACAAGGCGGCGAAACAGAAATGGGAAGAGTGGGAGATTCCGCGGGAGCCGGACCCGAAGTGGCCTGCTGCGGCAACGGCAGCCCATGCTGAATGGTGGGCTGCTCGCATCGCCCGGCAGAAAGAGATCGACGCCTCGATTGCCGCCAAGGCGGAATGCGAGTACCTCTATGACAAGCCCTACGAGGACAAGAAGAAGGTTCGTGTGGCTGGGCCATTCACGGTGGAGAGCTTATCGCCCCATCGTGTGCTGGGCGTCGACGAGAACGACTCCCTGATTGACCCCCTGAAGAAAGCCCGCGCTGCCTCGGAATCGGACCGTTCGTTCGAGCAGGTGATTCTGGAGAACCTGAAGACCGCAGGGGTGCAGCAAGCCCACAAGGAGGACAAGATCACCTTCTCGTCACTGATGCACTGGCCCGGCCAGTTGGTCTGTGGCGAGGGCTTCTATCAGGAGGGTGGCAAAGATCGGCGAGCGGCGGTGTTCATCGGTCCCGAGTTTGGCACGGTGACGCGGCCCGATCTCGTCGCAGCTGCCCGCGAAGCCGCTGATGCCGGCTTCGATGTTCTGATCTCGTGCGCCTTCAACTACGAGGCTCATGCAACGGAGTTCACCAAGCTCGGCCGTATCCCGGTGCTGAAGGCCCGAATGAACGCCGATCTCCACATGGCCGAGGACCTGAAGAACACCGGCAAGGGCAACCTGTTCGTGATCTTCGGCGAACCTGACATCGAGATGATCCCGGAGGCAGACATGCTCCGAGTGAAGATCAACGGCGTGGATGTGTTCCATCCCAACACCGGCGAAGTGCGCAGCGACGGGGCAGATGGCATCGCCTGCTGGTTCATAGACACCGACTACAACGAGGAGAGCTTCTTCGTTCGGCACGCCTACTTCCTCGGCGCGAACGATCCCTACGGCTCACTGAAGACGACGCTCAAGGCGGAGATCAACCCGGACGCGTGGGAGAGCCTCAATAGTGACACGTCCCGGCCGTTCCCGAAGCCGAAGTCAGGGCGATTCGCCGTGAAGGTCATCAATCATCTCGGCGACGAGGTGATGAAGGTATTCAAGGTGTAGGCCCCATCACTGCCAGCACGCGTGTCGCTCGTGTCACCCATGCAAACATAAGGATGCGGTCGAGTGGCGAGATACAGGAGACGCTATCGCAGTTGGCGCTCGCGGCGTTATGGGAGAAGTGTTTCCCCACCATCAAAGTACTTTCGGTTAAAAACCCTGTTCGGCAACGGCGTCGACAAAATTCGGGATAGTTTTTTCGAGCTAGATGATGAAGCCTTAGACGAACTGTTTTCCGATTACGGTGCGATGCACGGTGACGCAGCTGAACGATATGCGAGAGCCACCTTCCCAAAATGGCGGGCCCGTACGACTGGACTATCCGGCAGCACGCTTGAACGGCTGGTAGAACTGGTGCCCCCCTATCTGAGCCCGCAGCAGCGGCTCGCAATCGTCGAGGATGTCGTCTCAAGGCACAAACGACTTGCATGGGGTTCTCAAACAATCCGAATCAGTACAGAGACTCCGGACCAACAATTCCAAGAACTGGACGCAGCGATTCTGGCCTCAGAGAACGAGGGACCTCTCGCGAACGTTCCGGAATCAGTAATGCAGGCTGCCAGTTGGCTATACGACGACGACGTCACGGCAGCCCGCGGCGTGCTTGCGGAGATTCAGCGTAGAGAGCATCAACTGCTTCGTGAACAGGCGCGTAAGGATATTGAGCTGCTCAAGCGCACCATCACATCCAAGCAGATCAAAGCGGCCAACTATACCGTGCAGTTGCCCACAAAGAGGCTACATGTTGTCGCGTACACTCCATCAAAGTGTTTCGTTGCACAAGCATGCTGCGGAGTAGATGCGCTCGAAGTGCGAGTGCTGCAGGCTTGGCGCGATGAGGTATTATTGAAGACTGGTTGTGGTCGTAGGGTCGTTGTGGCTTACTACACACACGGCGAATGCCTTGCGAACATCGTTGCCTGTTCGCCGGTTCTGAGATGGTGTGCGCGCTTGATCATCTGTGTTGCGGCACGCGCAATCGGACTGGGAGTACCTGAAAGGGAGAGGCTATGAGTGGAAAAGACGACATAGGCCGTGGTGAGATATCCCGAACGCCGGATAAACGGCTCGCTAATACCGGGAAAGAGGCTGGGTCGATTATTGACAAAGCGCTGTCGCGACTGAGCGCAGAGCAGCATGATGCGTTGATGGCTAAGGCAGCCGAGGAAGCCTTGAGGCTGGAGGTGGCCCGTCGGGAACAGGATCAGGATCAAGACAACGCGCGCAGGGTTGTCCAAGATCACATAGACACCGTCAATCTGCTCAACAAAGATGGTCGCCTTACCCGCCACTCAGTAAGCACCGACGTTAAGACCGGTGCAGGGCGGATGCAGGTGTCGAGCAAAACGGGGCCGACATGTTTTGTTGCAACTGCGGCATACGGAAACCCCGATCATCCGGAGGTGGTAGTTCTGCGCCGTTTTCGCGACGACGTTCTTCAGCATAATGTGTACGGGCGTGCATTTATTAGGGCTTACTGGATAGTCGGACCTGTTGTCGCGAGAGTAGTGATGCCCTTCCCCGTCTTGCGAGCGGGAGCGCGGCTAGTTATTCGTCCTGTGGTTCAAATAGCGAGAAGGAACCTGTCGCAGCACAGCGACCTACGTTCTGATCACTAGCTAAATCGCTGCCACATTACGGGCATATTCAGTGAGCGCAAAAATCGCCATCAACCGGCCGCGCTCGCTCTCTCGTAGCCGCTGATCTCTCTCTCCGGCGGCTGATTTCTCTCCCTCGCTGGCGCTCCCGGTATGCGCCCAAGGTACCCACCGACATGCAAATCCACATCCAACTCATTCCCATCTCCAGCACCGACCAAGTTCCTGCCGGCCCCGATCCGCCTGAAAATATCTACCACTACACGACCGTCGCGAAACTCAGGCAGATCATCAACTCGGGCGCCATCAAGCCCACCACCGCCAAGATCGAGCCGCACGAGAAGCCGGTCGCGTGGTTCAGCACAACCGGCCAGTGGGAGCCGACCGCCACGAAGGTTCCGATTCCGGGCATGGCTGGCCAGATCGCGACGGCACAGACACAAGGCGGGCTGGTCAGGATCACAGTGCCCGGTACCTGTGCTCCCTACATCTTTCCGCAGCTCCCTCTCATCGCCGGCACGAAGCCCAGCGTGTGTATCGGGCTTCTTCTGGCCGGCCTCGAACTCGGCAGCAATCCGGACACGTGGAGATTCACACCCACGCCCGTCCCGACTGCCTTGATCCGCGGAGTCGAGTTCTACGACTTTGCGAGCGACAGATGGCTGGCCATTGATCTGGCTGAGCTGGCCTGCCGCAACTGACCCACATCTTCCTGTCCTTCAAGGAGTCCCCAATGGCCCTCACAACTGGGCTCATCGTCTGCGCGCTGCTGGCTACCGAGCTGGCCGGCGCACTGTATCTGGCCAATCACATCCGCACCTGTCGAAAGCGGCGATAGGCCAGTGGTCCCAATTCCCACTTTTCCACCTGCCTTCAAGGAGGCTCTCGTGAGCACCCTGTTCGTACTTCCGAGTTTCCTGCTGTCCGCCACGTTCTGGACGATCAAGGCCCTGTTTTTGAGCGGCTGGTTCTTGGCCCGCTGGATCTCGTACCTGACATGGCCGCTGTGGGCCACGATCGTCGGCCTCGGGGCCCTGTGTGGCCTCATGTGAACCGCCTGCCCTCATCTCACCTTCACCCCAAGAAAGGAGGCTCCGGAACGTGAGCCACATCGTCGAGATCAAGACCGAAGTCCGTGACGAGCAGGCAGTACGGGCGGCCTGCACTCGTCTTCAACTCGCTGCGCCCGAACACAAGACCGTTCGGTTGTTCAACGCGACCGCTACTGGCCTGTGTGTCCAGCTTCCGGGCTGGCAGTACCCCGTCGTCGCCAACCTCCAGACCGGCCAAGTGAGCTATGACAACTACAACGGCCACTGGGGCGAGCAGAAGCACCTGAACTCGTTTTTGCAGGGCTACGCCGTCGAAAAGGCCAAGCTCGAAGCCCGCCGGAAGGGCCATTCGGTCAGCGAAACCCGGCTCGAAGACGGCTCGATTCGTGTGACCGTTCGCGTGGGAGGTGCCGCCTGATGAGCACCAACGAGAAGAAGATTGAGATCACGGTCAGCCCGGAAGGCGCGACCAGCATCAAGACCTCTGGGTTCACCGGCGGCTCGTGCAGGGACGCCACCCGGGACCTCGAACGGGCCCTCGGGGTATCCGGCCGCGAGAGCCTGCTGCCCGAGTTCTACGGCCAGACCAAAGCCGGCGAGCAGCTTCGGCAGGGCAACTGACCATACGGCGGCCACAGGTCTCCCGGCGGCGAAGAAATCTGCGCCGCCGTGGAGACCGGCCGTTTTCGTACCCCCACCCCCAACAGGATTTTGTTATTTATGGCCAAATCCCAGACCCCAGAAGACCCCGCCGACGAACCAGAAAACATCCGGC
>Ga0315906_10010789_pt1 | contig 10696 bp, 8 predicted proteins | sample LakEriMetagenome_4_FD_203526 | JGI IMG/M metagenome (GOLD analysis project Ga0315906, IMG submission 203526) | Freshwater fungal communities from buoy surface, Lake Erie, Ohio, United States - Buoy 2 MA122 | ecosystem: Environmental > Aquatic > Freshwater > Lake > Lake biofilm | place: USA: Lake...
ACAGATTTATAAAATAATTCTTCTCTGGGAGTTGCCTTTGTTTGAGCGATGAATTTATAAATCAGTTTGATGCGTCTGTAAATAAAACGATCGGTAAAATACCTGATCAGAAGATAGCTGATGATAAATAATACAGCAAAACTTCCAACTGCTGTTTGCCATTGTTTGCCGAAAAAAAATACGGCCAACCCTGCAAGAACAGAAATGGCAAATGCATTGATTGCAGCCAGCTGAACCGGAGAAAGGTTGGAATTGCGGAACATGATGCTTAAAAAAAGAAATTTGCTGATTATCAGCGAAGATAGTTGAGGATCAGCTTACCCAGTCAAATTTGTATCCAACGCCTTTAACGGTTTTGATACAATCAATCCCCATTTTCTGACGTATTTTACGGATATGCACATCGATGGTGCGGTCGCCTACGATCACATCGGCACCCCACACGAGATTCAAAATCTCATGACGAAGAAATACGCGTCCCGCTTTAGAAGCAAGTAAAGCCAGTAGTTCAAATTCTTTCTTTGCAAGAAGAATGTCTTTGCCGTTGTATTTAACTATAAATTGTTCCTTATCAATGATGATGGATCCTGCTTTGATGATTTTTTCATCACCTCTGTTTGTACGTCTGAATAATGCGTTGACACGACTGAGGAGGACTTTCGGACTGATTGGTTTACTCACGTAGTCGTCTGCTCCCATTTCGAGACCTTTGATGTGACTGGTTTCATCACTTAAAGCTGTCAGCATCAGGATAAGCGTGTCGGAAAATTCCGGTTGTAAACGAAGAATACGGCAAACATCCATTCCTGATTTACGTGGCATCATGACATCCAGAATAATGAGATCGGGCTTATATTGTTTTGCTTTCTCTATAGCCTCATCTCCGTCTTTCGCCATTAAAATTTCATGCCCTTCAGATGCAAGGTTATATTCCAGGATTTCCAGGATATCCGGTTCGTCGTCTGCAATTAAAATTTTTTTCGGTTGAACCATTATCAGTGGGTGATTAATACAAAAGTAGTGTGACCCCCGCTATTCTTTCCCGGATTGATATTATAAAATTGTTAACGAGAAAGAATCCTGATTTTCTGCAACTTGCCTACGATTCCTTTTTGTTTGAAAATTCATTTTACCTTTAACGCCATGAAGCGCCTCTTTCTTTTTCTTATTATACAGTCTTTTTTTCTGCTGGCCCGCTCACAGTACGTTCTTGTTTCTGATACAATCAGGCTGGAAGTGCCGATGAACAGGGTATTGTGGCACGAAAACCTTGACAAAGAGCAGAAAAGAAGTGATAAACTTGACGGCAGGGTTGATGGGATGTTTAAGCTGACTGACAATGACGATCTGAATTTGCAGATAGCAGATGCTCTGTTGCGTTCGGTAGACAGAATACAGTTTAATATTGAAAATTCAGGGAAGGATGCCAATACCAAAGTTGGTTACCTCAGGGGTTTGAAAGAGTTGTTGCAGGAATTTAATAATCAGATTAAAGCAAAGAAATCGGTTGCTGCATTTGCTCCTCAGCTAATCGAATCGTATCAGGAATGCGTCAGTCTTCAGGCTGCAAACCAGCCGATGCAATCCGTTTTTGAAAAAGCACCATGGCTGGTGGGAGAAATCTTAGCGCCATTATTTCCTTTGAGTCCGGAAGCATCATTGATTCGACAGATTGTTTATTTAAAGAAATCGCAGGAGAATCCTTCAGCAATTTTACCGGGTCTGGCTGAGTTTGCTCAAACTTCTTTTGCTGATAGCCTTGCTGTGGTTGCAGCAAGAAAAGTGCCGCTCGAACTCTATAGTTTCGCTCAGGCTGTTCATACGCCACAAGGTAAGTTGTTGAGACGAAGCAATGACCCGACCGTGAAGATGATTGTTCGACTGAGTGAGAAATCAAACGGCACCCTTTTTCTTCCTTTTCTGGATGCTTTTGTGAACAACGCAATGAAAATTGAACAGGTTCAGGCGGTTATTGACTCTGATCTTAATTATTACCGTTTGCTTGTAAAAACACAGATTAGTTATTATGAAAGGCAGACCAAACTTGATACGCCACTATTGTTCTCGGCTTTATCGGATATGCTTCAGCGAAAAGCGACGGATGTTTTTGTAAATGTGATGAATGAACTGCACGATGCTTCAGAAACAGTTCGTTTTAAGATAGCAGAACCCCTTACATCTCAGGAGATTTATTACCTGATTGTAAATACGGAGGAAGTTATTTATACCAGCACATATACGAATTTATATAAGCGGATGATGGAGCGTTTTCCCGGCAGGAGAAGTGATTCCTTACTGATGAGCGTACATCTCGACCGGTTTAAGAAGTTTATCAAGATGGCAGCTAATTATAATCGTCTAGATGATTTTCTCAATGCGATGCCTCTTGCAAGGAGCAACCAGCTGATGTATGCTTTTGTAAACGGATTACAGCGTACAGCATCACTTGAGGATGCTGTGGATGTGGCAGACAGTTATGGCAGTATTCAGAATGCTGAGTTGAAAGCATTTTTGAAAGAGCAGGTCAATTTTAATATTGAAAACAGCAGGAAGCAGAATGATCGAAGAGGAGAGGTAATCTATCAGATTCTTTCCACTTTGTTCCGTTCAGCGGAAGATTCGACCATCAACCTATCTGAAATACTTGGCATACCACCTGTTTACCGAGTTGATTACAATACTTTGCAGAATGCCGGTGGAGAAGTAGTACAGCATGTCTTTTTTTATGGAGATGAAGACGGTGTAACATCTTTCCGGAATTTCATGGGATTATTCAATGGTAAACCGGAGTGGAATGTAACAACACTCAAAGAATGGGTTGTGATAAAGGCACTTAAAGGAACTGCCTATACTATTTATGCGAATCTTCCACTTGATTATAAGCAGGATCTCGATCAGCAGGCCCAGGAGCACCTGATAAAATATCTTAGTGACAACAACATTGAACCAACAGTTGTGGTACACCGCGGACATAGCTATCATTTAAAATATACGCTTCGTCAGATGTTGCCTTCATCACGTATTGTAATGCTAGGATCTTGCGGAGGATATCAAAATCTTGCCAAAATTCTCAATATCAATGAAGATGCGCATATCATATCAACGAAACAAGTAGGAAGTTACTCAGTTAATGAACCCATTTTACGCTCTCTGAACGAACATATCCGAAACGGTAAAAATATTGAATGGATATCTTTCTGGAATCAGGTAGGACAATCTGTAAAATCAGACGCACGTGCTTCCGAACTGATCAAAGATTATGTTCCTCCGCATAAAAATCTTGGTGCGATTTTTATCAAAGCATACCGTAAGGCGACAAGTTCAAGCTGAAACCTGTATTTTGGGTATAAAAACAGAGTATGCCGGCATCAATTTTTCATCAGGATAACAACCGCCGGCTCGCCTCAGTAATCAGGCATATTTCTTTTTCATTCGTTGTTTTTTTTACTTACACCTGCATTTTTGTTTTTCGAAAAGCTTTTACTGCCGCCTCTTTTAAGGACCAAACACTTTTTGGACTTCCTCTGCTGACAGTACTTGTCATAGCACAGGTCGCGGGCTATCTGTTGAGTAAATTTGCAGGTATCAGGTTCATTTCCGAATTAAAACCCGGAGATCGCCGTAAAATTAGTTTGATAATCATGCTTACGGCATGGTTATCACTTTTGCTTTTCGCAATACTGCCGTATTATCTCGGGTTTTTGTGTATGATGTTGAATGGTTTTGCTCTGGGATTTATGTGGGGGATCGTATTTAGTTATGTGGAAGGCAGGAAAATCACGGATCTGATTGCAGTCGTCCTTGCTGTCAGTTTTTTATTTGCCGGAGGCCTAAGTCGCTCTGTTGGTAAATGGCTGATACAGGCAGGTATTCATGAATCCTGGATGCCATTTATTGCAGGAGCTGTTTTTGCTTTGCCTTTATTTCTGTTTTACATACTACTTGAAAAATTCCCTTCTCCGGATGAAGAGGATGTCAGAGAGCGGACCAAACGTAAACCGATGATGAAGGAAGGAAGGTTTGCCTTTATTCAAATGTTTAGGGCAGGTGTCATTGGCTTTGTTTGTATTTATCTCATGTTAACGATCATGCGTGACCTTCGGGATAATTATATGGTTAGAATATGGGATGAAATAGGGTATGGAAACGGGATACTGCTTTATACCGGTACGGAAACCATAAGCTCGCTGTTGATCCTGTGTTTAATTGGTTCAATGGTGATCATTAAGAATCATCTGTATTCATTTCATTTGATTCATCTTCTCTTGTTAGCAGGATTGTTATTTGCCGGAGGCAGCTCGTGGTTATTTTCTCAGAAACTGATCAGTGGGCAATCCTGGATGCAATGGAACGGCATGGGCCTGTATCTCGCATATATTCTCTTCAATAGTGTGTATTTCGAAAGACTTCTTTCTTTGTTTCGGGTCTCCGGTAATGTAGGTTTTCTGATTTACCTGGCAGATGCCTGGGGTTACCTGGGAAGTGTATCTGTTATGATCAGTAAAGAATTTATGCCGTCAGCATCAGGCTGGGCAGCTTTTTATCTGAAGCTTTCAATTATACTTTGTATTGCTGCGGCATTTATTTCACTTTTCATCTGGTTGTTCTTTTTCAGGAAGTATCAGCAAACAAAAGCAAGTTTGTGAAGGTATATATTTAAACGGTCAACTGCTTTTAAAAGCATCTAACTTTGCCCCTGCTTTGAAAAAAAACTCAAACAATAAATCGTCATTCAACTGGGGAGGATTGAAACGTGTGATCTCCTATGCACGGCCTTACACTTTTCGTTTTTATATGTCGATCTTACTGGCATTGGCTCTTGCAGCACTTGCGCCTGTACGTCCCTGGCTCATCAATCTTACTGTAAATGAATACATCAGTAACAATATGGCTGAGTTATTACTGCGTATCACATTGTTTCAGATAGGTTTGTTGTTAATAGAAACAATCCTGCGTTTTATTTTTTCTTATTATACAGCCTGGATCGGGCAACGTGTAGTGAAAGACCTCCGCGTACAAGTGTTTGATAAAATTTTACATAATAATTTGAGGCAGTTCGACCGAACACCGATTGGCACTTTAACAACAAGAACAGTCAACGATATTGAAACAATCAGTGATATTTTTTCAGAAGGTTTTATTCCAATTTTGGGAGACCTGTTGACGATCATTTCCGTATTGGTTTCAATGTTGATTCTTAACTGGAAGCTTACTCTCATTTGTCTTATTCCTTTTCCGGTGCTGATTGCAGGTACTTACTTTTTTAAAGAAAGTGTCAACAAATCTTTCAAAAGAGTAAGAAATGCGATTGCTTCATTAAATGCATTTGTTCAGGAACATATTCAGGGTATGCAGGTTGTTCAGGCATTTGCAGCAGAAAAAAGGGAATATGCAAAATTCAATGAGATAAATCGTGAGCATAGAAATGCCAATATACAAGCCATTTTTGCCTATTCTGTTTTCTTTCCTTTTGTAGAAATAATTCTTGCCATTTCTCTTGGTTTACTTGTGTGGTATGGAGCCGTACAGTCTTTTGATAGCGGTGATGCAGCAGCCGGTAAGATGGCGGGTGAAGTGATGGCTTTTATTTTATTGCTCAATATGTTGTTTAGGCCGCTCAGATTCATGGCTGATAAATTTAATGTGCTTCAGATGGGGGTAGTTGCGAGCGAAAGGGTATTTAATGTGCTTGATTTGAAAGATGAGTTGTCTGTTCCTGCGGAAGGATATGATCGTACTTTTCATTTCAAATCGGGCTGCGTGGAGTTCCAGAATGTATGGTTTGCTTATGAAAATGAATCATGGGTATTAAAAAATTTGTCTTTCGTTGCTCCTGCAGGTAAGACCCTTGCTTTGGTAGGTGCAACTGGCAGCGGCAAAACAACTGTCATCAGCTTGTTAAATCGTTTGTATGAAGTTCAGCGAGGAGCTGTATTGATAGACGGGTATAATGTCAATAATATTGAACCGGGCGAACTGCGTTCAGGAGTTGGAGTCGTTTTGCAGGATGTATTTCTCTTTGACGGCACCATTAGGGAAAATGTAACTCTTGGAAACCCGTCAATTACTGATGAACAGCTGAAAGAAGCTGCCGGATTACTTGGCATCAACCAATTTGTAGACAGACTTCCGGGAGGTTATGATTACAGGGTAATGGAAAGGGGGGCTACGCTTTCGCAAGGTCAACGTCAGTTATTGAGTTTTTTAAGGGTCCTCCTTTACAACCCCGCAATTCTGGTTCTCGATGAGGCAACAGCTTCAGTTGACCCCGAAACGGAGCAGCTCATTCAAAATGCGATTGAAAAACTCATAACCGGCCGGACTTCTATCGTCATTGCACATCGCCTTTCAACGATACGTAAAGCGGATCAGATTTTAGTGATGGAAAAGGGAGAGATCGTGGAGGCGGGATCACATGAACAGCTACTTGCAGCGAATGGAGCTTATGCGCGGTTAAATGCCATGCAGTTTGCCGGAGGCTGAATCAGGTATTTTTATTTTTCTTTTCAACACTATTTTATAACCTTTTTGTTTTCAGTCTGCTCCGCCCTTATCTTTGCGGCAAATTTTTTGAAAAGGAATGTTAAATCCATCATTCAGATCCTTAATTATAGCGGCTTTCAGCGTTTTTTTTCTTATAACTTCTCCAAACGCACAGGCTGGCGGCGGTGAAGCCGGTAAAGGGAAGTTGAATCCCGCCGACGTGATCATCGAGCATATTTCTGACGGTCACGAGTTTCATTTTTTCACTATTGGGGACTTTCATGCAACCATCCCTCTTCCGGTCATTTTATATTCTCCTCAACGCAAATGTTTGGACATTTTTCTTTCTTCAAATTTCCATCATGGTCATTCACAGCACAAAGGGTATAAAATAGAGCATGAGAAAATTCTCCCTGTAAAAGAAGACGGAAGTTTAGATGCAAGTATCACTGTTTATGATTTTTCGCTGACCAGAAATGTAGTGCAGCTTTTCATTGCCATCATCCTGCTTGTATGGATTATGTCGGGCATCGCTGCAAAATATCGTAAAGGGCAGGGAACCAAACAGGCACCCAAAGGATTACAGAATGCCATTGAACCTGTGATTACTTTCGTACGTGATGAGGTCGCAAAGCCGAATCTTGGAGATAAATCATACAAATACCTCCCTTATCTTCTAACTGTATTCTTTTTCATTCTCATCAATAATTTATTCGGACTGATGCCGGGCTCTGCGAATGTTACGGGTAACATTGCATTCACTGCCATGATGGGTTTCATATCTTTCATCGTAATTCTTTTTAGTACAAATATTCATTTCTGGAAACACATTTTCTGGCCTCCTGTTCCGCATGCAGTTAAACCAATTCTTGTACCTGTAGAGTTGCTGGGTGTTTTCACAAAACCATTCGCATTAATCATTCGTCTTTTTGCAAACATGACTGCCGGGCACGTCATCATGCTAAGCTTTATTTGTTTGATCTTCATTTTCGGAGAGATGAGCAAGGCGCTTGGTTATGGTGCTTCTCCGTTATTCATTGCATTAGTTGTATTTATCTATATTATTGAAATACTGGTTGCTTTCATACAGGCTTTCATCTTCACAAATTTGACTGCGGTATTCATTGGTCAGGCTTTTGAGGGTGAACATCATGAGGAGGCACATCATTAAAAAGAGTTTTTTATTGTTCATTTTTTAAAATCAAGTAGTATGAGTCTTATGACGATTTTACTGGATGCTTCAAACAGCCTTTCTCACCTCGGTGGTGCGATTGGTGCTGGTTTGGCTGCAATCGGTGCCGGTGTAGGTATCGGTCAGATTGGTAAAGGTGCTGTAGAAGCCATTGCCCGTCAGCCGGAAGCTTCCAACGACATTCGCGCTAACATGATCCTTACTGCAGCTTTCGTAGAAGGGGTAGCTCTTCTCGCAGCTGTAGCAGGTCTGCTCGCTGTTTTCAAGTGAGAAATGCGTGAACGCATTACTGCATCTTAAGCAAAGGGCGGCGGATGCAGTAATTTCTTTCGAATTTTAAATTAGAGATATGGAATTGTTATTACCCAAGCTTGGTCTTTTTTTCTGGAATCTCGTTGCATTTCTGGTAGTGTTTCTGCTCCTAAAAAAGTTTGCATGGAATACCATTTTAAGTTCTTTGCGTGAAAGAGAGCAGGGCATCGCCGATTCTCTTGCCAGTGCAGAGAAAGTAAAATCTGAAATGGCATTGCTGAAAAATGAAAATGAGCAATTGATGGCAAAAGCCATGGAAGAAAGAGCTCAGCTTTTGAAGGATGCACGTGAAACACGTGATCGCATTGTGAGTGAAGCTAAAGAACTTGCAAAAACAGAGGCCAACAAAATTATTCAGGATGCAAATGCCTCAATTCATCAGCAAAAAATGGCAGCTATTACCGATCTGAAAAATCAGGTAGGTAATCTTGTTGTAGAAGTAAGTGAAAAAATTCTTCGTAGAGAGCTTGCAAACAGAGCAGAGCAGGAGTCCTACATCAGTAAGCTGACCGAAGAAGTTAAATTCAATTAAGTACTAACTTAAGTAAACGATTATTTATGTTGAACCCGCGTCTTGCTTCTCGATATGCCAAATCTCTGCTAACGCTTGCGCGTGAACAGGGTAATCTGGATGAGGTGCAGACTGATATGAGTTATCTGCAAAATATTTGTAAACAAAGCGCTGAGTTCGTTGCGGTATTAAGAAGTCCGGTTATACAGGCGGATAAAAAAATAAAGGTTATTGGAGCGCTTGTTGAAACTAAGATTTCTTCTTTGTCATTTGTGTTTATACAGCTTCTGATCAAAAAAGGAAGAGAAGCGGTATTGCCTGAGATTGCTGCAGCTTTCATTGATCAGTGTTACTTGATAAAAGGAATTCACAAGGTGAAGCTCACTACTGCGACTGAAATGACTGACTCGATGAAGAACAGCATTACAGAGAAAGTTAAAAATGAAACATCTTTTTTGCAGGTAGAACTGGAAACTAAAACAAATGAGGCTTTAATCGGAGGTTTTCAGCTGGAGTTTAACGGGAAACTAATTGATGCGAGTATTGCCCATGATCTTCGTGCTGTAAAGCAGCAATTTCAAAAAAACGTTTATATCCAGAATATAAAATAATAAATTTTCAAACCCTCCTGAGGATTTGGTGATCCTTCAGGGTAAATTTTAAAAATATGGCAGTAGATATCAAGCCGGATGAAATTTCAGCCATCCTTCGTCAGCAGCTAACAAATTTCAATGCAGGAGCAAACCTCGAAGAAGTAGGAACTGTATTGCAGGCGGGCGATGGAATTGCTCGTGTATATGGGTTAAACAACGTGAGCTATGGTGAGCTCGTAGAATTTGAAAATGGTACCAGAGCAATTGCCCTTAACCTCGAAGAAGACAATGTTGGGGTTGTATTGATGGGCGAGGGTAAGAAAATTAAAGAAGGGTCTGTTGTTCGCAGAACAAATAAAATTGCATCAATTAAAGTTGGTGAAGGACTTGTTGGTCGTGTCATCAATGTGCTCGGTGAGCCGATCGATGGCAAAGGTCCTATTTCAGGTGAATTATATGAAATGCCATTAGAGCGTAAGGCTCCGGGTGTTATTTTCCGTGAGCCGGTAAAAGAACCATTACAAACAGGAATCAAATCTATCGATGCAATGATTCCTGTTGGAAGAGGTCAACGTGAGTTGATTATCGGTGACCGTCAAACCGGAAAAACAGCAATTGCGATTGATACCATCATCAATCAGAAAGAATTTTTTGAAGCCGGTCAGCCGGTTTACTGTATTTATGTAGCAATCGGACAAAAAGCATCTACCATTGCCGGTGTGATGAAGACACTTGAGGACAATGGTGCGATGAAGTATACAACCATAGTTGCAGCTTCTGCGAGTGATCCTGCTCCTCAGCAGTTCTTCGCACCTTATGCAGGAGCCGCCATCGGAGAATTTTTCCGTGATACCGGTCGTCCCGCACTGATCGTTTATGATGATCTTTCAAAACAAGCGGTTGCTTACCGTGAAGTTTCTCTGTTGCTTCGTCGCCCTCCCGGACGTGAAGCTTATCCCGGAGATGTATTCTATCTGCATAGCCGTTTGCTTGAGCGCGCTGCCAAGGTAATCAATGACGACAATGTGGCTAAAAATATGAATGATGTGCCTGATAGTATTCGTCATCTGGTGAAAGGTGGAGGATCTCTAACTGCACTGCCTATTATTGAAACTCAGGCAGGTGACGTATCTGCGTATATCCCTACCAATGTAATCTCAATTACTGATGGACAGATCTTCCTGGAGAGTAACTTGTTTAATGCAGGTATACGTCCTGCTATTAACGTAGGTATTTCAGTAAGCCGTGTAGGTGGTAATGCGCAGATCAAATCGATGAAGAAAGTAGCAGGCACACTGAAGCTGGATCAGGCGCTCTACCGTGAGCTGGAAGCCTTTTCTAAGTTTGGCGGTGATATGGATGCTGCTACCAAATCTGTAATTGACAAAGGCAGCCGAAACGTAGAAATTCTGAAGCAACCGCAATACACACCATATTCAGTTGAGAAGCAGGTTGCTATTATTTATCTCGGCACGAATGGTATTCTCAATGAAATTCCGGTAAAAAGAGTGAAGGAATTTGAAGAACATTTTCTGCAGGAAATGCAGTCAAAAATGCCGGAACTTCTTGCTGATTTCAAAAAAGGAGCACTGCCTGAAGAAGGGC
>Ga0315906_10010793_pt1 | contig 10694 bp, 6 predicted proteins | sample LakEriMetagenome_4_FD_203526 | JGI IMG/M metagenome (GOLD analysis project Ga0315906, IMG submission 203526) | Freshwater fungal communities from buoy surface, Lake Erie, Ohio, United States - Buoy 2 MA122 | ecosystem: Environmental > Aquatic > Freshwater > Lake > Lake biofilm | place: USA: Lake...
GGAACCTTGAGCATGCGGGCAATGGTGCGGGCCAACAACGTTTTGCCGGTACCGGTTTCACCTACGAGTACGATATTCGATTTTTCGAGTTCCACCTCGTCGCGCGTACGTGAGCGATGGATCAAACGTTTGTAATGGTTGTAAACGGCCACGCTGATCACCTTCTTGGCTTCATCCTGACCAATCACATACTCATCCAAAAACTTTTTGATCTCCACCGGCTTTACCAGATTCAAGTTGGAGGCAAATGAGGTGTTCAGCTGTTCCGTCTTCTCTTCGTTGACAATCTGCTGTGCCTGGGTGATGCACTGGTCGCAAATGTGACCCGACATACCTGCAATAAGGACATTGGTCGCACTTTTATCGCGACCGCAGAACGAACACTTGATTTCCTTTCCCTGTTTCAAGATCGGTGGAGGTTTGTATTATTTCGAACCTTTGTTTTTCACCAACACTTCGTCAATCATGCCGTAGGCCTTGGATTCCTCGGCGGTCATCCAGAAGTCGCGGTCAGAGTCGCGCCATACATCATCATAGGGCTTACCGGAGTGCACCGAAATGATTTCGTACAACTCCTTCTTCAGCTTCTGAATCTCACGAGCGGTGATCTCGATATCGGATGCCTGACCTTCGGCTCCACCAAGTGGCTGGTGAATCATGATGCGAGCGTGCTTGAGTGCAGTGCGCTTGCCTTTGGTACCGGCGCACATCAACACCGCAGCCATAGAAGCGGCCATGCCGGTGCAAATAGTAGCCACATCGGGACCGATGTACTGCATGGTATCGTAAATGCCCAATCCGGCATACACGCTGCCGCCGGGGCTGTTCACGTAAATCTGAATGTCGCGCTTGGCATCGGCCGACTCGAGGAAGAGCAGCTGTGCCTGGATGATGTTGGCCACATAGTCGTTGATGGGAACACCCATGAAAATGATGCGATCCATCATCAAACGCGAGAACACGTCCATGGTGGCTATGTTGAGCTGACGCTCTTCAATGATGGTTGGCGAAATGTAGTTGGCGTAAACAGAGTTGATGTAGTTGCCCACATGCATGCTGTTCATTCCCTTGTGCTTCACAGCGTATTTTTCAAATTCTCTTCCAAAATCCATGATAGGTTGTTGTTATATGGTTAAACGTGGTTTATCAGTGTGAGTGGCTTTTCGCAATATTAACGAATTCCTCGTATCCCACCTTCTTGGCATTCGAATTGGCAACCGACTTCAGGTAATCGAATACTTTGCGTGAAGATAGGTTTTCTACGATTCTATCAACCGACTCGCGTTTTTCGAGGTAGCGGTTGATCAGACTATCCATGATATCATCGGTGAGTCCGTAGGCATAACCCGAGAACTGGTGCATGATGTATTGGCGAGCCATGTCGCGCACTTCTTCCTGGGTGATCTGCATTTGCTGATCGCGGAAGATGCGGTTTTCGATGAGGCGCAGCTTCATGCCGCGGGAGTATGATGGGTATTCTTTATCCAATTGTTCTTCCGAGAGTGGTTTTTCCACTTCCGTGGATAGCCATTTGCGCAGGAAGGTATCGGGCAGTTTCAAATCGAGCTCGGCCAAGAGGTGATCTTCCATGTCGTGCTTGAGTTTGAAGTCGGAGTCCTGCATGTAGAACGACTCCAGCTGCTCGCGCACTTTGTTGCGGAACTCCTCTTCGGTGGTTAAGGTGCCTTCGCCATAGATCTTGTCGAAGAACTCCTGGTTCATCTCGGCCGGCTCCACGCGGTTGATGGTATCGATGGTGTAATTGAAATCGACATGGATGGAAGCCGCTTCTTCGGCGCTACGATTAAGCATGTGACCGATTTCGGCGTGGTCGCTGGCGAATGCCTTTTGCAGATTCAGTTTAACGGTGGCGCCCTTTTGCAAGCCCAACAGTTGGTTTCTAGTATCAGCATCCTTCACCATGGCTACGGAGAGCGTAGAGCGGTTGGTGATGCCACCTTCTTTCACGTTGCCATCGGCATCGAGCTCGGTGTAGTCGCCATAGAAGATGGTGGTTTCATCGGAAGTCTCCGGGTTAGAGAACTTGCCGTATTTGCGACGCAAGTCTTCGATGTAGTCATGCACCTTCGCATCTTCCACCTGGATCACGTATTGATCGAAGGTTTTGGAAGGCGGCAGGGTGAGTTGGAACTGTGGGGCAAGGCCGATTTCGAAAACGAACTCGAAGTCACCAGGGGTATCGAAGTTGTTTTTCGCCACATCGGAGGGTTGTGGGATGGGGCTGCCGAGCAAATCGAGGTTGGATTCGCGGATGAAGTTTTGGAGGGATCCGGAAACGATCTTGTTGAGTTCTTCGATCAGGATGGCTTTGCCGTAGCGTTTTTTAACGAGGCCAGCGGGCACGTGACCGGTGCGGAAGCCGGGGAGGGTCATGTTACGACGTACCTTTTTCAGCTCGTTCTCTACTTGTTCGGAATAATCGGCGGGTGTCAGGCTCACTTTGAGTTCTTCGTTCAGGGTGCCGATTTCTACGCGGGTGATGTTCATTGGGGAATACAAATAACTGGTTAGAAGTGGTTTACAAATACCAAAGGCCGCAAATTTAGTGATTTTTGGCCCAAGTTTCGACGACCCAAAAGGAAAGCTTTGTTTTTCAGAATCTTACCCTTGCCGTTTAAACTTTACGGCATTACAATCTGCCGATTGACTACTTTTGTCCTTGAAAGGCCCCCGTCAACAGTCTTTCCTCACACTAGTACTACATTACCGCGCATGTGGCGTAATTGGTAGCCGCGCCAGACTTAGGATCTGGTGCCTCACGGCGTGGGGGTTCGAGTCCCTCCATGCGCACGGTAAAAACGAAATCCCGATTTAGTCGGGATTTTTTGTTTTATGTGAACATTAATTTGATGTGGCCCAAAAAGCAAATGAATTGCATTTTAGAATCTCTTCAGAAAAAACGAGGGTTACAACATCATTCTTCTATTCTATTGTATTAATTTTATTAGCCCATGCATTAAATTCCTTTTTCATAGCTGGTAGTGTCACTTCAAAATCATTTGGATAACTTTTAATTATTTCTATTTGAGAAAGCAAGTGGCTTTTATCTAGAATATTGAATACGACCTTGATTTTGGTGTTCTCAATTACTTTCAATGTTTCCGCATAAAGATTCAACCTCTCCTGTTTGTCAAACAGCTCGTACATACTATCTCTTTTCGCATTATGAATCTCTTTAGAAGGCTGCACTTCTTTAAGTATATAAACAGCAATCATCAAATAAATATCATCAACTGTATTCTCAATCGTTGGAATGACAACTTTGCTTTGATTTTTTCCATCCAATGATTGTAAAATAAGAGCCGGTCTATCGTTTTCAGTAAAACGAATCAGATGAGTAGGGATAATTCCGCCATCATTCTGATGTGCGCGTCCAATAAAAATTGTTGCTGTTGTTGTTGCCATATCTTTTATTTGAAAGGTTGTACTAAGGTTTGCGTACAGGCGCACAAACTTTTCGTGTTGGGCATGTGCTTTGTTTTCACCACGTGTATATATTCAATCTCCATTAATTTTCTATATACAAACAGCAGTGCTTCGAACATGTGATCATTTGTATTTATTGCCATTCAAAAATGCAGGGATAAAAATCATATTTATTTGAATAGTCTTATTGGGATTCATGAATTTTTTGAGGCACTAACACTAACCAACTTAATGCAGAGGCTAAATTTTGTATAAATAACCATATGTCAAACACCAAATTTCGGATTGGTATTGTCAGCAATAATAAGGTTAGCGCCGGCTAAATAAGGGAAGTGTTTTTGGATAATTATTGATTTTGTTGAGCAATTCATTTATTGTATCAATTTTATAGTGTTTCTATGCAAATTCTTGTTGTCTCTTTCAAAAGAGGACAAGTCAATGCAAGCAGCTGTATATCACTTTCAAGTTTGAAAGATTTTCCTCCATGAAAAAGGTTGTTTCTAACTCGATTTAGAATTAGAATATAGGTTTTTATTATACGTCGATTTTGTGTATGTTTTGCTTCTCCCTCCCAATATCTAATAAATTCTTTGTGGTGATATACTGTTTCATCACTTCCAACATCCATGATTGGACTATTACTATCAGAACCTTTTCTGTTACATAATTCTAAAATTAGGTGTTCATTTTCTTTAAGCATAGTCATTATTTTAGTTTGCCGCTGATATGCCCAGTGAATAATCTCATCTTTATCAACGGTTTTTTGACCATTGTTATTATTAAACACTTTTCCGTCACATCCACAAAATTCTTTCGCTGCAATTGTTAATGATATCCATAAATATATATATGATTCAAAAAGCGATCGTGCTTTTTCGCCTTTCTCGAAGTCATCAAGTAATTCGACTCCTCTAGCATACCATTCTTTTGAAAGTGAAATTCTATCAGCCATATGATTTATTTATATTAAATGAATTATAAAGGTTGCTTATGGTTAGAATTTTACTCTTTTAAAGGTGTTAGTTTCTTGGATACTTAGCAGCAACGGTTTGCGTTTAGGCGATGTTGCCTAGTGTTGCCCCGCATGTGCGGAGGCAAGGCAATATTGCTTACGCGCTGTTATATGCCGTTTTTTATTTGTTACAGCACGTAATATCTAATTCCTTTCCTTTATAACACTTTCGATAAAGTTTATTTCTTCTGCACTCAATTTATATTTTGAGTATAATTGTTTATCTGACCATTTCTTATCAAAATTTTGCAATGGGACAAATTGAAAAACATCTTTACTCATGTTTTGATTATTTTTCGCTAACAACATCATAAATCGGAAAAATTTAGTCTTCATATAACAATTAAAATTTTCTGCTTCAGGATTGTTTTTAAAAACACGAACGAGTAAATGAGTATCTGTGCATAGCGAACCTGGCTCTGATACTATTGGAGAGCTTATAATTGAATGTGGCAATTCATCAAATCCTGGGCTTGCTTTTGCGACCAATACTTTCCATTTATTTATTGTCGAACTTAATTTTTTAAATTCTGGTATTTTATTTTTATCAATAAAACCTGTTCTCCCTTTGGCTAAATAAACTTTTAGCTTTCCTTTCCCAATTTTAAATTTTACATCTTTAGTGTTTGAGGAAAGATTGAAAGCATTTCTTGAATAAGCCCCATTTAAGATTGTTTCTTCTTTAAAATTTGTTACCTTTTTTAATATTTTTACACCTATATTGTATCTAATTAATATGTTTGAATCATCTGTTCTTAAGGGTCTAATTTCATCGTATACAAGGTTGTTTATATGGTTGAAAACATGACAGTTTTTTTTATGATCAGAAGCCCAAAGAAAAGTACAAACTCCTCCCCTTAAACTGACCGGACTTTCAAAATATGTTGTTGGGTCTGGGTAATCATGTAGAATTGCCATTCTTTTGTCATCAAGTAGGGATTTTCTAAAGTCCGCTAAACCGATTCCTTTACCGCCAGAATACCAACTAGCTTTTAAGACCATTGCAATTATTTCTGGATTCAAAGTCTTAGCTAAATTGAAATATTCATGATAAATCGCAGAGCCTGATCCAGAGTCTGCTCTGCCTCCTCCATCTTTTTTATGGAAAGGTGGGCCTGCTAAAATTATATTGGGCTTCAACGCTTTTAGTTGAGTAATATATTTTGTTTTTTCTTCTCCAATTATTTCAAATGAGTTAAAATGTAAAATATTCTCTAAAGGTAAATTCAGTGATTCATATACTTTTCTTGTCAATTCACCTGCTAATGGCGAGGTAACTATTGAATAAACCTTAAGCATTAGATTTGGAAATATTTTACCAAATCGTTCGTATAATGCGACTGCCAGTTCTCCTTGCTTAGAAGCTAAATCAAGGATGACACAATTTGTTGAGATTTTGTCTTCAGGGATAAAGTTAACTAAATCATTAGCCACATTCATTGGCATTACAACCTCAGAGTCAGATACTCTTGCAAATTTTTTCATAGCTCTTATTGCTCGGTCAATTGGTTCTAATGATACATCATGACCTAAATCGTTTATATTTTTTATTTTCCATTCAAATTGATTTAGAATTTGAGGTGATCCAAATTTTTCCATTAGAATAAGATCTTTAGACTCTATACCTACATTCCGAAGAATTCGTTTGTTTTCTTTTTCTCTCAGACTCTCAATAATTCCCTTTAAAGTACTAACCTTTGATTTGGTTAAGAATGAATAGAATAATATCCTTAGGCGGTAAGCAGCTAATTGCTTTTCAATTTTTTTTCCTATCTCATTATCCTCGTATTTAATTTCTTCATTATTTATTTCTGATAAGCTTCCATTATTTTTTTCTATGGATGAAGGTGTCTCGGTGTTCAATTCGATACCATCACCTTCAGCAGGTCTAATTTCTAAGCCTTTTTTTGCGTCTATTGGCTGTATTGATAAAATTAAAGCTTTAAGCTCCTTGTTTTCCATTAGAACATTATCAAACGGAATATCGGAAGCCTCATCTAAAATACTTTTATTCTGCGAATAGTTGCGGACTGCATCAATTAGATTATTAGGAGTTATTTGTTCTAATTTATTAATGTTCGAAAAAATAACGGGTGAAATCTCCAGCTCTCTTTTTAATCGATCCTCAAGCGCATCATTACCTCTGTTATCAGTATTGATATTATAAAAAAGAGATTTTTGAATCTGCATTTGAAAAAGTCGATCTGGATCAAAATCAACAAGTAATGTTTGAGGTTTCATATTAATCTTTGTCAGTTCATCGTTTTCAGAAGATTTGAATGTCTTGACGTATTGGTTCTGTAAGCGGAAAATAGATTGGTCATATTCTTGGGGGGATGCCGTATCCTTGAAATAGAACATAGTATCCCACTCGGGAACAGTTGTTCCAGTAAGCATTCGATTAACTGTAAGGGTTATGGTTTTCTTATCCTCAGCCTCACATGATTTTATTTTAATTTTTATATCTTTAATACTTGGGTACAATCTTTCATTATCCACTCCAGAAATATTGATAATCTCATATTCACTGAGGTGCAAGAACTTATTCGAATTATCATTGATAAGCTTCTCCAGTGCATCACACGATGCTTTAAATGGTAAAACACACACAATATGCCGGCATAGCTTTCCTTCGATTATTTTGTCATAGTGCAAGAAACTCAGTAAACTCTCTTCAGACTTAGAGCCATCTATAGCTTGAAATAATTCGAGAATTTCTCGTTCATAGTGAAATATCTTATGACTTTCATCTTGAACCTTTTTTAACGATTTGGGGCGAAACAAGTAAGAGAGAGCATTCGTCTTACCTTTCTCCTTAAGTTCTTTCATCCTTTCTCTTGTTGATTTATTTGGATTGAAAGCAAACCTTATCATTTCAGGAAATCCATAATATGGATTTTCCCATTCTTTTTTATCCCCTTTTGGCAAGAATTTATTATCCCAATCTTTTTGGGCTTCTACAATATCAACAAATTGATAAAACGCAATAATTTGATCTTCCTTAAACTCATCACCCAATAAGATTCTGTATGGAGTACCAGATAAATGAAGACTAACCTTAGGATGAAAGTCTTTTAAATCCTTTGGATAATCAACTATATCTCCATCAATGTCTCCAATTTCAGTGCGAATTTCTTCCTTATTTAAGCCGAGATTAGATAACACCTTTCCATATTCAGGTGCTCTGGCCCCAAAATGAGTTTCATCAATGATAAGCAAGTCAACATTTTTAGTGAAGATCTCTTTGTGCCTCTCTTTGATGTCATCTCCTCTTAAATCTTGGAGTGTTAGAAATACTACTATTCGTCTACCGCTTTTTAATTTATCAGAAATTATTGATTTATTTTCATCAAGTGAAATTTTATTTATAAAATCAAATTCTAGGAATTTTTTATGGGTTTCAATAGTAAATTTCCACTCAGATTCTACATCTGCCTTTCCGGAAAGAACTACTACAAGTTTGGCATTTATTTCTTTATCTAAAGCGCAACACATGGCAGTAAAGGATTTGCCAAAGCGCATAACTGCGTACATTAATAAATTAGTATGCCCGCATTTCACAGCAGTACTAAATCTTTTTACAGTTTCTTCTTGGTTCGGGCGAAGAGGATAATTTGCAGTACCTCTTTCATAGCTGAAATGCTCAGGTAATCTATCTGACGAATAAAATTTATATCTACCATCATTTTTATTTGCGCTAGATTTGATGTCCGAAATAGCCTCATCAAGATCAATTGGTGTTGCACCTCGAAAGAATTCACGAGAGTAATACTGACTATCAATATCTTCAGGATTTAATTGAACTCGTTTTTTTGCGTTTCTCAAAAATCTGTGCACTTCATAGTCGCGAAAAATTCTTTCATCGTCAAGTTGAGCTGAGTGCTCATATTCTTGTTTAATATCTGGATAATGTCTATTCCATTCTTCAAGTCTTTTTGAGACAAGACGATAAGTATCTCCCACCTTCAATGCTCCCTGAGCTGCGGAAGTTGAAAAGGCATAGATGTGAGGCAAAACTCGACCGATTATAATTTTGTCGGTAACTGATGTATCGATTAACTTAGACATTAGACATTTTTTTGGTTAATTCAGGTCTTGAAGAAATAATAGATAAGATTTTTAAACCAATTGCTTTGGCTAGTAAAGGAGGGACGGCATTTCCTACTTGCCTGTATTGTGATCCTTTTTTACCTGAAAAAATGTAGTTGTCTGGGAAAGATTGGAGGCGTGCACCTTCTCTAACAGTTAAAGCACGATTTTCGGTAGGATGATAAAGTGAGCCTGTTGATGCGACATCAAATCTGGTATGCACTGTATTTGATGGTTTATCGTTGTGCAACCTACCATAGGTGTTCATGAATTTTTGTGGTGGTTTGAATTTTTCTGGTATGTCCTTTTGATTACCTCCTTCAGGGACAAAACTCATTCTTTTGTAAACAATTTCTGCATGGATTGGAATTACATGATTAGGCAAATTTGAGTTATTATTTATACCCTCTAATGCCTCTCGAACTGTAACATAAGGTTTTAAATTTAGCGTGTCAAAAATTCCTAATTGACTTGTTAGGTTTCCATGACTTGGTTCTGGAAATTCTATTTTATAACCGACATTATTCCCAATAAAAATCGCCCGTTTTCTATGTTGAGGCACACCATAATCTGATGCGTTTAGTACCTTAGCTTCTACGCTGTAGCCTATGTCTTTGAAAGCCTTAAATATTGCTTCTTTAACGGTTCCAGAATCCATGCTCAAAAGCCCTGTTACATTTTCCATGATAAACCATGTGGGCGACAATTCATTTATTAACCTAACAAATTGGACAAATAATCTATTCTTTGGGTTCTCAAGAAACCTTGATTTACCATTAACGGTAGAAAAACCTTGACAAGGAGGTCCCCCTGAAATGATAGTTAAATCTCCTTTTTTTAATCCGATTTTATTTAAAATATCATCTCCGCTTACATTTGTTATGTCTCCGCAGATAAAAGGTACATTTGGAAAATTTAAACCATGGGTGTCTTCACAATCTTTGACAAAATCAAGACCTAGGCTGATATTGAAGCCTGCCATTTGTAGGCCTAGTGACATGCCACCTGCACCGCAAAATAAATCAACTGCATTATAATGTTGCTTCATCTTCAAATATTATGTTTTTTTGGTATTTAAATCAATACAAGTGTCGATATAAAATGGCATATAACTTGTGTATACACGCTAATTAATTCCACCCTTCAACCGACTTTTAGTCGGATAGGTGCAGATCGATAAAACACGTGTGAAATTAAAAAACAGAGCCAACTTTTCAAAATAACCTGAATACCCTCGGCCCTGCCGTGGCTTATTGAAGGATACCCCCCCCAATCCCGCCAACTCCGTAATTTAGCCGCATGGTAACCATAGACCCCAAAGAGATTAAAACCGGACAGCTGCATGCCCACATGCTGAGCGCCATTGCCCCACGGCCCATTGCGTTTGCCAGCACGGTAGATAAAGACGGCACACCCAACCTAAGCCCCTATAGCTTCTTCAACGCCTTCGGCTCCAAGCCACCCACCCTCATATTCAGCCCCGCCCGCCGCGTGCGCGACAACACCATCAAACACACCCTCGAAAACGTGTACGAAACCATGGAGGTGGTGATCAACGTGGTCAACTACGATATGGTGCAACAGATGTCACTCTCCAGCTGCGAGTACCCCAAGGGCGTGAGCGAGTTCGAGAAGGCCGGCTTCACCCCCATCGCCTCGCAACTGGTGAAACCCTTCCGCGTAAAGGAATCGCCCGTACAGTTCGAATGCAAAGTGAAACAAGTAATCGAAACAGGCAACGAAGGTGGCGCCGGCAACCTCATCATCTGCGAAATCCTGCTCATGCACGTGAGCGAAGCCGTAATGGATGAAAACGGTCGCATCGATCAACACAAAATAGACCTGGTGGCCCGCTGTGGCTACGATTGGTATTGCCGCTCCTCGGGTCCTGCATTGTTCGAAGTGGCCAAACCCAACCTGAAGCTGGGCATCGGCCTCGATAACATCCCCGAAGACATCCGCCTCAGCGAAGTGCTCTCCGGTAACGATCTGGGACAACTGGGTAACCTGGAGGCCATCCCCGCCTACGAAGAGGTGCAAGCCTTTGCCACCATGCCCGAAATACAACGGCTGATGGAGTCGCTCGAAGAAAATCCGGGAACGCGCAAGCTGGCCCTGCACCTCGCCGCCAAGGAGCTCATTAAAG
>Ga0315906_10010794_pt1 | contig 10694 bp, 8 predicted proteins | sample LakEriMetagenome_4_FD_203526 | JGI IMG/M metagenome (GOLD analysis project Ga0315906, IMG submission 203526) | Freshwater fungal communities from buoy surface, Lake Erie, Ohio, United States - Buoy 2 MA122 | ecosystem: Environmental > Aquatic > Freshwater > Lake > Lake biofilm | place: USA: Lake...
TGATACTGTTGTTGGAACCTGGACTTGGTTATTTGCATTAGATGGCAAACTTAATAAGGAGAGAATCAAATTAATTTATCCGGGATCTAATCGTGTATTAAAAATAAATACACTTACAAAAAAAGAGTTTGAATATATTGATGAGAGCTTTAATAACGCTACCTATTCCTACGTACCTGAATAAAATCAGGTTGTTGAAAAATAACCTTATCAGTAATGTCACTGAACATCTTAAATAATTCCTATCTTTAAGTATTGTGTGTTTTTAGTTGAATTTTAAGCAATACGCATTCCATCTTAACCTAAAGGAATTACCTCTCAAGACGAATAATTTATTTATGAAAATATCTTTTAATTGGCTCAAAAAATACATCAATACCGAAATTTCTGTTGAGGAAGCAGGACAAATTTTGACTGACACTGGTCTTGAAGTTGAGTCCATCGAAAAAATTGAAGCCGTTAAAGGTGGATTGGAAGGTGTTGTAATTGGAAAAGTTCTGACGTGCGAAAAACATCCTGACGCAGACAAATTAAACGTTACAACCGTCGATATAGGGACTGAAACGTTACAAATTGTTTGTGGCGCACCGAATGTCGCTATAGATCAAACGGTTATCGTTGCCACTGTTGGCTGCACGCTGTATCCAAAGCCGAACGAACCTTTTAAAATTAAAGCCGCAAAAATTCGTGGTGTTGATTCTTTTGGAATGCTTTGCGCTGAAGATGAATTAGGAATCGGTGAATCACACGCCGGAATCATGGTTTTACCTGATTATTTAAAAATTGGCTCGAATGCTGCAACCTATTTCAATTTAGAAGATGATTATCAGTTGGAAATTGGTTTAACCCCAAATCGCGCTGATGCGATGGGACATATTGGAGTTGCTAGAGACTTGATGGCACATTTGAATTTTCACAAAAAACTGAATTTAAAAATCAATTGGCCGAAAGTAAATGAGTTGAATCCAACTTCTAATTTCCCAATTACCATTAAAATAGAGGATAAACAAAACTGTTCACGCTATTGCGGTGTTACCATCACTAATGTTAAGGTCGCTCCTTCACCTGAATGGCTTCAGAAAAGTTTGCGTGCGGTTGGCTTGACTCCTATCAACAATGTGGTAGACGTAACGAATTACGTGATGCGTGAAATTGGAACCCCACTTCATGCTTTTGACGCGGATTTGTTGAATGGTCAAATTGTTGTAAAAAAAGCTACAAAAGATTCGAAATTCATTACGCTGGACGGAGCTGAACGCAGCTTATCAGGAGAAGAGTTAATGATTTCCAATGGCACAGATGATCTATGCATCGCAGGCGTTTTCGGAGGATTAACATCAGGAATTAAATCAGAAACGAAAAATTTATTTTTGGAATCGGCGGTTTTCAATTCCGTTTCCGTTCGAAAAACCGCTCGTCTTCACGGGTTGAACACCGATGCAAGCTTTCGATTTGAACGAGGTGTTGATCCAGAATTGACTTTTTATGCCTTACAACGAGCAGCGAACTTAATTATTGAGGTCGCAGGTGGCTCAATTGGAATGACTCCTCAGGATATTAAAGCTGAGAACTTCGAAAATAAAAAATCGTTGACAATCAACTTAGATCGAGTGAATCAATTAATCGGTTATCCGATTTCTAAAGAACAGCATTTTTCCATTCTTAGCGATTTGGATTTTAAAATCCTTTCAGAAAATGAGAATGAAATCGAGTTAGAAATTCCAGCTTATCGTATTGATGTAACGCGTAAAGCTGACATTGCTGAGGAAGTTCTTCGAATCTATGGTTTCAATAACATACCATTGCCAGATCGTTGGCATTTGGCAGTAAATTCCAAAAAATCAATTGACCGAGATAAAATTCAAGGAACAATTTCCGAATTGTTGGTCGCTAAAGGTTTTTATGAAGTATTGAATAATTCGTTGACCAAGACAACTTACGCGGAGACTTTTGAAAGTGAAATTTTGAAATCGGAACGAAATGTTCGCTTATTGAACCCCTTGAGTCAGGATTTGGAAGTTATGCGCCAAACGCTCGTTTTTGGTTTATTGGAGAACATTCAACGCAACCAAAATAGGCAAAATCCAAACCTCAAATTGTTTGAATTTGGCAAGAATTACCACTTGTATCCTTCTGGTTATGAAGAAACAAATATGCTCGCAATCGCGATTACAGGTAGTAAATCTCAGGAATTATGGAATAGTGACAAAGATTTGGTTTCCTATTACACTTTAAAAGGAATCATTAAGTCACTTTTCGAGAGAATTGGCTTGTTCGATCATTTACAATTTCTAACTATTCAAAATGAATTATTTACCGATGGTGAAAAATGTAAAATTCTTAAAAAAGACATTTTAGAAATTGGTTTGGTTTCACAAAAATTATTGGATCACTTCGATATTAAAAATCCAGTTTATTGCGCTTTCATAAATTGGGATCAACTGGTTGAAAGTTTGAAAATCGTTAAAATCAATTTCAAGGATTTACCCAAAACATTTGCTGTTCGTAGAGACTTTTCACTTCTGTTAAATAAGGAAACGACCTATGGTGAATTGAAAGAAACTGCTATGAATTGCGATAAAAAATTGCTTCGAGAAGTTAATCTATTCGACGTTTACGAAGGAAAGAATTTAGAGTCGGGTAAAAAATCTTACGCACTTTCATTTACATTTCAAGATCAAGAACGAACGCTTACGGATTCTGAAATTGACGGGGTAATGAATAAAATTAAAACGTCTTTCGAAGAAAAGTTTGGAGCAACACTACGTTAGTTGCATTTTGTTCTAATCTATTTTCTCATTAAAATTTCAACGAAACAAGATGCAGTTAACGAATCAGTACCTTTAGAATCGGCGGTTGATTCATCGAAATTATCATATTTTTTTTCAACTTTTTCCAAATAACAATCAATAAATTCCTGTTTACTCGTTCCAAGAAATTCAAGTGAACCCTCGGATTTTTTGATATGGTCGCTAGCTTTCTTTTTGTCTTCATCAGTCCAAGAACCTTTTTTACTTCCGCAAGAAGCTAAGAGTAAAATAATCAATACCGAAAAAATCATCTTCTTCATTACAATCTAAATTTACTCAAATGTAATAAATTTGAAACTAGAATTAGAAAATCTTTTTCGATTAAGAGATAATTTTAATTGAATTAAAAATCATGATCAATATAGATTTTTATATAACTTTAGTACAATACGATTCAAAAAAATTCATTTGTATCTTTACAGTATGAATCTCAGTGCTCCACTTGCCGAACGCATGCGACCAACAAATTTGGATGAATACATCGGTCAGCAGCATTTATTGGCAAAAGAAGCTTCATTGCGAAGAGCATTGGATGCGGGAGTTATACCATCCATGATTTTTTGGGGACCTCCGGGTGTTGGAAAAACAACGTTGGCACAATTAATTGCATCTCATTTAAATCGTCCATTTCATACGCTTTCTGCGATTTCTTCTGGTGTTAAAGACGTTCGTGAAATCATAGCAAAAGTGGAAAATGGCGGCATGTTTCAACCCAAAGGAACGATTTTATTTATTGACGAGATTCATCGTTTTTCGAAAGCACAGCAGGATTCATTGCTTGGAGCCGTTGAAAAAGGAATTGTAACATTAATTGGCGCGACAACCGAAAACCCTTCATTTGAGGTAATTTCAGCGTTGCTTTCACGTTGCCAAGTTTACAATTTAAAAGAGCATACGAAAGAGGATTTACTTTTGCTTTTGAATCGCGCGATTGAACAAGATCCGTTTTTAGGTAAAAAGGAAATTGTTTTACAAGAAACAAATGCATTGCTTTCCATTTCCAGTGGAGACGCACGAAAATTGTTAAACGTTTTTGAAATCATCATTGGAACATTTCAAGGCCAACAAAAAATAGTTATCACAGACGAAGTCGTTCTTCAAAATGCACAACAAAGTTTGGCTCGTTACGACAAAGACGGCGAACAGCATTACGATATCATTTCTGCTTTTATTAAATCCATTCGCGGAAGCGATCCGAACGCTGCAGTATATTGGTTAGCACGCATAGTAGAGGGAGGTGAAGATCCAAAATTCATTGCACGAAGACTCATTATTTCAGCATCTGAGGACATTGGTCTTGCCAATCCAAATGCACTTTTAATGGCTAATTCTTGTTTTCAGGCAGTTGAAACAGTTGGTTGGCCAGAAGCACGAATTATCTTGGCTCAATGTACCATTTATTTAGCTTCTTCACCTAAAGGAAATGGCGCTTACATGGCAATTAATCGAGCACAGCAACTAGTTCAACAGACAGGAAATCTTGGCGTTCCCCTACCCTTGCGCAATGCTCCAACAGCGCTCATGAAAGAATTGGGATATGGTAAAGGTTACTTATACAGCCATGATTTCCCTGGTAATTTCGCTGAACAAGAATTCCTACCCGAAGAAATTATGGGAACTTCGTTTTTTAAACCCGGAAGCAGTCCGAAGGAACAAGAAATCACCAAAGGGATTGAACAAATTTGGAAAGGAAAATACACCTAAAATGGCTCGAATCGGTTATTATTTATTTGTCTATCCACTATCGAAACTGCCACTTTCAATTTTGTATTTATTCAGTAGTTTTTTTACGTTCGTTCTAATTTATTTATTTCCTTATCGAAAAAAGGTAATTCTAAAAAACATTGAAAACTCGTTTCCCAATTTAACAGCAAGAGAGCATCAAAACATCGCGAATAAATTTTATCGTCATTTTGCTGATTTATTAGTAGAAGGAATCAAAAACTTAACTATTTCAAAAGAAGAATTAACAAAAAGATTGATTGTCAAAAATCCGGAGTTGATGGAGCAATTATTTGACCAAGGAAAAAATGTGATTCTTGTTTCCGGTCATTACAACAACTGGGAATGGTTGATTAGCGCTCAAAATTTCCTTTTTCCGCATCAGGCTTTTGGAATTGGAATGCCCATGACCAGTAAATTCTGGGATCAAAAAGTCAATAAACAACGTCAACGCTTCGGAATGAAAGTCGTGAATGCTAAAAATTACAAAGCTGCATTTGAAAATTTCAAAGAAAAACCATTTGCTATTTTGAATTTAAGTGACCAAGCTCCTCCTGACGCTGAAAAAAGTTATTGGACAAACTTCTTAAATCAACCGACACCAATACTTTTTGGAACGGAATTCATGGCAAATGAATATGACTTTTCGGTTGTTTTTTTCATTGTAAGAAAAAGAAAGCGTGGTTATTACGAGCTGGAATTAAAATTAATTACTGATAATCCAAAAGAATTGAACTACGGAGAAATTACCGAAGCTCATACCCGACTATTAGAAAAAGAAATTAATCAAAATCCTGAGTTCTGGTTGTGGTCACACAAACGTTGGAAACGCGCTGTTCCGAATAATTTAAATGAACTTAAAAACGAACAAGAAAAACGCTTTATTGAAAGGTTTAGACACACATGAATCTAAAATGAAGCAAAAATCCTTTCCATTTTTAATATCCTTACTTTTTTCCAAACCAAAAAAAGTAAGACAAAAAGTGCTTTTTTCAACTTTCAAAAGGCGTTTCCTTCGGGACATTCGTTTTTTCGTTTCGTGCTTTTGTTCTATTGCTCCAGCATCGCTTCCGCGAACCGCAACTTCACTCAAAACTTCATTAACGCTTCACGAAAGTTGTTTGCTTCGAAATAATATATTTTACGAAAAATGAAATTTATAACCTTAAAAATTCTTTTTCTTATTGCATTTTGTAAATATATATCCTCAAACATTTATAGCCAACAAAATCAAATCCTTCAGTACTCCCACAAAGCAATTCATGCGCGGGCATTTGATGGTGAATTTGTCGGAACCAATAATGGAGAAATATATCGGCGTGATTACTCCAATGATAGCTTTAAGGTTGTCGATTTAACTGATACATTTCCTGAGATTCGAGACATTCATTCAACTTTTCGAAATGAAATAATTGCCATGCAAACGGGTAATCAAGGCGCAATCATTTTTATTGATTCAACCGGAAAGGTTACAAGAACTCCTTTTTATGAAAGAAAGGATTCAACAAAGTCTATTTTCCTTGATGGAATGAGTTTCAATGGAAATCTTGGTTTTTTAATGGGGGATCCGGCAAATAGTCATTTTTCACTTTACAAATCAATTGATGGAGGTAAAACTTGGAGTCCTTGCGAGGGCAAAATAAAAGCCTTTTCGGGTGAAGCGGCATTTGCTGCAAGCGGTTCAACTGTTGAAATAATAAATGGAGATTTTTCATTTGTTAGTGGCGGATTGAAATCGCGTTATTTTGTTAGTTCCAACATGGGTAATTCGTGGAGATTCTATGATATTCCTTTTCCTACTTGTGAGTCGTGTGGTCCCTACTCGATGTGTTATTTACCAAAAAATAAAAATCCATTAGAATTGGACCCTAAAAAAATTGTAGTTGTAGGTGGTGACTACACAAAACCAAATGAATCAAAAAACACGTGTTTCTATTCAGTTAATGGTGGGAAATCTTGGAAGAAGCCTAAAAAATCACCGAGGGGTTATCGTTCGTGCGTGATTGTTTCGAATGAAGTTTTGTATTGTTGTGGCACAAACGGTGTAGATTATTCAATAGACTTCGGAAAAATCTGGAAATCACTTTCAAATGAAAATTGCTTTGCACTTGCCGCGAATGAAACTTCAATTTTGGCGACGACAACTAATGGAAGAATTTTGGTGTTAAAAAAATTGAAGAAATAGTAGTTCCTAATTTACATGACTTCAAAAATTTCCCGAATAAAACTGATGGTAAAAAATCGATCAAGAAAAGAGCCTCATCTATTAGTTGAAGCGTGATTTTCTTTAAATTCCATCCTGCTGAGGCTAAAAAAAGCGTTAATTTGTGGGAAAAATGCTCCCGTGCAGATAGTTTTGTCCCATCCTAAATCTGTCTTGAGGTGTTCGAGGGATAATTCTCTATGCAGTTCACGAATCAATCTTCCAGCTATCGTTTTAAGTTTTTTAACTGCCTTTCTAGCTTTTACCAATCGTTTGGGATGTTTTGAATTGAACGTGTCTCGCAACAATTGTTTGGAAACACGTGCATAAGATTGACGTTGATTTACTCCCGTTTGTTCAGCCAATTGATTACACTTATCAATGATGCGCTTAGCCAGTTTTGCATCCGTAGGAAAAGTCGTGTTGTTTTCTTGAACCGTTGTATCCGATAAAAACTGCTTTTCCTGTGCCTTCTCACCATGAATAAGCACTGATTACTTGAATATTTTCTCAATACCGTCTTTTACAATCCGTTTACGGAAGTGAACTAAATCACTCGGATCACATTGGAATTTGTGCTCGAAAATGAGTCATCCCACAGAAGTATTACATGTAAGGATTCTTTTTCCAAGCTTCTTCCAAAGTCTCATCTCCAAGATTGTAAAGGAGCTTCATCACCAAACAGCCCACAATCAAACGAATAGGCATTGATGGACGACCAAACTTGGAACAATAACATAAAGGTTGTTTCTCAAGATAATCTCAGTTCATTTTATCCTCCAACAGAACAAATTCGTCCCGAGTGCAAATAAAATCCAAATAGCATCAATCGAAATAAATAATGCTGTTTTTTCTTGTCTGTTTTCCCTATCATTATTGCAAGAATTTGATATGAAAATACGCTTTTTCTTGCAATTTTAGCAAACCTAAATTATGCTTTTTATTAACATAATAAACTATTTAACAGATGTTTAATTTTTTTTTAAGGAGCGGTTATTTAGAAAGCACAAAAAATATGTTTTCGCGAGTCTTGTAAAAACAAGAAACTATGAAAAAGTAGATAATGCAAAATTGAGAAAAGAAATAATCTATTCAGCTCTTAAATCTTTAGTAATCACGAACTAACTCCTATTCGCAAAAACGACTTTTCTGAAAATGATAGAAATTACAATGGAGTTTATCGTAGTATATAGAACTAAAGCAAGCAAAGCAACAAGCATGTTGAACTTTGAACTATAAATCATTTTCGATTTTTGGATCACTTCATTTCGTACCTCCTCTGGAGAATCGTTTTGCATTTCTGGATTATTCTTTTGAATTTCCTTGATTGCATTTGGCTCATCCAATTTCTTTACTACGGCTTCAATTTTAAGTTGGTTGAATTCTGGATAAATTCGCTCATAATAGAAATACATAAATACTGAAACGATAACTGAATATGGCATTCCTGCAACCATTCCATTTTTAATATCATTCAAAAGATTGCTGTCTTCCTCTTTCAACTTAACAAAATACAAAGCAATCGTTATTGAAGCAGTCAAAAGAAACATGTTGACAAAAACGAAAGGTTTAATTTCGTTCAAGCTGAATGATAAGGACAAAGCAAGGAGCTTCAATCCAATCCAAATAGCAGCGCAAATAAGTCCAACTTTAATTGGAAACTTCATCTTAGCTGTTCATTGAAATTAAAAACTCTTCATTTGAAAGCGTATTTTCCATGTGAGATTTCAAGAATTCCATTGCTTCAACCGGATTCATATCAGCAATGAACTTGCGAATTAACCAAACTCGTTGAAGTACATCCTTTCCAACCAATAAATCTTCTCTTCGCGTTCCTGATGCAGTAATGTCAATGGCAGGATAAATTCTTCTATTCGAAATCTTACGATCCAATTGTAATTCCATGTTACCAGTTCCTTTGAACTCCTCAAAGATTACTTCGTCCATTTTAGAACCCGTTTCTGTTAAGGCAGTTGCCAAAATAGAAAGTGAACCACCATTTTCAATTTTTCGCGCGGAACCAAAGAAACGTTTTGGCTTGTGCAACGCGTTTGCATCAACACCACCAGACAAAACTTTACCTGAAGCAGGAGAAACAGTATTATAAGCTCTCGCTAAACGTGTAATTGAATCGAGTAAAATACAGACATCATGTCCACACTCAACCATTCGTTTTGCCTTTTCGAGAACCATATTAGCTACTTTAACGTGGCGTTCTGCAGGTTCGTCAAAAGTCGATGCGATTACTTCAGCTTTTACGCTTCGCGCCATATCGGTAACCTCTTCAGGACGTTCATCAATTAAAAGTACGATCAAATAAGTCTCCGGATGGTTTGCGGCGATCGCATTGGCAACATCCTTCAACAACATCGTTTTACCTGTTTTTGGCTGAGCTACAATCATTCCGCGCTGTCCCTTACCAATAGGAGCGAATAAATCCATTACCCGCGTAGACAATGACTCTTGTTTATGCCCTGTAAGTTTGAATTTCTCAGACGGAAATAGAGGCGTTAAATATTGAAAAGGAACTCGATCACGTATATACGAAGGATCACGTCCATTAATTGATTCAACTTTTACAAGTGGAAAGTATTTCTCCCCTTCTTTGGGTGGTCGAATTGTTCCCTTTACTGTATCACCTGTTTTTAAACCAAAAAGTTTAATTTGATTTTGAGAAACATAAATATCATCTGGAGAAGGCAAATAATTGTAGTCAGAGGATCGTAAAAAGCCATATCCATCTTGAATTACCTCCAGAACTCCTTCAGCCGATACAATGCCAACTAAGTCATAGTTTTCATCGGGTATTTTTTCTTCCGCTCGATTAGATGTATCTTGAGTAATACCACCCTCTTGTTGCTCATTTCTATTGCGATGATGTTGCTTCGGATGTTTAAATTTTTGGTTCTCGTTTCGATTCGTTTCGGAAGCTTCATTATCCAATTTCACATCTATTGAAGAAATCACTTCCTTTGTAACTTCTTCAACTCGATTTTCATTCTCAACTATTTCATTTTTAACAATTACCTCTATCTTATCATTTTTTGTATCGGAAAATAGAGTTGGCTCTGAGTTAGATTCTGTAGAAGTTCGCTTTCGCTTACCTTTTTGATTGGATTCAGAATTTTCAACTTTACGTAATTCTTCTTTTCCTTCATTTTGAGATGAAGTATCTGCAGTTATTAAGTTGATAAGTTCAGGTTTTTTATAATTTTCAGGATTTTCTATTCCAATTGTTTGTGCGATTACACGAAGGTCTGAGATTTTTTTACTCTCTAATTCTTTTCGATCCATTTAGTTATTTAAAAGTTAGTTTTGATTTTTAGGCAGAGACAGAAAGCCGATAAAGGCTAGTAAGATTGCACAAGTTTAAGCATTTCGATTGAATTGACAATAAAAAGCAAAAAATTCTAAGTTTTTCTTTTTTTCTTTTTAGCCGCTGGAAAAAGTATGTTATTCAAAATCAATCGATAACCAGGTGAATTGGGATGAAGATTTAAATCCGTAACAGGATCTCCGACAAAATGTTGGTAATCTTCAGGATCATGTCCGCCATAAAAAGTCCATGTTCCTTGCCCCATTTCTCCATGAATGTATCTAGCCGTACCTGCTGACTTATTCTCACCCAATACCAAAATGTTTGACTTTATAAATTCTTTTCTAAAATCGGTGGTTTGCCCCATGAAACCTTTCACAACATCCACGTGACACTGAGTTAACATAGTTGGAACAATATCCCATTTTGCAGAAAAATCAAACAACGTAAATTGATCCATCTGTTCGGTGATAATTCGCTGATTCCTCAAGTCTGATGCATCAATATCGGAATACTCATAAACCATCGGATCTTTTATTAAATGAAAGTCTTTAAAAGCAAACGTTTTCGAGAAATCCAATTTTTCCTGAGAGCGCGCATCCGATCCATCACCATCAAATACCGACTCACATATATCAACCCC
>Ga0315906_10010796_pt1 | contig 10692 bp, 7 predicted proteins | sample LakEriMetagenome_4_FD_203526 | JGI IMG/M metagenome (GOLD analysis project Ga0315906, IMG submission 203526) | Freshwater fungal communities from buoy surface, Lake Erie, Ohio, United States - Buoy 2 MA122 | ecosystem: Environmental > Aquatic > Freshwater > Lake > Lake biofilm | place: USA: Lake...
ATGTAGTCACTATTCGCAATAATCATATATAGACGCTGTGTATCTGCCAATTTTTTCATTATTTCAGTGTACTCAGAGCTATTGTGATTTGCGAATACTCCAATTCCTAATAGCAGCAAAACTTTCCAGCTATCATCTACATTGTTTAGCGATAGAATAGCAACAACATCCTCTTCATTCACGTTGCTTGTGAACGCATTAGATGTTTCCATTTTTTCAGCCCATTTTTCTTTATGAACACCTCTGTTTGGAATGAACAAATCATGTAATGTTGCGCTTTTAATCATTTGGCTAAGCATTGATAATTGCTCTTTTAATTTTAAAATTTCTTCATCCTTTGATTTGTCTAACTTGTCTCCGGCCGCTTTTTCCTTCCTTTTGCCATCTTTTTTATTGGATGCGTCTCCAGAACTGCCCATTTTTTTACTCATTTGATCCTCAGCAGTTTTCAATTGATCTTCAATTGAATTTATTTTTTCTGTCACTTGGTTATTAAAATCTATTTTATCTTGAATATCTTTCATGACGCTTGCTGGAATATTTGCTTGTTGAATACAAAATCGCGCGATCTTTGTAACATCCGATGCCAAGAATATAGTTGGACCATCTGTAAGTGTATACGCATCCTTGGTTGTCACATAGATAGCAGAAGTACCTGGAACAATTGTTGACGATTGAGGCTCTTTAATAATTTGTAAGCTTGTTGTTCGCTCAATAAGAGAACCAGGAGTTAACTTTGCTAAAAGCTGAGTTCCGGGACCCAAGCTCGCGGTCTTTCCAATTTTATTGCCCTTAGGATCTATCGCATCATTATGCTGAATTTTTTGTGTTCTAGTTTTTAAAAAGTAGTTAAATATTTGATGCCAGTTTTCTGGAGCAATGCTTTTTAAAACTTTTAGATAATATATTTTTATAGACTGCATTGTAATATCACCTGCTGTCATAAAATTTCTGTCAAATTTCGCAGAAGATTTTGCCAAATTAAATTCTTCAATATGCATAATAAATTTGGACGCTTCTGTCAAATCAAAGTATCTAAGTAATGTCAAATTTTCCTGACAGTGCTCTACAACTTCAAGTACTTGTTCATAATCATCACTAATATAATGTGGCATCACTGTATAACCATCATTATTTATAATAGGGATGGTTTTGCGGCAATCATGACTGGCAATATTGAAAATTCTTGGCTGTTTAATAACTGTTTCAAAAGTACATTCTTCATCATTCACAAAGCGAAAGACATAGTTATCAAATTTTTCTTTAAAATCTTGAATTGTATTATCAAGTTCGTGCATCTTAGGAAGTGTCGCAGATGACAGCACCACATTTGGTATAATATTATCTGTCCAATTTTTTTTGATAATTGCGTGTAGTTCATGATCCGGATAATCCATTGTAATAGTTGGTTCATCCCAGTAAGTAATAATATTTTGTGCTTGATTGAATGAAAGCATATAATACATTGCGCATAAATAAGAACGGATGTCACAAATAATCATTTCTACTTTGTCTCCAACTGAGTTGTCTACTTTTTTAATTGAACCACTGCGTTTGTCTCGAGTATATTCTTTTGCTGCGAAATAATGTAAACGTATATCATCCGCTGAGGAGCAGCCAAACGCAAAAGCTATTTTTTTGCCTACAGATATAGCCGATCTAGCTAATGCGATGCCGACATGTCTTGCGGCGCAAACAAATATAACCCTATTTGTTTCAGAGAGGCCAAGTGGTGTAAGTGTTTTGCCAGTACCTGTAGGAGCAATATAAAGCACTAATTTAGGGCACGAAATTTTACAGACAGAGAATATTTCTTTTTGATGCCCATAAAGCTGCATGTCTCCGTACTTTAATAAGTTAGAGTTTCGCTCTATATATTCGTAGGCATTTTTGACGATTTCAATAAGTTCAACTTCTTTTTCTATATTTTCTAAAACAGAATTTATTATTTGCTTGACATAACAGTTTACCTTGTCAATATTGTTTTTCATCAAGTTTACTAGCGTGTAGTAGTTATAAACCCATAATTTATTTCGCATACTTTTGTAGGTTAACATGTGATCTAATTGCTTGACAAGAATAAACTCGTAAACTTCTGTTGTTATCTCGTTAATACTATCTGAACGATTAATGCGAATTTGGTCACCACTTTTGAGTTTGATTAGCGGGCTGATTTTTATATGGCAAATAATATTTCCGTCTTTATCCGTTTCTTTTTCTTGGTCTTCTGTTTCTGCTTTATTATCTTCATCGGAACTATCTGATTTTTTTGCTTTATATTTGTTATTGTCGTTGCTAAACTTGATATAAGTAATTTTGTATCTGTCCAGTAACTCTTTTATTCGCTTGGCAAAGTGCTTATTGTAAAGAAAGTCTTCCATTTGCTGAGTATATTCTATTTTTAAAAAGTTAATTAGTGAGTTAGTTTTATTTGTTCTGATATGTATATCAGAAAATCCTTGGGTAATTAATTTTAATACAGATATTTCTTCTTCTGAAACAGGAATTTCAATAGAATCCCATTCAGATTTAGATAATTTTCGTTGATAAAGATCCATTTTATTGCTTTAAAGTGTTGTATTAGTTATTTATACTATTATCTTTAAGTGAATTTAATATTTCAATTTTTTAAGGAAACCAATGTTTCCTTATGATCCTTCCTTTTTACATATTTGCGCATTTATTCACGTTTGTAATTAAATCGTGAAACACATAAGGTACTTCGTTTAGCAAATGTTATTTTGATTGATAAAAAGTGTGATAAAGGAAGAATCGTAAGGAAACATTGGTTTCCTTAAAAAATTGAAAAATAAAAAAGAGTTAAAAAGAAAGGTATAAATATATGATAATATAACAAGAATGTCTCAATCTAAAGTAATATTGGTTTCATTTGACGGCAACATTGGCTCAGGAAAAAGCACTATGATGAAAAAAGCACACGAATTTTACAGAAATAGTGAAAATGTCATATTTGCGGAAGAGCCTGTTGAAAAATGGAAACTAATCAAGGATAAAAATGGTACTGAAATGCTGAAGTTATTTTATCAAGACCAAGAGAAGCATGCGTTCAAGTTTCAAATTATGGCATTTGTTTCCAGACTTGCCGGATTAAGAGAAATTGTCAAAGCAAATCCAGATAAAAATATTGTGATTATTACAGAGCGCAGCTTATATACTGACAAAGAAATCTTTGCGAAAATGTTGTACGACCAGGGCAAAATGTCAGATGTGGAGCATCAAATTTACTTGACATTATTTGACGAATTTGCTTCAGAATTTGAAGTAAATAAGGTCGTCTATATAAGAACAGATCCTGTCAAGTGTCATGAACGCATACATTTAAGAGCGAGAGAAGGCGAAGAACTAATACCATTAGCGTATTTAGAAGAATGTCATAAATATCATGAAGAGTTTTTGGACCAAGATCGTGGACTATTCAAAGACCAAATGGTACTAGATGGTAACAATGATATTTATTTAAATCCTGGAGTAGCAGATGAATGGATGCGGCAAATAGATTCCAACATATTCAACCATTAGTTTTCAAAATTGTCTTTAAGTGTAAATTCAAATAAATAATTAATATATTTTTTATTTAAATATTTATGGTTCTTCTGAAACAATTGATTTTGCCTTTGTTGCTGTTTTTGGTTTCGCTGTTTTTGCCTTTTCTTCTTTTGCTGCCTCTTTTTCAGCCTTGATTCTTTCTTTCTCTTCTTTTATACGTTGTTTTTCGAGAGCTTTTGCTTCCTTCTCTTGTTTTTTTTCAAATTTAGATGCAATGCTTGCTTTTCTAGTGGCAGAAACGGGAGATACTTTTGCTGGTTTTCTTTTTGGTGAGACACGATCCGCACTTTTAATAGACGATGAAGATGTTTCGGGACGAATGCCTTGGGTAAATTCTATATATCTCTCTCTTACATCAGTATGTGGTTTAGATCTTTCAAACAAATTGTCTCCTCTTTCTACTTCCATTATTTCTAATAATTTGTCCACATATTTTTGATTTTCCACAGTTAATATATCAGCTTTTCTTTCTTGAACTATACTATGCACTTTTGCTGATGTAATTGGTTCATCAAATACCCGAGAAAAATGTTTTTCTATCTTATTGCTTATATGAGCAGTATAACCTCGTATTACATTTCGTAAATAATCATTTTTATTTTCATATAATTCTGGTTTCTCCATTACTGCTTGATAAATTTCTCTGCTTGACATTTCTGGATTTTTTAAACACAACTCCGTAAAAAACATAGACCATGCTTCACAATATCCTTTGGGTTCTATTAATACATTTTTTGGTATCATGCTTAATTGTTCTAAAGACTGAGGCCCGAGAAAACCTGGACAAACGTCATCTGCTTTTATCAGTGTAATTTTTGGTATTTTTTCTTTGCCTTCTTTTAAAGTTTTATTTCCAGCTTTAATATCCTTATTTATTAATTTTACAAAATCTTCTAAATATCCATTTAGTCTTCTAATTACATATTCTTTTCCTTGACCACCATATTTATATCCATGTGGTTCAAAATGTTCTATTACTCCTGTGTTTGCTCGATATATCAATAAATTTGCATGTGATCCAAAGGATGTTTGAATTGTTAATGGTATTATTAATATTTTTGTACCACTCATAATACATTGAGATACATACTCAGATGTTTTTTTTATTGTATTTATTTGAAACGGTTCAAGTGTATTAAACCAACTTTTGCCTTCATGATCGACAAGGTCAAGAAAAAAATGCATGCTTAGTTTTTTCTCTTCACCTTGTCTATTTTGATTTGGCAAATGACATTCTGTTTTATATTTTTTGAAAAGGTATAAATAAAATAGATTTGTTAAATGAAACGCAGAAGTAAAAGGTTGTAATTTATCATGTAATTGAAATAATTTGTCCATTTTTTTTGCTACCGCAGCATTGTAATTTATTTTATCTGAAAGTGGGACAGGCATTTTTAACCTAACATCCCCGTAATGTCGTGGAGAAGAGGTGCTTGACTTAGGTGGACTTTTTGGTTCTGATAGTTTAGGTGGACTTTTTAATGTTTTTTTATGACTAGAACTAGATTTTGATTTTGACCTTGATTTTGATTTTTTAGGAGGCGAACCATCTGGAGTTTTTAGACTTTTTGGTTTTCCAGGAGTATTAAAAAAATCCATTATTATACATTACTAAAAGATTTAAATATTATATTTATTTGAATATTATTCTTCTTCTTCCTCGTCGTAGTCGTCTTCCTCGTCATATTCTGCCATTCGTGCGTCTCGTTCTGATTCTTCTTTTCTTTTTTTTTCACTCGCTTTTTTCTCCTTGTCTTTTTTAACAAAGTCTGATAATTTAGTATCATAGTCTTCTTTTAATTTTTTTATATGACGTCTACTTTTTTTTTCTTTGGAGCTTAAATCTGATGAAGAAGTACTTTTTTTAATTGTTTTTTTGAATGTGTTGTATTTTTTTAAAGTATTGTAATAATTTGTAATATCTTTCATATCTTTTCTTGTAATATCTATTTCATAATCGGGATCTACTTCTTTATTTATTAAACCATCCAACTTATATAAAAAATCGTTTGCTATGGTTTGATTTTCTTTTGTATTAATACTATAATTATATAATTTTTCAGATGTAACTTCGAAACCTAATATTTCTGTAAAATATTTTGCCATTTTATTATTTATAAAACAAGTATATCCTCTTATTATTTTTTTAAAATAATTATTATAATCATTTCCTCTTATTAATTTTTTAAATTTACTATTATAATCACTTTGTTTGTCTCTTTCATCTAATATAGCTTTATAAATTTGTTTACTTGGAATTTCTGGATTTTTTAAACACATTTCGGCAAAAAACATAGACCAAGCAACACAATATCCACCAAATTCTATTGGTAATTTTTTAAGCCGACTTCTACTTTCATATGCTTGAACCCCTAATATACGTGGACATACTTCATGTGCTTTTACTAATGTAATAGGTAACAAATCTTTTTTAACTAATTCATCATTCATATTTTTAACAAGATAATTTAAATCCTTATCTAAAACATCATTAACTAAATTCATTGTGTTCTCATCAAATCCTTTAAAATTAGAACCATGAGGTTCAAAATGTTCTAGTTGTCTTGTGTTATTACGATATATTAGTAAATTGGCGTGTCCTGATGTTTTTCCCTTTACAAAAATATCTAAACCTAATTGAAATATTATAACAGGTTCATTTTGTGATATGCATTTTACAAATTTTTTAGCTAAATTATTTAGTCGTTCATGATTTATATTTGGTTTATCACGATCAATAGTAAGTCTAATTTCTAGAACCGTTTGGTTAAATGCCTCTTGCTGTGTTGCTATTAAACATTTTGTTTTATATTTTTTAAAAAGATATAAATAAAATAAATATCCAAAAAGAATATTTCCTATAAATGGTTTTATATCTTCATGTTTATCAATTAACGCAGACATTTTTTTTGCTACCTTTTCATCAAAATTTATTTTATCAGGAAGTGGTTCTGGAAATTTTAACTTAAATTCTTCTATTGTTTGGGGACTTTTTGATTTTACCTTTATTGAAATACTTTTAGGTGTTGAAGATTTATTCAAACTTTCGTTTTCTTCTTTTATCGGATCCAATTTATTATAAGGTGTTAATGTTCTTGTTTTTACATTTTTCTTAGTATTCTTTTTACTTGATTTTTTAAATGAAGATGATATTTTCTTTTTTACGCTACTGAAAAATCCCATTATATATATTTATATTTTATTATAAATATATAATTAAGATTATTTAAATATCATTAGGCTCTGATTGTGATTTATTTTTAACTGTTTTTGCTTTGCTTGTTTTTGGTCTTGATTTTGCTGTTTTAGAAGCTAGATTTTCTTCTAATTTTCGTTTTTTTTCTTCTGCTTTTCTTAACTTTTCTTCTGCTTGTTCCGTTGCTTTACGCTCTTTTTCTTCTGCTTTTCTTAACTTTTCTTCTATTGCCATTTGTGCTTTTTTCTCTTTTTCTTCTGCCTTTCTTAACTTTTCTTCTGCTTGTTCAGTTGCCTTTCGTTCTTTTTCTTCTGCTTTTCGTAACCTTTCTTCTATTGCCATTTGTGCTTTTTTCTCTTTTTCTTCTGCTTTACGTATTTTTTCAGTTGCTTTTCTTTCTTTTTCTTTTGCTGTTCTTCTATCAATAAATTCTATAAATTTATTTGTATGAGCTTGTTTTAATTGTTTCATATAACGTCTACTTTCTTTTTCTTTATCGCTTAAATCAGATGAAGAAGTGCTTTTTCTAACTGTTTTTTTGAAACTAGTATATTTTTTTAAAGTATCTTTTAACATTTTATTTTTTTTTATATCTGCTGGACTATCTGGATTTGCTTCTTCATTTATTAAATAATTTAATTTATATAAAAAAATAATCATTTCAGGTGGTTTAATATTTGTCATGTCGTCTTCATTATGATAACTATGTAATTTTTTAGATGTAGCTTCGTACCCTAAAATTTCTGTAAAATATTTTGCCATTTTATTATTTATAAAACAAGTATATCCTCTTATCATTTTTTTAAAATAATTATTATCACTACCACGCTTGACTCTTTCATCCAATATAGCTTTATAAATTTGTACGCTTGGAATTTCTGGATTTTTTAAACACATTTCAACAAAAAACATAGACCAGGCAACACAATATCCATCAGGTTCTATTGGTAATTTTGGAAGCCTACTCATATTTTCAAGCGATTGAACACCATCTAAACGCGGACATACTTCATGTGCTTTTAGTAATTTAACCGGTAACAAACTTAATTCATTTAATTTAATATTCATATTTTCTACAAGATAATTTAAATCCTTGTCTAATGTCTCATTAACCAGAAGCATCATATCTTCATCACCTCCTTGAAAATCAGCTCCATGAGGTTCAAAATGTTCTAGTTGTCTTGTGTTATTACGATATATTAGTAAATTGGCGTGTCCTGATGTTTTTCCCATTGTAGTAATTTTTAAACTTAATGGAATAATTATAATAGGTTCATTTCGTAATATACATTTTACTATTTTTTTAGCTAAATGTTTTAGTGGTCCATTATTTATATTTGGTTCATCTTTATCAATAAAAATTTTCATCTCTGGAACTGAATTTTCATATTTTTGAGTTATTAAACAATTTGTTTTATATTTATTAAAAAGATATAAATAAAATATATCTTTAAAAAGAGTATCTCCTATAAATGGTTTTATATCTTCATGTTTATCAATTAACGCCGTCATTTTTTTTGCTATCTTTTCATCAAAATTTATTTTATCAGGAAGTGGTTCTGGAAATTTTAAATTAAATTCTTCTATTGTTTGGGGACTTTTTGATTCCACTTTTATTGAAATACTTTTAGGTGTTGAAGATTTATGACTTGAAGAAGTTTTTTTACGCGTTATTGACTTCTTATGACTTGAAGATGTCTTTTTTTTACTACTATTAAAAATATTATCCATTATATATTATTAAAAGATTTAAATAATATTTAACTTTATATAGAAATGGAACTAACAAAAGATATCGTTATTATTTGTCCACATTGTCAAAACTCTGTTTTAATAGAAAAACTAAATTGTCGCATATTTCGGCATGGTACTTTGAAACACAATGGTCAACAAATAAATCCACATGAGACCAAAGAAGTTTGTGACTATTTTGTAGCTAACAATATGATATACGGTTGTGGTAAACCATTTCAAATTAAAGAAATGGTAAACAACGAATTTGTCGCGATTATTTGTGGTTATATTTAATTTCATTAGTCGTTCCTTAAAAAGCAAAATCTATTACTACCGGATAATGATCTGAATTCCATTTGCCGCAATATTCTCTATATTCATGATATATGAACGCATTTGTTATTTTACTATTTATTTTTGATGTAACTAAAATATGATCTATCATAGAATAATCTTTTTGAGAACTTGTATCACAATTATTATCAGAATCCCACCAATCACTGAACCGTTCATTTTGAACAATCCTAGACGCCACATTTGTTAGTGTATAATTGCCTTTATATTCACCATCTAATCCTTTCAATATATCTAACACTTTTGAAATAGGTTTGTCAGAATTAATATCTAACACTTCCGCATCAAAATCATTCATATCTCCTAACAAAATTATTTCATATCCTTTAAAAAAATAATCATATATAACATACTGTAGAACTTGAGCTTGTGCTTCTCTCTGAGCACATCTTGACGGATCAGTTGGATATGCGATCAAATGTGCCGCAATAAATGCGGTTTTTAAACCAGCAAAATTATATTCAGTTATGTAATGCTTACTAACACCAGAAGTGCTAGGAGAACCAGTGTATCCACATTTTGAACCAGCAATTGGATAACTTACCTTAGTTTCTGTTCGATATAAACTAACAAGTGGATCTACTTTAGTAATCATTCCAACATTTTGTCCAGTGCTTGTATCGGTTCCTTTCTTTAAATAAGGTTTATAAACATTTGTTTCATTTAATCCATTTAGTTCCATTTCATTTATCACCATATTCAATTCATCACAGCCTTCAACTTCACAAAAATTAATCAAATCTGGATTTAATTCATTTAAAACATTCGTAACATAAGATAAATGTGTTTTTGCGTCGGTTTCAGTTTTCCATGTACATCCATTTCCCGGACAATTTGCTGAGCTATAATAGTCTATAAATAACCATTCTACATTATATTGAACTAAACGAAACGTATTTTTGTTAGTTCTTCTATCACTAACAGATGATTCGCTTACAATAGGACATTCTGTATCCGCTTTTATAAAAGCACATAAAGCTAGTAGCAAGGTAAATATCATTCTATTATACAATAATATTTAAAAATTGAAATAATATTGTAATAAATATAAATATAAATATAAATATAAACTAACAAATTATAGTAATATGTTGAACAAATTAATTAGAATAAATAGTAAAAATGAAAGACACGATGCTAAAATATTTCCCTTACCTGAATTTACATTGAATTTTGATGGTGCCAGCAAAGGCAATCCTGGTTTATCTGGAGCTGGTATGGTAATTTATAAAAATAGCGAAGAAATATGGTCTTCTCATAAATTCATCGGATGTAAAACAAATAATCAAGCAGAATATTCCGCACTTATATTTGGTCTTGAAGGCGCTTTAAAGTTAGGAATAAAAAACTTGTTAGTTTTAGGCGACAGTTTGTTAGTCATCAATCAAGTCAATGGACTATATAAAATAAAATCAGATTTCCTTTTACCTTTACATAAAGAAGTATTAGCTTTGAAATCTAAATTTGATTTCATTGAGTTCAATCATGTGTACCGTGATAATAATAAAAGAGCAGATCAGCTTTCTAATATGGCATTTGAAAATATAGATACAAATTCTCTTACAGAAGACCTTGGTATACAAGAATTAGATGACGACTGGGTTGAAGAAAAATTGTTGCCAGTAAAAATAGCTAATAACAATAAATCAAATATTATAGTTGATAAAAAATATCAACAAACATCAATCACTGATTTCCTTTTAAAAGGGTCATTATTCCCAGATATTTAATATTCTATTAAAGATATATTTAAGGCCGGAGGTGGTTTATATTTAAGAATATCAATATTTTTTTTACCATTATTAATTATAGGAAACATTTCTTTGCCGTAAATATCATGT
>Ga0315906_10010798_pt1 | contig 10690 bp, 14 predicted proteins | sample LakEriMetagenome_4_FD_203526 | JGI IMG/M metagenome (GOLD analysis project Ga0315906, IMG submission 203526) | Freshwater fungal communities from buoy surface, Lake Erie, Ohio, United States - Buoy 2 MA122 | ecosystem: Environmental > Aquatic > Freshwater > Lake > Lake biofilm | place: USA...
CCATCACTCTCTTCATCGGTCTCCTTTCGGTTTAGGTTGTTGTCGTTGTCTTTTGCACTGAGACGACGACGCCTTACCGAAGGGAGACCCTGGGCGCGAGGCACTTGATGCCTATCAGTTCTTGATATTGTCATGTAAAGGAACGACGCGGGGCGGAGGAAGGCGAGGAGTTCAAGCCGATTCGGCGCGGATGGTGTCTGGGCGAGGAGAAGTTGCGGGAGGAGTTGCTGACGCAAATGAGCGAGCGGATGGGGGCGGAGCATTACGGCGAGGAGCGCGCGGAGACGCCGGAGACGCTGGCGGAACTCATCATCGCGGAGGAGTTGATCCACCTCGGCCAAGGCCACCGCTTCCGCCCGCGCCGCGGCCCCTCGACGTAGCTGCGCACCCGCAGTTCCAGTGAGCCGGGGACAAGGTTACCGTCACTGAATCGGCGGTCGCCACGGTCCGCCCTTGGCCCAGTAGTGCTTCCAGTGCTTTTCAGTTCGGGCCACGGTGGCCGCCGGAATTAGGAACTTGCGCGCAAGCCCCACCACATCCGCAAAGCTGGGAATCGGTTCTGTCCGGACCACCTTTCGCCAAAAGGCCTTCCACTGTGTGTCCTTGCCGGAGTCGCCCGCGAACCCGGCACTGAGGCCCACGGGAATGCCCGGCGGAATCTCCGTCTTCCGACGGGCAAATGTCGTGAAGATTGCCCTGGCCAGAGGCGCCCCTTGGAAATCGAACCGACGCGATAGCAGCCAGACATCGAAGTCGTCCTTCATCCGGGTGTTCCGTTCGCCCAACGTCACCATGGCCTCGAACTTCTCGGACAGAGCAGTCTCCTTGGTGTAGGCCCGGAGAACGGGTCTGGGCAGGTCGAGGAGCGACGGGAACTCAATTTCCTCTGGTTCCAATGTTAACGCATCGCCGAACCCGATGTCGGCCTGGACCGGGATTCGCGCATTGCCGACCCGCGCCTGTAGGGTCACCCGGACCCCGACGTATTCCTGGTCTGCCCGGATTTCCTCCGCCACCACCGAGTCGAACTCAAAAGTTACCCCGTCATCATCAATGGCTACGGCACAGATTTCGCGGAATGTGGCCGTCACCACGGTCGGGGAATTGTCCCCGAATCCAAGCAGGTCGGCATCGCGGGTGACCCGCTCACTGGACCCTTCGCCCCAGACAATCAGGAGCATCGCCCCCTTTAAGACAAACCTCGACCGGTGGGGTGACATGGACAGCCGGTACAGAAGGCGCTCGATGCAGTAGCGCTCCAGCAGGTCCTGAAGGGACAGCTTGGTCGAACGGGAAAGCTGCAACAGCCGTGCCTGCACGGACGCGGCGACATTGCGGCCCTTCTGGTTCATTACAGCATTCCTTCCAGATAGGGCCGCATGATGTTCAGGACGCGGCAGACCCGCGCGCTGCGGTAAAGGTCCTCGGTTGTGACCTTCTTCTTCTGCCACGCCTCCCGGAGCGCCTCCACGGCGGTCTTCGTGCCGATCTGATTCCGGAACTTGAAACAGTCCGCAAGCGTCTTGGCGACGCTGTAAATCTTCACCGGAACTCCGGCGATCTGGTGCACCTCAACTCCCTCCCGAAACGCAGGACCGGAGAAGTAATGGACGCGGAGTTGGAGCGTGTCGATTCGGGGCGGGCGGGAGTGATTCTCCACCGCGATCCAGACCGACCCAGGACTCTCGATGGTGAGTTCGTGAAAGCGCAGGGCGGAAAGCAGGCAGACCACGGCTTCCGGCTTGCGCAGCGCGACCAGCGCGAGGTCTTCGTGGGATTCCAGCGGGGCATCCGCGACCCGGTAAATTCCGCGCCCCATCTGGACCAGTTGCCCTTCACGGACCAGTTTCCGAACGCGCGCACGCTGCTGCGGGGCGGCACGCACCCGGAAGAGTGCGTGCGCCTTCGTTGCTCTCGAACTTTTTGAGTCCCGCGCGTTCACCGGTCGGACGTTACAATATGTCGGTATTTATTTACAAGTAACGACGTTATGACCTCTTGCGGAGGAATGACCAAAGGTTCCCTAGCCAGCGGTGCCCGGCCAGGCGTGCTTCCCAAAAAGGGGTCAAAAAGGGAAAAGGAAAAGGGGTCAGTTCTTGATATTGATATGTAAAGGAACGGCGTGGGGCGGAGGAAAGCGAGGAGTTCAAGCCGATCCGGCGCGGTTGGTGTCTGGGCGACGAGACGTTTCGGGAGGAGTTGCTGACGCAAATGAGCGAACGGATGGGGGCGGAGTATTACGGCGAGGAACGCGCGGAGACGGCGGAGGCGCTGGCGGAACTGATCATCGCGGAGGAGTTGAAGCGGGGGCGGTGGCAGAAAGCGGATCTCAAAACTCGACCCAAGGGGAATTCAATGAAGGTGGCTTTGGCGGCGCGATTGCGGGCGGAGACGACGATGACGGTGGGGTGGATCGCCGAACGTCTGGCGATGGGCACGCGCGGTTACCTGAACCATCTCTTGTATCGCCGGAGGAGGTTGGGCGAGGAGTAGACAATATCAAGAACCGACCCTTTTTTGACCCCTTTTCTGACCCCTTTTTTGACCCCTTTTCTGACCCCTTTTCGATGAGCCCCCCCCGTTGCTGAGCTTTGACGTCGATCAACTACGACCGGTAAAATTACCGCCGTTGCCAATGCCACCACGCCGGCATACAGTTGTGTTGTGAGTGTTCAAGAGATCCGCGCTGAAGTGGAGGCGATGCCGGCGGATGAGCGCAGGCGTCTGGCCGCCCTCCTCGTCTCGTTGAGGCATAAGGACTTGGCGGACTATCGCGCCCGCATGGCGCAGAAGATTGACGACGATTCACCCGAGAATTGGGTCACCTTGGAGGAGATGGATCATCGGTTGACCACCTGAGCGATGCCCTATCGGTTGCTGGTCTCCATCGAGGTGATCAAGCTTGTCGAGCGATTCACGCGAAACCCAGGCGTGGATGATCCCAGGCGTGGGTGAGGCCCTCCCAAGAAGGCAGCCGAAATCGAAAACCATTCCCTGACACCTGTTTTCCCGGTGCTCGGCGAGGAAGTTGCGCTGTTCAGGGCGCGGGGATTGGCGCACTGTCGTTTGGAGGCAGAAGATCGGTCCCTACCCAGACGACCCAACCGCTCGAAGGCTCTGACGACGCTTGAATCGTGCGTTGCCACCGACAGGGTGAACTTGGGCGCGGCACCGCTCCAGCCGCCAGAACACCCTCCCGCCCAAAGGCTCCAACTACCCCAAACCGCCCCGTCCATGAACGACTTCCTGTCTCGCCTTCCGCTTCGCTCCCGGGTCTGCGCGCTTGCCGTCGCAGCGCTCGGTTTCCTCATCGATGCCGTGTCCGCCGCCGAGGCGCGATTCGCACCGAAGGTCCTCGTGGTGACCACCTACGAGATCGGTGCCGACTCCGGCGACAAGCCCGGCGAATTCCAGTTCTGGCATGAGCGGGAGCACCTGACCAACCGCGTCGACGTGCCCGGTGTGGACCACCCTCTGACCCACAACGGTCAGGGCCTGTGGGGCATGGTCAGCGGCACCACCTCGCGAGCGGCATTGCAAGTCCTCGCGTTGGGCCTCGACCCGCGCTTTGACCTGAGCCGCACCTACTGGCTGGTTAACGGGATCGCCGGCGTGGATCCGGCCGACGCCTCCGTGGCCAGCGCGGCGTGGGCCAAGTGGGTCGTCGACGGAGACATCGCCTACGAAGTCGATTCCCGCGAGGCCGATCCGTCTTGGCCCTACGCCATCATCCCGGTCGGCAGCCGGAAACCCAACGAGAAGCCCAAGTCCACCGAGTGGGAACCCGCCGAGATGGCCTGGGAACTCAACGGCGCGCTGGTGGACTGGGCCTTCGCGCTCACCCGCGACACCGTGATCCCCGAGAACGACGCCATGAAGCCGCTGCGCGCGGCCTACAAGGCCTTTCCCAACGCTCAGCGCCCGCCCTTCGTGCTGATCGGCGACACCTTCGGCTCCTGCCGCTACTGGCACGGACCCGCGATGACCCGCTGGGCCAACGACTGGGCGAAGCTCCATACCGGGGCCAAGGCCAATTACGTGATGACCAACATGGAGGACCACGGAATCGCCCAAGCCCTGCAGCGCCTGTCGGGAATGCGGCGCGTGGATTGGAAGCGAGTGCTCTTCCTGCGCACCGCCAGCAACTACTGCACGCCTCCGGACGCAACCGGGGTCGCCGACAGCATGTTGGCCGAGTACCAGGGATTGATCCCGTCACTCGAGTCCGCCCACCGCGTGGGATCCCGCGTCGTCCACGCACTCCTCAAGGATTGGGACCGGTACTCGGTACAGACACCCAAGCCCTAATGGCGCGACAGTGGCGGTCGGCCGGGACGCACTCCTATTGGGATAGGGGTCAGAAATTGGGGTCTGGAAACGATTTCCGAATTTGGATTCGCTGCGTTTTCGTCAGCGATAACGGCCGTACCACGGATTACCGGGGGCTGCCGTGCGGAGATCTGCGGCGCGTCGCCTTGTCACCGGCTCCGACCCCGTTTTCGTTTTCCGTCGCACCTCGCTGGGGCCATTGCGGATTGCGAACCGGTCTGGGCTAGGGAGCCGCGACACCGTCTCGGCGCAAGTCCGGAAACCTTCCATGCCATACAGCGAAGGGCTTTCACCCAAGGTTTAGGCGTGAATGGAAGGATTCCGGGGAACACAGTCAGAATCGGTGTTCGTTCCCTGAGCCAATTTTCCTGTCGGAGTTCGGACTCCGCGCTGCCTGCAGCTCGGGTCGCCCAACGCAGACCACCCAAGGTCGGGCTGGGTTGTCCCGAACATCGCTGGAGACGGATGAGTCTTTGAATTGAACTCAATTCCTTTGATTATGTTTTGCCACCCTTCAATCATTGCCTTCAGCGTTTGCTCCGTCTCCTGATGAGTTTCGTTCAATAGCGAGCAATTGCCAGCGAACCAAACCCCCAGAAAAAGCATAACGATGACCAATTAGGACCAGAATTATTGGGCACAGCGCGCGTTCGGCCGCCCATGCTGGGGCCGTCGGTGGCGAGGATCGTTTGAGGCAACTCAAGAATCAGGAAAAACATGCTGAGCCGGAAAACGTTTTTTATTCGAGAGCATGTCGGGCTGATGAAGCTCTCGAACACCTACGACATCCTGGACCCGGAGGGCGAAGGGCAGTTGGGGATCGCCCAAGAACGGCCGGGAGGGTTCGTCCTCGGGTTGCGGCTCCTGGTGAGTAAGCAACACCTCCCCACCAAGGTGTTCGTGTACGAAGGGAACAATCCCAAGGATGAGAGCCGGCTAATCTTCTCCATCCAACGAGGGTTCACGTTGTTTCGATCCAAGGTCCGGATTTGTGATGCGCAGGGCAACGTCATCGGAGGGTTGAAGAGCAAACTGTTCTCGCTGGGCGGGGCATTCCGAGTGTTCGACAGCGCCGGCCAACAGATCGCGATGGTCCAGGGAGACTGGAAGGGGTGGAACTTCCGGTTGCTCGACAATTCCGAGAACGAGATCGGGACCATCTCCAAGAAATGGGCGGGGCTCGGCAAGGAGTTGTTCACCTCAGCCGACAACTACGTCATCGCTCTATCTCAAGAACCGAAGCCTTCGGAAGCCATCCTACTGCTCGCGGCTGGGCTGGCCGTGGACACGGTCTACAAGGAGAGGTAGTGCACCACAACGCCCCACGGGACCGGGTTCACACCCGGACTCAACGCCTGACAGAAGCCTTTTAACCGAGAGAGACACCCATGATTGAAGATGTAATTTTCGCCAGTGCAGTCCACACGATGATGGATCGAAGCCATGACGATTCGGCTGGCGAGAGCGCAACCCGGGTCGCGACCGATGTCCGCCGGCAAAACGAGTTTATCCAGTGCGATGTGGAGAAACTCTTCATGCTCACCGAGGCGCTGTGGACGATTCTCAAGGAAAAGCATGGCTGCACCGACGCAGAACTCGTCCAGCGGGTCCAGGAGATCGATATGCGGGACGGCAAGCTCGACGGCAAGGTGGCCAAAGTGACTCCCGACTGCCACCAGTGCGGCCGCAAGCTCATGGGCAAGCGCCCGGTGTGCCTCTATTGCGGGGCTGAGGCCCACCCGACCGAGGCCGAGCCATTCCGCCGCTGAGACGCCATCGGAACCCCCTGTTGACTCCAAACCATTTCTGGACAAGATCCTGTCCAGATGAAGGCCATTACCTATACAGCAGCTCGGGAGGGTTTGGCCTCGACGATGGATCAAGTCTGTCGAGATCGGGACCCGGTGATCATCACGAGGAATCGCGATCAGGCCGTGGTCATGATGTCGCTCGACGATTACGAGGCACTGGAAGAAACCGCCCATCTCCTCCGCAGCCCTGAGAATGCCCGACGGTTGTTGGCCGCCATCGCCTCGCTGGAGGGTGGGAAGGGAAAAGCACGAAAACTTCCGACTGGGCCATGAGGCTCATCTTCGCGGAACAGGCATGGGAGGACTATCTGTTCTGGCAACAGACCGCGCCGAAGATCACCCGAAGGATCCACGACCTGATCAAAGACGCGGCCCGCCATCCTTTCGAGGGAATCGCAAAGCCCGAGCCCCTGAGGTACGCCTTGTCTAGTTACTGGTCCCGGAGAATCACCGAGGAACATCGGATGGTGTACAAACCGCTCGGAGACGACCTGCTGATCGCGCAGCTCAGATACCACTACTGACGGACGGCTAACAACTCGCCCTCCCGGCCCACTCCACGACTCAGGCAATCCGAGGGCGGCGGAGCACTGTCAGCGGACGAGACGAAGTGGTGGTGGAGGCGTTGCCCGGTTGCCGAGTTTCATCGGCAAACTCCGGGTTCGCCTTCATGGGCTGGGTTGGGCTTCCATCGGGGTTCGGCGGAATCGGCCGTTGCAAGCAATGAGCGAACACTGGGATGCGGTAGTAATTGGGGGAGGAGCGGCAGGGCTGTTCTGTGCACGGTCGGCAGGCCTGCGCGGGCGGCGCGTGGAGTTGCTGGAGCACAACCCCCGGCCTGGCAACAAGATCCTGATCTCCGGCGGAGGGCGCTGCAATTTCACCAACATCGGCGCGACGACGGCCAACTACGTCACCTCGGGCAGTCCGCATTTTCTGAAGTCGTCGATGGCCCGGTTCACATCGGCCGATTTTCTGGCGCTGGTCGAGCGTCACGGAATCGCCTGGCATGAGAAAAAGCTGGGGCAGTTGTTCTGCGATCAGAGTTCGAAGCAAATCCTGCAAATGCTGGAGCAGGAATGCGGGGATGCCGGGGTGCGGATCACGGTGAACTGCAAAGTGGAGGGAGTGGAGCGGCTCGCGGAGGGTGGTTGGCGCATCCGGACCTCGCAGGGTGAGCGCACGGCCGACTCGCTGGTGATAGCCACCGGTGGGCTGTCGTTCCCGAAGCTCGGCGCGACGCCTTGGGGATACCACATCGCACGCCAATTCGGAGTGCCGCTAGTGGAGCCGCGTCCCGGTTTGGTACCGCTGACACTGCCAGCCACCCGCTACTCGGCATTCACGGCATTGAGCGGCTTGTCGATCGACGTCGAAACCTGGGCGAGCGCCGACCGGCCGCGCTTCCGCGAGAACACGCTGTTCACGCACCGGGGTCTCAGCGGTCCATCGATCCTGCAAATCTCGAGTGTGCTCAAGCCGCGCGAATCGTTCCGGATCAACCTCCTGCCCGGTGTCGATGCGAAGGCGTTCCTGATGTCGCACCGGACCGGCGGCCGGGATCTGAAATGGGCGCTGCGGCAGGTGTTGCCGGAGCGCTTCGTCCAAGCCTGGCTCGGGCCGAATGCAGCTCCACGGCCGCTGGCCCAATTGCCGCAGCGCGAGATCGATGCGCTCGCAGCCGATCTGGCAGGATGGGAAATCCAACCAGACGGCGACGAGGGTTATCCAAAGGCAGAGGTGACGGTGGGCGGCGTGGACACATCGGCGCTGTCGTCCAAGACCATGGAGTGCCGGGACGTGAAGGGGTTGTTCTTCATCGGCGAGGTGGTGGATGTGACCGGCTGGCTGGGCGGCTATAATTTTCAGTGGGCATGGGCCAGCGCCTATGCAGCCTCTCAGGCGATCTGAGTGCGGCGGGCCTTTTCGGCAGCTACTGCGTTGGATCGTGGGGCGAGTACCGCAGACAGTTAACTTGATTCTACACTTTTTGACGGAATCCAAATCATCAGGATTCCCCAATAAAACCGGGTTCATTCACGGTTCCTAAACCGTGTCAAGTTATTTTTTAGAATTTTTCACCCCCGTGGGATGGTATCGGGACACCCCCCACTTTTTCATCCCGTTACAACCGTAAACTGGTTGATGAAACATTTATGGGGGGTGTACATTACCTATTGTTTACTCCGACAAATCCCCAATTAATCCTGCAGCAGGTTCTTCACCTGGGTGGCCTGCCAGTCACCTTTTCCAGTACGGGTTCTTAATCCTCTTTTGTTCAGACAGTCTGCAATTCCCTGCAAAGTGAAAACTCCTGCACTTTTGATTTTGTAAACAATTGGCAAAATACTGTTACGAAATTCAATTCGTACATTTCTTGCACCTCCATTCATCAAGCGAACATTAATTTCTGGGGTTCTTGTTCCCAATTTAATGTTTTTTGACGGCAAATATTATGCGTATCTTTAACATGCTTTTGAATCATTTCCCGTTCTTTTTGGGCGACAAGAGCCAAAATGCCGATGGTAAATTTATCTAAAAAAGGAGCGTCAACAATTCTAAGTTGAATTCCAGAATCATCAATCATGGAAAGATGATGAGCGTTTCTTGAAATTCTATCCAAAGTTTTTGAAATCTTGAACACTAATTTATAAATAAAATTCGGTTTGCATTTAGGTAAAACCAGTTATCCCATATGAAAACCAACAAACAGCCGAATACCAGGCAAAAACCGAAATTTAAGTCACTTTCTAAATTACTATTCCGATATGTTTTTAGAATCAATAATTTCGTATATTTAGGAGTTATAATTATCGGAATTTTATTAATATTGTTTTTCATGTTTAGTTTTCTGTTCATTAATGCTGCGGGGCACTAAATATAATTTCTAAGATGCCTCCCATTTTCATCCGAAAAACTAATTGTCCGCATACTGGATGGCTTAGTAATATGGGTCCATACAAGATTGTCGTGGACGATATCTTTTGGAAGACTGCTGAGGCTTATTTCCAATCTTTACGATTCGCTTCAGATGATGCGGTTCGTGAAACGATACGGATTCAAAAATCACCGATTGCAGCCAAAAAGGTGGCTAAACAGAATGTTTCAAGAATGAACGGGGTTGGGCCATTGAGCCAGCGGCATTCTGCGCTGGCGGAGCGGGATGGGGGGCGTAGCGGGCTTTGGAATGTCGACACCCTGCCCCCCTCGTGCGTTCAGCGCGAAAGCCCAAGCCTCTCCCCACGTTCCCTGCGAGCGGAGGACCCATCCCCAACAAAAGGTACGCTGGCGGAGCGGGATGGGTCCGTAGCGAGCTCTGGAAGCGAACACCAAAAAAACCTGCGCGCAGCGCAATGGTAGATCCTTCAGAGCTTCCCTGCGAGCGGAGGCCCCATCCCGCGGAACCCCCAAGGCACTCACCCCCAGCGCCAGCCTGCGCACGCCACCTAGCCAATTTATGTTAGACTGGCCCTTTTTGTGTTGATGTGAGGGACCGACCCCTGCTGGTAATTCGCTTGAGAAACTCCGCGCACACCCGCTAATCGGGGAACGGTGCGCCGCGTCCAAACCTTACTCCTGATCCTCATGGCGTGGACTGCCGGCGTCCGCACCACCGCCGGCGCGGTCTCAGCTCCGGAACCGGGCATCCGCCAGGTGCTGCGCTGGGCCAATGACGCCGAAGGCGGAGCCCCTTTTATCTTTCACCCTCCAGACAACCCCGACCAACTCGTCGGATTCGAAGTCGAGCTGGCCCAGGCCCTGTGCGAGCGACTGGGATGCACCTCCCAATTCGTCCAGTACAACTGGGCCAATTTGATCCCCGGCCTCCGACAGGGAGGCAATTACGACATCATCATCGCCGCCTTGGAGCGCACCCCGGAAAACCTGGCCCAAGTGGCGATGAGCCGGCCCTACTTCACCTTCGGACAACAACTAGTCGCCCGCACCCAGGATACCAATATCCAGAGCCTGAAGGATCTGGCAGGGCGTCGCATTGGCGTGTTGGCTTCCACCTTGTCCTACCGACTGGCCACCCAGCAGGGCGGCGTGGAAGTGAGGGTGTACGACGAGAACGTGAACTACTTCCGGGACTTAGAATTGGGCCGGATCGACGCCGTTCTCACCGATTCCCCGATCGCTACGGTCCAACTCAAGAATCGGCCCAACCTCCGAGCGGCCGGTCCTCCCTTCGCGCCCGCACATTACGCCATCGCCGTACCAATCGGATCCCCCGAGCTGCTCACTCGCATCAATGAAACCCTCGGATCTCTGATCCAAGACGGCACCCTCGAACGCATCTACCGCCGCTATGAGTTGTGGGGCCCACAGCAAGCGGCCTTGGCCACCTGGACAGCGGAAGCGGTTGCGACGACGACTTCCGGGGCCAGCACCGCTGCAACAAGGCCTACTCCCGTGCCGATGCTGCGGTATCTCACCATCTTGTTGGAGGCCGCGGTGACTACCTTGTGGGTGAGCCTGACTTCCATGGCCCTGGCCATGAGTTGGGGACTCGGATTGGCCCTGGCACGTTGCCATGGACCCAAACCCCT
>Ga0315906_10010801_pt1 | contig 10688 bp, 15 predicted proteins | sample LakEriMetagenome_4_FD_203526 | JGI IMG/M metagenome (GOLD analysis project Ga0315906, IMG submission 203526) | Freshwater fungal communities from buoy surface, Lake Erie, Ohio, United States - Buoy 2 MA122 | ecosystem: Environmental > Aquatic > Freshwater > Lake > Lake biofilm | place: USA...
CTGAAGTAGTAAAATTGACTGAGGAGGGTATTTACAATATTGAGTATGGTAGTTTGGTTTCTTTAGCTTTGAGTTCTATCCAAGAACAAGAATTTAGAATCCAAAATATTCAAAAAAGGATAAATGTTTTGAAAGAATTAACTTCAAATGGCTAAGAATATTCAAATAAAACCATTTTTAGGACAGATGTTTTTTACTGGTTCAACAGCCAGTTCTGTAAAAATGAACATCAATACTACTAATAATAGTATTCAGTTTCAAGACTTATCCGTTAACAAACGTTTGTTTGCGTTTGACGTTGACGGTGTTTTATTTTTTACCAATAGAATAAGAATTAATGGTGATTTGAGGGACAAAAACAACAACATCATGATTAATTCTGGTGGTGTTTGGCAAGGTAATAGAGCGAACCTTCCTGGTCCCACAGGTGCTAAAGGTGGTAGTGGACCATCTCCACAAGGTTCGAAAGGACCCCAAGGTAATTCTCCCCAAGGTGCAAAAGGAACTGCTGGTGCATCACCACAAGGAAATCAGGGTGATAAGGGTATAAAAGGAAATAAAGGACCTCAAGGACCTACGGGTGATTCATCACAAGGACCTGGTGGACCTGGAGGTGAGCCTACTTTTGGATTACCCGGAGCAACAGGTCCAGCAAATCCTGGTCCGACCGGGCCTGTTGGACCAAGAGGACTCCAAGGGGATAAAGGTATTAAGGGACCAACTGCACCAAAAGGAATCAAAGGTATCAAAGGTAGTAAAGGTGTCGTTGGTGGTGGTGGGGATAAAGGACCCATTGGTGCAAAAGGACCAAGAGGAAACCAAGGACCCCGTGGAGGACAAGGACCAATTGGTACCAAAGGTAGTCAGGGTAACTCACCCCAAGGAAATAAAGGTCCACAGGGTTCGTCAATCAAAGGACCTAAAGGTCTTGTTGGTAATTCTCCACAAGGGGGACCAGGTAATACTGGTAGTAAAGGACCGATTGGAGTACAAGGACCAGTCGGAGATTCAGCCCAAGGACCCGCTGGACCTGGTGGAGAATCAACATTCGGTTTACCTGGAGCTACAGGACCGGCAAACCCTGGACCAACAGGACCAACAGGTCCAAGAGGTCCCCAAGCCAATAAAGGTATCAAAGGGCCAACTGCTCCTAAGGGAATTAAAGGTAACAAAGGTCCAACTGCCCCTGCTGGTGCTGGTGGTGATAAAGGACCTATTGGTGCAAAAGGACCAAGAGGAAACCAAGGACCTCGTGGAGGTCAAGGTCCAATTGGAACTAAAGGTAGCCAAGGTAACTCACCACAAGGTGCTAAAGGACCACAGGGTTCGTCAATAAAAGGACCTAAGGGAGGCGTTGGTAATTCACCAACTGGTGCTCCGGGTGGAACAGGTGGTAAAGGACCGATTGGTGGTCAAGGACCTGTGGGAGATTCTTCTCAGGGGCCAGGTGGACCTACAGGTGATAGCACTACTGGACCACAGGGTCCCCAAGGTAATGCCACACCAGGACCAACAGGTTTCCCAGGCAACAATGGTGGACCTGGTCCTACAGGTGCAAAAGGACCCCAAGGAAATAAGGGTATAAAGGGAATTAAAGGTCCTACAGCACCAGGTGGTAATAAAGGACCCGTAGGTCCAACTGGTGCGAAAGGACCAAGAGGTGCACAAGGTCCAAGAGGTAACCAAGGAGGACAAGGTGACCAAGGACCATCGCCCACAGGTGCTCAAGGACCGACTGGTTTGGCTGTACCGGGACCTGCAGGTCCTCCAGGACCTTCACCACAGGGTGGACCGGGTAACAAAGGTATTAAAGGAAATAAGGGTATTAAAGGTAATGCTGGACCCACAGGACCAACTGGTGCTAAAGGACCTAAAGGAGGTATTGGTGATAAAGGACCTGCAGGCGCTGGTGGTGCTTCAGATATTAGACTAAAAGAAAACTTCCAATATTTCGAAGATTCATTAGAAAAAATTATGAAACTTAGAGGTGTTGAATTCGTTTGGGCTGACGTAGAACAAAATAGTCCTGACATTTGGGAAGTACAAGAAATCGGATTCATTGCTCAAGAAGTAAAAGAAGTCATTCCTGAATTGACATTTCAGTTCCCTTCAGGACTTTACGGTGTTAAATATGAAAACATGGTTGCTCTAATTGTTGACGGTATTCAGAAACAAAAATTGATTTTGGATGAAAAAGAAAAACAATTAGAAATACTTGAGAACAAGGTAAAAGAAAAGGGACTCATCTGAGTCCCTTTTTAGATTTCAACATTATCGTTGTAGATTTGTGTTACTTTTCTTGAATCAGGATAGTCAGGTATTCTGAAATCAATTCTTTCTCGATTGTTGTCCAAGTACTCATTCATCATATTTGTGAAGTTACCGTAATAATCAATGTCATAAGTGTTACCTTTATAATCGGAGAAGTATTCTAAAAATATATTCAGAATATTAGGTGTCACATCAATCAGATAATTTGTACGATAGAATTTTTTACCATCTTTACCCGTTATTGTGTAATCATTTCTCTCCATTTTACCCAATAATTCCTCCATACCTGAATATACTTCATCTGACATTTTATCGCCAAAAGCATCGTTGTATGCTTGATTATATGCGACGGACAACGAAGACTCCAAATCCATCAAATAGTTCTCAAATAGAAAATTTGAGGTTTCTTTATCCTCCAACATTTCACTAATATTTTCCATATTCACCTCAAGATATTCAGGATTTCCTTGAATCTCAAACATCTCATTTAGAAGTTCAATATCTTGTTCTTCAATAACTTGACGAGAAATGACCCCGTCCAACCCTTCAACTGATTTCAATTTGAACCTTTGTAGGTTATCCTTATTTAACTCATTAATCAGTCCTGATAAGTCATAAAAATCTGATGAAAACCACTCGAAATATCCATCATCACTTAAAACTAACTTTGCAACATCTTTAGCAGTTGAATCACGACCTCTGTCGTCATAAAGGTTTAGAACATCATTCAAATCTGCGTTGTAAATGATTCTATCACCCTCAACACTTAAATCATTAAAGTCGTGTTTGTCAATGAACTTTTTGATGTAATCAATTTTATCTTCAGAGTTCTTCAATTGACCATAAATTATCTCATCTTGTATTCCGTTATCATACCATACATCGTCTTTTGTGTCAATTTCACCATAGACTTTCGGTGATAATGAAAGAATGTGGTTCAAGGCATCATATAAACTTCCGTAAATTCGTTCAATCCTATCAGGATTATCTATAATAGAATTGAGAATCTTTCTTGCCTTGTCTTCCATGAATATAAATATAAAAAAAAGGGGAAGTTTTCACATCCCCTTATTTTACAAATTCAGACTTATTACTTTGGTGAAGTCTTATTATAATATTTGTTTACTGTTTGTTTTATAGTACTTTGTATTGACTCGACCTGTCTCTGCTTTTGAGCGGCTATCTGTTCAGGTGTCTTATTTTTGCATCCACAACCCATGTTCAAATTTTTATTAAAGTTTATATTGATAAATATTAACAAAATATAGATTTGTAAGTTCGAACATAAAGTATAAATAATGTATTTATTGATATGGAAATCATCAAAGTAGTAACCAAAAAACAATTGGTTGAAAACGTATCTTCTCTAAACGAATGGGTATTACATGACACACCAAAAGAACGGAGAGAAAAAGATGTGTGGAATCCCAAAAATTTACACTCAGGGGATTTAGGGTCTAATGCCAATGCCCTTTATAATTTTTTGGTTGAAAATGGTGATATTGATACAGAAGAATATGACGTGTACGATTTGATTCCCGTCGGTGAATTTTATCACATGACTGAATTTAGGTTGGCAGACACAAAAGACACTTGGTATGTGGGTGATGAAATTGACACCCATCGTAGTGCTATGGAAAATGTCAAAGATTTACTCGATGATATAGGTTTGGAAGGATTCTCACAAGATTTTGTCAAAAAACATATCAATTTAAGACGTTTGAATAATTTTGTATATCAAAACATTTCTGATAATGTTTATGATGAGCCAGACGCTTATGCTGAAACATCGGAAATGACACCTTCATTTAGACAAAAACAATATTTGGAGTTTTACGAAATCAAAATCAAAAAATTACAGGGTATGTTGAAAGACGAATCTGACCCTGAAAAAATTGATAAGTTGATGTCAGATATTCAAGCAACTGAAAAAAAAATCGAGTATATCTATGAGAACCCTGAGGGTGAGGAAGTCGATGAAGATAAAATTGATGAAATTATTGAAAGACTTTACAATCTTGCTAAGAATGACCCTTTGGACTATTTGAGAGAATTTGGTGGGTTAAGTGAAAAAGGAATGTTGGAGTTTTTGGTTAATCAAGATATGATTGATATGGATTCCCTTGTTAGAGATGTTGTGGATACTGATGGATATGGACACACATTGAATACCTATGATGGTTCGGAAAATGAAATTATGTTCGGAGATACCTTGTATTACATATTAAACAATCAATAAAATTAACTACATAAATCCATGAACATCTTTATCTTTTGTTTATGGAAAAAAAATCTACAAAATTTATTCTTAATAGCGATTGGTTTTTACAAAGACCAATTGATATGGAACACAAAGAATACATTTTAAGTTCTTTTTTATCCAAAGTGGAAGAAGCTTTGGGTCGTGGAGAAATTTATCCCTATTTTACGGAGTTATCCTTACATATGGCTTCCATCGGAAACTATCTAAAAAATGGAAAATATATTGTGTTGAAAAAAGAGTTTTCAGAAATCGATGATGAAATCATGTTATATGATTTGAAAAGTAAGTTGTGTAGAAAAAAATTCACTGAGTCTGAAAAAAATGAGTTGAATAATATATTGAAAGAATCTCATGAAAAATTATTACAGTATTTTTCCGTCTGTAAAGGGATGTGGGACTTTTCATTTGAAGCAACTTCCATCAAGTTACGTAAAAATCGAAAAAATTTATCGTTAAACAAATCATATGTTGTTTATCACGACACTTTCGGTGAGATGTATTATATTTGGGAAGTTGATTATATCAAAGATTATGAAACCAAGAATGGTAGTAAAATCGAGAGTAAACTTCTATACCAAGGTAATGATAAAACTTTTACCGAGGTCATTAAAAAGTTTTCAACAACTAAAAGTATGGATATACCAATCTTTGAGGTTTACTCAAGTCATAACCTTCCACTGGAAAGTAATTTATTACCTTTATTCAAAAGAAAGATTCATAGTTATTTTACCCAAACATTACCGTGAGTACCCCGTCACATAACGAAAAGGTTGAAACCAAATTTAATCTCCTCCCATTTGGAAGTCATGTTGGTGCTCCCAAAATAATTAAACCAGATACCTCAGCCTTCCTTCAAAGTTCCACTTCTAAATTCAATAGTCTAATAAAACAAAAATTTGAGGAGTTGAAAAAAGAAATGGAAGAGTTGGTATTATCCTATAATCTTAATGAAGTTGTTTATAGTTCTGAAATAAGATTTGAACCGATTGTGGGAGATACATATTTTTTATATAAAAGAGAAGAAAATAAATATTTTTTATCCATGATAGCTCCAACTGAATGGAAAATGGATTATATTTGTACAATACAATTAAACACCGACGGACAATGGGTTTTACTAAACGGTTCATATCCAAAGAAATGATTATCAACCATCTTAACTTTCATAAGTCAATACAGGACTTATTCAAAGTTGAGTCTTTAATCTTTACTGATAATTTTTCGTTCCAAGTGTTTGAACTTTTCAACATGGGATTAGATGGTAAACAACTCCAAGAAAAAATCCTTGAACTTGAAACAGACCAATAATTAAATTATATTATTATAAATTCAAAAACCATGAAGACACTCAAAAATAAACAAACCGGTGATATCCGTCGTGAGGATAATAAAACTGCAGACGTTTTGGCTGGATTTGCAACATCTCTATGGAAATTCATTTCCAAAAGTGAATGGAAACAATCACGTTCGACCAATAAACCTGTTGAAGTAGTCGTGTCCGACAAACCAACAACTAAAGCATCTAAGAAAAATGCTGAAAAGAAAGGTAGAAATAAGCGAGAAGGAAATTCTTGAGAACTCAAATGATTTTGAATTAGGTAAAATAGTCCGTAGAAAGTATTACCAATTAAAAGAATCCAAATCGTGGATGCAAAAACTCAAGAGTTTGTTCTCAAAAATCTAAAAAGACCAACTCACATTACATACATCAAGGATAGAATTATAAAGAAAGATATGGAATCTACCATGATGATTATTGAACAACTTTGTGAATCCAATTTGATTGAAGAATCTTCGTTGGCTAAAAATTATTACGTTATAAAAGAAAATGCATAAACCTTACGTTGACCGTTCTCTAACCTATACTGACGACGGTAGATTGTTGGATGAAAATGGTGCTGCAATCATGATGGATTGGGAAGAACCCATCATGGAGAAATCTGCAGAAATCATTTGTAGGAATGGTGGAAGGGTGTTGAATGTTGGATTTGGAATGGGTTTCATCGATACCCATATTGAAAAACACATTGTTACTGAACATTGGATTATTGAAGCCCACCTTGATGTCTATACCAAAATGTTACAAGATGGTTGGCATCTAAAACCTCACGTTACAATTCTTTATGGTGATTGGAGATGGTACCTTCAGTTTTTACCAAAATTTGATGGGATTTATATAGACACTTGGGATGAAGATTTCTTGGATTTCCATAGATATATACCCAACATCCTACAACCCGATGGGATATATTCTTTCTTCAACAACCCAAGGGAGGATGAAAATGGTTTACATATTACCCAAGAGGAATTTGATATTCTCGATAAGTTTTGTACTATTGAGTTCGAGGAAATGGGGTTGACCCATGTTGATGAAATTGATACCCAAAGCACAACTGGTGAGTATTATTGGCACCCAACATGGAAAACCTATTATTGTCCAATACTTAAGCTTAAATAAAATGTCAGAACATTCAACATCTTACGAATACGTATCACATCCCGAACATTATGGAGGTGAGAATAATCCCTATGAGGCTATCAAGGTTATCGAAGCTTGGGATTTAGATTTCCACTTGGGAAACACAGTGAAGTATATCTCAAGAGCAGGTAAAAAAGGTACCGATAAAGAATTACAGGATTTGAAAAAGGCTCTGTGGTATTTGCAGCGAAAGATTGAAAATTTAGAAAAATAAATAATGTTAATTTATCTATTGTGCGGTATGTTTCTCACTGGAACAATAGAAGTATTAGCACTATATAATGCAATGGCTCGAATGAGTTGGCCCCAAAGAATTTTTATGATTCTACTTTGGCCAATCATTTTGATTTTTTTCTTACATGAATTAACAAAAGATGAATAAAATTAAAACAATAATTAACGGTGACTGTATTGAGGTCATGAAAACCCTGGACGAAGGTTCAGTGGATTTGATAGTGACATCTCCACCTTACGGGGTTGGGATTGATTACGATGTTCACGATGATGATATGATATGGGAGCAATATGTAAAATTTACATATTCCTGGATGGAACAGGCTTACCGAGTTCTTAAAGACGATGGTAGAATTGCTTTGAACATTCCATACGAGATTAATCGTCAGGATAAAGGTGGTAGAATCTTTATGGTCAGTGAAGTATGGCAGATTATGAAACAGATTGGTTACAAGTTCTTCGGAGTTGTTGACCTTGAAGAAGAATCTCCACACAGAAGTCGTACCACAGCTTGGGGGTCTTGGATGAGTCCATCAGCACCATACATCTACAATCCAAAGGAATGTGTCATTTTGGCCTACAAAAAGAACCACATCAAAAAGGTCAAAGGTGAACCTGAATGGGTTGGTGAACTTGGAGAAAGAGAAGATAAGAACGGTGTGATGAAACCCAAAACTTTCTACACCGAAGCTCAGAAAAGAGAGTTTATCGATTTGGTATTTGGACAATGGAATTACTTTGCCGACACTCGAAGTTTAACCAAAGCCACATTCTCGATGGACATACCCACAAAGGCAATCAAAATTCTTACCTATAAGAATGATGTTGTTCTTGACCCGTTTGCCGGTTCAGGTACTTCTTTGGTGGCTGCAGAGGTTTTAGATAGACAATGGATTGGTATTGAGTTGAGTCCACAATATGCCGAGGTTGCTCGAAAAAGAGTGAATACCTTTGTTGAAGAAAAACGACAACAAGTATTGGAATTCAACAAAGAGAATTAAATCAGACCCTCACCAATGGTGGGGGTTTTCTTTTTTGGTGATGATGGTATTTATAGTAATATAATTGTATTATGCAAGTAATTTTTACCGAGTCACAACTTAAACAAATTCAACAGATTTTGAAAGAGTCGGAACAAATCAATGAGGCTCATTGGTTGAACTATGTTGCTGATGTTGCTGGTATCTTTGACCCAACAGGAGTCATAGATATCGGAAATGGTTTATCCTACCTATATCAAGGGGATACTTTTTTTGGGATGTTGTCTTTAATATCGGCAATCCCTTACTTGGGAGATTTAGCCGCTAAACCTCTCATGTTAGCAGGAAGAGGTTCAAAAGTAATCAGACTAACAAATGATGCCTTGAAAGTCGCAAAAACCAATCCAGCTAAGGCGACACGAATGATGGAACAAATTGGTAAACAAAATACTATGGTGGGAAAACTCATGGACCAAGTGAGAGTATGGGCACCAAAATTAAGAAAAATGGTCGATAGTATCCCAACAGGTAAAATGGGACAACCATTAAAAAACACCATTAACGATGCAATTATGTTTTTCGAAAAAGTTGGTGCCGGCTCACGAAAAGCTTCAAAAATTGCTAAAAACTTTTCTAAAAAAACCATGTCATCAGAGGAAGCCACTTCTGTTCTGAAACAAATAAGAAGTGCTGCTGAACAAGATGCTCAACTATTTAGATTATTTGGAGGAAGTGCCGCTCGAGGTATCAAAGGTTTTGAAAAATATAAAGCTAGTGGAATGCCAAGGTTGTTTGGTAACAAAGCAACAAGGAGTCTTATGAGAAGAACCAAATTTTGGGCGGGATTCTTAGATTACTTAGGTTTGGGGAATTTTGTAGGACCCGATGAATTATCTAAACAAATGGGTAATCAAGAGTTCAACAGTAAGATGAATGAATATTCACAGACCCAAGAAGCTAAACAAAATTGGGAAACCGAATTTGGAGGAGTTTCACAAGAAGAACCAACACAACAGACTCAAACACAAACAAGTTCGAGTGAAACATCATCAGACCCAACGAGGGACTTTTTTACTAATTTAATATTTGGTCCATTAACAGGAAAAGCAATTTAATCAAAATGACAAATACAGTTATAATAAATTTATTAATGGCTCAGAACCAAATGAAAATTTTTCATTGGCAAACAGAGTCTTATGCTCAACATAAAGCTTTTGGAAAGGTATATGACAATCTGAGTGGATTGATTGATGACTTTGTTGAAGTTTGTATGGGTAAACATGGTAGACCCAGTTTCCAAGGAGAGTTCAACATTCCATTATTCGATTTCAATACTGTGAGTGTTGATGACTATGTAAATTCAGTCGTTTTGTTTTTATTATCCTTTTCACAACTATATAACCCTGAAACGGATAGTGATTTGTTAAACATCCGTGACGAAATGTTGGCTGAGATGAACAGATTAAAATACCTACTAACACTAAGTTAAAATGAAAAAATTTATTATTACAGAGGAAGAAAAAAATTCAATCTTAAATCAACATATCCAAGCGACAAAAAGACAATATTTGTCAGAGAATAATATCTTAATGGAACAACCATATTTTTTGGAACCTTCCGAGGTCTTTGAAATTCAAAGTGGTTTGAATGATTATTTCAAAAGTAAGGGTGTGAAAATTGTAATTGTACCTGATGGTGCATGGGGACCTAAAACTATTGAAGCTCTAAAAAAGTTCCAACAAATGGAAGGATTAGATGTTGATGGAAAAATGGGACCAAAAACTATGTCCAAATTACAATCACTTGGAATTAATCAAAATATAATCAGTAAAATTGGTTCTGCTATTGCGAGCTTATTCAAATGAGAAAAATAATCAATGAGTCGGGTTTAAGAGATATTAAAGCCTTAGCGGAGAGATACCCTAAGGCTAAAATTTATTTTCACCAAGACCTTGATGGGGTGACTACAGCACTTGCCATGAAAAACTATTTGGAGAACAATGGAATCAAAGTTGTTGATTCGGAAGTTATTCAATATGGTGATAAAGAATTTGCAGTCAAGAAAACTGATGCCAATGGAGATGTAATGCCTGTTTTGGTAGATTTTGCTCACGGAAAACCAATGTTTGTGATTCATACAGACCACCATGATAGACAAGCTGGTGCTGAAGAAACTGGTGCAAAATCTTTTAGACCTTCCCGCTCCAACGTTGAGACAATATCTCAAATTGTTTCTCCAAAAGATATTTTCCCTGAGACAGACCTTAGATTAATTTCTACGATAGACTCTGCTGACTTTGCAAAATATGATATCACTCCTGAACAAGTAATGAATTACATATTCAGAATCGATAAGGATAAGAGTCTATTACAGAACAAGTTTGCAATGGGAATGGTTCTTAATAAATTGTTATTGGCCTTCAAGAACAAACCAAAGTTTTTAGAAAACTTGGTAATGAAT
>Ga0315906_10010806_pt1 | contig 10683 bp, 10 predicted proteins | sample LakEriMetagenome_4_FD_203526 | JGI IMG/M metagenome (GOLD analysis project Ga0315906, IMG submission 203526) | Freshwater fungal communities from buoy surface, Lake Erie, Ohio, United States - Buoy 2 MA122 | ecosystem: Environmental > Aquatic > Freshwater > Lake > Lake biofilm | place: USA...
CGTCCGCCTCGGAGATGGCCGACCGCTTCTGCGAGCGATTCGATCTCGATCAGGTCCGCTTCGCCAACTCCGGGACCGAGGCCGACATGTACGCCGTTCGCGCGGCTCGCGCCTTCACCGGCCGTCGGGCCATCATCAAGATCGAGGGCGGCTACCACGGTGGCTACGACGCGCTCATGGTTTCGGTGAAGCCGGAACTCTCCGAGGCAGGACCCGAGGACGCACCCGTGGCGGTCGTGCCCTTCGAGGTCGAAGCGGGCACGGTCTACCCGGTGCCCTATAACAGCCTGGAGCGCCTCGCCCAGGTGCTCGACCAGCACGGCAAGGACATCGCGGCGATTGTGATGGAGCCGGTGCCCGAGAACATGGGGATCGTCCTGCCCGATGCCGGTTACCTCGCCGGGGTGCGCGCACTCTGCGACGCTCACGGCGTGCTGCTCGTCTTCGACGAGGTCAAGACCGGTCTCACGGCGGGCTACGGCGGCGCGGCGCAGCGGCTGGGCGTCAAGCCCGATCTCGTGACGTTGGCCAAGAGCATCGGAGGCGGCCTGCCTCTGGCGGCCTTCGGCGGGACCGCCGAGGTCATGGCGACCGTCACCGACGGGCGCATGCCCCATTTCGGCACCTACAACGGCAACCCGCTCGTCATGGCGGCAGCAGCCGCGGTCGACGAGGTGTGCACCCGCCAGGCCCTCGCAGCCGCCGAAGAGGTCAATGACAGGGCCCTCGAGGAAGCGGATCGGATCATCAAGGACTACGACCTGCCTGCCCACACCGTGGGCTTCGGGGTCAAGGGCGCGATCACGTGGTCGCCGGGACCGGTGCGGACCTACCGCGACTACAAGCGCACCGATTTCGCCGCTGCCGAACTCAGCTGGCTGTGGGGTGTCAACCGCGGGGTGTTGACACCGCCGGGACTCGACGAGCAGTGGCTGGTGTCACTGGCCCACACGGACGCGGACATGGCCGTCCTCACGGAGGAATTCGAGGACCTGGCCAAGGCGCTCCGCTCCTAGGCTTTATCCGATAACGTACATTATGTCAGATCGCGTGAGGGGGAACTCCCCTCGCATCCTCGTGGTGGACATCGATGGCGTCGTCGCGGATGTCCGCCATCGCCTCCACCACCTCGAGGGAGTTTCGCGCGACTGGGAGGCGTTCTTCGCTGCCATGGGGCTGGATCCGGTGCTGGCCCAGGGGCAGGCACTGGTCGCTGGGGCACGTGCAGAGGGACACGGGATCGTCTACCTCACCGGGCGCCCCGAGCGGTGGCGGACCGACACCGTGACCTGGCTTGCCGCCCACGGGCTGGAGGGCGATGACCTCTTCATGCGCCCTGATGCCGATCGTCGCCCGGCCCGGGTCTTCAAGGTCGAGGTGCTCAGGCGTCTGGCGTCGTCTGCGGAGATCATTGCCCTCGTCGACGATGACCCCGAGGTGCTGGCGGCCGTGGCCGCGACGGGTGTTGCGACGCAACTGGCTGAGTGGATGCCGCGTAGTGCTCCCCTGCGCGATGCCCAGGAGAAGCTCGGACGGACCTAGGCCTCGCCCGGTGCCCGCGCACGCAGGGCGCTGATCTGCAGGTCGATCTCGTGGAGCGCAGGCCGGATGACCGCGTCCGGCGTACCGCCCTCGCGCAGACGTAGGAGCTCATCCTGCTGGGCGCGCAGCACCGCCATCTCCAGCCGGTAGGCGTCATCGAGACTGTTCGTGGTGGGGGCGTCTCCCCCGGCGATCCCAAGGTCATCCAACAGGCGCTGGCGCACGGCCTCCACGATCCCGTCGGGCAGTGGCTGGCGAGCGTTTGCCGCGTCACGGACGGCCTCGTCAAGCGCATCGACTCCGCGGGTGGCCAGCGCCACGCGCACGGCGCGCCTGTCGTCGTCGAGATCGACATCGGGAAGCCGCACAGCCCTCGCTACGAGGCCGAGTGTCGGCGATAGGGCGAGGGTGACGCCGATGACGACGAAGGTCGTGGCCTGGAGCAGGCGGCTTTGGTCCAGGGTCGCTTCCACGCCCACGCCCAGGGGTAGCGAGAAGGCCGCGAGTCCGGAGACAGGCCCTCGGGCTCCGGCCCAGGCCAGAACGACCGCCTCGCGGACGCCGATGTGCCCGTCGCCCTTGCCCGACACCAGCGCGTATCCGCACACGAAGACCACTCGACTGACGACGAGGACTGCCACGACACATATGACGAGGACGGGAAGGAGTCGCAGTTCGTCCTCTGGTAGCGCCCGCACGGTCTCGGGAAGTTCCAGGCCCACGAGGAAGAACGCCGCGGCACTGAGGATGAAGGTGATCTGCCTCCAGATCGTCGTCGAGGAACGGCGTCCCTCGAATCGCCGGTGGGTGAGCATGGTGTTGGCCACGATGAGGGCCGTGGCGACCACGGCCAGGATGCCGGACCCGTTGACCTCTTCGGCAAGGAGATAGACCGGGATGGGGGCGATCAGGACGAAGGCGTTGACCACCGTCTGGTCGGGATCATGGCGCACCAGCCAGGCGAGTGCGACTCCGGCGAGCACTCCGACGACGAGACCTCCGACCACCGACTGGAGCAGGATGACTGCGATGTTTCCGCCCGACACCGAGCCCGTGGCCGCCGCCGCCAAGGCGACGCGCAGGAGGGTCAGACCGGTGCCGTCGTTGACCAGGCTCTCGCCCTCGAGGATCGTGACCACCCGTCGAGGCAGCGCCACCCTGCGCGCGATCGCCGCGACCGCCACGGCATCCGTGGGCGAGAGGATCGCGCCAAGGGCGAAGGCCAGCGAGAGGGGTATACCCGGTACCAGTACTGCCGCCACGGCCCCAATGGCCAACGAGGTGACGAGGACCAGCCCGACGGCCAGGGCGAAGATCGGACGCCGAAATCTCTTGAAGTCGACATAGGAGGCGGACAGGGCTTCCCCGAACACCAGGGGCGCGAGGATCAGTAGGAAGAGCTCACCCGCGTCATTGGGGGCCGAGGGCCCGAAGGGCAGAAGGCCGAAGGCGATCCCCGCCACGAGGACGGGAATGGCAATCCCCCACCCGCGCCAGCGTGCGAATGCCGCGACCGCAAGCGAAATGAGCAGGCCGGCGATCAGCCCCTCAGAGAGCTCGGTCACGACTGCAGGTTAGCGGTCACCGCCCGAGGACATCTCCAACTCCTCAGGCGACGGGCAAGAACACACGAGATTGCGATCGCCGTAGGCCCCGTCGATACGGCGCACCGGCGGCCAGTACTTCGCCGTCGGGGATATGCCGGGCGGGAATGCCGCCGTGCGCCTGTCGTAGACATGGTCCCACTCCCCCACGAGGCACTCGGACGTGTGCGGTGCGTGGTGCAGGGGGTTGTCCTCGGCTGGCCACTCCCCCGCCTCCACGCGTGCAATCTCGGCACGGATGGCGAGCATGGCGTCGCAGAAGCGGTCGAGTTCGGCGAGGCTCTCACTCTCCGTCGGCTCCACCATGAGCGTGCCTGCCACCGGGAAGGACATCGTCGGGGAGTGGAAGCCGTAGTCGATGAGCCGCTTGGCAACGTCGTCCACGCTGATGCCACTGGATTTGGTGAGCGGGCGAAGGTCGAGGATGCACTCGTGTGCCACCCGACCGTGTGCACCGGTGTAGAGGATCGGATAGGCCTGCCCTAGTCGGTGAGCGATGTAGTTGGCCGACAGGATGGCGACGGATGTGGCGTGCGTGATGCCCTCGGGCCCCATGAGCCTCAGGTAGGCGTATGGGATGGGCAGGATGCCCGCGGATCCCCAGGGCGCACCGCTCACCGGACCCACCACGGGCTCGGACGGTCCCGCTTCGGGGCGCAGCGGGTGCGTCGGCATGAAGGGCGCGAGGTGTTCCCGGACGCCGATGGGACCCACCCCGGGGCCCCCTCCCCCGTGCGGGATGCAGAAGGTCTTGTGCAGATTCAGATGCGAGACGTCGGCCCCGAATCGACCCGGCTTGGCGAGTCCCACGAGGGCGTTGAGGTTGGCTCCGTCGACGTAGACCTGGCCGCCAGCGTCGTGCACCATCGCGCAGATGTCTCCCACAGCCTGCTCGAACACCCCGTGCGTGGACGGGTAGGTGATCATGAGCGCTGCCAGGTGGTCCCCGTGCTCGGCGATCTTGGCCTTGAGATCGTCGACATCGACATTGCCGTGGTCATCGCACCCGATCACAACGACGCGCATGCCCGCCATGACGGCACTCGCGGCGTTGGTGCCGTGTGCGCTGCTCGGAATAAGGCAGATGTCTCGGTGGAGGTCACCGCGTGAGCGATGGTAGGCGCGGATGGCGAGGAGGCCTGCGAACTCCCCCTGGCTGCCGGCATTGGGCTGCAGGCTCACTGCGTCATAACCGGTGACCTCGCACAGCATGTGCTCGAGCCGCTCGATGAGCCGGCGATAGCCCTCGGCCTGGTCGAGCGGTGCGAAGGGATGGATGCCGGCGAAACCCGGCCAGGTGATCGGCTCCATCTCGGCCGTGGCATTGAGCTTCATGGTGCACGAGCCCAGTGGGATCATCGTGCGATCGAGCGCGAGATCCCTGTCCGAGAGCCGACGCAGGTAGCGGAGCATCTCCGTTTCGCTGCGGTAGTCATGGAATATCGGATGCGACAGGTAGGGAGTTGTGCGTCGCAGTGGCTCGGGCAGTCCCGTGGTGGCCGCATCGGCTTCGACGGGAGCGAGGGCGACGCCGAAGGCGGCAACCACCTGATCCAGGTCCCCATCGGTGGTCGTCTCATCGACCGTGATGCCGACGGTGTCGTCGTCCACACGACGCAGGTTCACTCCACGGGCGACCGCGGCCGCGAGTACTGCATCTGCGCCACCGGGCACCCGCACCGTGATCGTGTCGAAGAAGACGGGATCGACGATGTCGAAGCCGCCGTTGGTCAATGAGGCGCCGAGCCTGAGTGCATGAGCGCGCACCCGTGTGGCAATCTCCCGGAGACCTTCGGGGCCGTGATAGGCGGCGTACATCGCGGCGACCACGGCAAGCAGGACCTGTGCGGTGCAGATGTTGCTCGTAGCTCTTTCGCGGCGGATGTGCTGCTCGCGCGTCTGCAGGGCGAGGCGGTACGCGGGCGTGCCCTCGACGTCTACCGAAACGCCTACGAGCCGTCCGGGCAAAGAACGCTCGAGGCCTGCCCGCACGCTCATGAATCCCGCATGCGGTCCGCCAAAGCCCATGGGGACGCCGAAGCGCTGCGCGGAACCGACGCAGACATCGGCGCCCAACTCCCCCGGCGGCGTGAGCAGGGTGAGCGCAAGCAGATCGGTCGCAACGACAGTGCCGATGCCCCGATCCCGCGCCGTGGCGAGGATCCCGCGGATGTCGTCTACCTGACCGGATGAGCCGGGGTAGGACACCAGGCAGCCGAAGACATCATCGTCGAAAGCCTCGACCAGCTCCGATCTCGGCACCGTCCGCACGGTGATGCCGAGGGGCTCGGCCCGCGTGCCGATCACCGCGATGGTCTGCGGATGGGTGTCCTCGTCGACGACAAAGGTCATTCCCTCGTGTGTGCGATGGAGCAGCCCCATGCCCTCGGCCGCGGCGGTCGGCTCGTCGAGAAGCGAGGCCGGCGCCACAGGCAGGGAGGTGAGGTCGCCGATGACAGTCTGGAAGGCAAGGAGTGCCTCGAGGCGCCCCTGGCTGATCTCCGGCTGGTAAGGCGTGTAGGCGGTGTACCAGGACGGGCTCTCCAGGACATTGCGACGGATGACCGGTGGCGTGATGCAGTCCTGGTAGCCCAGTCCGATCATCGACGTAAGCGGTCGATTGGCTCCGGCCAAGTCCGCCATCTCCGCTGTTAGCGCCCACTCATCGAGAGGTGCGTCGAGTGCGAGCCCCTCCCGCCATCGGATGGACTCGGGCACGACGTCATCGAGGAAGGCATCGAGTGAGGTGTAGCCCAGCGAGTCGAGCATTGACGCGACATCGTGATCGCGGGGCCCGATGTGGCGTCGAGCGAAGGCACCGGTGGAATCGGACATTGCTGCTCCCGACAATTCGTGAGTCAGGCGCACGGCGTACGCCCGACCCCCTCTGGTCTCGCGGATAACCGCGACCTGAGAGATTCGCCGCACCGTGCCATGACCAGCACGCGCAACTTGCACCGTCGGTGGGGTGGCGAACCACCCTCTCTCCAGAGTTGCCTTCCCAATACGGTCCGTTTGCCTGAGAGTTTCCGGGGCGGTTGCTCCTTCGGCGCCCGGGTTGCTCCGGGTCTCTCCCGTGCTGGGTCTAACAGCTCTCGCAGCCTAGCGCACCGTGATCAGCCAGCGGTGAGCCGAGCGGCGCGACGCGCGGACAGTTCGTCGTCGTCGCGCTGTCCCGCGGGAACCCCTCCCTCGGCGGGCTCGCCGGGGAGGGAGGCCAACTGGCCCTCGACCTCCTGCCACACGCGACCCACGGCAATGCCGAAGACTCCCTGACCGCCTCGAACCAGGTCGATGACCTCGTCCTCGCTGCGGCATTCATAGATCGACGCGCCATCGCTCATGAGCGTGATGCGGGCGAGATCGTCGCCGCCACGCTGCTCCAGGTGAGCCACGGCGGCGCGAATGTTAGTCAGCGAGACCCCGGTGTCGATAAGCCTCTTGACGATGCGCAGGACGAGGATGTCACGGAAGGAGTAAAGCCGCTGGGTGCCCGAGCCCGACGCCGGGCGGATACTCGGCTCGACGAGGCCTGTGCGCGCCCAGTAGTCCAATTGGCGGTAGGTGATGCCGGCAGCGGCGCACGCGATGGGGCCGCGATAGCCGAGATGAACTGCAGCGGACTGCAAGGACTCTTCGGGAAAGAGCGCGGGCTGGTCGACCGTGCGAGGCACGTTAACGCTTGGCAGGGACTCCTCGGTCACGCGCATCGTCGCTGCCCACCGCCCTCGAGATATGGCGCCCTCGACGAGAGCGGAATTCCACGTTAGGGCTCACCAGCCCCATGGTCAACGCGACCCGCCGGGGAGCCCGAGCACCGTTCAGGAATCGCCGCCGAAGTCCTCGGGAGTCACCTGGTCGAGGAACTCGCGGAAGCGCTCCACCTCGTCCTCCTCCTCATCGGGGATCACCACGCCGGCCTCATCGAGCACGGCGTCATCGACGACGATCGGGCTGGAGGTGCGCAGGGCAAGGGCGATCGCGTCTGAGGGGCGAGCGCTCACCACGGCTCCCTTGCCGAGGTCCATCTCCGCGAAGAAGACGCCATCCTCGAGTCGCGTGATGCGAACCTCGACGAGGGAGCTTCCCACGGACTCGATGACGTCCTTGAGCAGATCGTGCGTGAGGGGCCGAGGTGGGACAACGCCTTGCTGCACGTAGGCGATGGCTGTGGCTTCGGCTGCCCCGATCCAGATGGGGAGATACCGGTCGCCCTCCACCTCGCGCAGGAGCACGATCGGCTGATTCGATGGCATTTCGACGCGTACGCCCAGGACGTCGACTCGCTTCATGCTTCGAGGGTAGACGACCGCTGTCGCACCAGGGCTATGTGGAGGTCAAGCAGGAGGGCAAGGAGTCCCGCGGTCAGCTCTCGCTGCTCCAGCGCGGAGGAGCTGCCCCTGCGTGGGGCCAGGGCCTGCTGGACCAAGCCCACCTCACGGTCTGCTGCCACGCGGAAGGAGCGCAGGTGCCTCGGCTCGATGCCGTAGTCACGCAGGCGGACCACCAGGCGGCAGACGTCCACCGCGCCACTGTCCATCTCGGTAACCAGACCGTGGGTCACCAGATCCTTGAGCGTGGACGCGTCGACTCCCCCGCGCTGGGCGACCTCGGCTGCTGTCATTCGGCGCGCTCGAGGAGCACGCAGTCGCACCGCGGCCACGGCCCCTTGGGCGCCCTCCGTGATCCCATCGGGCTGGTCGAGCCGCTCGCCGATGACGGACAGTGGCAGGAACTCATCGCGTTGGAGTCGCAGGATGCGGCGGAGACGTTCGACGTCGACGTCGGCGTACCTCCGGCTGCCACGCGATGTCCGCATCGGCTCGATAAGTCCCTCGGCCTCGAGGTAGCGCACCTTGGAGGCGGTGAGATCAGGGAATTCTTCGCCGAGCTCCGCGACGACCGCGCCGATGGGTCGTAGTGTGCTCACGTGGCCGACCCGGCGTCCCCTCCGACGAGGTAGGCGAAGCGGTACTTGCCGATCTGGACTTCGTCACCGGGCACCAGGGCGACCTCCTCGATGCGTCGTCGGTTGACGTAGGTGCCGTTGAGGCTCCCGACGTCGCGCAGGAGCCAGCCGGATGCCATGCGGCGTAACTCGGCGTGACGTCGGCTGACCGTGACGTCGTCGAGGAAGAGGTCTGAGTCGGGCTCGCGACCGGCGGTGACGAGGTCTCCGATGAGGAGGTAGGAGGCGCCTTCGCCCATGCCACGCTGCACCACGAGGACGGCCTCGCCCGGTCCGAGATCCGGGGCTACCCCGGAGCCCACGGCGGGAAGTGACCCGCTCGAGCCAGGCCCGGTCATGCCCACCGAGGTCACGTCATGCGTCACCGGCGCACCGCAGACCCGGCAGTAGCGATCGCTCGGGTCCACCGGGTGGGTGCACTGCGTCATGGGGACGTCACTCGCCTATGAGGGCCCGATAGGCCGCGGCATCGAGGGTGGCCTCGGGATCGGCCGCAATGCGGACCTCGACCATCCAGCCATCGCCGTAGGGCTGGGAGTTAATCGTCTCGGGGGCGTCGGCCAGAACCGTGTTGACGGCGATGACCTCGCCGGTGACGGGGGCGTAGATCTCGCTCACGCTCTTTGTCGACTCGACCTCGCCGCAGGGCTGACCGGCGGTGATCGCCTGTCCCACCTTGGGCATATCGACGTAGACGATGTCGCCCAGGGAATCCTGCGCGTAGTCGGTAATGCCGAAGCGGACCGTGCCGTCACCGCTCGCGGCGATCCACTCGTGTTCAGCCGTGAACCGCAGGTCATCGGGTACCAGCGTCATGTCATCTCCTCGGCAGTCCGTTCCTCGGCGATCCGTCGTGACAGGACCGGGTGTGCCTGCGGTCCCTTGCCGAACCTAGTCCCCCGGCGCCGGGCCATCAAGCCCGACGCGGCGCCGCGGGTACTGCTCGCAGGACGCGACGAGCCTGGTCTAGATACAGGAGCGCGGCATACCAGTACAGGGCGGTGCCCCAGATCACGAAGGCCCACCCCAGCGCCCCCAGGACCTGCTCCCAGTCCGCCGTGCCCGCGCCCACGAGGACGAAGGGGAAGCCCCAGTAGAGCGCGAAGGTCGCTGCCTTGCCCAGGTAGTGCACGGGGAGGGCGACGAGCCCGCGTCGCCGCAGGGCGGGGACGAGTGCCAGCAGGAGCAGTTCGCGTGCCGCCAGAAGCCCCACGAGCCACCACGGCACGAGGTCACGCAGTGCCAGCCCGATGAGCGTGGCCGCGATCGTGAGCCGGTCGACCAGGGGGTCGAGCAGTCGCCCCAGGCGGGTCGTCTGGCCCGTGCGACGCGCGATCACGCCATCCGCCCAGTCGGTGATCCCGGAGATTGTGAGGACAGCCACTCCCGCGAGATCGGCCTCCTCGGCGAGGACGAGCCACAGGAACACGGGGATGAGTGCGAGGCGCAGGACGCTCAGCGCATTGGGGATGGTGAGGATGCGATCCTCAGGTGCCGTCACTGAGGCGCCCCTTCCGCCTGCCGACCACCAACGCCCCACCCAGCAGGATGAGCAGGAGGCCCCCGACGCTGCCGCCCACGGCGGCGACGGCAGCGGACTCCAGAGCGGTGGGAGCACCGGACACGCGGTACTCCAGCCTCAGGCTCGCCTCCGGGCCTGGGGCTGCGTCCGGGCGCATGAGGACCAGGGTGACGCCTTCGAGCGATCCGGCCGGAAGCTCGGGCGCGGGCCCCTCCGCTGCGGCCAGCCACAGCGGTTGTCCCGCGGGAGGCGGAGGCGCGCCTCTGCCGGGGACCGACACGCTGGACCACTGGCCCGCCTCGCTGACGGCCACGGAGTACGGCGTCCCGTCGAGGTAGTCATTGACCGCCTCGACGGGAGCGATGCCCATGAAGGCCGATTCGGACATCGGGCTGGCGACGAGCACGACGTCCCCCAGGTCCTCAGCGAGGGAGGGGGCGTCCGTGCCTACCAGGGCAAGCGCGCCCGTCACCCACTCAGGAGGTTCCGGGGCCACGAGGCGCGCGGTCACGCCATCGACGATCACGGCCACGTCCGACGGCGCCGCTCGCAAAGTGCCGACGGACTGGGTCACGACGCCGGTCGTGCCGACAGTGGACCTGATGCCTGCTGCCGCAAGCGCAGCGGGGACCGCGGTCACGAGGAGGAGAGTGCCCAGGCCCGCGAGGAAGATGCCCAGCGAGAGGCGGATGGCTCCCCAGGTGCTCATCTGCCAGGGGCCACGGTGAGGATGCCGAGGCACATCTCATCCGTCGTGCCTTCTCCCCAGGTGATGTAGCGCGGGTCGGTGCCCTCGAGTGCGGGCAGTTGGCTGCGGAGCTTGGCATCGTGGGTGCACGTCACCGTGAGAGTGTCTCCCGCAGCGAGATCGAAGGGCTCGGCCAGCGGTTGGGCGCCCTGGTTGTCGAAGTCCCACATATCAATGTCGAGGAGGGTCTTCTCGCCGGGCTTACCCGCGTTGGCGACGATGCTGATCTCGCGGCCGAGCAGGTGCATGTGGCCTGCGGATGCGTAAACGGTCACCGGTGCGTCAACCGAGTGGGTGC
>Ga0315906_10010807_pt1 | contig 10683 bp, 9 predicted proteins | sample LakEriMetagenome_4_FD_203526 | JGI IMG/M metagenome (GOLD analysis project Ga0315906, IMG submission 203526) | Freshwater fungal communities from buoy surface, Lake Erie, Ohio, United States - Buoy 2 MA122 | ecosystem: Environmental > Aquatic > Freshwater > Lake > Lake biofilm | place: USA: Lake...
GACGGCCGACATCAGCCCGGTCGGCACCGCGACGATCATGGCGATCGCGGCGATCACAAGCGTTCCGACGAAAAGCGGCACGGCCCCGAAGGCGCCCGAGGCCCCGACCTGATCAGCGCGGATCGCAGTCTGCGGGCTCCAGGTGAGGCCGAACAGGAAATCCAGGGGCGGGATGCGCGCGAAGAAACGCGCGGATTCGAAGACCAGCGACGCCACGATCCCGATCGTCGTCAGGATCGCGAGCGTCGAGGCGACGATCAGCATGATGGTCAGGACGCGTTCGACCTTGTTGCGGGCACGAAACGTCGCGGAAACCTTACCGCGCGCATACGCAAGGCCGGCGACGGCCACGGCCAGCGCGAGGGCGGCGATGCACGCGTCGAAGATCGACTTCAAGGACGCGTAGCGCGCGGCCGCGGCCGCGATCTCGGGCCGGGGCGAGGACGCGACCGTGCCGGCCGCGAGGTTGCGGATATCGGAGACGACGAGACTGAACTGGTCCGCCGGCAATGCGCGGAACTCCGCAGGCAAGGCGGCCGTGACCATCGACATGGCGATGCCGCCCTTGAACAGGGTCGTCGCCGCGAACACCGCGAGGGCCGGCAGGGCGCACCAGAGCGCGACGTAGAGCCCGTAATACCCGGGAAGGGAATGGAGCCTGGCGATCCGTCCCGCCGCACCCGCAGCCTTCATCGACGCTGCACGCCCCAGCGCATAGCCGCCGGCGGCGAGCACGCAAAGCAGGGCGAAAGTGAGGCTGGGGGTCATCGTATCGCTCCATCGCGACCCCCCGGCCGCCAGGCTGGCGACCGGGGATGCCGCAGCGACGGCTCACATCGCCATCGGCGTCAGGTTCGTGGCGCTGCTGCGGACCTTCTCGCGCTCCGCCTTGGGCAGCGGGATGAGGCCCTTCTTCTCGAGATACCCGTTCTCGCCCATCGAGCGATCCGAGACGTACTCGGAGACGAACTCGCGCAGACCCGGGATCACGCCGGCATGGGCGTTCTTCACGTAGACGAACATCGAGCGGGACACGGGATACTTGCCCTCGGAGATGTTCTCGAAGCTCGGCTCGACGCCGTCGACATGCTTGGCCTGGAGCTTGTCGATGTTCTCTTCAAGGAAGGAGTAGCCGAAGATCCCGATCGCGACGCCCTGACCAGCGACGAGGCGCTGGACGATCAGGTTGTCGTTCTCGCCGGCTTCGATGAACTTGCCGTCCTCGCGGATCGCGGCGCAGGCCTGGGCGCGGGCGCGGGAATCGGCGACCGCCTTGATTTCGGCGAAGTCCTTGCAGCCGAAATCCATCACCATCTCGACGAAGGCGTCGCGCGTACCGGAGGTCGGGGGCGGGCCCATCACCTCGATGGCGATGTTCGGGAGCTTGGGATCGATGTCGCTCCAGCGCTGATGCGGGTTGGCGACCAGCTGGCCGTTCTTCGGCACCTGACGCGCGAGGGCGAGCCACACCTGCTGGCGGGTGACGTCGAATTTCGGCGCCCCCTTCTTGACCGCCAGCACGATGCCGTCGAAGCCGATCTTGACCTCGGTGATCGCGGTGACGCCGTTCTTCGTGCAGGTTTCGATCTCGGACTTCGTGATCGCGCGCGAGGCATTCGAAAGATCGGGGTGCTGGGTGCCGACGCCGGCGCAGAACAGGCGGAAGCCGCCGCCCGTGCCGGTCGATTCGACGATCGGCGCCTTCATCCCCGAGGTGCGCGCGAAGTTCTCGGCGACCGTCGTGGTGAACGGGAAGACCGTCGAGGAGCCGACGGCGCGGATCTGGTCGCGGGCCTGCTGTGCGAGCGCCGGGCCGGCGGCGAGCACCGCGATGGCGGCGACGAGGATCGGGGTCTTCATGGGATCTCCTGCGCTGAGTTTGGGTGCCGGACGGTTACCCCCTGAGCGCGACGATCCTGCTCCAGTTACATGACAGTAGAATGACAGAAGTCATGATTGACCCGAGCCTGGCTTCGCATCGCCGCCCGATGCGACCTCCGCCGCCGGCAGCGAGACCGTGAAGACCGAGCCCTTGCCGATCTCGCTGTCGATGGTCAGGTGGCCGCGATGGCGCTTCACGATGTGCTTGACGATCGCGAGGCCGAGGCCGGTTCCGCCGAGGCGCCGGGAGCGTCCGGCATCGATCCGGTAGAAGCGCTCCGTCAGGCGCGCCAGATGGGTCCGCTCGATCCCCTCGCCATTATCCGCGACGGAGATGTCGACCATCGGCGACGCCAGTCCCGGACGTTCGCCCGACCGCGCCACGATCCGGATCTCGGCCGGTGACCGCCCGTATTTTGCGGCGTTGTCGACGAGGTTGTGCAGGACCTGCTGCAACTGGTCGGCGTCGCCGATGACCGCCGGCAGACCCGGGGCGAGCGTGACCGACAGCCGCGCGTCCCTGGCCCGGAGGGTCGCCGCCATGGCGTCGGTCACGCGGCCGATCACGGGCTCCAGCGCGACGCTGTCCGTGGGGGCCGTGTGCTCCATCGCCTCGATCCGGGACAGCGACAGGAGATCGGCGACCAGGCGCGTCATGCGCTTCGCCTCCGTGTCCATGATCGCGAGGAACCGCAGCCGGGCCACCTCGTCATCGCGCGCCGGCCCCAGCAAGGTCTCCACGAATCCGGCGACCGCGGTCAGGGGGGTGCGCAGCTCGTGGCTCACATTGGCCACGAAATCGGCGCGGACGCGGTCGGCCCGGCGCAGCGCCGAGACATCGCGCAGGAGAACGGCCGCACGGCGGAGCTGTCCCGCGCCAGGATCGAGCGCAAGGACGATCGCATCGAAATGCCGCTCGACCGGCGCCGTCAGCACGAAGGCGACGGTCGCGGTCTCCCGCCCGTCGAGCGCGTCGTCGATGCCGGCCAGGATGTCGGGATCGCGCAGCGCGGACAGCAGGGATCGCCCGGGAACGACGCCAAAGAGATCGCGCGCCGCGCGATTGGCGCGCGTGATCCTCCGCTCCGGATCAACCTCGACGATCGCGTCGGGCAACGCGTCGAGGACCACGGCCGCCGCGCGCGCCTCGTCCTCCGCCGCCCGCACACGCGCCGATGCCGCGCGCTCGATCTCGGCCACCTGCGCGGAAAATCGCGTCTGCGCCTCGATCGCCGCCCGCCGCGGCGCGAGCATGAGGGCGATGATCGCAAGCGCCATGATCGCGGCGCCGCCGGTCGTGACCGCATCGCCATGCCAGAGCACCGCCGGCAGGGACAGCGCGGCGAGACCGACGGGCAGCGACAGCACGCGCGGAGGGGAACCTGGGGACAGCATCGACGCCATCAAGGCCTCCGCGCCGCCACGGCGTCAAGACGTCCCCGCTGGGGGCGCATTGACCCGCTGCGTCAACGCGTCCGTCATCAAACCGCGATATGCCGCTCCTAGCGTTCCGCGCCGTTACACTTCGAAGGCAAGGCGATGATCCGCACGCAGGACGTGAAGCGAAGCTACAGGCGCTGGGCCCCCGTCTACGACATCGTGTTCGGGAAACTCTTCGCCCATCCCCGCCGCGAGGCGGCCGAGGCGGCCGCGCGGGTCGGCGGGCGCCTCCTCGAGGTCGGCGTCGGCACGGGGATCGCGCTCACGGCCTATGCGCCGTCGCTGAGCATCGTCGGGATCGACGTGTCGCGCGAGATGCTGGCACGCGCGCGGCTGCGCGTCGCATCCCTCGGCCTCGCGCATGTCGAGGATCTGATCGAGATGGACGCGCAGGACCTCGCCTTTCCGGATGGAAGCTTCGACGTCGTGATGGCGCAGTACGTCGTCAACACCGTCCCGGATCCCGACGCGGCGCTCGACGAATTTGCGCGCGTCCTGCGACCGGGCGGCGAGATCATCCTGGTCAACCGCGTCGGTGCGGCAGCGGGTCCGCGCCGCGCCGTCGAGCGCGGATTGCAGCCGATCGTCGAGCGCCTTGGCTGGCGCTCCGAATTCCCGTTCGAACGCTTCGAGCGCTGGCTTGGCCGGCAGCCGTCGCTGCGCCTCGTGGAGCGGCGCGCGATGCCGCCCTTCGGCCATTTCGCACTGCTCCGATTCACGCGGATAGACCCGTCCTGACAGGACATCCATCCGCCAACCGACGCCCAGGAGGAACCGATCATGCCCCGTTTCGCCGAAACGCTCCGCGAGCAACGGCTCGACGACCACCGACTCTATCACCACAGCCGGATCAACCAGGCGCTCCACCTCGTCAGCGCCTCGTCCTTCCTCGCCGCCTATGTCCTGCTGCTGATCGATCCGCCGCTGGCCGCGCTGGTCGCCTGGCTGGTCGGCATGACGTCGCGCCAGATCGGGCATTTCTTCTTCGAGCCGAAGACCTATGACGGGGTCAACCGCGCCACGCATGCGCATAAGGAAGAGATCAAGGTCGGGTACAATCTGCGGCGCAAGGTGGTGCTGATGGCGATCTGGGCGATGCTGCCCGTGATCCTGCTCGCCGACCCTTCGCTGTTCGGCCTGATCGAACCGCATGACGACTGGCGCGACTTCGTGCGCAGCGTCGGACTGGTGTGGCTGGTGCTCGGCCTCGCGGGCGTCGCCTTCCGCATGGCACAACTGCTGTGGCGCGAGGATCTCGTGGCAAGCCTCGCCTGGGCCACCAAGATCGCGACCGATCCGTTCTACGACGTCAAGCTCTACTGGCGCGCGCCCCTGCAGGTTCTGCGCGGCGAGCTCTTCTCGCCGGAATGGCAGGAGGCGGCGAAGCGGCGATGAGCGATCGTGCCCGGGGCTCAGCGGCCGAGAAGCCGCCGGGCCGCCGCGCCCAGCATCTCCGCGCGCAACCCGCGCACCAGCACGCGCGCGCGCCGCGCCGCGGGGATCGCTGGATCGCTCCACCACCAGCCATCTCGCCGCATCGCCTCGGCGGCGGACACGAAACGCGACACGACCTCCGCGAAGGCCGCGTCGTCGTAGTCGAGGCTGAAGATCAGGCGCCCGGTGCCGACCCAACTCAAGGACAGGCCGGCGGCGCGCAGGTAGTACTGGAACATCCAGTTGTAGCGCGACGGGATGTCGTAGAGCACGGTCCAGACCGTCGACATCGCGACCACACGCACCGGCAACCCGCGTTCGGCGAGCGCTGCGTTCAACGTCGTGGCGCGGCCCTCCCAGGTCGCGTCGAGCCCGTCATGGAGCGCGCGCGTGGCCGGTTCGTCGAAGCGCAGCAGGAAGGCGTTCATGGCCGCCATGACGTAGGGATGGGCGTTGAAGGTACCGCGCGCGAAGCAGATATCGGCCGGGCGATCGTCGCGGAACCGCTTCATCAGCGTCGCCTTGCCGCAGACGACGCCCACCGGCAGGCCACCGCCCAGCGTCTTGCCATAGGTGACCATGTCGGCGCGCACGCCGAAATACTCCTGTGCGCCGCCGCGGGCCAGACGGAAACCCAGAAACACCTCGTCGAGTATGAGCACGATGCCGCGCGCGGTGCAGACCTCGCGCAGCCGCGCGAGCCAGGCGGCATAGGCGGCGCGGTCGAAGCGGGCCTTGCGGCCGCTGCCGAACAGGCTGGAATCGCCCGGCGCCTGCGCGTTGGGATGCAGCGCCTGGATCGGGTTGACCAGGACGCAGGCGATGTCGCGCCGACGGCTCAGCACGCGCAGCGCCGCCTCGGACATGTCGGCGAGCGTATAGGTCGCGCCATGCGGCTCGGGATTGCCGATCCCCGGCTGCACGTCGCCCCACCAGCCGTGATAGGCCCCGCAGAAGCGCACCACATGGCTGCGGCCGGTATGGTAGCGGGCCAGACGCACCGCCTGCATGACGGCCTCGGTGCCGGACATGTGGAACGACACCGCATCGAGGCCGGAGATCGCCTTGAGGCGCGCCACGTTGTCGACGACGAGCGGATGATAGGCGCCGAGCACCGGCCCCAGCGCCCCCGCCGCGTCGATGGCGTCGCGGATGAAGTGTTTGTAGGCCTCGTGGCCAAGCAGGTTCACGCCATAGGAGCCGGCGACGTCATAGAGGACGTTGCCATCCACATCGGTCAGCCGCGGTCCGTCCGATGCCGCGACAAAGATGCCGCCGCCGAGTTTCTCGCGCACCAGGCGCCGATAGGGGAACGGCACACGATAACTGTCGGTGAAAAGCAGATCTGGAATACCGTCGATCGCCTCCGCCTTGAGAGCCGCGCTCCGCGCGAAGCGCCGCTTGTAGTCCTCCGCGAGCGCCTCGAACGCGGCCGCGCGCCGCGCCGCGACCTCCGCGGGCGCGCCATCCACGGCGAAGAATCGCGTCGCGTCGAGATCGTAATGCGTGACCAGGCGCGCGAGGCGACGCGCGAGACGGGAATGGCCTGCGAGCGAGGCATGCTTGCCGAACGACAGCTCAAGGCGTCTGCGCGCCTTGGCCGCCAGAAACGCCGCCGCCAGGGCGCCGGCTCCGTAGGAAAGAAGGGGTGAGGCCAGCATGTCCATGGCGTCAGGGAATCCCGAAAAAGTTTCATCCGCATGACGTTTCGAACGCTTTTCGATGCGATCGCGGCAAACGACCGGCTGAACTTCCTTCTCACCAACCGACTCCCCCGGCGCGCCCTGTCGCGGCTGATGGGGCGGCTGAGCGCGATCGAGCATCCGCTGGTCAGCCGGCCGGCCCTGGCGGCATTCCGCTTCTTCTGCGCGCCGGACCTGACCGAAGCACGCACGACACGTTTCGCGAGCTTGCGCGACTGCTTCGTGCGCGAGCTGGCGCCGGGGCGGCGGCAGATCGACATGCGCGCGGATATCCTCGCGAGCCCGAGCGACGGACAGCTCGTGGCCGCTGGACGGATCGAGCAGGGCCAATTGCTCCAGATCAAGGGATCGGTCTATCCGCTCGCCGAACTGCTCCGCGACGTGCCGGCTGCGGCGACCTTCGAGGGCGGATGCTTCGCCACGCTGCGCCTGACCGCGGGCATGTATCACCGCTTCCACGCGCCCCATGACGGGCGGCTCGCCGCGATCAGCCATGTCGCGGGCGACGCATGGAACGTCAACCCGCCCGCGCTGGCGCGCGTCCCCGGCCTCTATTGCCGCAACGAACGCGCGGCGATCCGCTTCGAGCTTGCCGGTGGCGGGCATGCCGTGACGCTCGTCGCGGTCGCGGCGATCCTCGTCGCCGGGATCCGCATCCGCGGCGTCGATCTGCCCGCGGATCGCGACCATGCCGAGCCCTGGCGCCGGACCTGCGACATCCCGCTCGCCAAGGGCGCGGAGATCGGGTGGTTCGAGCATGGGTCGACGATCGTCGTCCTGGCACCGCCAGGCTTCCGCCTCGCGCCTGCGATCGCCCACGGCGCCACGATCCGCATGGGAGAGGCCCTGATGCGGCTGCCGGACTGATCCCGGGGCGGGGGCGGCTGGCGGCGGCAACAGCGAAAGCGGTGGAGCGGCGTGGCGGGGACGCGTTAGCCTGTCGCGCTGCGCGCGATGACGCGCGAGGAAGGGCGCAAGACACGTGGGTGACGACACGACAGCGATGACGGGAGCGAGCGACACCGTCCTGGTGGAGACGATCGACGGCCCGATGTGGACGTTCCGGACCGACATCTACGTGTCCCGGTCGCTCCAGCTCTATGGCGAATATGTCGCCGAAGAAGCCGCCATCTTCCGCCAGATCCTGCGCCCGGGCATGCATGTCGTCGAGATCGGCGCCAATATCGGCTCGCACAGCGTCATGCTGGCGCGCGCCTGCGCACCCGGCCGCCTCATCGCGTTCGAGCCGCAGCAGCGAGCCTTCCAGTTGATGACGACAAATCTGGTCATCAACGCCGTCGCAAACGCCCGCGTCCATCCCGAGGCGATCGGCGCCGCCGCGGGCGAGATCGAGATGAGCGAGCCCGACTATGCCCGCCGCGGGAATTTCGGCGCCTTCTCGCTCACCAATCCGCGCGGCGACCGCGGACCGAGCCTGCGCGTGCGCGTATCGACGCTCGATTCTTGGCGGCTCGAGGCCTGCCATTTCCTCAAGATCGACGTCGAGGGGCTGGAATGCGACGTCATCGCCGGGGCGAGCGAGACGATCGCGCGGCACCGGCCGATCATCTACACCGAGAACGACCGGCGCGATCAGCAGGGACGATTGATCGACATGCTGGCCGCGCGCGACTACGCCCTCTACTGGCACACACCGCCATTGTTCCGGGCGGGCAACTTCAAGGGCGTCGCGCAGAACGTCTTCGAGCGGCTGGTTTCGGTGAACATGCTCTGCATCCCAGCCGAGATGCGGTCGGACGTGTCCGGCCTGATCCGGATCGATCCGAAGAACTGGGCATCGCCCCTGCGCCGCGGCCCTGCGGCCCCGGCGCAGGATCGATGACCGTGCTCAGCCGCGGCGGCGCGCCACCACCAAGCGGCGCCCGCCGAGGCCGGCAAGGAACGCCCCCAGCAAGGCGATCGAAGCCGGCTCCGGCACTTCGCGCGGAAAGAAATTGAACGTCATGCTGTCTTCGATCGGGAAGGGGCTCGCCGTCGACGCGCGGTAGAGGTTTCCGGCGCCACCGAATTCGACATCGAGCCCAGGCAGATTCTGGAAGCTGTGGGAGAAGCTTTCGTAGAGTATCGAGAAGTTGTAATAGAAATCCCCGACATCGACGCCGCGCAGACCGGTCGTGAAACCCTCGAGATCGACCGGCATCACCTCGCGCCGCAATTCGTCGGCGCTGCCGTTGAAGCCCAGTTCGAGGCGCAACACGCCATCCATAGCGCTGGCAAAACCGAGCGCGGCGCTGGCGCTGGTGTAGTTCTGGCTGGGATCCTCGTAGAACTGCACCATCGTGCCTGGCGTGGACGGCGCAACGCCCGCGGTTCCGGAAGCCAGCGCCGAGGCCGCGACGAACTCCGCCGATGAGACCGGACCGAGATCGTACCGGGCGTAGTTGCCAGGCGGCGCGCCGAAGGGCGGCGGCTCGGGGATCTTCGTCAAGATCCGCAAGACGCCGATCCCCGTCAGTTCGTTGATCGCCGATCCGATCCCGATATTGGTCGCGTTGATGCGCTCGATGGTGAAATTGTTCACCAGCAGATCGCCGATCAGGAACAGACCCGACGAGACGACGACCAGGTTCGGCGCGCTGGGCGTGCCGAGATTGCGCATCACGACTTCGCCGCTGTAATCCTCGAAGAGATTACCCGCGCCGACGATGAACACGCTCTCCACCGACGCCGCCAGGGCTGGCACCGCCCCGAGGGCGAACAGCGCGGCGCCGAGTTGTGTACGAATTGCCTTCATGTGAACCTCCTGCCGCTGATTTCGGCAGGGCCGATGCACGCATCGGACCAATTCGGAAGAGTCGTTTATCTTCAGTGGCTTGCCGCAATTCCGGCCAATGCGGCACGAGCCCGGCGTCAGACGCCTCGTCACGCCTTGCGGACAATGCGGCGGCGATATTTTGGTTGTGCGCGGCGCGGTTCCGCGGGCACGGCGCACCGCCGCCCACCCCCGCGCAAGCGGGGCTGGACGGCGGCGGCCGCGATGCCGCGACCTCAATCGACCCGGACGTAGCGGACTTCGAGCTGGTTGTCCGCGCGATGCGGCGCCGTGATCTTGGCGCCCATCGCCCAGGGGATCATCATGTGATAGAGCGGCAGATGACCGAGTTCGGCGTTGTGCAGGCGATGCGCCTCGCGGATCAGGTTGCGTCGCGTCTCCGGGTTCGGCTCGACCTGGGCCTTCTCGACCAGCTCGTCGAACTTGGCGTTCGAATAGCCGCCGCCGTTCCAGCTGCTGCCGCCCACCTTGGCCCGGCTCATCATGATGCCGCGCAGCGTGTACATCGCGTCATAGGTCGGCACGCCCCAGGACAGACCGTAGAAGCTGGTCTCGCCACGCGCGATACGCGGGAACATCTGGCCGGGCGGCAGCGTATTGACCTTCAGCTGGATCCCGATCTGCGCCAGCATCGGTGCGATCGCGATACAGACCTCGTCATAGGCTCCGACCGGGCAGTCCAGCGTCAGCTCGAAGCCGGAGGGATAGCCGGCCTCGGCGAGCAGCCGCTTGGCCTTTTCGCGATCGAGCGGCAGGCGCGCCTGTTCCGTCTCCTTGTCCCAACCATTGACGAAATGCGTCCACATCGAGCCCGAGGCGATGCCCTGCCCGCGCAGAACGCGGCGGATGATCGCGTCGACGTCGATGGCATGCGCGATCGCCTGACGCACGCGCAGATCCTTGAGCGGGTTCTTGCCCTTGACGTTGGAGAATTGCAGCTCGTCCTTGCCCTGGTCGAAGCCGAGGAAGACGGTGCGGTTCTCCTGGCCTTCGATCACCTTGACGCGCTGATCGGCCTTGAGCTTCGCCACGTCGCTCGGCGGCACGTTGATGACGATGTCGACGTCGCCCGCGAGCAGCGCCGCGATGCGCGTCGCGTCCGAGGCGATCGGCAGATGCACGAGTTCGGTGACGTTGCCCTCGACCTGACCCCAATAGCCGGCATGGCGCGTCATGACGGTGCGCGAATCGGCCTCGCGGCTCTTCAGGATGTAGGGTCCGGTGCCGTTCATGTTGCGCGCGGCGAAGGTTTCTTCCTTCGCGGCGATGTTCTGCGGCGCCAGGACCTTGTTCGTCTCGGACCACGCCTTGTTCATGATGAAGATGCGGCTCATCTTCTCGGGCAGGACTGCGTCCGGATATTTCGTCGTGATGTCGACGGTCATGTCGTCGACCTTGGCGACGCCGGACGCTGTCGATGTAGATCGTGAC
>Ga0315906_10010808_pt1 | contig 10682 bp, 11 predicted proteins | sample LakEriMetagenome_4_FD_203526 | JGI IMG/M metagenome (GOLD analysis project Ga0315906, IMG submission 203526) | Freshwater fungal communities from buoy surface, Lake Erie, Ohio, United States - Buoy 2 MA122 | ecosystem: Environmental > Aquatic > Freshwater > Lake > Lake biofilm | place: USA...
CCGAACGTCCGTGCAGTGATCCTGACGGGGAACGGCCGAGCCTTTTGTGCTGGCCAGGATCTCGCCGATCTCTCCTTCGAGCCCGGCAACATGACCGATCTCGGCGCACTGGTCGACGAGCTGTTCAACCCGCTCGTTCGACGCATTCAGGCCATGCGAAAACCAGTCATCGCTCGCGTGCAGGGCATTGCTGCGGGTGCCGGTGCCAATCTCGCGTTGGGATGCGATCTGGTCATTGCGTCCCGCTCGGCAAGCTTCCTTCAGGCGTTCGTGAACATCGGGCTGTTACCTGACTCAGGCGGCACGCATTTGCTGCCCCATCGCGTAGGCGTCGCGCGCGCCATGGGCCTTGCGATGCTCGGAGAAAAGCTGCCGGCGGAAAAGGCCGAGGCGTGGGGGCTCATCTGGAAGTGCGTGGATGACGCAGAACTCGATACGGAAGTCGATCGCATCGCGAACAAGCTTGCAGCAATGCCGACCCTGGCGCTTGCCGCCACCAAGCAGGCAATCCGAGCGTCGCTCACCCAGACCATGGACGCATCGCTTGATCTGGAGCGTGATCTCCAGGCGGAGTTGTCAGCCAGTCATGATTATCTCGAGGGCGTACAGGCGTTCCTGCAGAAGCGGCCCGCACGCTTCGAGGGTCGTTGAGGACAGTTCATCATGACCGCTTCAACGCTCAGTCCGCTAGAGCTCGCGCGGGAAACGGCCCGCATCATGTGGGCCGAGGACACCGCCACTCGCCACGTCGGCATGGAGCTCCTTGACGTCGCACCGGGCCGGGCAAGGCTCTGCCTCACGGTTCGCGATGAATTCACCAACGGGCACGGCATGTGTCACGGGGGCTATATCTTCATGCTGGCCGATTCGGCCTTTGCGTTTGCCTGCAACAGCCACAACCAGCGCGCTGTTGCGGCAAGCGCGGCAATCGACTTTATTGCGGCGGCCCAGCGCGGCGATGTTCTCACCGCTGAATGCGCCGAGCAAAGTCGCGGCGGGCGGAGCGGCCTCTACGACACGCGTGTCACCGACCAGAACGGGCGCCTGATTGCCTTGTTTCGCGGCCGCTCGGCAACCATCCGCGGTCGCGTCATCGAGGAGACTCCAGCATGACGGCCACCGTTCCATCGCAGCGCTCGGCGGGCGGGCTGCCGCTTGAACCGATCGAGCATGCAAGCACCGACGCGCTACGTGCGCTACAGCTTGAGCGACTCCAAGCGCAACTGGCACTGGCCTGGGAGAAGGTGCCCCACTACCGAACGAAATTTGAGGCTGCGGGTGTGCATCCAGGCGACCTGCGCGCGCTTGAAGACCTGTCCCGCTTTCCGTTCACCACGAAAGAGGACCTGCGCAGCAACTACCCCTTCGGCATGTTCGCGGTGCCGCGTGAGCAGGTGGTTCGCATCCATGCCTCGAGCGGCACAACCGGCAAACCCACCGTGGTGGGCTACACCGCCGCCGACGTTGACACGTGGGCCCGCTTGGTTGCACGCTCGATTCGCGCCAGTGGCGCAAGGGCTGGAGATATTGTCCACGTGAGCTATGGCTACGGGCTCTTCACCGGCGGGCTCGGTGCCCACTACGGGGCCGAAAAACTCGGGCTCACGGTAGTGCCCTTCGGCGGCGGGCAGACTGAGCGCCAGGTCCAGCTCATCCGCGATTTTGGCGCCTCGATCATCATGGTCACGCCCAGCTACATGCTCGCCATCGCCGACGAATTCGAGCGGCAGGGGATTGATCCCGCGAGCAGCAGTCTGCGGATTGGCATCTTTGGGGCCGAACCCTGGACCAATGAAATGCGCACCGAGATTGAGCGGCGAATGGGTATTGATGCGGTCGACATCTATGGCTTGTCCGAGGTGATGGGCCCGGGCGTTGCGAACGAGTGCATCGAAACCAAAGATGGTCCGACCATCTGGGAGGATCATTTCTTTCCGGAAATCATCAACCCCGATACCGGCGCGCCCTTACCCGATGGCGAATTCGGCGAGCTGGTGTTCACCTCGCTCACCAAACAGGCGCTGCCCATCATCCGCTATCGGACCCGCGACCTCACGCGGCTCTTGCCCGGCACAGCACGCACCATGCGGCGGATGCAGAAGATTACCGGCCGCTCGGATGACATGATGATCGTGCGAGGCGTCAATGTGTTTCCATCGCAGATCGAAGAACTCATTTTGCAGCGCCCCGAACTCGCCCCGCACTATGTGTGCGAGCTTGGTAAAGACGGCCCGCTCGATACGCTCACGGTTCGGGTTGAATCGAAGCCCGGGCTCGCGCACGACGGCGCGGTTGCATCCCAATCGGCCCGCGCCCTGCAGCATGCCATCAAGACCTTCATCGGCGTGAGTGCCGACATTCGGGTCGAGCCCACGAGCGCAATCGAGCGCTCGGTCGGTAAGGCCAGGCGTGTGATCGACAAGCGCCCCAAGCCTGGAGCCGCTTCATGAGCTTTCGTGCCCTCTTTCTTGAGAAGAGTGAGTCTGGCTTTCACGCAGGCCTGCGTGAACTTACCGATGCCGATCTCGCGACCCATGCGGCAGACGGAAACGTCACTGTCCGCGTCGCTTGGTCTACCATCAATTACAAAGACGGCCTCGCACTCACCAACCGCTCACCGGTCGTGCGCAAGTGGCCGATGGTGCCCGGCATTGACGGCGCCGGTGTGGTCGAGACAAGCGACGATCGACGATTCGCTGCCGGCGACGCCGTGGTCCTGAACGGCTGGGGGGTGGGCGAAACCCATTGGGGTTGCCTGGCAGGTAGAGCCCGGCTCAAAGGCGACTGGCTGATCGCCCTGCCCGCCGGACTCGACGCTCACGACGCCATGGCGATCGGCACCGCCGGGTACACCGCCATGCTTGCCGCGCTCGCGCTCGAGCGGGGCGGCGTTCGGCCCGGTGAAGGTGAGGTTCTGGTCACCGGCGCGGCAGGTGGCGTGGGCAGTGTCGCCATTGCAATCCTCGCAGGGTGGGGGCACCGGGTTGTTGCATCCACCGGGCGTATGGACGAGGCTGACTATCTCACGGCGCTGGGCGCAGCCGAGGTGATCGACCGCGCCACCTTGTCAGCACCTGGAAAACCGCTTCAGAAAGAGCGCTGGGCGGGCGTGATCGACGCGGTCGGGTCACACACACTTGCGAATGCCTGCGCGCAGACGAGGTCGCGCGGTGTGGTCGCGGCCTGCGGGCTTGCACAGGGCATGGACTTTCCTTCAACCGTTGCCCCCTTCATTCTGCGCGGTGTCACCCTGGCAGGTATCGATTCCGTGATGTGTCCGCGAGCGCTCCGCGAGGCCGCCTGGCAGCGGCTCGCAAGCGATCTCGAGCGCTCGCGTCTGGCAGCAATCACGCGCGACATCGGCCTCGCTGAGGTCATCGACGCAGCCCCGGAGGTGCTCGCTGGCCGCGTCCGCGGACGCCTGGTGGTCGATGTCAGCCGTTGACGCGCAGGCGCCGGTTGGGCTGCTGCTTGCCGGGGGTCGGGGAAGCCGTTTCGATCCGAGCGGCCACCGCGACAAGCTCCTCGCTCTCCTCGATGGCGAGCCAGTGTGCGTGCGCGCTGCACGGACATTGAAAGCCGCCTGCCCCCGCGCATTCGCTGTACTCCCCTCAAACAAGCCGGAACTGCACAGTCTGATTGAGCAGACCGGCTGCGAGACGCTGGTCACGGATGCGACCCGGCTTGGCATGGGGCATTCCATTGCGTTTGGCGCCGCGCGCATCTTAGAGAGGGTGGGTAGCCGGCCGCTAGTGCTCGCGCTCGGTGATATGCCGCGTGTTCGCATCGCAACGATTCACACGCTGATCGCCCGGCTCGGTGGCAACCCGCTTGCGATCGTTGCGCCCACGTTTAATGGCCAGCGCGGCCACCCGGTGGTGTTCGGTGCGGCGCATCTGGAGGCGCTCGCCCACCTGCAGGGTGATCGCGGCGCTTTTTCCCTTCTGCAGACCTATCCGCCGCAGTTCGTTCCAGTCGATGACCCCGGTGTTCTGCAGGACATCGACACGCCCGATGACCTCGCAGCCGATGCAGCGCACGGCAGCATGGATCGACGGCGGGACACGCCCGATTCCCACGCCCAATGAATTTTCGTACTGGATTGGCCCGATGACCCGACGCACCCGAACCGCTGGCGCACCAGCGCATCAGTATCGGCTGATGCCGGTCGACCCGCATGCTCACCTGTTTGAGGTTGAACTCACGGTCGTAGATCCCGACCCGGAAGGCCAGCGGCTTGCCCTCGCGGCCTGGATTCCAGGCAGCTACATGATTCGGGAGTTCGCCCGTCACATCGTCTGGATCGAGGCCCGCGCGGGCGCGCGCTCCATACCCCTTACCAAGATCGACAAACACAGCTGGCAGGCGCGTCGGTGCAGTGGCCCGCTAACCGTTCGCTACCGCGTTTATGCCTGGGATTTGTCGGTACGCGGCGCGCACCTCGATGCCACTCACGGGTTCTTTAATGGCACCAGTGTGTTTCTGTCGGTTACCGGACAAGAGGATCGGCGGTGCGAGGTCGAACTGCTGCCTCCGCCCGCCCCGATCGGCGATGACTGGAAGGTGGCGACCACGCTCCCTCGCGCGGGAGCGCCGGCGTATGGGTTTGGGCGCTTCGCGGCAGCCGACTACGATGAGCTCATCGATCATCCGGTTGAAATGGGCCGATTCACGCTCGCGACCTTCCAGGCGGCGGGTGCCCGCCACGATATTGCGATCACCGGTCGGCACGACACCGACACCGCCCGCCTCACCAGCGATCTCTCGAGGGTGTGCGCACTCCAGGCAAAGCTCTTCGAGCCGCGCGGTGGCAAAGCACCGTTTGATCGCTATCTGTTTCAGCTCATGGCGGTGGGCGATGGCTATGGTGGTCTTGAGCACCGGGCGAGCACGGCGCTGATCGCCAAGCGAACCGATCTGCCCTGGGCGGCAATGAGCGGCGTGCCCGAGGGCTACCGGCGCCTGCTCGGGCTATGCAGCCATGAGTATTTCCATGCCTGGCATGTAAAACGAATCAAACCGGCCGGGTTTGTGAATCACGACCTGCGATCGGAAAGTTACACACGACTCCTCTGGCTGTTCGAAGGCTTTACTTCCTACTACGACGACCTGATGCTCCGCCGCGCAGCCGTTCTGCCCGCAAGCGACTACCTCGAAGCGCTGGCTGGAACGATTGCAACGGTCATGCGATCGCCAGGGCGGCGGGTGCAAAGCGTGGCCGAGTCGAGCTTTGACGCCTGGATCAAGTATTACCGGCAAGACGAAAATTCGCCGAATGCAATCGTGAGTTATTACGCGAAGGGGGCGTTGGTCGCGCTTGCGCTCGATCTCACCCTTCGAGCGGAGTCGGGCGGGCGGTCGTCGCTTGACGATGTGATGCGGCTCCTCTGGCAGCGCGTTGGCAAGCATTTCTATGACGAAAGCGGACGCGTGTCGGCGACCGCCAGGGGGGTCGATGAAGGGGACATGCCAGCGTTGATCGCCGAAGCGACCGGGCTTGATCTGTCGGCGCAACTTAGACAGTGGGTTGACGGCACGGTCGAGCTCCCCCTTGCCCGATTACTCGACCGGATGGGCGTGTCACTCACGCTGCGGCGTGCCGATCACGCGGGCGCTGCGCTAGGCATCCGCGTGAGTGACGCTGGCTCAAGGCTCAAGGTCAGCAACGTGTACACCGACAGCTCTGCTCAACGCGCAGGGCTCTCGGCGGGCGATGAGCTGGTGGCGATCGACGGCCTGCGCGCCGACACCGCCACGCTCAAATCTGCGCTGGCAAGAAGGCGGCGCGGTTCACGGATCGAGCTTCACGCCTTTCGCCGAGACGAGCTGATGCGCTTTGATATTGAGATTGGCGAGGCACCGGAGAGCGAGGCGCGGCTGGTGCTCTCGCCCTCAGCGCGCTCGCCGGCGGTGCGCCTGCGCACCGGCTGGCTTGGCGCACGCTGAGCAGTTTGCTCTCACAGGTCGAACAGGCCCGTGAGTGCAGCGCCCGGGTCGGCAGCCCGCATGAAGGCCTCGCCCACCAGAAACGCATTGACGCCGACGTCACGCATGCGACGCACATCGCTGGCTGCAAGGATTCCGCTCTCGGTCACCACCAGCCGATCGGACGGAATGCGATCGAGCAGATCGATGGTGGTGTCAAGCGACACCTCGAAGGTGCGCAGATTCCGGTTATTGATACCGATGAGCGGCGTGTGCAGCGCGAGCGCCCGGTCGAGCTCCTGCGCGTCATGCACCTCGACCAGAACATCCATGCCGAGATCGCGTGCGCAGGCCTCGAGCTCATGCAACTGTCGGTCATCGAGGGCCGCAACAATCAACAGGATGCAATCGGCGCCCCAGGTGCGCGCCTCGATGATCTGCCAGGGATCCACTACAAAATCTTTGCGCAGAACCGGCAGGGAACAGGCTGCCCGCGCTTGCCGAAGATGCTCAGCAGCGCCTCTGAAGAACTGCTCGTCGGTAAGGACCGACAGACAGGCCGCGCCACCCCGTTGATAACTTGCGGCGATAGCGGCTGGCTCGAATGGGTCGCGCAGCAACCCTTTGCTGGGACTCGCGCGTTTAACCTCTGCAATCACCGCGGGCTGGCCGCTCGCGGTGCGCGCCCTCAGCGATCGGGCAAAACCACGCGGGGCAAGCGACTGCCCTGGCGCAAGCGTGCGGCGCGCCTCGGACTCGAGATCGGCGAGCGTACGGGTCGTCCGGGCTTGCGCGACCTCGGCCGCCTTCACTTCGAGAATCCGCTGAAGAATATCGCTCATGGTGATGTCTCGTGTCGCGGGGTTTATACAGACACCGGCGGGCTGCCCAGGCGGCGGGTGGTCAATACCCACTGGTCAAGCTTGGCGCGCGCGGCGCCACTCGCGATGGCTTCGCGTGCGAGCGCGATGCCCTCGCCGATGCTGGCTGCGCGATCGGCGGCGTAGAGCGCCGCACCGGCATTGAAGGTGACGATTTCACGCGGCGTACCGGGAGTATTGTTGAGCGCCTCCAGCACCATCTCGCGTGATTCGGTCGCATCGGACACCTTGAGACTGCGGTTGCTTACCATCGACAGCCCGAAGTCCTCAGGGTGGATGTCGTACTCGCGGACTTGTCCGTTACGCAGCTCGCCCACCAACGTGGCGGCACCCAGCGAAATTTCGTCCATGCCGTCACGGCCGTAGACCACCAGCGCATGGCGGGCGCCGAGTTTTTCCATCACACGAACCTGAATACCCACCAGATCGGGATGGAACACACCCATCAGAATATTGGGGGCCTCGGCAGGATTGGTGAGCGGCCCGAGGATGTTGAAGATGGTGCGAACGCCAAGTTCGCGCCGCACTGCCACGACATTCTTCATGGCCGGGTGATGATTCGGGGCAAACATGAAGCCCAGACCGGTCTCGCGAATGCACTGCGCAACCTGCTCAGGGCTCAGCATGATGTTGGCGCCGAGCGCTTCAAGCACATCGGCGCTTCCGGACTTGGAGGACACACCGCGGTTGCCGTGTTTGGCAACCGTAGCGCCAGCCGCCGCCGCGACGAATGATGACGCGGTGGAAATGTTAAAGGTATGCGAGGCGTCGCCGCCTGTACCCACCACGTCAACGAAATGCGGGCCGCCATCGACCACCACCTTGTTGGCGAATTCGCGCATGACCTGCGCGGCTGCCGTGATTTCTCCAACGGTTTCTTTCTTGACGCGTAAGCCCATGAGAATGGCTGCCGCGATGGTGTGTGACATCTCGCCGCGCATGATCATGCGCATGAGCGAGAGCATTTCGTCATGAAAAATCTCTCGATGTTCGATGGTGCGCTGAAGCGCTTCCTGTGGGGTGATCGCCATGGTGGTCGACTCCGAATTCGTGCGGGGCAATGAAAGCTTCGAGGCGCCTCGTCCCGGAGGGGGCGCCGCAAACAACCGGGGGTGCGCCAGGAACGCGGGCGCGCGCGGGGTGTCAGGCGGCAGGCTTACGCCAGCGCCAGCAATGGGTCGGGGCGAGCAGAACGCTCTGGCCGAAAGAGGAGGGGTGAACACGCATCTTAGGATTGTAACGTGTTCGCGCATCACGCCAAATCGAGGTGGCCCCCGCCGTCCGAGCAGGCACGACAGGGCGCCGGAGCAACGCGCGAAGACCTCAGGCCGAACCCGAAAGCAGACCTGTACCGATCATGGAGTCGCGACTTACGATCGCGGCGAGCGCTTCTTCGTCGAGGTGCTCGGTATTGGCCGGGCGTTCGGGGATGACGAGATAACGCAGGTCGGCGGTGCTGTCGACCACCCGGATTTCGGTGCTCTCCGGCAATGAGACGCCAAATTCCTCCAGAACCTCTCGCGGCTCACGAACCACTCGTGCGCGGTATTCGCGGCTCTTGTACCAGACGGGGGGGATGCCCAGAATCATCCGCGGATAGCAGGAGCATAGGGTACACACCACCACGTGATGGACGCCGTCACGGTTTTCAAGCACCTGTAGCGCAGGCGTGTTGGCAACATCGATACCCAGGGCAGTGATGGCGGGCTTGGGATTGGCGAGCAGGTCGGCGCGAAACGTGGGATCGGTCCAGGCCTTGGCAACGATCCGGGCCCCCAGCGCCGGGGTCCGCATTTCCTGCCGTTCAATCTGCCGCTGAATGTCGGCGGCGCTGAACACACCTGCCTCGGTCAGGAGCTCGCGCATGGCCTGCTCGAGGAGGTGAAATTCGGTGACCGCGTCGTGATCTTCGATCGCTGCGTGCGGATGCGAGTGATCATGGTGATCGTGGTCGCCGTGAGCATGGTCGTCGTGGTCGTGGTCGTGGTCGTGGTCGTGCGAGATGGTCATGACGGGTCTCCGGCAGCCGCGCCTGAAACGGGCGCAAGCCAGTGTTCATAGATGTCGGCCTCCAGCGTATCGCCCGCATTCGGGTAACCACTCCAGAGGTCTGCCTGCCGAAACCGCACCCGGTAGAGCCGCTGAAGCGGCAATCCTGGCTTGTGATAGGCGAGTGTTTCGGGGTTTCGCCATGCGCCGGTATGGCTCACCACTTCACCCACTTTGCCCTTCAGGTAGAGCGGCGTGCGGCAATGGCCGAAGATGGTGTGATCAAGCACCCGGACAAGTGTGCCTTCAGCAAACATGATTACTGGCCTCCGGATTCCTGGCGAGCGCGAAGGGCTGCCAGGCGTGCCTCGATCGCTTCGTCAGTGAGCACCCGTTGCTCGACCAGCAGCTGGCGGATCGCCTTCAGCCAGCGGTGGTAATAGGGAAGCTGCTCATAGTCGAGGCGTGAGTAGTTTTCAACAGCACGCCGCATGGCGTCGACCTTGAACGCTCCGCAGCTGGGGTGCGTGAGCAGCATCAGCATGGCATCGACCCGCATTTCAAACAAGGTTCGCGGGTGCTCGTGGCGGTCGATCGGGCCGAGCTCGAGCCCGCCCAGATCGTGCTGACGCCGGGCGAAATCACCCGCGTCCGGATCGGTGACAGTCATGCGCCGTTCTCCTCGAAAATCAGACAGTGTTCATCAGGTAACCGCACCGCTACGGTGTCGCCACGTTGAATGTTCAGGCCTTCGGCAGGCAGATCGGCGCTGAGCCTCACTGGTCCGGCGCCTGCGGCGGGTGCCTGAAGCAATACTTCGGCAAGCGCGCCACGATAAATCAGATCGACAACGCTTGCAGAAAATTCGCTGGTCTGGGTGTCTGCAATTGCGCGACGCACCTGGACGTGTTCGGGGCGGATTCCGAGCCGGGCCCGTAGCCCGGCTGCAAGCGCTCGCAGGGGATCTGGCTGCTGCGCCCGCAGGCGCACACCCATGGGGGTGTTCACGCCCGCGCTCAGACCGGCGGGATCAATCGTGACCGGCAGGAAATTGGCACGCCCCAGAAACGCCATCACGTCGGCCCGCGACGGCCGGCGGTAGAGCGCCGCGGGAGAGTCGACTGCCGCGATCCGGCCCGCGAACATGACTGCCACCCGGTTCGACAGCGACAGCGCCTCTTCCTGATCATGGGTGACGATCAGCGTTGTGATGCCCAATTCGCGCTGCAGGCGCTTCAATTCCACCTGCATGCCGTCACGGAGCTTTCGGTCGAGCGCGCCAAGGGGCTCATCGAGAAGCAGCACGTCTGGCTCGATCACGATCGCCCGCGCAAGCGCCACCCGCTGGCGCTGACCGCCCGAGAGCTGGGCTGGCAGACGCGCCTCGAACCCCGACAACTCCACGCGCGCAAGCGCCTCGCCCACCGAAGCCTTGATTGCCGACCGAGACTGGCCACGCATCCGCAAGCCATAGCCAACGTTTTCGGCAACCGTCATGTGAGGAAACAGCGCGTAGTCCTGAAACACCAGGCCTACGTTTCGTCGATGGGCGGGCAACGCATCGACCGAGCGGCCGTTAAACCGCACCTCGCCACGGTCGCCCCGCACAAACCCCGCGAGCGCGCGCAGGGTGGTGGTCTTGCCGCAGCCTGACGGCCCGAGGAGCGCCACGCACTCGCCATCGGCCAGTTCCAGCGATACGCCATTCAACACCGGATTGCCGCCCAAGGCGAGGTGAAGATCATCGATCTGAACGCTTGCCACCCGGGCCCCCTTCCGATGCCACCGACAACGAGATGATCGACCAGCGACGCTCGGCCCACACGATGATTAACGCGAGAAGCAGCGTATAGATCGTGGAGAAGGCCGCGGGCGTGGGATCAAAGT
>Ga0315906_10010809_pt1 | contig 10682 bp, 7 predicted proteins | sample LakEriMetagenome_4_FD_203526 | JGI IMG/M metagenome (GOLD analysis project Ga0315906, IMG submission 203526) | Freshwater fungal communities from buoy surface, Lake Erie, Ohio, United States - Buoy 2 MA122 | ecosystem: Environmental > Aquatic > Freshwater > Lake > Lake biofilm | place: USA: Lake...
GATTTTACCCATGAGGCCTGCTAGCGTGCCATCGGGTCCGAGCTCAATGAAACGGGTGTGACCGGCGGCAATGAGGCTCTGCATACACTCCACCCAGCGCACGCTGCCGGTGACTTGGCGCGTGAGTGTCTCGCGGATCTCATCGGCGCTGGAAACGGCTTTCGCAGCAAAGTTGCTCACCACCGTGCAGCGCGGCGTAGCGATTGCGGTCTGCGCGAGCACGACAGCAAGCTTGTCCTGCGCCGATTGCATCAAGCGGCTGTGGTAGGCGCCAGCCACGGGCAGTGGAATGGCACGCTTGATGCCTTTATCCTTCGCCTTAGCCGTAGCGACCTCGATGCCGCTGGCGTCGCCGCTGAGAACGATCTGGCCAGGGGCATTCAGATTGGCCACATCGACATCGCATTCAGCGGCAAGTTCGCGGATAGCGAATTCTTCACCACCGAGCATCGCCAGCATCGCGCCTCTAGTGCTTTCGCAGGCCTCTTCCATGAATCTGCCCCGTTGCAAGACGAGCTTCAGACCCGTAGCGAAGTCGAACGTGCCAGCAGCAGCATGCGCGGTGAATTCACCGAGCGAAAGACCGGCCGTGGCAGCAATTTCGAGCTGAGGGACCTTCGCCTTGAGCACTTCGAGGATAGCGAGTCCATGAGCGTAGAGCGCGGGCTGGCAGCGGCTGGTCTTTGTAAGGTCCTCCATCGGACCCTCGAACATCACATTCGTCAGCGAAAAGCCGAGCGCGGCATCTGCCTGCTCGAGAAGACTACGAACTTCGGGGAAGGCCTCGGCAAGGTCCTTGCCCATGCCGACTTTTTGAGCGCCCTGACCGGCGAAGAGGAGAACAGCGGGGAGAGACATGGTGTGAGAGAACGGTGGTAAGGAAGGAATGGCAGGGGCGGAGAACATGGCGACGTGAAAGTCGCCTTCACGCTCGCGGAAGGGTTTGAAGCTTTTCTTAATGCTTCAGCAGCCACTCAGTAGTGCGAGGATTGAAATCGCCGAGGCACTCCCAGTGGAAGGCATGGCCAGCGTTGTCATACAAATGCAGGTCCGCTCCGGGAAGAGCGGCGGCCACTTCTTCGCTCATCCATTTCGGGGTGAAGGTGTCATTCTTCCCGCCGATGACGAGTGTGGGACATTTGACATTCTTGAGCTCATTGAGCGTGTTGTGACTGATAGCAGCAGCGCTTTGTGCCTCCATGGCATGCACGGGCTGAGGAGCTGGGTTGAAGGCGGCATCTTTCAAGCCTTGCTGCATGTTATTCCAACAGTCATCGTTGTCGAACCACGGCTTGGTGAAAATAAGCATCTGCACGTATTGCATGAAGTCTTCGGGACGCATCGTGGCCTTGCACTTCATAAGGTGCTGCCAAGTGTAAAGGCCGAAGCGGTCCTGCCGCGCCCAAGTGCACATGAGGATCATGCTCTTCACCTTGTCTGGATGACGGAGGGCGAGCTGCTGGGCGATGACGGAGCCGAGCGAGCAGCCGACAACACGCGCCTGCTTGATGCCGAGCTTATCCATGAGGCCAGCATAATCGTCCGCCATCATCGCAGTGGTATAGGGACCTTCGGGTTTGTCGCTCTCACCCACGCCGCGATTGTCACCAAGGATGCAGCGGAAGTGCTTTTCCCATGCCTGCGCATGTGCATCCCACACACCACCGGGAGCTGTCACTCCCATGATGCAGATGAGCGGATCACCGCTGCCGCGTTCCTGATAAAACATTTTGATACCGTTGGTTTCGACGTGGGGCATGATCTTGAATGAGTTGGAGGGTGAATCGTAAAGGAACTGGGATTTGAGCAGGGAGGCGGGGAACCAACAAGCAAAAATCACATTTGCGCCGCGAGAGTCGGCGGGCGAGGTCGTTTGCCATTTTGCATGCACCGCCGCACCCTTACTAAAATTGCCCTTGGGGGTCTCGCCTGTGTTCCGGCATGTAAAAAAAGGGATGATGAAATATCTTTGACTGAGCAACGAAAAGCCGTCGAGCTCACGCAACACTACCTCGACCGGATCGCGAAGCTCGATCCAATGCTGCATGCGGTCATCGAGTTGAATCCCGACGCCCTCGACATCGCCCGAAAGCTCGATGCTGAACCAAAACCACGCGGCCCGCTGCATGGCCTACCCATTTTGATCAAGGACAACATCGAAACCGGCGATCGCATGCTCACCACGGCCGGTTCGCTGGCCTTACTTGACTCGCGACCGCGTGAAGATGCCCCACTGGTGCAGAAGCTGCGGGCGGCTGGAGCGGTCATCCTCGGCAAAACGAACCTCAGCGAGTGGGCCAACATGCGCTCTCCGAACTCCACCAGCGGCTGGAGCGCCCGTGGCGGCCTCACTGCGAATCCGCATGGGCTCGATCACAACCCAAGCGGGTCCAGTTCCGGCTCTGCTGCGGCGGTTTCAGCAAGCTTGTGCTTCGCTGCCATTGGCACGGAGACGGATGGCTCTATTGTCAGTCCGTCAAGCGCCTGCGGTGTCGTCGGTCTGAAGCCAACACTCGGTCTCATCAGCGGAAAAGGCATCATCCCCATCACTCACTGGCAGGATACCGCTGGACCGATGGCTCGCAGCGTGAAGGATTGCGCATTGTTGCTTGCTGCCATGGCCGAAAAAATGGTGGATTGGAAAAGCACCGAAAAGCTTGAAGGCATCCGGCTCGGCTTTTTACGTCATTTGAACGGGAAGAACAACGACGTGCAAAAGCTCACCGAACAATCGCTTAACGTGCTGCGATCTCTCGGAGCCGAAATCATCGAAGTGGAGCTACCGCATACTCGCGAGATCAGCAATTTGCGCTTCCGCGCCATGCTCGGCGAGTATCGCGAAGACTTGAACGCCTACCTGGCCTCCACGACGAGCAAAGTGAGCTCCATGGCTGATTTGATCGCTTTCAACAAAGCGAACGCTGACAAAGAGATGCCATATTTTGGACAGGAGTTCCTCGAAATGGCTGCGACGCTTGATTCGGAAGAAGCCATCGCCGAAACGAAGGCCGCTCGCGAGACAGCGCGGCGTCTCGCTCGTGAGGAAGGCATCGACGCCGTGCTCAGAGAGCATCGCCTGAATGCCTTCGTCGTCTCCACCAGCGATCCTGCGGATGTCAGCGACCTGCAAAACGGCCATCGCGGCGGCCGCGGATGCTCCACCGTGCCCGCCACCGCTGGCTATCCCCATCTCAGCGTGCCCATGGGCCTCGTCGGCAGGCTCCCGGTGAACCTTTCCTTTTTCAGCACCGCCTGGAGCGAGCCGCTGCTGCTGCGTCTCGGTCATGCTTTCGAGCAACAAGCCCGCGTGAAGATTTCTCCGGCTTTGCTGCCGAAACCATGAGATAGCAGCACTTCACAAGTCCATCGTCTCACGCTTGAACTTTTATCGAAGGGACGCTTTTTTATTCATCGTAATGTTTCCATGAAGAGAACTCCCGTTCCAACGAAGAAGCCCGCACAGAAGCCGCGGGTAGATTCGCGTCAGGGCAAGTGGCGACAAATGATGCTCTTTCTTTTGGTCGGTGGCGCGCTGCTGGGCACGCTCGCTGTTTCGGTGATCGTCGCGGTTTACAGCCAGTGGGCCAAAGAGTTTGACCTGACTCAACTGGGCCAGATGCCGGAGCGCACGGTGGTGTATGACTTGAAAGGTGAAGTGCTCGGTCGCATGCATGGGGAGAACCGAATTGTCGTTCCGCTAAACGAAGTTTCACCTTGGTTCATCAAGGCGCTCCTAGCTCGTGAGGATTCTCGGTTTTATCATCACAGCGGCATTGACTATGTCGGCGTGGCACGAGCCGCTATGCGAAACATGAAGGACGGACGCATCGTGCAGGGCGCCAGCACACTAACCATGCAACTCGCCCGTAACAGCTACACAGAACTGGGAGATGACCGCAACATCCACCGCAAGCTGCTCGAAATGATGTTGGCACGCCGCATCGAGAAGCACTGCACCAAGGATCAAATCATCGAGCATTATGTAAATCGCATTTTCTTCGGTCCAGGCCTCTACGGCATCCAACGGGCCAGCCAAGTTTACTTTGGAAAGCACGCCAGCCAACTCTCACTCAGCGAGGCAGCCCTAATTGCCGGCATCGTGCGCAGCCCCGTTCGTTTCTCCCCTTTCCGCAACTACGATGGCGCCATCAAGGAACGTAACGATGTGCTCCAGCGCATGCTCGCCACCAAGATGATTACGCGAGAAGAAGAACTGGAGGCACGCTATACCGAGGTGGTATTGCATGCGCAGCCCGCACTCCAGCACCAGGGTGGTTACGCGCTCGACATGGTACGACAGGACCTCGACCTTATTCTAGAGAAGCAAGAGGTTGAAGATGGCGGCCTTCAGGTTTTCACCACGATTCACAAGGATCTGCAGGTGGCCGCTGAGTCGGCTGTCGAGAATCGTCTCACTGCCGTCGAAACACTTGGCTCCTACAAACACCCTACCAAAGCCGAGTTTGATGCTGCTTGGGACGGCTCCACCGAGGTGAGTGCCACGCCCTACCTGCAAGCTGCTGTCACCCTCCTCGACAACTCCACGGGTGGCATCCTCGCCATCGTGGGCGGACGCGACTATCGCCACAGCAAATACAACCGTGCGACCCAAGGCGAACGTCAAATCGGATCGACAGTGAAGCCCTTTGTCTATGCCGCAGGCGTCGCTTCAGGTTTCCTTCCCGGCACATGGATCGATGACGCACCCATCAAGCCGGGTGAAATCCAAGGTGGTGATCCTGGCTGGAACCCACAGAATAGCGACGGCAAGTTTTTGGGCCTCAAGACTGTCACCGATGGATTGGTGCTCAGCCGCAATACGATGACCGTGCGCCTCGGCAACCACGCTGGCCTCGATCGCGTGCTCAATCTGCTCGCAGACTCAGGCTTTCCCATGCCCAAGATACGGACGCCTCAGATCTTCATCGGCAACATGGGCGGCAACGTGCGCCAACTCGCCAGCGCCATGAGCATCTTTCCCAACCAAGGTGTGCGCCGCCGCCCCTTTCTCATTCAACGAATTGTCGATAAAGCAGGCGTAGTGATCTACCAGACACCCGTTTTGGAAGCGGAGATTGTCAACCCCGGTGTCGCGCATGTGATGAGGCAAATGCTCAGTCAGGTCATGGAGCGCGGCACTGCTGCTGTTGTGCGCAGCGAGCATGGCTTCAAGGAGCCTGGCGGCGGCAAAACAGGCACGACAAACGATTACAAAGATGCGTGGTTCGCCGGCTACACCGAGCGGCTCACCTGCGGGGTTTGGGTTGGGCTGGATAAGCCGCAAACAATCATCGACCAAGGCTATGGAGGCCGTCTTTCACTGCCGATTTGGGCTGATCTAATGAAAGAGGCCGTGAAAAAGGGCTATAAGTCCAATCTTGCCAAGGCAGGCCTGCCTCTGACCCGTGTGTCGATTTGTCGTCGCAGCAGCCAGCTGGCCACCGATAGCTGCCATCAAGCTGGCATGGCCTACCAAGACACCCTGCCCTATGAACTGGTGCCACAGAATTTTTGCTTGGAGCATCGAGGTCTGGGCCCTCCTGTGGCCCAGCCTCAAGGAAATTCGGCAGGTTCTGGCAACGGGTTTTGGACACGCATCAAACGCTGGTTCCAGTAAGGGAGGCCAGTGGTCTGTAGTAAACAGCAACCTCCATAGGTAAGCCAGACCCGATCTGTCCTGCCTTTCTTCTTGCGCCTTGGCCATTCGCGACGAGTATGGTTCCTTCTTGCCTAATCGGCTAAGGAATTTCATTTTTCGGGACGTAGCTCAGCCTGGTAGAGCGCTTGCTTTGGGAGCAAGAAGTCGTGAGTTCGAATCTCGCCGTCCCGACTCCTGCCCAATCCAGATTTCACATTGGAAGCTTTAAGTCCCTGATGTCAGCCCTGTATGCCGCCACTCTGAGCACTTTCAAGGAAATGGGCTGGCACTATCGTGAGGTACCTGAGCATTCGGTGGTTGAGGCGGATTTCGAGGCGCACCACACCAAGGTGCCGCTGCATGTCCAAGTCTTTGGCGAGACGCACATCGCCAGCGTCGTAGCCTCCTGCCCCCTTTCACTACCCGCCACACACCGCCTCGCCGCATGCGAGCTGCTCATGAGAACCAACCGCGAGCTCAACATTGGCAATTTTGAGCTCGACTGGGACAGCGGCACCGTCCTATTCCGTGCCACCAACATCTTCCCCCCGCATCGTTACGACCCGCGGATCCTTGCCAGCCTCGTCCACAGTGCCATCTCCGAGGTGGACCGATTGACCCCTTATCTTGGCGAGATTATCCGTACACCCAAAGGCGAGCTCATCCTGATCCAGGTCGCTGATTTGATGAAGCGTGAGGATTTGCTACCTCCAGCACCTGAGGCAGAGTAACAAAGTGAAGTGGGTGCCCTACCCACCAACATGTCCGGTCATGCCCGCCCGCTACGCCCTCCAAAACCATCCGGCTTTCAGCGATCCTCTCACCAAAGAGGATCTCTATACCCTTGTTGCCCGCGGCTCGCTGGCGCGTGGCGAGATGGTGAAATCCGATGAAACTGGAGCTATGCATACCGTGGGCGAAGTCATCAATGGCATGCGGCCGCCACGCGAGTCCGCCGTAACCCGACCGGCATTCCGCGAGATCACGCCCGACTTCGAAGGACCTCCCGTGGAGATCGAAGAGGAAGCCGACGAGGAGGAAATCGAGGAAGATGGCTATCAATACACCTCCACCGGCGAGCCTATTCTGCATCGCTCGCATCCATCGTGGCTTGCTTACTCAAAGACTCTCTTTCTCTCCGTTCTACTGGCCATCGCGGCGGGGCTGCTCTTTCGTTTTGAACCAGCGTATTCAGCCATCGCGCTTGTGCTGGCTGTGATGGTGCTTTTTGGCGTTTTTGTCAGCCGCATCACCCACGAATACATCGTCACGCCACAGCGGGTGGAGCTGCTCTGGGGTGTTGTCGGCCGCAGCTCCAAGGAGGCTCGCATCTGCGACATTCGCAGCATCGATGTTTATGAAAAAGGCATCAAAGGGATGCTAGGGCTCGGCACGATTGATTTCTCCACCGCCGCCAACACCGGCATTGAGGTCCAGTTTCGAGACCTTCACGGAGCTCATGAGGTCAAGGAGCTCGTGCGAAGGCTGCAAAGCGGCTTCGATCCCACGGAGGACTGATCTAGGGACATGAAATGGCTCCTTCATGCACTGCTCATCGCGCTAGGTCTGCCTAACATGGTTTTTGCACAGCTCGGCACTGCGCTCGACATTCGCATGCTGCCTTATGAGCTCAGTTTGGAAAAGTTGCCGGTCGATCTAACCTGCGTCATCGGTTTCGTGGACAATGGTGGGACGGTATTTGTGCAAGATGGCACTGCGGGAACTCATCTGCACTTCAAACCTGCTCGCAAAGACCTGCGCGTCGGCGACCGCATCCGGGTGAAGGGAACGAGCATGGCAGGTTTTTATTTTCCCGGAGTCGATGTGCATGAACTTGAAATCATCGGCCACGAAGATCCACCCCAGCCCGTGCATGCCATCTATGACGACTTGGCCACCGGGCGATTTCATTATCAACGTGTGCTTGTCGAAGGGGTAGGACGCACGCTGACTGCGCTGGACGAGAATCGCTCACTCCTACGGCTGGCCATGGGCAGTCGAGTCATCGAGGTGCGGGTTGATGCGCCATTGGAGCCGGCTCCGTCAATCATCGATGCGCGTTTGAGCATCACCGCCCTGGCTGCCGGTGGCATCAACGATCGCCGCCAGCTGGTGCTCCCCGATCTTCGTGTTGCCGAATGGGATGATATCACGATTGTTCGAAGCGCGCCGGAGGGAGAAAAGCTACCCGTGACCTCAGCCGCCAATCTTTTACAGTTCGGAACAGCCGATGAGCCGCATCATCGCGTCCGTATCCGCGGCACAGTTTTGGCTGCGCTGAATGACGGACGCGTTTTTTTGCGGGATGCGACGCCACCTCCGCCCCCTCGCGATGCCAAGGCTGATGAACCACTCCAATCGCCATCCATCGCCATCCGTTTGATCAAACCTCAGGGTCTGGAAATCGGGCATTTTGCTGAAGTGCTCGGTTTTCCAATCATGCAGGGTTTTAGCGCCTCTCTAGCCGATGCTGTCGTCTTGAGCTCCGAAAAAAGTAACGATCCAAAAGCTTCACTTGTAACGCTTTTGGAGTTTCGAAACGGCTCTCGCGACTCTGACCTTGTGCATCTCGCCACGCCGGCCGTCTTGAATGACTTCTTCCGCACCCCAGAGGGCTATGAGCTCCGTTTCACCTCCGAAGGCGTATCGATCCGTGCGTTTCTGCTAGAAAGAACTGCGCCGAGTCTCGAGATCGGTTCCATCTGCTCCCTCACCGGTATCTGTCTAATCGAATCGAGCACAGACAAGGGCTTTCGTTCGCAGCCGGAACGTGCCTCGCTGCTCTTACGAACCTCCCAAGATCTGCAGGTAATCAGCACCACCCCGTTTTGGACGGCGAAACGGCTCATTATCACCATCATCTTGCTCGGCAGCATCGTGCTGCTCACACTGATTTGGATCAGTTTGCAACGGCGGCAGATCTCCCGCTTGGAGCAAAAAGTGGCCCATCAGGCCACCCGCGAGGAACGCCAGCGCATCGCCCGCGAGTTCCACGATACTTTAGAGCAAGAACTCGCCGGTCTTTCCATCCGTCTGGATGCCGCCGCCACACGACCGCTCGACGAAAAGGCCCGCAAACTGCTCGAAACATCACGCAGCTTGGTCTCACGCATTCAAAGCGAGGCCCGCAACCTCGTCTCCGACCTGCGCGAAATCGAGCAAGCCCCTCCCCTTCCCGCAGCTCTCCAGCAGCTTGGCTCCCGCATACCTGAGGGAATCCAGGTCATCCTCGATCTCAGTCCTATTGCCACCCTGCCACCACACATCACACATGACCTCCGTATGATTGCCCAGGAATCTATTACAAATGCCATCAAGCATTCCACGGCTTCCCAGATCACGCTTCATCTCTCCAGCACTCCATCGTTGCTGACGCTACGCGTTACTGATAACGGACAAGGCTTTGACCCTCAAAAAACGAATGGGAAACCCGGCCACTTCGGCTGCATGGGCATTCGTGAGCGCGCCCGCAAAATCGGTGCTGAGGTCACGTGGGATAGCGTGAACGGTCAAGGCACCTCGGTGCGCCTTTCACTGCCGCTAGTGAAAAAAAACACACGAAGCGCGTAGACCGGAAAATTCCGCGCTATGCCCCGCGTTCTTAACCCATGCTTTATTCTTCTAGACGCCAGTTCCTGCAAAACACCGCCTGCGGTTTTGGCAGCCTTGCCCTTTCAGCAATCGCCAATCCCCTAGCGCTGCGAAAGCCGCATCATCTGCCAAAGGCCAAGCGGGTGATCTTCTTGTTCATGCAGGGCGGAGTGAGCCATGTGGACTCCTATGACTACAAACCACGTCTTTTCAAAGAAGATGGCAAAATCATCGAGGTGGCAGACTCACGTGCCGTGGCCAAGACTGGGAAAGGCGCCCTACAGCGAGTGATGAAGCCGCTGTGGGACTTTCAGCAGCAGGGTCAAAGCGGCCGCTGGTGCTCCAATCTCTTCCCCCACATCAACCGCCATGTGGATGACCTCTGCTTCCTCCACGGCATGCACACGGAAGGAGTGGCGCACGGACCTGCGACTCTGTTTTTGCACACCGGCACCACGAGCGCGATTCGGCCCAGCATGGGTGCTTGGGTGATGTATGGTCTCGGAGCCGAAAATGAAAATTTGCCAGGCTTTGTAACCATCAGCCCTAGCCTTGGTAACGGCGGACCTCGCAATTACAGCAATGCTTTCCTGCCCGCCATCTTCCAAGGCACAGCCGTCGGCCGAAGTGGACAACCCGCGAAAGAGTCTTCGATCAAAAACATCGTGAATTCGGTGTGGACACCCGAACAGCAGCGGAAGCAATTTGACCTACTCCACAGCCTGAACGCTGAACAGGCCGCGCATGCGACGCCCGAAGATACCGAGCTCGACGCCGTCATCCGCAGCTATGAGCTGGCTTGGAGGCTGCAAAACAATGCGCCAGACGCCATGGACATCTCTGACGAGTCCGAAGCGACCTTGAAGCTCTATGGCATCAATGAGAAATCGACAGACAATTATGGACGCCAGTGCCTGATGGCTCGCCGCCTCGCAGAACGCGGCGTGCGTTACATACAGGTGAACTACGGTGATAACTCCAATAACCCCGCCTGGGACCAGCACTCGAATCTACCCAAACATGGTGACCATGCCGCCGCTGTGGATAAACCCGTGGCGGGCTTACTCACCGACCTCAAGCAGCGTGGCTTACTTGAAGACACCATCGTATGGTGGGGGGGAGAATTCGGCCGCACACCCTACGCTGAAAAAAACGGCACCGGACGTGATCACAATCCGCTCGGTTTCACCGTCTGGCTGGCCGGGGGCGGTTTCAGAGGTGGTCACGCCCACGGCGAAACAGATGACATTGGTCACATGGCTGTGAATGGCAAAGTTCACATGCATGACTTACACGCGACCATTCTCCACCAGTTAGGACTCGATCATGAAAAGCTGACTTTCCGCCAGGGCGGTCGGGATTTCCGGCTCACGGATGTGCATGGCCATCTTGTAAAGGAAATCATGACATGATATTCCGATTTTATACGTAAAAGAAAAATCAGAATCGGTGA
>Ga0315906_10010811_pt1 | contig 10679 bp, 7 predicted proteins | sample LakEriMetagenome_4_FD_203526 | JGI IMG/M metagenome (GOLD analysis project Ga0315906, IMG submission 203526) | Freshwater fungal communities from buoy surface, Lake Erie, Ohio, United States - Buoy 2 MA122 | ecosystem: Environmental > Aquatic > Freshwater > Lake > Lake biofilm | place: USA: Lake...
CCAATTCCGTGCCCGAAACCTCTACCACTAAAAATGACAATATTATTTTCTTTATCAAAGTCGATATCAAAAAAAGCAGATTTTAATTTTAAATCAGTACGTACAGTTTTTAAAGGAATTTTAAAATTTTCAAATTCAAGAAATGATTTTCGATTATCATTTTTAAAATTCAATGCGACGATAAGTGCATCATCAGATTCAATTGGAATTTTATGTTTTATCTTAAGGTAATTAAACCATTCATCCTTTGCAATATTTTTTTTCCAATACGCATTGGGCATTTTTAAACTAAAAGTGTCAGTAACAGATTTTAAATAACTTGTTCTTGCACCCCAAACATCTTCTGAATTGGCAGTTTGTCCGCCACTATTGGAGTGAAATGCCGCAGTAATTAATTGTAAATCCTTGTCTACTACAACTTGTCCTTTAGTTTCAATAACAGCATCAACTATATTATTATTTGTTGATTTTCCATTAAAAGCCTGGCAGTGTACCTGATCACATAAATTAAAACCCTCAGTTAAATGCTTGTACAAATGAGCAAGTACATAAGTTCTTGCAAGTACCGACTGAACTTTGTAAAATTCAATTCCTGCTGATTTTCCTACTTCAGCTTCTGATACACCTGCAATATAATTGTCAATTTCTGTAGTATTAATTAATTTCAATCCCAATTTTTCGTCAATTGAAATTGTAAGGTTATCATCATAAAATCGTGGTTTTCTGTCTGGGTTAAGTAGTTTTATTTTAAAATATTTTTCGTCACTTTCCGAGACAAAAGAAATGCTTTTAAAAGTTCCAAGGTTATTTTCAAAAGCTTTAATTTCAATTTCATCATTTAATAATGAAGCTTTAATAATTGAGGTTTCGTCAAGTTCTAAAATTTTATTACCATCGCCAATCAATAAGTAATTGCCTTTTTGTGGCGCAATTAAAAGTTCATTAATTTTTGTAGTTGAAAATATATTTACGGAAACAATTTCTTCATTAATTGCGACTTTGCATAAAGAAGTCAAATTAAGTGAAAGTAAAAAAAATAATATTAAAATTTGCTTAAGCATTTATGCCCAATCTATTATTAATGATGATTAAAATTTCAATTCAATAAAAATACTTTTTAAACTTATGTGTTAGAAAATTGTTTTAATTTTTAATTAACTTAGAGCTTCTTTAAAAAATAATCTAATTTCTTTGTTATGCTTCTTTTTGGTTGCGAATTCGTTGAATTTTTTCGTCAGAACTATTCCATTATGAGTGTAAAATCAGCTTTTCTCACTCATAAATAAGCTTTAACAAATTCATTTTATAAAATTTAAACAGGCTCTTATTTAATAAAAATTTCATAACCATACCTAAGAATCATTATTGATACTATGATTAAAAAAATAATCCGAATGAATTCATTTCCTTTTTTAATTGCAATTTTACTACCAAAATAATTCCCTGAAATATTGCAAACAGCGAGTATTAACGCAAGTTCCAAAATAAAATAACCAGAAGATACAAATACTACTATCGCTGAAAAATTGGTAATGCAGTTTATAATTTTTGAGTAGGCAGACGCTTTTAAAAAATCAAATCCAAGTAACCAGATAAAACCCATTATTAAAAAACTACCCGTGCCAGGTCCAAAGAATCCATCATAAAATCCAATTATCAAACCAAGAAAACAGCCAAGTAAAATGCTCTTATTTATTGGCATTTCGATGGTGGTATTATTTTTCCCAAAATCTTTTTTAATGAAAGTATAGATTGCGATAAAAATTAAAATAAAAAAAATTAAGGGTTTTAGTGCGTTTACATTTATTCGATTCATTATTTGTGCACCTAAAAATGATGCTGAGGCAGCGCAAATTCCAACGCTTAGTAATATTTTAAAATCGAACTTAATTTTTTTTGAGAAATGATAGGCAGCAATACTTGTTCCTGATAATGAAGCAATTTTATTTGTTCCAAATAACGAAGGTACTGCAACTGTAGGAAAGTTAATAAGTAACGCTGGAATAGTAATGAGGCCTCCACCACCTACTACTGCGTCTAAAAAACCTGCAATAAAAGTTAACACACAAACAATTAATAGATTTGCTGGTTCAATTAATGCTAAAAGATTTTCCAAAATTTTTGATTGATCTATTTTAAAATAAAAAACGCCCTAAATAAGGGCGTTTTAAATAATTTATTGTTTAAAATTAAGCATTTTCTTCAGCTGCAGGAGCTTCACCTGGTTCTGGACTTGCTTCACTTACAGTTACTTTAGCTGCAATTTTAGCTGCTTTTGCTTCTTTTACAGCTGTTTCAGCTTTTAGTTTAGCAGATTTAGCATCGCTATCTTCTTTGCTTAAACGGTCTTTCTTAGCTGTTACCTTTCCTTCTTTAGAAGCCAACCATTTTTCAAATTTAGCTTCAGCTTGTTCAGCGGTGTGAGCGCCTTTGTTAACTCCACCTAAAAGGTGTTTTTTCATTAAAACTCCTTTGTAAGATAAAATTGCCTTACAAGTATCTGAAGGTTGAGCACCTTTCAGCATCCATTGCAATGATCTTTCAAAATCAATGTTAATTGTTGCAGGATTTGTATTAGGATTATAAGTTCCTAATTTTTCAATAAATGCTCCATCACGAGGTGCACGACCATCCGCAACTACCACATGAAAAAAAGCTGAATCTTTTTTTCCGTGTCTTTGTAGTCTAATCTTTACTGCCATTTAATTGTTTTTTAAAAATTTAGTTGACAAATATCGGATTTTTATCTGAGAATAAAAATTTTTTCACAAAATATTCAATTCATTTAGTCCGAAGTCGATAGTCATTTACGATTTGATGATTTATGATTTATTTATTTTATTACTTTTTATTATTTCCTGTTTAAAATTTTAAAAAAAGTTGGCCCCTAAATTTGATTGACCGTTTTGCTTCAACCATAAACCTCTTATTTGCAAAAAATACATTCTGATTTTAGGCTTTGTTCACTTTTTCAAATTTAATATTTCTATTTCAAATTGTTTTTGGGTTTAATAATTTAACTTTTTGTGTGGTTTACCTAGGTTATATAGTAATATTGCTAGGTCAACCGATTTTTTTAAGTTCTTTCTCTCAACACTAAAATCATTAAACATAAATGAAAAGCAACAAATACCTGATCCCCTACCCGATTACTTTTCAGGACTTCGATCCTATTAGGAAATTGACATTTGGGGTAAACTTAAAAATATGAGGAAATCTGCTTATGCAAAATTTACTTCAACTCAATTTTTTAAAACAGATATTTATTAAAAAATATTTTTAAATTTCTCGTTGTAATATAAAGGATTTTAATTTAATTTGTTATTGAAGTCAAATTAATTTTATTTTCTTATTCAACCTGAAAAGCAACATAAAAAAACCGGTTCACTTAAGTTAAACGCTTTACTTGAAATTACTAAAGCCATTAACAGAAATGCTAAGCAGATCTTTTTGCTCGATAAATTTAAATTTATTCTTAAAGAAAAATTAGGAATTGAGAAAGTTGCTCTTTATACATTAAAAGAAAAATGGAATTGCGTACTTTACTTTGGTTTTGAAAATGAACCTCCTGATTTAAATTTAGAATATGAGCTCATCAAAATAAAAGAGATTAGCCTGTTTAAATCAAAAACATATGATGTTTTTGATATTGTAATTCCGGTTTATCATAAGGATCGTCCACTTGCATACGTTTTAATCGGAGATATTGATGAACATAAACAAAACGTAAGTCCTGTTATAAAGCATTTACCTTTTATACAAACGCTTACAAATATTATTATTGTTGCAATTGAGAACAAACGTTTATTTAAAGAAAACCTTGAAAAAATTGCTTTAAAAAAGGAACTCGAACTTGCTTCGAAAATGCAAACCATGTTATTCCCGGAAGAATTACCTAATAATTCAAAATTTCATTTTAATGCTTTTTACTTGCCAAATCAGGAAGTCGGTGGTGATTATTATGATTTTATAAAATTATCAGATGAAGAATATTTAATTTGTATTGCTGACATATCGGGTAAAGGACTTTCTGCCGCTTTATTAATGAGTAATTTTCAAGCAAACTTAAGAGCATTGTGTAATTACATTTTAGATTTAAAAGAACTTGCAATTGAGCTTAATAAAAAAGTAATACAAAATGCAAAAGGAGAAAAATTTATTACTTTTTTTTGTGCAAGATACAATACAGTTTCAAGAGAACTTCAATATATTAATCTTGGACACCACCCTGCCCTACTTTTTCAGGATAACAAAATGAATGAATTAAATAAAGGCAGCATTGGGCTTGGGATGCTTGATGAATTGCCACAATTAGAAGCAGGAAAAATTTCAGTTGCTAATAATGCAATACTATTTTTATATACAGATGGACTAACTGAAAATTCAAACACTAAAGATGAATTTTTTTCATTGGATCAGATCGAACAAATTTTCATGAATAACATCTCTGATATTGTCGAAATAATCAACGATAAAATTATAAATGAATTAATAATTCATAAGGGTAATAACTCTTTTAGTGATGACATTACAATGTTAACAGGTAAATTTTTTTGAATTTATTATCAGCTGAATAAATGTATTCGCTCATTTTTTATGGATTATATATTCTTTAGATTTAACCAAAAAATGATGTACAATACAGATGAACAAATAATACAAGAACTGGTTTCACCATTTATTTCAATTATAGTTCCTTTAAAAACAGAAATAAATGAACACCAATGGAATCGATTAAAAATTGATAAAATTCGCAAAAAAACTTTAAATCAAATAAATCAATCTTTTGATAAAGATATTGCCTTAAAACTTGAAACTAATTTTGAACAATTGATTTCCCAAATTAAACCAAACTACAAAGTAAAAGGTTTAGGTCTATATTTTTCACCTGAAAGTTACAGAATAGTTGAATTTCCCTTTGAAGTAAAAGAAAAATTTATAATTGATGATCATTTTAATCTAAAAGACATCTACTATTTATCATCTTCTACATTAAACTATTTACTGCTCGAATTGAATTTTGGCGAAATAAAATTATTCGAAGGTTATAGCAATCAATTGCGTGAAATAAAAGACAAAGTATTTCCAATAAAAATAGTTGATGACCGAGAATATGCTAAACCAAGTATTGCCCGTTCGTACGGCTATGGTATGCAGACAACAGAGGATGATGCTGAAAGAATACGATTAAAACATTTAATGAATTACATCGATATTGCTGATGATCAGTTAAATTTTTATTTATTACAAAATGAGGTTTTATTTATTGCAGGTGAAAAAAAAGAAACTGCATTATTTACTAAACATAGTTCTCATAGTAATAAAATATCTTCTTTGATAGCTTCTAATTATATTCATCAACCTCTTCATGAAAAAGTAATTCTATTAAAAGAAATCATCGCAAATTATATTTTACAAGAAGAAAATAAATTATTAAAAAGGTTAGAAGATGCAATTGGTAAAAAACTTGCTGTAACAGGTATTCAACAGGTTTGGAATGCTGCAAAAGAAGGCAAGGGATTGATTTTAATGATTGAAAAAGATTTTGAAATAAAAGGGTTTGAAGTTGATGAAGAGCAGCATTTATATTTAAATGTTCCTGATAAGAATTATAATCTGGTTGCTGATGCTGCAGAAGATTGCATTTCAACTGTTTTATCTAAAGGAGGAAAAGTAGTTGTTTTTGATAATAATCAATTACTTAACTATAATCGTGTTGCAATGATATTGAGATTCAAATAATTTTTCATTTTGGAATTAATACAAATAAAATTTTAATATTTCGGCTAAATTTTAGATTCAATCAACCTAACAGTCTTTTCAATTACTTCTTCCCACAAAAAATTTTCTTTTAATTTTTTATGACTATTTTTTTGCATTCTAATTAAGAAATCCGATTGCATTTTAGTAAAATCTTCAATTGTTTTTTCAAGTTGATGAATTGACAATTCTTCAATTAATTTTCCGTTTGAATCGTTTACCAGTAAGCTATTTGCTCCAACATTTGTAGTAATAATTGCAAGTTTTCTTGCCATTGCCTCTAATATAACATTTGGCATACCCTCCGCGTAACTTGGGCAAACCAATACCTGCATTTCATCAAGAAGTTTCTTTAATTCTTCTGTATTAGTTATTTTTCCGTGATAAATAATTTTTGAATCGTGTAACTTTTTATTTGCAGGAATTGGTCCAATAAAATGAAATTCAAAATTCAGATTTTCAACAATCATTTTTTTAAGAACAACATTCAGTTCTTCAATTCCCTTTCTCCTTTCATACCTGCCAACATAAACAAATTTTACTTTATTGCCGTTTACTTTTTCTTTATCTGACAACCAATCTGCTTCAATTGCAGTAGGTATTTCAATTATACGTTTTGAAACTATGCCTAAATTATTTAATAGCTCAGTAATTTTTCCACCGTAAGAAAAAATAAAATCAGCATGCTTGATTTGAAATTTTACGGGTTGTTGTAAAATAAAACGCGCTTTCAATTCACTTAAAAAATCAGCTTGTTTCTGAAACATTTCATAGCCATGAAAATTTACACCAATAGGTGGAAATTCAATTCCCTTTCTTTTTTCATCAAGTAATTTCCAACCTGAAAAACCTTTTATGTAAACAAAATCTGCAGGTTCTTGTTTTATAAATTCAGAGTAAATAGCTTCTGAATAGTTGAAAGACTCTATAATATAATGTCCTGGAAATTTTATTTTTTTTGGAAATTGAACAACGATTGAGTTAATGTATTTTTTTTCTTCAGTCGTAAAATATTCCAGTAAAGAAATATCATAATTACTTTCATTGTAATGATACAGATCAACATGGATTTTCTTTTTAGCAAAATACTTAGCCAGGTAATAGGAATGTTTCTGCATCCCACCAATTACATAAGGAAAGATGCCATCGGTAATTAACGCTATTTTTTTTAGTGTTTTAATAAACTATTTTTTGCTTAAAAAAAATCCCCGAAAGAAATACTTTCGGGGACATAAAATTAATTGTTCAATTTTATTTTCCGAGTTTTTTTCTCAAATTTTCATCAATTGCACTTAAGAACTCTTCAGTGTAAAGATAGTGCTCGCCATGGTTTACTTTATTTCCATGAACACAAACAGCTAAATCTTTTGTCATTTTTCCACTTTCAACAGTTTCAACACATACTTGTTCTAAAGCATGGCAGAAATTTATTAATTCCTGATTACCATCTAATTTACCTCTAAATTCCAATCCTCTTGTCCAAGCAAAAATAGAAGCAATTGGATTTGTAGAAGTTGGTTTTCCTGCCTGGTGATCACGGTAATGACGTGTAACGGTTCCGTGTGCAGCCTCTGCTTCCATTATTTTACCGTCTGGGGTAACCAACACAGAAGTCATTAATCCTAATGAACCAAAGCCTTGTGCAACACTGTCTGACTGAACATCTCCATCGTAATTTTTACATGCCCATACAAAGTTACCATTCCATTTAAGAGCAGACGCAACCATGTCGTCAATCAAACGATGTTCGTATACGATTCCTGCAGCTTCAAATTTTGATTTGTATTCTTTTTGATAAATTTCTTCGAAAATATCTTTAAAAAAACCATCGTATTTTTTAAGAATGGTGTTTTTAGTTGATAAATAAAGTGGCCATTTTTTGCTTAATGCCATGTTAAAACATGAGTGCGCAAACCCACGGATTGATTCAGCAGTATTATACATGCTTAATGCAACACCATCGCCTTTATAATTGTATACTTCATGCACAACAGGTGCTGAACCATCTTCAGGTGTGAATGTCATGGTTAATTTTCCTTTGCCTTTTACAACCATATCCGTTGCACGGTACTGATCTCCAAAAGCGTGACGTCCAACAATAATTGGTGCAGTCCAGTTACTAACTAAACGAGGAACATTTTTACAAACGATTGGTTCACGGAAAACAGTTCCATCTAGAATGTTTCTAATGGTACCGTTCGGAGATTTCCACATTTGTTTTAAATTAAATTCCTTAACACGCGCTTCATCAGGTGTAATGGTTGCACATTTTATACCCACACCATATTTTTTAATTGCTTCAGCCGAATCAATAGTTACCTGGTCATTTGTTGCATCTCGGTGTTCGATACCTAAATCGTAGTATTTAATATCTACATCAAGGTAAGGAACGATTAATTTATCTTTAATAAATTTCCAGATGATTCTGGTCATTTCATCACCATCTAATTCAACAACAGGGTTGGCTACTTTAATTTTACTCATAATGATTTAATTGATATTTTACAGACCTCAAATATATATTTTTAAATTCAAAGAGAATTAAAAATAGTAAATGATTTTTTAATTAGACTTCAGAGCTTGTTTAAATTTTATAAAATAAATTTATTACAGCTTATTTTTGAGTGAGAAAAGGCTTATTTTAAATATATAATGGAATAATTCTGACGAAAAAACCCAACGATTTAATAACCAAAAAGATTCTGTATTAATTTCCTAATAAAAAAATTATCCTTTTTAAATTTTGTTTTAAAATCAGAAATCTAAATTCAAATTATTTTAGATTTTAGAATTTTGATTTAGGAAATATAGGTTTAAGATGCAATACTGATAATTGGTGGTTGAGGCTCTCGAAACCAGTAATTATCATTATTAAATCGTATTAATTTTAACTAATTAATAGATAAGTTTACAATCTATTTTGTTAAAAGTAACCTTTGTGGAGCGCTTTTTTCACCATCACAAAAAATGGTATAAATATAAATACCCGAACTTAACTCACTTAAATTAATTTGTGTAGTTCCGAATTCACCATTTATTTTTTTTGATTTGATACTAACACCATTTAAATTATTAATAATGAGTTCTGCGTTGTTTTTACCTTTAGGTAATTGATAAGAAAAATTAAATTCACCTGAACTTGGGTTAGGAGCAACAGCAACTTTAAGCCCGTTTTCCTGATTTGAAAATTGATTTTGGTTTATACCAGTTGTATTTGTACATGCTTCGCAAGGTAAAAAACCAGGTAAATCATAAATTAAAATTCCTTGATTATTTGTAATTAATAATTTTGAAAAAGTACTACCGTCAGAAAAATAATTAATCCCCCAAGCACTTAACTGAGTTCTATCACCAGTTATTGATTGAATTATATTTCCATTTTCATTTACTAAAAATAAAGCAGTTGTATCGATACCAATCGATCCACTAACTTGAACTGCTGTATACATTGCAATAAATTCAATTTCATTATCAGAATCGAACAGATTATCTGAAACCAAATAATAATCTATTATTGTAGCAGGATTAGGCCAACCTTGCCAATTTAAGTTTGGCATTGTTATGTTTTTTTCAATACCTCCATTTAATCCATGAACAGAAATATATTTTTGACTTGTAGATGTTCCGCCAGGAATATAATAGGTGGAATCTCTCAAAGTTGAATATTTATATCCATTAGATAATTGAATTAGTTTTAATTTATCTGAGACAATGTAATTATAGCCCCCTGATCCATCAACAATTGTATTATTCAAAATTTGCCCAACTTGATTGATTTGACTTTTGGCAATTAATGAACAAAGTAAAATTGCCATCATTAACATTTTTGTTTTCATAAAAAATTGTTTTTTTGCGCCACTCTGCCCCGCGCAGCGGTTATAAATAAAATTAGCGTGAGACAGTTGCTTTATTTCGTAAGTGAGGGAGTCGAAGCCCTAATACACAAAGTAAAGCAACGCTCACGCTTTGGCGCGAGCGCTTACTTGTACTTTCCCGTGTATTGTAGAAATTTCGACTTTTCACTTACAGGAAGTTTAGCAAACGCTAATGGTTTATGTAAATTATGTTAACTCATTTTAATACTATCAAAAGTAATTATTTTCTTATTATGACAAAAAATATTTTAGATTTTAGAATTCTGATATTTGAAATGAGGATGTAAGAAACAGAAAAGCAAGATAAAAGACTAAAAAAATCATGACTCCTGTGTCTTTTCGTCTTGATTCATAATTATTTTAGATTTTAGAAATTTAATTTAGGATTGTTTTATGAAAAGCTAATTGGTTATGTTTTTGTATTAATTCATATTAATACTATCCAAATTATTTACTTTCTTTTTCTATCCTGCAATTGTTTTTTCTGCATATCTTCTAATCGTTGCTGAAAACCAGATTTTTTAACAGGCTTTTTCATATTCTCATCAATTGCAGCTCTTAATTTTTTATCGCTAATTAATTTTTGCATTACAAAAGTTTGAATAAATGTAATAATGTTTGCTAAAAAATAATACCAGCTTAATCCTGCAGAATAACTATTCATAAAACTTAAGAAAATAACCGGCATTAAATACATCATGGTTTGCATTCCAGGCATTTGGTTATTTTGCATAGGCATCATTTTCTGGTTCATCCAAGTGTATAAAATTGTTGAAACAAACATGAGCAAAGCAAATAAACTTATGTGATCGCCATAAATTGTGTGTAAAATAGGCACATGACCAAAATTCCAAATAGAATCATAAGTAGATAAATCTGTTGCCCATAAAAAAGATTCTTGACGTAATTCAAAAGAAGCCGGGAAAAAATTTAATAAGGCAATTAAAATAGGCAATTGAAGCAATGCCGGAATGCAACCAGATAATGGACTTGCTCCAGCTCTCTTATACAACGTCATGTTATCTTGATTCATCTTCATTGGAT
>Ga0315906_10010812_pt1 | contig 10678 bp, 6 predicted proteins | sample LakEriMetagenome_4_FD_203526 | JGI IMG/M metagenome (GOLD analysis project Ga0315906, IMG submission 203526) | Freshwater fungal communities from buoy surface, Lake Erie, Ohio, United States - Buoy 2 MA122 | ecosystem: Environmental > Aquatic > Freshwater > Lake > Lake biofilm | place: USA: Lake...
GCACCGAGCGTGACTTACCAGGATTTGATTAAATCACCTTATGATGAGTACGTGTTTGAGTTTTTATCAACTACACAACTTGTGAAAAATACAAATGGAGTTGAAACTAAAATAGGTACACCTGCTATTTACAGTTCCCTTTCTTTGTCGCCAGATAAGAAGTATATCCTGAACAGAACAATCAGAAAGCCATTTTCCTATTTGGTTACAGCAAACGGTTTTGCAGCAGATGTAAATGTAATGTCACTTGATGGAAAGTTTAAAAAACTGATTAAACAATTGCCTTCATCTGAGGGTACTCCTAGTGGTTATGATAACGTGCAAAATACTCCCAGAGGATTTCAGTGGAAGGATGATGAAGCATCTACTTTGGCTTATGTGATGCCACTGGATAGTGGATTGATAAAAAAGCAAGTCCCTTTTCATGATGCAGTCTATGCAATCAGTGCTCCTTTCTCTGGTAGTGAAAAGGAATTGTTTAAAACAACTGGTAGATTTTCAAATGTAACTTGGGGTAATCAAGAAGTAGCTTTGGTGACTGAAGTGCTTAGGTCTAAGCAGCAATACAAAGTAAGTGTATACAATCAAAAGCAAAATAATGTAACCACTTTGTTTGAAAGGAGTTTGACTGATCAGTATAATAATTTGGGTAATCCAGTTACTACAAAAAATAAATTTGGTAAAGATGTACTTGCAATTGTTGACAATGGGCAGTCGCTTTTGATGAACAACACAACAGGTTCTTCACCCAAAGGAGATCTACCATTTTTATCGGTATTCAATTTAGCCTCCAAAACCAACAACATCATTTGGAGAAGTAGTGAAGATTGTTTCGAATTTGTTGCTGATATATTAGATGCTGATAAGTTATTGGTGGTAACCAGAAGAGAAACTGAAGTAGATTTCCCAAATTATTTTTTAAAGTCGCTCAATGATAAAACTTCTGCAGCAATCACTGCATTTGCAAACCCATATGCATCAATGGCTGGTGTTACAAAGGTGAAAGTCAAATACAAAAGAAAAGACGGAGTTGATCTTACTGGAGATCTTTATTTGCCTAAGGGATATAACAAAGAAAAAGAAGGCCCCTTACCTACACTGTTATGGGCTTATCCAAGAGAATTTACCAATGCTGCTGATGCAAGTCAGATAAGAGGTAACCAACATCGTTTTACCATGTTGAGTTGGGGTTCGCCTATTTTTTATGTAACGCAGGGCTATGCAATTTTGGATAATGCAGAGATGCCTATTGTTGCTACTTCTCAGGACAAAAAACCAAACGATGATTTTGTCAATCAATTAAAGTTAAATGCGACAGCAGCGATAGATAAGCTGGTTGAAATGGGCGTGAGCGATCGCAATCGTTTTGCTGTAGGTGGTCATAGTTATGGTGCATTCATGACAGCCAATTTGTTGGCTCATACAGAAGGTTTATTTAAAGCAGGTATTGCCAGAAGTGGTGCGTACAACAGAACACTTACTCCATTTGGTTTTCAGAATGAGGAACGTACTTTATGGCAGGCGCCAGAATTGTATATGGGAATGAGTCCATTTATGTATGCCAATAAAATCAAGACCCCTATTTTGCTTACACACGGTGAAATGGATGACAATACTGGTACCTATCCCATCAACAGCGAACGCTTGTATGCAGCTATAAAAGGGCATGGTGGGACTGTCCGTTTTGTTTACCTGCCATTCGAAGCACATGGTTACCGTGGTAAAGAAAATGTACTTCATTTGTTATATGAGCAGGGAAGGTGGTTGGACAAATATGTTGCTGGTAAGGAAAGTATTAAATAAAAGTTTAATTTGTATTTTAAATTATTAAGAACGATTGGCCATGAGTGAAATATCACGTCAGGAATTTTTGAAAATGACTGCTACAGCTGGTGCAGCTATGCTTTTGTCTTCATTAGAAAGCTTTGCAAAAGAAACCAAGGCATCTAAACTTCGCGTTGCTGTAATTGGTTGTGGTAGTGTGAGTAACAGGTACATCCCACATTTGCAGAGTTCACCATTGATTGATGTTGTGAGTTTATGTGATATCAAATATGAAAGAGCTGTTGCCCAAAAAAAGCAATACAATGTAAATGCAGAGACCTATCCAAATATTAATGCCCTTCTAAAAGGTGTTCCATTTGATATGATGGTAACACTTACAGATATGCAAATGCATGGAGAATTGAACAAGAAGGCATTGATGGCTGGAAAACATGTTTGGAGTGAGAAGCCGATGGCGAATACCTATGCAGAAGGTAAAGCATTATTGGAATTGGCGAAGAGTAAAAAACTACGTTTATGGGGTGCGCCAGCCGTTGTGAATAGTCCGCAGTTTTCATTCATGGCAAAATGCATTCAGGAAGGAAAACTTGGTCGCCTTGCCAGTGCACATGGTCAATACGGCCATACCGGTCCGGGTTGGTCTTCATTCTTCTACGAAAAAGGCGGAGGAAGTATGCCTGATTTAGGTGTTTATAATATTGCGACCTTAACCGGATTGCTCGGTCCTGCTTTATCTGTAATGGCCATGACCAGTATTGTCAATCCAGAGAGAATGATTGATGAAAAAGGATTGGTTAAAGTAGAAGTTGAAGACAATGCACATATTTTGATGGATCATGGAAAGGGAATCATCAGTCACGTCATGTGTGGATTCAATTATTTTGATCCGCATGGTCATGAGGCAAAGGGTCAACAGCTACATTCTATTCAGATTTTTGGTGATAAAGGAAATTTGAGATTGATCGGTTATGATTGGGAAACCAATGGCGTATACCTGGATGATTCATGGGATAAGCAAGCAACATTATATGAAAAGGAATCTGGTGGTTATGTATGGCAAGAAGGTGCAACTAAAGTGGGTGAGTCGATTGTCAATCAAACTGAGCCTAAAATAAATGTTGAACATGCTTTGCATGTATTGGAAGTGATGGAAGCTGCTCGAAAATCATCTGCTACCGGAACTAAAATAAAAATGCAATCCACTTTTAAATATCCAATTCTATAAAATAGTTCTTGCTTATACCTAAATTTGTAGGCTATTGGAACATTAGCTCAGTTGGTTTAGAGCATTACTTTGACAGAGTAGGGGTCACTGGTTCGAGTCCAGTATGTTCCACATTCATTAAACAGCATGTCACTACACAATCCACTTTATCAAGAGGAATTCGAAGTCGATGTACTTGACAGTTCTAGGTACATGCTGATTGTATGGAACGATGATGTCAATACTTTTGATTGGGTAATTAAAACCCTGATAGAAGTCTGTAAACATGAGCCTGAGCAGGCTGAGCAATGTGCCATGTTGATTCACTACAAAGGCAAGACTGATGTAAAACGTGGAAGTTTTGAAGAACTCAAAACCATGTGTGAGGCTATTATTGATAGGGGTATTGGTGCGACTGTCGAAGAAATCAAGGGATAATTTACTCGAAATTTTTTGTCAGCATTGGATTTAGCTCTGCATAGTTGAGCACTATGGAACGAATGAATTCATTGGACCCTGCGGGTTCAAGTTTTTTGACCAGTTTATCCAATTTGATTTTCTTGATTAGATTTTCTTCGATAAATCCGGTCGCTAGAAAATCATTTTTTCCAATCAAAATACAAGATTTTTCATTGGCTTGTCTTCCTTCCCCAAATACAGCTAATGTTGGATTCAAAGATTGGATTGATGAAAGGACCTTGATTACTTTTTTGTTGTATTGATGAATATCTTCATTATTTGTACAAATTCCTTCACAAAAATTTTCTTCTTGTCCCACGCAATTGATTGTTTCCAATTGAAGGAAACACATTTTGGGACAAAGCTTATGTGATCTTGATAGTTGGTTAAGCAATCTCAATCCATCCAGATGGTAGGGGAAGCTTGTATGGAGGATCAGATTTTTTTTCTTTTTAACTACTCCCAGTCTCAATATACCTCGCTGGTCTGTGTAGCTGCAAATTCCAAAACGGTTCTCGAACTTTTTTTGAGAACGGTTGAACAAGGGCCATATTCTTTTAATCTCAATACTCTCCATTACGCTCATCATCAATTCATTTCCTGCCTCTTTAAAGCTGATTTTATGGACCATCCGCATCAGGTCTTGTTTCCTTTTGCTTACATCATTATTGGAAAAATGACTGATTACTCTTTTTCTTAGTCGTTTCGCTTTCCCAACATAAATGATCTTTCCTTTTTCATCGTGGAAATAATAAATTCCAGGTGTATTGGGCATTTGTTCCAGATCATCACTGGATAAATGAATGGGAAGGTATCCATCACCGCTTCCTTTTTTGAGCATTGATTTGATGAGCAAGCCGCGATCAGCTTCTACAATCATATGAAAAAGTCTGGTAGTTGCTTCTGCATCTCCCATTGCACGGTGTCTGTTTTTTACCTGAATATCAAGCGAACGACAAAGATTACCTAGGCTATAGCTGGGAAGATCTTCAAAAGCTTTTCTGCTTAACCTGACTGTACATAGTTTTCTTGCATTGAATTTATAACCCTGTTGGTTAAGCTGATGGGATATAAAAGAGTAGTCGAAATTTACATTGTGGGCTACAAAGATTTTGTCCTGCAGCAGTTCATAAACATCCTTAGCAATTTGACTGAATGTGGGAGCTTTACTCACCATTGCATCATTGATTCCGGTGAGCTTTTCAATGAAAAGTGGAATCGGTTGTAAAGGATTGACCAGAGAAGTATAGGTATCTAAAATTGAATTGCCGTCGGTGATGATGATTGCAATTTCTGTAATACTGCCAGTGCCCGCATTACCTCCTGTCGTTTCAATGTCTACAATTGCGTACATGGTTTGGAAAAGTTTCCAAAGCTAACAACAAAATGACAACAGGACAGGTAAAAATTTTTTAACCCAGGTGCAGGTTAAAATGTTTTTCCATTTCCAGCTCTAAACCTCTTTTATTAAGTTTCTTATAAGGCTTGTTTTCAATCCAGGCACTATGGTTATCCTTCCTTTTCAACAAAAGATTTTCAAGTTCAAATCTTGTCTCTCCAGAGCCTAGGATTAAGACGGCATTTACCTCTTTGATTTCATTTGCTACTTTCAATATATATTCCCTTGTGTAGTTATTTTGTCTTTCCTGCTTTCTTTTTTCATTAGATAATGTAGTTCTAAATAATCCCGTCTTATTGGTCACTTCACCTTCATATCTTTCAGGCCTTGAATTATGGGATTCTATTTCTAGATAGGAGTTTTCACCTTCGGCATCAGATTTCAAAATCATGGCTTTTCTCTTGTCAATCCAGATAGCATATCTTTGATTTTTCATAATGGAGTTTACTTAAATTGTTATAAATCAATATTTTAAATCTGAAACTAAGTTCGGCTCTGAACTGAGGATAAAGAATGACTCTTCTCAGTTCATTTTATTTTGTTGATCATTTTTTGATTTTTTAATAAAGAATTTTAACATTAATTTTACATTATTGGGAGTAACAAACATTTTTGAGTTGCGTTCCAATAAAACCAACCTAGGCTAACCACTAACTCTTTTGGCCATGAAAAAAAACGACACTAAACCTTCCAACCTTCCTTTAAATGTAAAGGTTGCTTTGATAGTGCTTGCTCTTTATGGGGCAATAGCATTGGTTACTTATCTTGTTTGGTAATACTCATCTGTAGCCGATTAGTTCCTCTTTTTTCTTGCTACCTTTGTGAGCCAAAACAGGTAGTTGCTCATGGACATTTCCAAGAATTTTGATTTTAAAATTGCTGAGACCAAATGGTATAACCATTGGATAGAAAATAAGTATTTTGAAAGTACCCCGGATGAGCGGGAAGCTTATACCGTTGTTATTCCTCCTCCAAACGTGACTGGTATTTTGCATATGGGTCATTGTTTGAACAATACCATCCAGGATATCTTGGTGAGAAGGGCCAGAATGATGGGCAAAAATGCTTGCTGGGTTCCTGGTACGGACCACGCTTCTATTGCAACAGAAGCAAAAGTGGTGCAAATGCTCCGTGAAAGAGGCATTGCAAAATCAAGTTTAAGCAGAGATGAATTTCTTTCTTATGCATGGGAATGGAAAGAAAAATATGGTGGTATCATTTTACAGCAATTAAGAAAATTAGGTTGTTCGCTGGATTGGAACAGGACAAGTTTTACAATGGATCCGGATTATTATAATTCAGTGATTCATGTTTTCAATGACTTGTATGGGAAGGGCTACATCTACCGTGGCAAAAGAATGATCAATTGGGATCCTAGGGCCAAGACTGCATTGAGCGATGAGGAAGTTATTTTTAAAGAAGTTCAGGGTAAGCTGTACTTTTTGAAATATCAATTGGTGGATGCTGATGGTAATCAATTGCCTTTGAGTGAAAATGGAATTACCATCGCGACTGTTCGACCAGAAACCATATTGGGAGATGCAGCTATTGCCGTCAATCCAAACGATGATCGATTCAAACACTTGATAGGTTCCTATGCGTTGGTTCCATTGATTGATCGTAAAATTCCAATCATTGGTGATGAGTATGTGGCGACAGACTTCGGTTCTGGTGCATTGAAAATAACTCCTGCACACGACATGAATGATAACCAAATTGGGATCAAGCATGGTCTGGAAGTATATGATATTTTAAATGAGGATGGAACATTAAGTGAAGAAGCTCAGTTGCTTGTTGGAAAGGACAGGTTTGAAGCCAGAAAAGAAATTGTCGTTTTATTAGAGCAAGCGGGCCATGTAGTAAAGATTGAAGAATATGTTCATCAGGTTGGTTTTTCTGAAAGAACAGATGTGGTTGTTGAACCACGACTTTCTCTGCAGTGGTGGGTTGATATGAAAAAAATTGCAGGTCCTGCTTTGTCAGCCGTCCAAGATGGTGAAATCAATTTCCATCCTGCAAAATTCAAAAACTTATATCGCCATTGGATGGAGAATATCAAAGATTGGTGTATCTCTCGTCAATTGTGGTGGGGACATCAAATCCCAGCCTGGTATGATAATGAAGGAAGATTTGTAGTCGCAATGAATGAAAAAGAAGCAATTGAAAAATTTTCAGCTGCTTTTAATGTCTCCAATCCTCAACTCAAACAGGATGAAGACTGTTTAGATACTTGGTTTTCTTCCTGGTTATGGCCATTTGAAGTTTTCAAAGGAATTTCAAATCCTGGTAACAAAGATGTGTCTTACTATTATCCAACTCAATCTCTTGTTACAGCACCTGAAATTATCTTTTTCTGGGTGGCAAGAATGATTATGGCAGGTTATGAGTACATGGGTAAGAAACCTTTTTCTGATGTTTACTTCACAGGTATTGTTCGTGATACACAAGGAAGAAAAATGAGTAAGCAATTAGGCAATTCTCCTGATTTGCTTGAAATGATTGATGATATAGGTGCTGATGCTGTTCGATTTGGCATTTTGATTGCATCTCCAGCGGGTAATGATTTACTATGGGATAAGGCTTCAAATGAGCAAGGAAGAAATTTCATCAACAAAATATGGAATGCACTCAAGTTGATTCAACTCTGGAAAGAAAAAGCCAAGTCGAATCTTTCTACTGATGAAGTAAGCCTTTCAACTGATTGGCCTCACCAATGGTTTGATGCCAGACTTCGTGCGGCATCAACAGAAATCGATCAGTTAATGTCTCAATACAAACTTAGTGAAGCATTGAAGACATTGTATTCGCTGATATGGGATGATTTTTGTAGCTGGTATCTGGAATGGGTAAAACCTGGTTTTGAAAAACCAATGGATCAAAAGCATTTGGATAGAGTATTAAACAATTTTGAATTGTTACTTGAAAGATTACATCCATTCATGCCATTTGTGACTGAAGAAATTTATCATTTGTTGAGAGATCAGCAAACTGTCGATTTGTGTGTAAGACAACTTGATCAAAACCTGCAAACACAAGCGTCAGATCCACAAACATTAAAAGAGGGAGAGGTGTTGAAGTCTGCTATTACAGCCATAAGAGATGCTCGTGTAAAAGCACAGATAAAAAATAAAGATGCAGTAACGCTTTATTGTACATCACAAGAACAAAATGAATGGAAAACCATTCAGCCTTTGCTGTCAAAGCAAGTTAATGCATCAGCATTTTCTTTCACCAACGAAGCCATACCCAATACCATTCAATTGGTCATTGGAAGTGCTAAATTGTATATAGAGACTGAACAGGTTATTGATACATCGGCGCAACGCAAATCGCTTGAAGATGAGTTGACATATTATCAGGGATTTTTAGCATCCGTGGAGAAGAAACTTTCGAATGAAAAATTTGTCCAGAATGCTAAGCCTGAAGTGGTTGACATGGAGAAGAAAAAGCAGCATGACGCACAACAAAAAATTGCCATGCTTCAGGATAGTCTAGCCAATCTGGGATAGTGCTTCATGCTGTTTATTTTCTTAAATTGTAGAAAATTGAAGCACATGAAATCTTTCATATTCCTGTCAGTATTGTCTTTTTGTTTTATACAGTTAAATGCACAGGATCCTGCTGTCATTGTCAAAAAGCTCGATGATGAAAAAGTGAAATACTTTCAAATGGCTGAGACCATTTGGAAATGGGCAGAACCCGGATACTTGGAAAGTAAGACGACAGCGTTGCTTCAAGAAAATTTAAAGAAAGAAGGGTTTAGTATTGAAACCGGAATTGCTGATATCCCTACTGCATTTGTAGCTACTTATGGTTCAGGAAAACCTGTAATTGGTATTCTTGCAGAAATGGATGCATTGCCTGGTTTGTCTCAACAACCCACTCCAGAAAGAAATGCATTGGAAGAGAATGGATATGGGCATGGTTGTGGGCATAACCTTTTTGGTGCCGGATCATTAGCTGCGGCAGTCGCGGTTAAAAACTGGATGGAAGCCAATAAAATCAAGGGTACTATAAAGTTATATGGAACACCAGCAGAGGAAGGTGCAGGTGGTGGAAAAACCTATTTAGTTAGAGCAGGTGTTTTTAATGATGTTGATGCAGTACTGCATTGGCATCCGGGAGATGACAACAATGCCAGTCCCTCTTCAACATTGGCCTATAAGGTTGCCAACTTCAGGTTCAAAGGTATTGCTGCACATGCTGCCGCTGCACCGGATAAAGGACGTTCTGCTTTGGATGGTGTGGAAGCCATGAATTTCATGGTGAATTTGATGCGTGAGCATGTGTCTCAAGAAACCAGGATTCATTATGTAATCAAAAAAGGAGGAGTGACTTCTAATATTGTTCCTGATTTTGCTGAGGTTGAATTTACAATCAGACATCCATCAGTTGCAGGTTTGAATGACATTTGGGACAGGTTAGTTAAGACTTCTGAAGCGGCTGCAATGGGCACAGGTACAACAGTTAGTCATGAAGTGATGACAGGTCTCTACAATACTTTACCAAATGAAACACTTGCAAAATTGATGCAGAAAAATCTTGAAAAAGTAGGTGGGGTTCAATATACAAATGAAGAAACAGTTTTTGCTGAGCAAATTCGAAAAACTGTTTCTTCAACTACAATGCCTAGCATTGCGAGTGCGGGAGAGGTTAAACCTTATGCGTTGAATGGATTAACATCAGCTTCAACAGATGTAGGTGATGTGAGTTGGGTAGTGCCTACAGCAGGTTTATCGACAGCTACATGGGTACCCGGTATTCCAGCACACAGCTGGCAGGCTGTTGCCTGTGATGGAATGTCTATCGGTTTTAAAGGTATGATGGTTGCAGCAAAGACAATAGCACTTACTGCTGCAGATTTATTTTTAAAACCACAAGTGATAGAACCCGCGACAGTAGAATTAAAAAAGGCCAGGGGAGGCGATGGATTTATTTACAAGTCATTGGCAGGTGATCGTAAGCCTCCTTTGGATTACAGAAAGTAAAACTTTTATTATCGAATTTCCCAATCAATGATCTGGTGTTCTAAAGCTTTCTGATAAGGAGATGCAATACGGATATAGTTATCTGTGTATCCTTCCAGCATGCCATTTTTTTCCTGCTGCTCAAAAAGAACTGACCTGATCTTACCAAGTTGCTGGTTTCTGAAATACTGCATTTTCTGGTAAGAGAGGTTGCGCAAGATTTTATTTCTTTCATTGCGCACATGGACAGGCACTACTTCTTTGATCTCAAGTGCTTTGGTGTTTGCGCGTTCAGAATAGGTGAAAACATGCAGATAAGAAACATCAAGTGCATGCAGAAATTCAAAAGTATCTTGAAAGTCTTCATCCTTTTCTGAAGGGAAGCCAACAATAACGTCAACACCTATTCCGCAATCAGGCATCAAACTTTTGATTGTTTCTATGCGTTCTTGGTACAATTCTCTCTTGTATCTTCTCCTCATCAATCCCAAAATTTTATTACTGCCACTTTGCAAGGGGATATGAAAATGAGGCATAAATTTTTTGCTCTTGGCAACAAGCTCAATGATTTCTTTGGTGAGCAGATTTGGCTCTATGGATGAAATCCTGTACCGTTTAATTCCATCCACTTGGTCAAGTGCTTGACAAAGCTCAAAAAAGTCAGTTTTTCTCTCGCCATCAACAATGCCAAAATCACCGAGATTGACTCCTGTTAAAACAATTTCTTTGACACCTTTGTCAGCTATTTCATGAGCCTGGCGAACTACATTTTCAATGGTGTTGCTTCTGCTTTTTCCTCTTGCCATGGGGATGGTACAAAAAGAACAACTATAGTCGCAACCATCCTGAACCTTTAAAAAAGTC
>Ga0315906_10010814_pt1 | contig 10677 bp, 7 predicted proteins | sample LakEriMetagenome_4_FD_203526 | JGI IMG/M metagenome (GOLD analysis project Ga0315906, IMG submission 203526) | Freshwater fungal communities from buoy surface, Lake Erie, Ohio, United States - Buoy 2 MA122 | ecosystem: Environmental > Aquatic > Freshwater > Lake > Lake biofilm | place: USA: Lake...
AACGCCCCAGGTCGGTTGCGCGACCACCAGCACCCGCGGATTCTGAAGTACTTCACGACCCACGATGAAGCGCTGAAGATTGCCGCCGGACAGTGAACGGGCCGGTGCGTGTTCGTTGCGGCACCGCACGGCGAAGCGCTCGATGCACCGGCGCGCAAAGGCGCTGAGTGCGCGACGATCGATGAAAGCGCCGCGCAGCATGGTGCCCCGCGCGGTGAGCAGAGCGTTGTCGGCCAGACTCAAAGCCGGCACCGCGCCCCGGCCAAGGCGTTCCTCGACAATGGTGGCGAGACCGAGCGCGCGCCGACGCGATACCCCCAGGCGCCCAGCGGGCCTTTGCTCGATCAGGATGGTGTCGGCTTGCGCTGCGAGCCGTTCGCCCGACAGCAATTCGATCAGTTCCTTCTGGCCGTTTCCCGATACGCCAGCGATGCCCACGATCTCGCCCGAACGCACCTGCAGGCTGATGCGATTGAGCGCAGTACCAAAGGGGTCGTCGGGTGGCATGGTGAGGTCGGACAACTCGAGCCGCACCGGGCTGGCCTCGGGCGCTACGCGCCGGGTGACTTCGGGCAGGTCGCCGCCGATCATCATTCGGGCGAGCGATTCGTGAGTTTCTTCGGCCGGGGTACAGCGCGCGCTCACCTTGCCGCCGCGCAGCACTGTGGCGCGGTGACAGAGCGCCCGGATCTCGTCGAGCTTGTGGCTGATGTAGAGCACGCTGCAGCCTTCGGCCGCGATGGTACGAAGCATGCCGAACAGGCTCTCGATCGCCTGGGGTGACAGCACCGATGTGGGCTCGTCCATGATCAGAAGCTCGGGCTCCTGGAGCAGACAGCGCACAATTTCCACCCGCTGACGCTCGCCAACCGATAACGCGTGCACGGTTCGACGAGGGTCGATCGGCAGGCCATAACGTTCGGAAATGGCAGTGATGCGTTGCGACAGTTCGTCGAGTGCCGACCCATCGCCCAGCCCGAGCGCGATGTTCTCGACCACCGTGAGGGTCTCGAACAGCGAAAAATGCTGAAACACCATGCCAATGCCCAGCCGGCGTGCCTCGGCCGGGCTGGCGATACGCACGGTCTGCCCATCCCAGATGATCTCGCCGGCGTCGGCCTGGATGACGCCGTAGAGAATCTTCATCAGCGTGGATTTGCCGGCACCGTTTTCGCCTAGCAGGGCATGAATCTCGCCCGGCATCACCTCAAGGCTCACTGCATCGTTGGCGGTCACCGACGGCCAGCGCTTGGTGATTGCCCGAAGTTCGAGCCGCGGGCTCATTGGTGCTGCGATGACGAGGGCAGGGGGACTTCGGTCACGCCGCTCAGTGCGCGCCCTGGCCGCGATGCGCCCAGGCGGTGGTATGCCGCTCGATGTAGGAGAAGAGCTCATACATGGCCATGGCCATGACGGCAACCACAAGCAGACCGGCGAATGCCAGCGGCATTTTCATGGCCGACCCCGCAGAGATGAGCAGGTAGCCGATGCCCTCATTTGATGCACTCATTTCAGACACCGTGGTGCCTACGAAGGCGAGCGTGATGGCCACTTTGAGTGAGGCGAAAAAATAGGGCATGGTGCGCGGCAAACCGACCTTGATGAGTACGTCGAGCCGACGGGCGCCCAGTACGCGGAGCACGTCTTCAAGCTCGGGCTCGAGCGTGGCGAGGCCCGTGGCGATATTGACCATGATCGGAAAGAACGAGATCAGGAAGGCGGTGAGGATGGCAGGACCAATCCCGATGCCAAACCAGACGACCAGAATGGGGACGAATGCCGCCTTCGGGAGCGCATTGAAAGCGGTCATGAGCGGGTACATGGCCGCGTAGGCAAAGCGCGACGAACCGATGATGAAACCCAGCACCACACCCACGGCAATTGAAAGCCCGAAGCCCACCATGGTGGTCCAGAACGTGCGCCAGGCGTGCCCCATGATCGCGCCCCACAGATCGAAGAGCGCGTACACGATCTGGATCGGGCTGGGGAAGATGAACTCGGAGACATTGAAAAGCCAACAGATGACCTGCCAGAGCGCGATGATGGCGATCAGCAGGATGAGCGGAGCGAATTTTTCCGTCGCGCTTGAATTCATGGGCAGGGTCCTGTCGGGGCTCAGGTCTTGCGGATGGCGCCGATGCGCGCACGCAGTTCGTGAACAGTGTCGGTGAACTGCGGGGTGTAGGTGATTTCGAGGTCGCGTGGACGCGGCAGATCGATGGCGCGACGCTCGACCAGCCGGCCCGGGCGCTTGCTCATGACATAAACGGTATCTGCCAGATAGACGGCCTCACGCAGATCATGCGTGACCAGGATGACGTTGAAGCGCTGTTCGGTCCAGAGGTCGCGCAGCACGTTCCAGAGCTCTTCGCGGGTGAAGGCATCCAAAGCCCCGAACGGCTCATCGAGCAGCAGCATGCGGGGCTCGTGAATGAGCGCACGGCAGATGGACGCGCGTTGCTGCATCCCGCCAGAAAGTTGCCAGGGAAACTTGTCTTCGTAGCCCTGCAGGCCCACCGTGCGCAGGAGCCTGCGTGCCCGCTCGGCGAACTCCTCGCGCTTGGCACGGAACTGCGAGCGATAGGGCTCGACGATTTCAAGCGGCAGGAGCACGTTGTCGAGTGTGGTCCGCCAGGGCAGCAGCGTGGGCGCCTGAAATGCCATGCCCACGATCTTGAGGGGGCCGGTGACCGACTGACCACCTATCCGGATACTGCCGCGACTGGGCATCTTGAGCCCGGTGGCGAGTTTCATGAAGGTGGACTTACCGCACCCGGACGGACCGACGATGGCGATGAACTCGCCCGGCCGGGTGCTGAGCGAGATGTCTTCGACCGCGAATTCGCCTCGCGCAAGCAGCGTGGGGTCGTAGGCGAGCCAGACGCCGTCAAAGTCGACGAATCGCTCGCCTTGAGGGATGCTGGCCGCAGCCGCCGCGACAGCGGCGCTGCGGTCTTCCTGCGCGGAAACGGCCGAGGTCATCGGCTTACTTTCCGAGGATGTCGCGCTGCTCCTTGCTGGGCAGGAAGCTGCCGTTCCAGATCTTGTCGGGGTCGATACGGGTTTTGGTGGCGAAGGCGTCGGCAACCTGCGAGGCCATCAGCGCAAGCCGCGCGGGGTTGACGTCGCCGAAGGTCTCGGCGCGTGCATCGGGCGTGGCGATGGCGGTGCTGATGGCCAGACGGAGCCGACGCTTCTCAAGGGCTTCGTCGATGATGGCATCGCGCTGCTTCACGAAGGCGATCGAGCCATCCGGATCGGCGATCACGTCTTTCGCAGCCTTGGTGAATGCCCGCAGGAACGCCCTGACCGCTTCCGGATTCTTCTTCATGAATTCTTCGGAGGCGATGATGGCATTACCGTAGAGCTTCACGCCGAACTCGGGGTAGGGCAGCACGACCACGTCTGCGTCCTTCACGCCACGCGCGTTCAGGTTGAGGAGCGAGGTGAAGGTGAAGCCGGTGATGGCATCGACATCGCCACGCGCGAGCATGGTTTCGCGAAGCGGCGGATCCATGGCGGTCCATTGGATGGACGGCAGGTTCAGGTTGTTGGCCTTGGCGAAAATCGGGAACGCCTTACGGCCGGCGTCGAACACTGGTGCGCCGAGCTTCTTGCCGTTCAGGTCGGCCGGCGACTTGATGCCGGACTTCTTGAGCGCGAGCACGGCCGCCGGCGTGTTGTTGTAGACCATCATGATCGCCACGGGTTTGCTGGGCGCGGTGGGGTTGTTGCCCACGAACTCCATGAGCGCGGCCAGATCGGCAAAGCCCATTTCATAGGTGCCCGAGGCGACACGGTTCACGGCGTTGCCCGAGCCGTTGCCTGCATCGACGGTGACGTCCAGTTTTTCCTGCTGGAAATAGCCCTTGGCGCGGCCGGCGAGGAAGAAGGCGGACGGGCCCTCGAATCGCCAGTCGAGCTGGAATTTGATTTTGGTGTCCTGTGCTGCGGCGGGCAGTGCGGTGAGCGTGCTGGCGGCCAGAGCGACGGCGGCGAGGCGACTGAGCATGGATTTCATGAGGCGGGCCCTTTTGTGTGTGGGTTTAGGGGGAGTCAAGCCTGCTGGGGAGTGCGGGAAAACATCATTATCAGGCAAAGTGCGGGCCAGGGCGAGGAAGCTCGGGATTGCGCGGGGGCGCTGCCTGGTCGGAGCGGCGCGGAGGGCCCGCCCAATGGCACCCAGGCGCCCGGATGGCCGCTCTGCTGCGCCAAGGCTGGGCGCGCTGCACGATCCCGGTGCGCGCCCTACAATCCGGTATCACCTTGGGAGCTTGTTGATGAATCATCCTTACGCGGTTGCGCAGGCACTGCGCCGCCCTCTACCCGATTCCCTCGCATCTGCGCTTCGCACGCGGTTTGGCGATCGCTTCAGCACCGCTCGCGCGGTCTGCGATCACCACGGGCGTGACGAGTCGCCGTTTCCGGTGACCCCGCCCGATGCGGTGGTCTATGCAGAGTCCACCGATGACGTGGTGGCGGCGGTCGCGCTCTGTCGAGCGCACAAGGTGCCGGTGATTCCCTACGGCGCGGGATCCTCGCTCGAGGGGCATCTGCTCGCGGTACAGGGCGGGGTCAGCGTTGACGTGTCGCGCATGAGTGCCGTGGTCTCGATCAATGCCGAGGACCTCACCGCGACAGTGCAGGCGGGCGTCACCCGTAAGCAGCTGAACGAGGCGATCCGGAGCGAGGGCCTGTTCTTTCCGATCGATCCCGGGGCGGATGCGTCGCTGGGCGGTATGTCGGCCACGCGGGCCTCTGGCACCAACGCGGTTCGCTACGGCACGATGCGCGAGAACGTGCTGGGGCTCACCGTGGTGAGCGCTGACGGCAAAGTGATCCGGACCGGTAGTCGCGCAAAAAAATCCTCGGCGGGCTATGACCTCACGCGACTCTTTGTGGGATCGGAGGGCACGCTGGGCGTGATCACCGAGGTCACGGTGAAGCTCTATCCGGTGCCGGAAGCCATGTCGGCGGCGGTGGTCAATTTCCCCAGCCTCGAGGCGGCGGTGCGCACCGTGATTCAGACCATCCAGCTGGGCGTACCGATCGCGCGAAGTGAGTACCTTTGCGAGAACACGATTCGCGCGGTCAATGCGGCGAGCAAGCTCAGTCTGCGTGAGCAACACACGCTGTTCTTCGAGTTCCACGGCTCTGAGGCGGGGGTTCGCGAGCAGGCCGAGACCGTGCAGGCGCTGGCGGCCGAGCATGGCGGGCAGGACTTTGAATGGGCCACGCGCCCCGAAGATCGCAACCGCCTGTGGGACGCTCGCCACAAGGCGTATTTCTCGTGCCTGCAGGTTCGGCCCGGCTGTCGTGCGATCTCGACCGACACCTGTGTACCGATTTCGCGGCTGGCCGATTCGATCAGCGGCGCGCGGCGCATTCTTGATACCGCAAGCTTCCCCACCATGCTGCTGGGCCATGTGGGTGACGGAAACTTCCATGCGGTGGCGCTGATTGACGCCGACAATGCCACCGAGGTGGCCGAGGCCGAGCGACTGAACGATGAGATCGTGCGTCTTGCGCTCGCCATGGACGGCACCTGCACCGGAGAACACGGCGTGGGGCTCCACAAGATCGGCTTCCTGGAAGAAGAGGCGGGCGATGATGCGCTCGATCTGATGCGGCGAATCAAGCGGGCGCTCGATCCGGACGACATCATGAATCCGGGGAAGATTTTCAGGGTTTGAGGCGCTGCTGATCGGGGACGAAGACTCGTCGTGCGGGCGGTGAGCGCGAGGCGTCGGTCTGGCGAGTTGATACCCGAGGCCTGCGCGCTCAGTGCGGTCGAAATTGCCAGGGGTCGATGACTGCAACGCCAGCCGCTCGAAAAGGCGCTGCGTCTCGGGTGGCAACGGCGTAGCTGCTGGCAGCGGCAATGGCTGCAATGTAGGCGTCTGGGGCGGGCAGGCCCTGACCTGCTGCGCGGGCGCGCAGCGCGCTCGCCGCGTGGTGACGTGCTGAGTCGGTGTCAAACGCGAGAATGCGCCCGAGAAAAAGTGCGATCAGCCCGTCGACGGCCTTCGCGAGCGACTGGCGCCGCCGTCCTGCGGGGAGCGCACCGATGCCGTACCAGAGCTCGGCGAGCGTGACGCTGGTGAGGAAGAGGGTGCTCGCGTCCTGTGCATCAAACCAGGCCTGCACCGCTTGCGAAGGCTGCGGCTTGATCGCCTCGGAAATGACGTTGGTATCGAGAATGATCATGCGAGCCTCAACGGTTCTGCGGGGGTGCGATCGCGCAGCCCCTCCAATGCCTCGACGTCGCGATTGGTGAGCCCCGCATCTCGACCGAGTTGCGCGAGCGCGCTGCCCAGGAGCAGGCGTTGAGGCGGGCACACGCTGTTTTCGAGAATGAAGCGAATTTCGGCTTCTGTGCTCCGCCCGTTTTGTGCGGCACGAAGCCTCAGGGCGCGATGCACTTCGTCGGGCAGGTTTCGAACGGTGAGATTGGCCATGGCGGGATAGTTCGAAATCAATGACAGCAATTTGATCCTTTTGATATCAACTTGCAAGTCGGGATGCGGAGGTCGGATTGGACCGGGAATAGGGTGTCCTCGGAACAGAGTTCTCGACCCTCGTGCTCAGCCGGAGGATCGAGGCAGGCGGTTCCGTATCGGCAGCCGGCGATCTGTTGGCGCGCTCGGTGCGCTAGCGCCGATACCGCTTCGGAACAAACGGCAGCGCCACCCGCTCAAGCAAGGGGCGTTTATCGCGCACCACTGCGCGAAGCACCTGGCCTGCGGCCAAGGCCTCGGGATCAACCAGCGCGAGCATGACCGCCTTGCCAAGCGTGGGCGAGATCGTGCCGCTCGTGACTTCACCCACCACGCGATCAGCGCCATCCACCACTGCCGCATGCGCGCGAACCGGAATTCCCTCACCCGAGGTCAAACCGATCAGCTGCCGCGGCGCACCGTGAGCGAGCTCTGCGAGCACGCGCGCCGCGCCGGGAAAGCCACCCGCCTTCGCCCCGCCAGCGCGTCGCGACCGCGCGATCGCAAACGCAAGCCCGGCCTCGATCGGACTGATCGAAGGCGAGATATCGTTGCCGTGGAGGGGGAGCCCAGCCTCCAGGCGCAGCGTGTCGCGAGCGCCCAGCCCGACAGGCTGCACCGCCGGGTCGGCGAGCAGACGCCGCGCGACGCGGAGCGCAGCATCAAGCGGCACCGAGATCTCGTAGCCGTCCTCGCCGGTGTAGCCCGAGCGTGTGGCAAAACAGGTGGCGTCATCGAGTGTCAGCTCGCAGGCCTGCATGAAAACCGGTCGTGCAGCATCGCGGTCAAGCGTTGCCAGCACGCGCTCTGAAGCAGGACCCTGGAGCGCGAGCAACGCCGCGTCGATCTCCTCAATCAGCAGCTCCGGACAGAGTGCCCGGAGCCGAGCCAGATCCCCACGCCGATTGGAGGCATTGACCACCATCCGGATTTCGGGTCCCTCGGCGAGATCCGGACGAAGCACCAGCATGAGATCGTCATCAATACCGCCCTGGTCGTTTAGCAGCACCGAATAGCGTTGCTGCCCAGCGGGCCAGCCATCGCAATCGAGCGGAAGCGCACGCTCGATTGCACGGGTAAGTGTGGCGAGCGTGCCGTCGCGGGCACGCAGCCGCAGCTGTCCCATGTGTGAGACATCAAACAAACCTGCCGCGCCCCGCGTGTGCAAATGCTCCGCCCTGAGTCCGGCCGGGTATTGGATGGGCATGGTGAACCCGGCAAACGGGGCCATGCGCGCGCCGAGTTCACGGTGGAGCGCGCTGAGCGGCAATTCGAGCGTCCGCGGCGATGTCGTGTCGGTCATGATGACCCCGGTCACTGATAGTCGCTAAGCGGCGGGCAGCTGCAGACCAGTTGTCGGTCGCCTGCCGCGTTGTCAATGCGTTTGACCGAGGGCCAGAACTTGGCCGCCCGAATCCACTCAAGGGGAAACGCCGCACGCTCGCGCGAATAGGGGTGGGTCCATTCACCCGCCACTTCGGTGGCAGTGTGCGGGGCCTGCCTGAGCGGGTTGTCCAGTCGGTCAAACTCGCCCGAAGCGATCGCCTGCAACTCGCCGTGGATGGCGATCATGGCCTCGCAGAAGCGATCGAGCTCGGCCTTCGGCTCAGACTCCGTGGGTTCAATCATCAGTGTGTCGGCGACTGGAAATGAAAGCGTGGGCGCATGAAAGCCATAGTCCATCAGGCGCTTGGCGATGTCCTCTGCCGTGACGCCATACTGGGCTTTCAGATGCCGCAGATCGAGGATGCACTCGTGTGCCACGCGTCCGTGTTCGCCGGTATAGAGCACCGGGAAACAGGGTGAGAGCCGTGCGGCGATGTAATTCGCATTCAGGATCGCAACCTCGGTAGCCGCGCGAATGCCACGGGCGCCCATCATCCGGATGTACATCCAGGAGATGGTGGTGATGAGTGCGCTCCCAAACGGTGCCGCCGACACCGAGCCGACGGATCCGCTCGCGCTGCCTGATCGCGCGCCCGCGGTGAACGGGTCCTCGGGTAAATGCGGCGCAAGATGCTCGGCCACCGCGATCGGCCCCATGCCCGGGCCGCCGCCACCATGCGGGATGCAGAAAGTCTTGTGCAGATTCATGTGACAGACATCGGCGCCGATGAGTGCGGGCTGGGTCAGCCCGGCCTGAGCGTTCAGGTTCGCGCCGTCCATGTAGACCTGCCCGCCCGCCTCATGGACCCAATCACAGATCTCACGGATTGCCGCTTCGAAAACGCCGTGCGTGGAGGGGTAGGTGACCATCAGTGCGCACAATTTTTCTCGACGGGCGTCGATCTTCGCTCGCAGGTCGGCGGCGTCGATGTTGCCCTGCGTATCACAGGCGACCACCACAATCTTCAGTCCCATCATCTGCGCGGTGGCAGGGTTGGTGCCGTGCGCCGATGAAGGGATCAGGCAGATATCGCGCGCCGTCTCGCCGCGCGCGATCTGCCAGTTGCGAATGGCAAGAAGCCCCGCGTATTCGCCCTGCGCTCCGGAATTGGGCTGAAATGAGACCACCGAAAATCCTGTGATGGCGCATAGCCATTGACCCAGCTGCGCGAGCATGACCCGATAGCCTTCGGCCTGCCCGGCGGGCGCGAACGGGTGAAGATTGGCGAACTCGGGCCAGCTGACCGGCGCCATCTCGGCGGCGGCGTTCAGCTTCATGGTGCAGGAGCCAAGCGGAATCATCGCGTGCACGAGCGACAGGTCGCGGTTCTCCAGTCGCTTCAGATAGCGAACGAACTCGGTTTCGCTGTGATGACGGCTAAAGACCGGGTGGGTGAGGACCGCGTCGCGACGGCGAAGCGAATCGGGCACGGTGGCGGGTTCGATTTCGATGGCAGCGGCGAGCCCATCCACTAAGGCGGGTTGCGGCCGGTCGCCGGTGAGCACGTAGGCAAGATCAGCAATATCGGCGAGCGTGACGGTTTCGTCGAGTGCGATACCCAGCAGACCTTGCGCGCCTTCAGCGGCAAGGTCGCGCAGGTTGATGGCAAGCGCCCGTGCGCGAGCGAGCACTGCGGCGTGTGCCGGGCCTGCGTCAAAGGTGAGCGTATCGAACCAGTGCGCGTAGATGGGGCAAAGCCCGGCGGGCGCCACCAGCTGCGTAAGCAACCGCCCCATGGCGTTTACGCGCAGGGCGATGCGCAGAAGCCCCTGAGGCCCATGCCAGACGGCATAGAAGCCCGCCATATTGGCAAGCAGGGCCTGCGCGGTGCAGACATTGCTGGTCGCTTTGTCGCGCCGGATATGCTGCTCGCGGGTCTGGAGCGCCATCCGCAGCGCGGGCTTGCCCGCCGCGTCGTGCGAGACCCCGATGATCCGGCCGGGCATCATGCGAACGAGCGATTCGCGAACCGCCATGAAGGCTGCGTGCGGCCCGCCATAACCCAGCGGCACACCGAAGCGCTGTGCCGAGCCGATTGCGATATCGGCGCCCAGCGAACCAGGCGAACGAACAACCAGGCTTGCAAGCGGGTCGCAACCGATGGTCACGAGCGCGCCCTGGGCATGAAGCGAGTCGATGACCGGTGACCAGTCGCGAAGCCGCCCGCGCGTGTCCGGTAACTGCAGATGAGCGCCGAAAAATTCGCGATCGCAAGCGCCGGGCATCGAGGCGTCGGTCAGCTCAACTTCCCAGCCTAGCCAGCGCGCGCGGGTGCGCAGTACAGCGACAACCTGCGGGTGAGTCCCGACATCAACCAGATAACGGTTCGAGACGGCCTTTGACCCCCGTCGTGCAATCGCCATGGCTTCCGCGGCAGCGGTGGCTTCATCGAGAAGCGATGCATTGGCGATTGGCAGGCCGGTGAGGTCGATCACCATCTGCTGAAAGTTGAGGAGGGCCTCGAGCCGGCCCTGCGCAATCTCCGCCTGGTAAGGCGTATAGGCGGTGTACCAGCCCGGATTCTCGAGGACGTTTCGCCGGATGGGTTCGGGCGTGAGGGTGCCGTGATAGCCCGCGCCGATGTAGCTGCGCCATACCTGGTTGCGCGCGGCAATGGCGCGCAACTCGGCGAGTGCCGTCGTCTCGGATGCAGGGTCGGGGAGCGCTAGCGGAGCGCGAAGACGGATCGATTCCGGCACCGTGGCATCGATCAGCGCATCGCGGGTGGCAAGGCCCAGCGCTTCCAGCATGGCGCGTTCATCTGCGCCTGCCGGGCCCAGATGACGCGCGTGA
>Ga0315906_10010817_pt1 | contig 10675 bp, 7 predicted proteins | sample LakEriMetagenome_4_FD_203526 | JGI IMG/M metagenome (GOLD analysis project Ga0315906, IMG submission 203526) | Freshwater fungal communities from buoy surface, Lake Erie, Ohio, United States - Buoy 2 MA122 | ecosystem: Environmental > Aquatic > Freshwater > Lake > Lake biofilm | place: USA: Lake...
TACCGGCCGCTCGTGGCCCGCTGGATTCCGCGGCGGCACGACCTCTGGCACGTCACCAACCAGACGTCGAAGTACCTGCCGCTCGACCCGCGGGTGCCGGTGGTGCTCACCATCCACGACCTCAACTTCCTCCACGACCAGCGGCACCGTGGCCGGCCGCAGGCCGTGGCCCGCAAGCTGGCCGCCGTGCAGCGGAAGATCGACCGCTCCGCGGCGCTCGTCACCGACTCGCGGTTCGTCGCCGCCGACGTCGAGACGCACCTGCGGCCGGGCAGCCGGCCGATCCACGTCGTGCCGCCGGGCGTGGCCCCGCCCGTGCCGGCCGCGGTCACGCCGCCGGCCTTCGCGCCCCGGGGGCCGTTTCTGCTCTCCGTGGGCAACGCCCTGCCCCACAAGAACTTCCACGCCCTGTTCGGGCTCGTGGAGCGGCTGCCCGGTCACGCCCTGGTGATCGCCGGCAAGTGTGACACGCCCTACGGTGCGGCCCTGGCCCGGGAGATCGCGGCCCGGAACCTCGGCGGCCGCGTCGTCATGCCCGGCCAGGTCAGCGACGCCGACCGCCAGTGGCTCTACGAGCGGTGCGCGGCGTTCGTGTTCCCGTCGCTGGCGGAGGGCTTCGGTTTCCCGGTGCTGGAGGCGATGCAGTGCGGCCGGCCGGTGTTCATGGCCCGGCGGACGAGCCTGCCGGAGGTGGCCGGCGAACTGGGCTTCTACTGGGACTCGTTCGACGCGGACCACATGCGCGAGGTGTTGGCCGCGGGCCTGAGGGCCGCGGCGGCGGACGACCGCTTCGCGGAGAAGTGCCGCGCCCGCGCGGCGTCGTTCTCCTGGGAGCGGACGGTGCGCGGCTACCTCGCCGTCTACGAGGCGACGCTCGCGGCCGCCTGACCGGCCGGGCCGGTCATGTGCCGCCGCGGAGCGACAGGCCGACGTCGTCGTTTTCCGCCGGATTCTCCTTCCCCGGCGGCGGCGGGCCGCCGTCGTCCTCGCCGTCGGGGCCCACGGCGAAGACGACGATGCTGCCGTCGTCGGTCCGCCGGAGACGCAAGGGGGCGTCCTTCGTGCAGGGATCGAGCGGCACCCTGGCGAGGAAGTCGGGTACGAGGGCTTCCATCGACTCGGGCAGCCCGCCGGTGGCCAGCCGAAACCGCGTGGCAGCCACGAGCACCTCGGCCGCGCGGTGCAGGGCGAGGCTGTTGAACCGGGTCCGCAGCGTGTTGCCGAGCATGGGCGTCACGAGTCCCTCGAGTAGTCCCGCCTGTCGCCGCCGGACGTCGCCCTCGATCGCCGCGATCCGCCGCTCGAACTCGGGCACGTTGTCCGGCGCGTTGCTCATGACGGTTCGATACTGAGCGAATGCCTCGCGGTAGCCGGCCAGTTCGGCCACCATGAAGAACCGTCGGACTGGCCCGGGCATCGCTCTCGCGATCCAGGGGACCTCGGTATCGTCAGAAAGTGCAAGTTCGCCCCGTGTGGGATCGGCGAATGTGCCGAGTCCGCCCGCCTCCTCGCCGAGGAGGTGACGCCCGTACGACGGGACCGTGCCGATGAAGTCCGTGAGGGATTTCTCGTCGAGGAGCCCCAGGTCCTCTTTGCCGATCGTCGGCAGCACGGCGGCCAGCGTCTGGATCGCGATCGTGTCGATCGCGGTGCCGAGGAGCCCGGAGATGATCAGCGGCTCGCCGGCGGCGTGCATCCCGATGCGGTGGATCTGCACGACGTCGCGGAGAGCCGCGGCCGTGTCGCCGGCGGCCGCCGCGCTGCGGGCGGCGAGGGCCAGGAGCCTGGCCGCGTTTCGCATGGGCGGAAGTTCCGGCAGCAGCATGTCGAACGACGGCCGTGACCAGTCGCGGATGAATTGGCAGCCCGGCTTGTCGGCGGCCCGCCGCACCAGTTCGAGTGTCGGCGCGTGGCGGGTGAGGATATCCTGCACATCCGCGGCGGCCACGTCGGCCGACAGCGGATCCGAGAGCGGCGACGTGTCGCTGAACAGTTCCTTGTCGGCGTCGAGGGCCGCAAACACCCGCTCGTAGAGCGGGGCGGCGTCGTCGTCCGGCGCCGGAGCCGGCGGCAGGCTCGCCTGCATGAGCTGCGCCGCCTCGGCCCGCAGGGCCCGGCTCCGCGCCGATGCCTCATGGTCGATCGAGACGAGCGTGCCCATGGTCAAGGCCTCGGCCGCCAGGAACGCCGCGGCCAGGCCGAAGGCCGGCCAGGCCGCAGCCACGATGCCCTGGCCGGAAGCGGCCCGCGACGTGCCGGCCCGCCAGATCCACCAGCCGCCGATCGCGGCCGAGAGGAAGGTCGTGAGCACGGCCGCGAAGAAGTTCGGCCGCCATCCCTGCCGGGCCAGCACGGCCGTCAGGACCACCCACGGCAAGAGCAGCACCATCGGCAGGAGCACGCCGGCCGCCACCAGCAGCCGGCGGAGCCAGGCCCGCTCGGTCCGCGCCGCCGCCGCGACGCACGCGGCCGTCCAGAACAGGCAGGCCGCGATCGCGGCCGCGAACAAGAGTGCATGAGCCATCAGAGCATCTCCTCGAGAAGGCGGCGGAGTTCGACCGCCCGGGATCGTGGGCCACGCGGCACGGCATTCCGGGTCGAATCGACGGGCACGACGGCGGGATGCGGCCGCGGGCCGCTCGCGACCGCGGCCAGCAGCGACGCGTCGTCCACGCCGGCGGCCCGCAACCGGGCCACGACCGCCCGCTGCCCGCCGCCGCGCGGGCCTGTGGGAGCCAGCACGACGGGCACGGTCAGCGCGATGGCCAGCGCCGCCGCCGCGGCCCAGGCCCAGCCGGGAATCCGCAGGTCGTCGTCCTGCGACCGCGGCCGGGGCCGCACGAGGGCGTCGTCCACCGCCGCGAGCACCCGGTGCCGCAGGGCGGCCGGCGGGTCGGCAGGCAGGCGCCGCTCGAGCCGGCGCTCGACCGCGGCCAGCCGCTGGTCGGCATGCGGGTGCACGGGACGGTCGGTCATCGCGACATCTCCTTGGCGAGGGCGAGGCGGAGCTTGTCGAGGGCGTAGCGGTAGCGGCTGGCGGCCGTGTTGGCCGAGACGCCGATCACGGCCGCGATCTCGGCGAACGTCAGGCCGCCGTCGATCTTGAGCGCCACCACCTCCCGCTGGGCGATCGGCAGCGCCGCGACAGCCGCGGCGAGGGCTTCGTCGCGCGGCTCCGCGGGCGGCGTGGTGAAGCCCCCCGCGTCGAGCCGCTCCCGGCCGAGCCGGTCGATCGACCGGCGGACCAGCGACCACCGTCGCTGCCGCCGGCCCACGGCGTGGCGGAGCATCGTGAACAGGTAGCCCTCCAGATCGACCACGGCGGCGAGCCGGTGGCGATGGCCGGCGAGTTCCACGAACAGGTCGTGGACGACGTCCTCGGCTTCGGCGGTGGAGGCGAGCATGGTGAGGGCCGTGCGGTAGAGGCGGGCTCCGAGCCGGTCGTAGAGGGCGGCGAACGCCTCCCGGTCACCGGCCGCCAGGGCTTGCGAAAGCGGGGTCATCTCTCGGTTCCGCCGGCTGTGTCCCGTTTCAAGGGGCCGCGGGTCGGCGATTTTCGTCTGTCCGGCTCGGCCGCCGAGGACGTATCGCCCGGGTGCGGCCATTCCCCTATCCTATTTTGCCCGGGAAAATCCCCGCCCCGCGTCCCCGAGCCCCGCAGGAAGCCATGGCCGACGACATCCCCGCAACCGCCGCCAAGCCGACCGCCGTCGAGGTCGCGAAGCTCGCCAGCGACTACCTCCGGGGCGACATCGCCAAGGAGCTCGCCGACGGGGCACCGGGATTCGGCAAGCCGTCGATCCAGCTGCTCAAGAACCACGGCACCTACCAGCAGGACGACCGCGAGGCCCGCAAGGCCGTCGATGGCAAGAAGAGCGAGCGGCAGATCTCGTTCATGATCCGCACCTGCGTGCCCGGCGGGAAGCTCACGGCCGAGCAGCTCCTCGCCGCCATCGACATGGGGGACGAGCTGGGCAACGGCACCATCCGGCTCACCACCCGGCAGTCGATCCAGCACCACGGCGTGGTCAAGGGCGACCTCAAGTCGTTCATGCAGCAGGTGCACACGAACCACCTGACCACGCTCGCCGCCTGCGGCGACGTGGAGCGGAACATCATGTGCTGCCCCGCGCCGATCCACGGCGACCATGTCCGCGAGCAGATGCAGGCCAAGCTCGACGAGCTCGCCCGGCACCTCGCCCCGCGGACGCGGGCCTACTACGAGATCTGGCTCACCGACCCCGACACCGGCGAGAAGACGCTCGCCGGAGGGAATGCGAAGGAAGCGGTGATCGAGCCGATCTACGGCCCCACCTACCTGCCGCGGAAGTTCAAGACGGCCTTCGCCCTGCCGGAGGACAACTGCACCGACGTGTACGCCAACGACCTGGGCTTCATCGTCGTGCACGAGAACGGGAAGATCCTCGGCTACAACGTCCTCGCCGGCGGCGGCATGGGCGTGACGCCGAGCGCCGCCAAGACCTTTCCCGCGCTGGCCAAGCGGCTCGGCTTCGTGCCCCCGGAGGACGTGCTCGCGATCGCCGAGGCGATCGTCAAGGTGCAGCGGGATTTCGGCAACCGCTCCGATCGCAAGGTCGCCCGGCTCAAGTACACGATCCACACCATGGGCCTGGAGGCCTTCCGGGCGAAGGTCGAGGAATACCTTGGCAAGCCGCTCGCCCCCTGCCATCCGGCCGACGTGCACGCCTTCGACGACCACATCGGCTGGCACGAGCAGGGGGACGGGAAGTTCTTCTACGGGTTCAACGTGGAGAACGGCCGCGTCCACGACACCGGCGACTTCCGCCTGAAGACGGCGCTGCGGCGGATCCTGCGGGACATCCGGCCGGGCGTGCGGATCACGGCCCACCAGAGCCTGTTGTTCACCGACCTGGCCGTCACCGACCGTGAGCGGATCGCGGAGATCCTCCACGCCCACGGCGTGCAGACCTCGGAGGAGATCTCGACCCTCCGCCGCTGGAGCATGGCCTGCGTGGCCCTGCCCACCTGCGGGCTGGCCGTGGCCGAGAGCGAGCGGGTGCTGCCCGGGCTGATCGACGCGCTCGAGCCGGAGGTGGCGAAGCTGGGCCTCGCCCACGACGCCTTCACGCTCCGCATGACCGGCTGCCCGAACGCCTGCGCCCGCCCCTACAACTCCGACATCGGCATCGTGGGCCGGACGCTCGGCAAGTACACGATCTTCCTCGGCGGCCGGCTGCTCGGCGACCGGCTCAACGAGCAGTACAAGGACGTGGTGCCCTTCGAGGACCTGTGCCGCGAGCTCTCGGCCGTGCTCGCCTGCTACAAGGCCGAGCGGCACGGGGGCGAGACGCTCGGCGACTTCTGTCACCGCAAGGGCGTGGCGCACGTGCGGACGTGGGCTGACGAGTGGCTCGCCGGCGCCCGCGGGGCGTAGCGGCCGGTCGGTCTCGCAGGCCGGGCCTGCCTCCCGGCGACCGCTGCCCTGCTACGCATCGGGCATGGGTGACCCCGCCCTGGCAAGACGCCTCAAGCACTGCCCGGCGACGGTGCTCGCGGGCAGATCGTCCCACATCGGGCGGCTGGGTTCACGCGGTGCTCGGCCGTCGTGGCCGCCACCGCTTGCGGAACCTCCGTTCCGTCCCGCGAGCCGGGCCTCCTGCCCGGCGGTCGTTCATGCGGGCAGATCGTCCCACATCGGACACCACAGGGGCGTCCGCGGGAAGAGCTGGGAGGCGAGCTTCTGCGCCATCTGCGTCGAAGGCTCCATGCGGCCGGCCGCCACCGCCTCGGCCGGGTCGCACTGGCCGAGCAGTAGCCGGGCCAGCTCGTCGTCGGCGATCCGCAGGTAGCTGCGGCCCACGCGGCCGGGATGCACGGTCGCCTTGCCGTCGGCGACGACCAGCGAGCCGCGGAAGCCGGCCGCCTCGAGCCCCAGTTCCAGAGTCTCGCGGACGCCCTCCGTCGCCAGCCGCTCCGCCACCGCCGGGGCCAGGGCCGTGAGCAGCTCCAGCGGACGGAAGACCTTGGCCACGATCATGCGGTCGCCGGCGTGCACCAGCCCGGCCGCCCCGGCGACGGCGTCGTGGAGCGGGTCCGCGGCGCCGGATTCGTAGACGATCTCCTGCCGGTCGTTCTCGATGGCCTCGGCGCAGGCCCGGGCCAGGATCTCCCGCTCCAGCCCGGGAAACTCCGGGTCGGCGAGGATCTCGAGCACCCGGTTCCCCGCCTGGATGCAGTAGCCCACGATGCGGGCGCTCGACTCGTGCAGCTCGTAGCGATCCTGGCCGACGAGGGCCACGAGGATCGAGTCGAACGCGGACCGGCTCACGAGCCAGCGGGAGTAGTTCTCGCTGCGGTCGAGCGGGCCGACGAACCGCGTGGCGTTCTGCCTGTAGATCCGCAGGATCGCCGGCAGCTCGACGTGCCGCCACTGCCGCATGGTCACCGTTTCGCCGCCACGCGGCCGCTCCTCGAGCAGCCGTGCCAGGATCTCGGTCGGCCGGCCCGGCGTGGCGCAGTCGCGGCCGAGCACGCTCCAGCCCAGCTCGCGGAACGAGGCGGCGATCCGCGTCCGTGAGAACGCGACCACCGCGCCCGACTGCCGCATCCGCTCCTCGGCCGCACGCACGAGCTGGCGGCCGTGGCCCGCGCCGCGGCACTCCGGCAGCACGGCGAGGCGGTCGATCATCGCGCCGGCCACCCGCGCCGTTCCGAGGAGCATCTCGCGGGGCACGATCTCGACGTGGCCGACGATGCGGCCGGCGAGCCGGGCCACCAGCCTGTTGCCGGCGTCGTGATCGGGATGATCGACGGCCGCGTGGAACTCGGCCCGCGTCGGCGGGCAGGGCAGGCCCGCGAGCAGTTGCAGAATCTCGCTCTGGTCGCCGGCCCGGGCCGGGGCCACCTTGCACTCCGCCAGCATCCAGGCCGGCGGCGTGAACGCCGCGGCCGGCTGATGGGGAAGGTGCAGGATCGCCGGCCGCTTCGTCGCCGGTCGGCGGCTGATCACGGTGCCCGAGGGCCGCACTTCCACCGCCTCGACGGCCTCGTCGGCCGGGGCGGACGGCTTGCGGGGGCGGGCGGCGGTGCCCTCGGCCAGGCGGATCTTCTTGTGCTTCGGCTTCTGTGCCGGGCGGGCCGGCTTGACCACCACCGCCTTCACCCGGGCCGAGCGGGAAGCCGCGGCCGCGGCGGGCACGCCGCCGCGAATCTTGAGGCGGGGCCGCGATTTCGGCCGCGGCGCGGCCGTGCTGGGCCGGCTGGAGGCCCGTTGCGGGGGCCGCCCGTGCGACCCGCGAGCCCCTGGAGTCTTCGGGGTGCGAACATCCCGACGCATGCTGCCTCCTTTCCCTGGAGGGGAACCAATCAGTCCGTTGGCGGACAAGATATGCGGGGGATCAGCCCTTTTCCAGTAGCAGGAAGCTTTTCAGCGCCTTTTCCGCAAAAAAACACCAGGGATACGCGCGCGATCGGAGCACGTCGCGGGCGCGAATCGCCGCCGCCAACGGCTCGGCGCGGACGAGCAGCTCGCGGCGCAGCGGCTCCGTCTCCCGCGCCAGCCGCTCGTTGAGTCCGCGGATGGCGTGACAGCGCCGCCTGGCGAGCGCCGCGGTGGGCACGGTGTCGATCCAACGCCGCTTTTCGATCACCAGCTCGCGCACGTGCGCCGGCAGCGCGTCGATCGGGCCGAGATGCCGCTCCGGATGAAACGCCAGATCACGCAGCGTCCGTCGGATGGCCGCCCGCTCCGCCGCCGGGTCGGCGGCCGAGAAGCCGGCGAAGCTGCGATCGACGTCGAGCCGCAGCGTGCCGGAGACCACCGCGTGCCGGGGCGGGTCGCAGCCGGTGAGCCGGCGGACGATGGCGTCGGTGAGATGGTCGTAGGCGGCGCCGCCGATGCCGTGCACGAACACGTCGGCCACCAGCAGCCGGGCGACGAGCGTGGTCACCAGGGCCCGTGGCCGCAGCCGCAGCGCGTGTTCCTCCATCCGGGACAGGGCGTCCACCCACCTGGCGGGCGAGGTGTCGGCGGCGATCGGCAGCTCGACCCGCACCGTCTCCATGTCGGAGAGGGCCAGGGCCCCGGCCGTGTCGGTGTTGGCATACACCCGCCGCCGGCGGGGGTCGTCCTTCGACCACATCCACCACGGCACCTCGACCCACTCCCCCGCCGCGTCGTGCCGGACCGTGAGGTCGGGCATCGGCCGGCCGCGACCGCGGACCTTGTGGCTGCGGCGATGGTCGGCCAGCGCCGCGTTGTAGGCCTCGTGCAGTTGCCGCGCGTGCGCCAGCAGCCAGCCGGTGAACACCATCACCGTCGGCAGACGCACCAGCTCGCTGACGGGCAGCTCGAGCGTCTGCAGCCCGAGCCGCTCCTCGAGGATGTGCCGCGCCTGGGCCAGCGCGAGCCCGAGGCGGTGGCACTCCGCCGACCGCTCCACCGCCAGCGGCCACCACTTCCGCAGGATCGGCTGCGGCTCCAAGGGCGCGAGCAGGTCGCAGGCGCGGCGGCCGAAGGAGGCGAAGCAGTCGACGTCGAGGACGGGCCGCTCCTCCCAGGGCATCTCCGGCGCGTCGGCGTCGAAGGCCACGATCTCCGCCCGGGCGTCCCGCGGGTTGCCCACCGGCACGGCGACGGCGGGCCGGGTGCAGCGGTCGCTGTCCACCACCAGGTTGAGCGCCGTGCCGCCGACCTGCCGGGCGTAGGCGTCGAGCGCGGCGTTCTTGAGCCACACGCCCGCGTGGAACAGCTCGGGCTGGTGCCCGCCCACGATGATCGGCTGCGCGATCCACTCGGCCACGTCGTCGGGGCGGTGGACGTCGCGATAGCTGCCGGTGTATTCGGCGGCGACGGTCAGCACCTCGCGGCGGGTGGCGGCCACGAGCTCCCAGAGCCGCAGGTCGCCGATCCGCGTGTCGAAGGCGGCCCGCAGCAGGCGGTTGTTGTCGACGAGCGCCTCGATCGAGCCGGTGCCGGCGGCGGGCGTCACCGGCGGATCGACGAGCCGGCCTCCCGACGCTTCCGGTGCCACGGGGGCGGCCTTGGAGGGGCGTCGGGGTGGAGGCATTGCCGCAGTTCAGGACGCCAGGCCAGCGGCCCCGGCGGCGACGGCCGCCTCCGCGCGATCGAGCACGCCGCGGTAGTAGGCCAGACGGGTCGCCGCATCGTCCAGGGCGCCCCCGAAACTCCGCGCCAGATCGAGATACAGAAGCGGCACGGGCAGCTCCACGATCTTCAGGCCTGCCGCCGCGGCCTGCACCCACACCTCCAGCGGCATCGCGTAGCCGGTCTCGGTGACCTGCAGGGCCGCGAGCGCCCGACGGGAATAGGCCTTGAAGCCGCAGAAGGCGTCGGTGATCGCCAGCCCGAGCCGGGCGTTGATCTCGGCGGTGATCTCCATGTTGATCCGCCGCCGGGCCGCGGGGGGCCGGCTGTCGCCGGGAAACCTCCGCAGGTAGCGGCTGCCGCTGACGATGTCGGCCGTGGCGGCGGCGGCCACGAAGGCGGGGATCAGCCGCGGCTGGTGCTGGCCGTCACAGTCGATGGTCACCAGGCCGTCCCAGCCGCCGGCGAGCGTCTCGCGAAACGCCGTGGCCAGCGCCGCGCCATAGCCGGCATTCGTGGCGTGCCGGACGACGCGGACGTCGCCGCGGGCGGCGAGCAGGGCGGAAGTGCCGTCGGTCGAGCCGTCGTCCACGACGAGCACGTCGGGGGTGTGCCGCAGGACCTCGTCGAGAACGCCCGCGACGTGCGCGGCCTCGTTGTAGACGGGCAGGGCGGTGAGAAAGCGAGCCATGGGTGCTCCGCGACTGGCTGCGGACCTGTGTGGAGGGCCGCACGTTCCCCGGTCGCCGGGACGAACGCCGACAGGCTCAAGCATAGGGCAGGATTCGCCCGGGGCAACGCGCCGGCCACCGGTCACTCGAGCCAGCCGACGGGATCGCGCTCGTCCCGGCTCGCCCAGCAGGACAGGCCGGGCACCGCGGCCGCCAGCCGCCGCGCCAGCACGTCCATCGCGAACCGCTCGCTGGCGTGGTGCCCGACGGCGATCACCGCCAGGCCGCCGGCTTCGGCCTCGATCGCCTGATGGAGCTTGAGTTCGCCGGTGAGGAGCGTGTCGCAGCCCCCGCGGACGACCTGGGGGAGGCAATCGCCGCCGCTGCCGCACACGATCCCGACCCGGCCCGCCGGTCGATCGGCGGCCCCGACGAGCTGCACGTGCCGCACGCCGAGTGCCGCGGCGGCGCGACGGGCCAAGGCGGTGACGGTCGTGCCCTCGGCCGCCGTGCCCGCACGGCCGAAGCCGACCACCGGCAGTTCGGCATCGGGCTCGAGCGGCGCCACGTGGGCCAGGCCGACGAGCGCGGCGAGTTCGTCGTTGATTCCGCCGGCCGCCGAGTCCCAGGCGGTGTGTGGGCTGAAGACGCCCGTGCCGGCGGCCGCCAGCGTCAGCAGGACGCGGCCCACGTGGCCCTCCGTCGTCAGCCGGGCCACCGGCCGGAAGGGCAGCGGATGGTGCGTGACGACGAGATCCACGCGGTCGCGAACCGCCTCCGCGGCCACCGTCTCGGTGAGCGACAGGCAGGTCATGACCCGGTCGATCGACTCCCGCCGCGGGCTGACGAGCAGCCCGACGGCGTCCCAATCGGCCGCCAGCCGCAGTGGTGCGATGCTTTCGAGTTCGGCAGCGAC
>Ga0315906_10010819_pt1 | contig 10675 bp, 8 predicted proteins | sample LakEriMetagenome_4_FD_203526 | JGI IMG/M metagenome (GOLD analysis project Ga0315906, IMG submission 203526) | Freshwater fungal communities from buoy surface, Lake Erie, Ohio, United States - Buoy 2 MA122 | ecosystem: Environmental > Aquatic > Freshwater > Lake > Lake biofilm | place: USA: Lake...
AATTTCAACCCAACTTTTAATAACGAGAAAACCTTAGCATTTTCAGGAAAAGATCCTCCACCTTTACTTTACGGGAGGAAAATACTCATTAGAAACCAAGTCTTTCGAATTTAGAAATTAGGAAACGAAACATTTTTCCTAACTCTAAATTTATTTAAATGAAAATTAAACTTTTTCTGATGTTACTATGCCTCAGCTGCAGTATGGTAACAATTGCACAATTAAAAGGACTCGTTCAAGGGTTCGACGCAGCAGGAACCAAAAAACCTATTTCTTTGGCAAAAGTTAAACTCCTTCAATCAAAATCAGGAGTATTAACCAAAGAAGATGGAACTTTTGAACTCGTTCTTCCTAAAACACTTCCAGATACGTTGATCATTTCGGCTGTTGGATATATTTCTGATTCCATTCCTGTAAATAAAAACGATCGTTTTATCGCTTTGGACATTACCTTATTCTCTGAGAAAATTCTTCCCGAAGTGATAATTGAATACCGAAAAAAATCACACGGAATCTCAAAAATGAAAACGCTTCATGTCGAGGAACTGACGAGTGCTGAACTTAGAAAAGCAGCGTGTTGTAATTTATCAGAATCTTTCGAAACAAATGCCTCAGTTGATGTCAATATTACTGATGCTGTTTCGGGAGCAAAAAAAATTAGAATGATGGGACTAGATGGCGTTTACACTCAGATTCAAATGGAAAACATTCCTTACTTGCGTGGACTTGAAAGTTCGTTCGGGCTTCATTCGCTTCCAGGAACTTGGATTGAATCAATACAAATAACCAAAGGAACAGGAACAGTTGTAAATGGCTTTGAGTCAATGGCGGGCTTGGTGAACCTCGAATTGAAAAAACCAAGTGAAATGGAGCGGCTTTTCGTAAATGGCTACCAAAATATTTTTGGTCGATCTGAGCTAAATCTAAATGCCGGTCAAGTAATAAATGAAAAATGGAGTACTGGAACTTTTGCTCACGCTTCTTCCGTTTATGGAAACATCGACCACAATATGGATCATTTTCGCGATTTACCGATGGGAGATAATTTGGCACTAGTCAACCGTTGGGCTTACCAAGGAAAGAAAATGGAATCACAATTTGGATTTAATATCTATCAAGATCGTAAAGTTGGCGGACAGACTTCTTTTAAAAGGGAAAATAACAATCTTTGGCCAACTAATTCATACGGACTCTTAATCAACTCAAGGCACGCTGATGTATTTGCAAAAACTGGGTTTTTCGGAAAACGACCTTATCAGTCATTAGGAATCGTATACAACTTGAAATATCAAGAACTCGATGGACTTTTCGGTATTCGAAACTTTGCAGGCGCTGAAAAACGCGGTTATGTCAATGCCATTTACGATGATTACATTGGAACAACGGATCACCGAATTAAGGTTGGAGCAAGTTTTGTAGCCTTGGACATTTCGCAAAACATCGACACGATGAAAGAAGGACGAAAGGAACTAATTCCTGGGGCATTTTTCGAATATACGTTCACGGGAAGCAGACTAACGGCCGTTGCAGGAGCAAGATACGATCAACACAACCTTTTTAGAGGTCAATTTTCGCCGCGTGCGCACCTAAAATATGCCTTGAATGAATTAACCGATTTGCGAATTACAGGTGGAAAAGGATGGCGCGTTCCGAATTATATGATTGATAACATTTCATTACTCGCTAGTTCAAAAACGTGGATTGCTCCGTCAGCCATCAAACCCGAAATTTCTTGGAATATAGGAGGATCTTTGGTTCATGAAATGCGTTTGTTTCAAAACAAAGCGGGAATTTCCGTTGACTTCTACCATACCTTTTTCGAAAATCAATTGGTTGTGGATCGCGACATAAATTTCAATAGCATCATTTTTAAAAATTTGGAAAACGCTTCTTTCTCCAATGCCTTTCAAACGGAATTTAATTTCAGTCCGATAAAAAACTTTGAAATACGATTGGCATATAAATTTTTAAGCGTGAAAGCTGTCTATGATGGCAGAATGCAACAGCAAGTGATGATCCCACAACACCGTGGGTTTGTCAATTTGGCTTATCGCACTAGAAACAAACGTTGGGAATTCGACTTGTCTTGTTCTGTTTATGGGCAATCGCGACTTCCTTCCGATTCGCTTTTCGATCAGAATCAGCAGGAGCAATTCAGTCCGATTTATCCAATGCTAAATGGCCAAATAACCTATATTTACAAGAAGTTGGAAATTTATTTGGGCGGTGAAAACTTAACGAATTTTAAACAACAAAATCCAATAATTGATAGTCAAAATCCCTTTGGTCAGAATTTTGATGCAACCAATGTTTGGGGGCCCATTATGGGAATTAACATTTACGGGGGATTTAGATACTGTATACCAAGATCAAAAAAGAAAAACTAATTATTTTTAAATTTGAATATTATGAAAGCAACAACTTTATTTTTATTTATCTTCATAACAGGATTGACATTTGGTCAAAAGAAAGTCGAAGAGGCCGTGATTCAAACTTCAGCTCAATGCGGAGATTGCAAAGAACGAATTGAAGGTAAACTCAATTATACGAAAGGCATCGTATTTGCAGAACTTGATTTAGAGTCTAAAAAAGTAACTGTTCGCTACAAAACCAAATCTATTTCGCTACAAGAAATCAAGCAAGCCATTGCCAGTATTGGTTATAGCACAGATGACGTAAAAGCAAAAGAGGAAGATGTTTTAAAACTGCCAAAATGCTGCCAACCGGGTGGACATTAAGAATTTGTAAAGGGAATTTGAAATTAGTTTTTCGTTTCCCTACTTCTTTCTTTTTCAAATCACTATCTTCGCGTCAAATTTCCGGAGAACATGAGTGATGCCATTAAACACGAATGTGGGATTGCCCTATTGAGGCTAAAAAAACCCATGCAATTCTATGTCGATAAATATGGCTCTGCGCTTTACGGAATAAACAAACTTCATCTTATGATGGAGAAGCAACACAACCGCGGACAAGATGGTGCTGGTGTTGCGAATATCAAGTTTGACATGGCTCCTGGTGAGCGGTATATTTCTCGTGTACGATCAATCGCTAAAAGCCCAATTCAAGATATTTTTGATCAGATTAATGGCCGATTTCAACAAATCGCAAATGAGGACAAAGCTAAATTAAAGGACGTTGAATACCTGAAACGAAATGCAGGATTCACAGGAGAACTTTTCTTAGGTCACCTTCGCTATGGAACTTTTGGAAGAAATTCCATTGAAAGTTGTCATCCCTTTTTACGTCAAAATAACTGGATTACACGAAATTTAGTTGTAGCAGGGAATTTTAATTTGACGAATGTAGATGAACTTTTTAGTGTCCTTGTCAACATAGGTCAGCATCCCAAAGAAAAATCGGATACGGTTACAGTCCTTGAGAAAATCGGTCATTTCCTGGATGTTGAAAACGATGAATTGTACCGTCAATACAAAACGTTAGGTTATAGCAATCCTGAAATTTATTCAAGAATCGCGGATCAATTGAATTTATCTAAAATTCTTAAAAAAGCATCTGAAGATTGGGATGGAGGCTACGCGATGGCTGGACTTTTGGGGCATGGCGATGCTTTTGTTTTGAGAGACCCAAGTGGAATTCGCCCTGCTTTTTGGTACGAAGACGATGAAATTTGTGTGGTCGCATCGGAACGCCCAGTAATTCAAACTGCTTTCAATTTAAAGGTTGAACAAATAAAAGAACTTCAACCCGGTCATGCATTAATTATCAAAAAGAACGGGAATGTTTCCGAAGAAATGATAAACGTTCCAAAAGATCCTAAAAAATGTTCGTTTGAGCGTATTTATTTTTCTCGAGGATCCGATGCTGACATTTATAAAGAGCGAAAAGCACTTGGGCGTTTGATTGTTCCTCAAGTTTTAAAAACAGTTAATTACGACTTTGATAATTCCGTGTTTTCATTCATACCAAATACGGCTGAAGTATCATTTTACGGATTAATCAAAGGACTAGAAGAACACTTGAATTTGGAAAAAATCAAACAAATACAAGCACTTGGAAATAATGTAAGCGAAGTTCAAATTGCTGAAATCATACATCGAAGAGCACGAATCGAGAAAATCGCTATCAAAGATGCAAAGTTGAGAACCTTTATTACACAGGATGATTCTCGAGATGATCTGGTGGCCCACGTCTATGACATCACTTACGGTAGCGTGCGCGCTGGAACAGATAACTTAATCGTTATTGATGATAGCATCGTTCGTGGGACAACATTACGTCAAAGTATTTTGAAAATTTTAGACCGCTTGAATCCGAAAAAAATTGTGGTAGTTTCATCCGCACCTCAAATTCGTTTTCCCGATTGTTATGGCATCGATATGGCGAAAATGGGAGATTTCATAGCATTCGAAGCAGCCATTCAACTCTTGAAAGATCGAAAAATGGATCAAGTAATCCAAGATGTATACAAACAATGCTTAAAGCAGTTGGATTTACCCAACGAACAAGTGCGAAATTTCGTTAAAGGAATTTACGAGCCGTTCACCGATGATGAAATCTCGAAGAAAATCGCTGAATTGTTGACGCCGCAAAATATTCAAGCCGAAGTGGAAATTATTTTCCAAACAGTCGAAAATCTTCACAAGGCGTGTCCAAATAATCTAGGTGATTGGTATTTTACGGGGAATTACCCTACTCCAGGAGGAAATAAAGTGGTTAATAAAGCTTTTGTTAATTGGATGGAGAAAAGAAACGAACGAGCTTACTAGTTCAAGAGGGTTTTTACTTCCTGATTTTCCAAGATTTTCTCCGAAGACCCCCGCTGACTTTCAACGAATGTCTTGGTTTTTGTAGATAGTGTATTTAAATCAGGTTCAATTTCCTTCAATTTTTTCTTAAATTCTTCAAAATTTACGACTTCAAAACCAATTCCTTCCTCAATGAATGCATTGGCCTCTGGAAATTTATAATGTCTTGGCCCGAAAAAGATGGGAAGTCCAAAAACGGCTGGTTCCAATATATTATGTAGACTTCCCGAAAAACCTCCACCAACAAATGCGACTTTTCCATAAGAATAGGCCGTTGATAGATGTCCGATTGTATCCAAAATTAAGATCTGTTGATTCGAAAAATTGTTCTCAAACGATGTAAATCGAACAGCATTTTCCCCTAATTTTTGTTGAAGGGATTCAACATTCGATTCTGAAACATTGTGAGGAGCTAAAATCACTTTTTGCGACTTATTTTCAGCTAAAAAAGAGAATAAGATTTGTTCCTCTTGTGACCAACTGCTTCCGAAGATCAAAGCTTTTTGATTACTTAAAAATTTACCAAAAACGTCAAAATCAAGATTGTTTTTTGTCTGTTCAAACAAAATTTTATTTTCCAAAACCCGATCGAATCGCGTATCACCGATGATTTCATAGTTATGTATTCCAAGTTGAATCAATAATTCAGCAGTCTCATTATTCTGCACAAAGAAAAAACTCACATTTTTCAAGGCATTTCGAAATAACCCACCATACCATTTGAAATATATCTGATTTGGACGAAGTATAGATGCAACTGAAAAAATTGGAATTCGTTGATTTTTTGCTTCATTCAAAAAGTTGGCCCAAAATTCATATTTCACAAAAAAACCGATTTTTGGTTTTAGTAAACTCAGAAATTCCTTAGCATTGGATCGTGTATCAAAAGGCAAATAGAAAGCAAAGTCAACGGGGTTTTTTCGTTTTTGATAATGCAAATAACCCGACGGCGAGAAAAATGTAACAACGATTTGGAATGATGGATTTTTAGACTTTATTAAATTCATTAGAGGCAACCCCTGATCGAATTCACCCAAAGAAGCGCAATGAAACCACATTACTGGCTTATCTTTCGGGATTTTATCAATTGCAGATCTCCAATTTTTACGCCCTTCCAACCCTAATTTTAATTTTGCATTGAAAACCGAGATTACTTTTAAAATCGGAAGAAAAATACTAAGAAGCGTGTTATACAAAAACAACATTAATCGATGTAATAGTCTTTGGGCATTCGACGATAAAAAGGAATGTACCAGCCAACCCGAAATCCATATTGAACATCCAATCTTGTTTTTGTTGATACAGGAACATCTGGTTGATCAAAAAAGATGGTTCTTCGATTTTTAGTTAAACCTTGTTGGAAATAAAAACCTCCATAAAAATTCCATGCACCTGAATTAGCAAGAAAAGAATACCCTAAAAATTGATGAAAATTAATCCCAGTTGTCAAACGATCATATCCTTTTTTGTAATCCAATTCTAGAGTTGGAACAACTTGGTCATTGGTTTCAATTCGAAGTCGATGCAATAAATATCCCGCGCCAGCATGAAAAAGAATTCCAGAATTTGAATTAGGGCTCAAAACCGGAAAAAGTTTTCCAAATGAAACATTGGTATTCACACCTCGAGGATAAATAAGTACAACAGCAATATCGCCATTTATATCCGTAATATTACCGTTTTCATCAACCAAATGATCAAAAAGTCCGGTCATTCTAGTTTGATTACCAAACATAAAATTTCCGTCAAAACTCATATACCAATTCTTCACAGTCTTATATCCGGCAGAAATTCCAACGTGATTCATATAACCATATCGATCCGACAAATCACCCGCTGTGAAATTACCACCATAATGAACGCCAATCAATGGTGTAGCAATTGAAGAATCCCGCACATTTCGCTGAGCAACAATCAATTGAATATTAGAAAAAATCAACAACAACAATAATGGAAACAACTTCATAAATCCAAAGGTAAAATCTATTTTTAAATGAATCGATTTATTGAAAACAGTTTTAAACGAGTCTTTATTCTTTAAATTCGACTTTTTTCAGTAAAAATCACATCTATAAACGGATGAATTTCCGTAACTTCGTTTTTCAAAATTTCAGTAAATGAAGAAAATTCAGATGGTAGACCTAGTCTCTCAATATGAGAAAATTAAGCCTGCAATTGATTCAGCGATACTTGACGTAATTCAAAATGCTCAATTTATAAATGGTCCTGAAGTGTTAGCTTTTCAAGATGAACTTCAAGAATATTTGGGGGTGAAACATGTAATTCCGTGTGCGAATGGAACAGATGCGTTGCAAATTGCGATGATGGCTTTGGGATTAAATCCTGGAGATGAGGTAATTACTCCTTCTTTTACCTATATTGCAACCACAGAGGTTATCGCCTTATTGGGTTTGAAGCCTGTATTTGTGGAGGTGAATAAAGATACGTTTTGTGTAGATGCTGAATCTATAGAGAAAGCAATTACGCCAAAAACAAAAGCCATTGTTCCAGTTCATTTGTACGGACAAGCAGCTGATATGAACGCAATTATGGCGATTGCGAAAAAACACAATTTATTTGTAATTGAAGATAATGCCCAAGCAATTGGTTCGGACTATCATTTAACAAATGGTTCCGTTGTAAAAACAGGAACAATTGGAGACATTGGCTGCACCTCTTTTTTTCCCTCAAAGAATCTAGGATGTTATGGCGATGGTGGAGCGATTTTTACCAATAATGATGAATTGGCGGTAAAACTCAAAATGATTGCTAACCATGGGCAGAGTAAAAAATACTATCATGATGTTGTAGGCTGTAACTCGAGGTTGGATAATATCCAAGCAGCCGTTTTGAGAATTAAGTTGAGACAGTTGGACAACTACATTGACGCGCGCAGAAATGTTGCAGATTATTACGATGGCTTTTTCGGGCCGATGGAAGGAGTTCAAATTCCGATTAGATCGCGCGATTCCAAACATGTATTTCATCAATATACATTGATTGTAGAAGGGCCGAGCCGAGATGGCTTGAATGAGTTTTTGACGTCCAAAGATATACCGTCAATGATTTATTACCCTGTGCCAGCTCATCGTCAGAAAATGTTCGCTTCATTCGGTAGTGCGGATACCGTTTTACCAACAACTGATTGGTTAACTGAGCGTGTAATTTCACTCCCTATACATACGGAAATGCAAGAAGAACAGTTAGAACAAATAACAAAAACAGTTGCCGATTTTTTTGGCAAGTAATACAAATAAAATGAATAAAATTGCAGTTGTTGGAACCGGATATGTAGGACTTGTGACAGGAACTTGTTTTGCTGAAACAGGTAATATGGTTACATGTGTTGACATAGACGAAAAAAAAGTCGAAAAAATGAAGAGGGGTAAAATCCCAATTTATGAGCCTGACTTAGATATACTTTTTGAACGCAATATTAAAGCAAATAGATTATCATTTACGACTTCATTGGAAGACGGAATTAGAGATGCTGAAATAATATTTCTTGCTCTTCCAACACCTCCTGGAGAAGATGGCTCAGCGGATTTATCTTATATTTTGGGTGTTGCTGACCAACTTGGAAAAATAATGCAAGATTATAAAGTAATTGTAGACAAAAGCACCGTTCCTGTTGGCACAGCTGAAAAAGTTCATAATGCCATTGCCGCGAATTCAAAGACTGACTTTGCCGTTGTTTCAAATCCTGAATTTCTAAGAGAAGGATTTGCAGTAAATGATTTCATGAAACCAGATCGAGTTGTTATTGGAACCAGTGATGATCGAGCAAAAAAAATCATGGAGAGCCTTTACAAACCATTTGTTCGTCAGGGAAATCCAATTTATTTCATGGATGAAAAATCTGCAGAATTGACTAAATATGCTGCTAATTCTTTTTTGGCGACCAAAATTACCTTCATGAACGAAATTGCTAATTTTTGCGAACTGGTTGGAGCTGATGTTGATAAAGTTCGAATTGGAATTGGCTCAGATAATCGTATCGGAAAAAGATTTTTGTTCCCCGGAATAGGTTATGGAGGATCATGCTTTCCCAAAGATGTTCAAGCATTGGTTAAATCAGGAAAAGAAAATAGCTTTGACTTTCAAATTTTAAACGCCGTAATGAAAGTGAATGAGGAGCAAAAAACAGTTTTATTTCCAAAGATTAAGAACTTTTTCAGAGGCAATTTGAAAGGTAAAAAAATTACGATTTGGGGACTTGCCTTCAAGCCTGATACGGATGATATCCGTGAAGCACCTGCATTATATATGATTGAAAACCTGCTTCAAGAAGGCGCCGAAATTACTACTTATGATCCGGAGGCTATGGCTAATGTCAAGTTACTTTTAGGTAATAAAATAAATTATGCTGAAAACGAATATTCTGCGCTTGATAATGCCGATGCCTTGCTGATTTGCACGGAATGGGGAATATTTAGAAATCCTGATTTCAATCGAATCAAAAGTTTAATGAAAGATTCTGTAATTTTCGATGGTAGAAACTTGTTTGAAATGGATGAAATGAATGAGAGAGGTTTTTATTATGCAAGCATCGGTCGAAATTTAATTGAAAAGTAATATGAAACGGATACTCATAACTGGTGCGGCGGGCTTTTTAGGATCACATCTTTGCGATCGATTCATAAAGGATGGATTTCATGTAATTGGAATGGATAATTTGATCACTGGAAGATTAAAGAATATAGAGCATTTGTTCGGCTTGGAACATTTTGAGTTCTACCATCACGATGTTTCCAAATTCATTCACGTTTCCGGAAAATTGGATTACATTTTACATTTCGCTTCTCCTGCAAGTCCAATCGATTATTTAAAAATACCGATTCAAACCTTGAAAGTAGGTTCTTTGGGTGTTCATAATTGCTTAGGATTGGCCAAAGCGAAAGGTGCTCGAGTATTAATTGCTTCAACTTCAGAAGTATATGGGGATCCAACTGTCCACCCGCAACCAGAAGAATATTGGGGAAATGTGAATCCCGTTGGGCCGCGTGGTGTTTACGATGAAGCAAAACGTTTCCAAGAAGCCATCACCATGGCTTATCACAATTTTCACGGGGTAGAAACCAGAATCGTTCGAATTTTTAATACTTATGGACCTCGAATGCGTTTGAATGATGGACGTGTTCTTCCCGCGTTTATTGGACAGGCATTGCGAGGTGAAGATTTGACGGTTTTTGGAGATGGTTCACAAACGCGTTCATTCTGCTACGTTGATGATTTAATTGAAGGAATTGTTCGTTTACTGAAAAGCGATTACGCTTATCCAGTAAATATCGGTAATCCTTCTGAAATTACCATATCACAATTCGCCGAGGAAATCATCCAACTTACTGGGACAAATCAAAAAGTGATTTACAAAGATTTACCTGTCGATGATCCCAAACAGCGTCAGCCAGACATTACTAAAGCAAAGGAAATATTAAGTTGGGAACCAAAAGTAAATAGAAGTGAGGGACTTAAATTAACTTACGATTACTTCAAAAGTTTAACTACTGAAGAATTAATGGAAACGGATCACTACAATTTTGATAAATACATAATTAAGTAAAATGGGTTATTTCGCACACGAATCAGCATACGTTGACGAAGGTTGCCAAATCGGTGATGGAACGAAAATTTGGCATTTCTCACATATTATGAGTAATTGTATTCTGGGTGAAAATTGTAACATTGGTCAGAATGTTGTCGTATCACCCGACGTGATTTTAGGTTGTAATGTGAAGGTGCAAAATAATGTTTCTATATACACAGGAGTGGTTTGTGAAGATGATGTTTTTCTTGGCCCATCGATGGTTTTTACAAACGTTATTAATCCAAGAAGTGGAGTAAATCGAAGAGGACAGTATTCAAAAACGGTTATCAAAAAAGGTGCAAGTATTGGTGCAAATGCA
>Ga0315906_10010822_pt1 | contig 10674 bp, 5 predicted proteins | sample LakEriMetagenome_4_FD_203526 | JGI IMG/M metagenome (GOLD analysis project Ga0315906, IMG submission 203526) | Freshwater fungal communities from buoy surface, Lake Erie, Ohio, United States - Buoy 2 MA122 | ecosystem: Environmental > Aquatic > Freshwater > Lake > Lake biofilm | place: USA: Lake...
TGTCGCCAGACATCAGTTGCCTCGATCGGGTCCTCCGGGCGAGCCTCCGTGCATGTTCGAACTCATGTGTACCGATTCCCACAGCCGGGCCCGGAGAGGACGGCTGCGGACCGGTCACGGCGATGTGGAAACACCGGTGTTCATGCCGGTGGGCACCCAGGCCAGCGTCAAGGCCCTCGACAATCGGGAACTCGACGAGATGGGGACCCAGATCCTCCTCGGGAACACCTATCACCTGAGCATCCGTCCGGGCCTCGAGATCATCGGCCAGGGTGGGGGGCTCCACAGGTTCATGAACTGGAATCGACCGATCCTCACCGACTCCGGAGGATTCCAGGTCTTCAGTCTGGGCAAGATCCGGAAGATCCGGGAACACGGTGTGGAGTTCAGGAGTCATCTCGATGGCAGCCCGATCTTTCTTGGCCCGAAGGAGAGCATGGGCATCCAGAGGGCCCTGGGTTCGGATATTGCGATGGTATTCGACGAATGCCCTCCCCATTCAGCGTCGGGGGAGGAGGTTGCGCGGGCGGTGAAACGGACGATCCGTTGGGCCTCGGAGTGCCTCGAACAGCCAAGGGCTGGCGGGCAGAAGGTCTTTGGGATCGTCCAGGGGGCCTCGGATCCCCGTCTCCGCGAACGCTGCGCCCGGGAGCTCGTCGCCATGGGGTTCGACGGCTATGCGATCGGAGGGGTGAGTGTCGGCGAGCCGGAACCCGAGATGATGAAGGCGGTGGAGATGACCGAGCCGCATCTCCCGGAGGACAAGGCCAGGTATGCCATGGGGTTGGGGACCCCGGCGCAGCTGGTGGAACTCGTTGCGAGGGGGGTCGACATGTTCGACTGCGTGTTGCCGACCCGGGTCGCGCGGAACGGCACGGCGTTCACCCGCAAGGGCACCTTCGCCATCAAGGGCGGCGCGGTGAAGGCGGACTTCGGGCCGATCGAGGAGGGGTGTCCGTGCTTTGCCTGCCGGAACCATTCCAGAGCCTACATCCGGCATCTCCTGAACGTGAATGAGATCCTTGGCCTCCGGCTCGTCAGCATCCACAACAGCCACTTCTACCTCCAGGTGATGGAGGAGATCCGAACCCACCTCGTGAACGGCACCTTCGCCGAGTACCGGAAGGAATTCATCGCGAACTACGTGCCGACCCTCAAGGTGCGCGCCTCGTGGACCCGGACTCAATCGGCACAGCCCACACCCCCGAGCAACTCCTGAATGGCGGCTGCCGCACGGTCGGCGGTGCCGCGGTCTCCCAGCGTCGAGGCCAGGTCCAGAAGACGTCGCCGGGTTCGGGCGCTCGTCTCAGGGTCCTGAATGTATCCGATCGCCGCCTCCGCCAACCGATCCGGGGTCGCCTCGTCCTGCACGAACTCCGGGATCACGGGGCCGCCGGCCAGGATGTTGGGCATGGCGAGGTGTTTCACAGTGACGATCCGTCGTCCCACGGCGTAGGTGACGGGGGAGGTCCTGTAGAGGGCAACGGTAGGGACTCCGTGCCAGGCACATTCGAGTGTGACCGTGCCGGTGGACGCCATGGCCACGGAGGCGTTCCGGAGCCCTTCGGCGAGTCCACCCAGCTGGACTTCCGCATCGAGGCGCCCGCCTATATGACGCTGGGCGATGGGCTCCAATGAGGCCCTTGGCAGGATCAGTCGGATTCGGGCTCCCGTCTCCTGGCGGACCCGTTGAGCCGCTGGGACCATGACGGGGAGGTGTCGTTCGAGTTCTCCAGGGCGGCTCCCGGGAAGAAGCACCAGCAGGGGAGTGCCAGACCTTGGGGCGATGACCGAGGAAAAGTCCCTCGGATGCCGATCGGCCAGCGGGTGGCCGACATGCACCACCCGGAGTCGAGGTGCCCGTGTCGCAAACCAGTCCGCTTCGAATGGGAGGATGCTCAGAAGGAGATCCAGACAGGCTTCCATCCGTCTCGCCCGACCGGGCCGTGAGGCCCAGACCTGCGGGGAGATGTATTGGATCCGCCGCGGGCGCCAGTTCTGGAATGGACCCATGTGGCGGCGGGCATCCCGGGCGATGGCCTCTGCAAACCGGAGGTTGAAACCGGAATAGTCGACACCAATCACCGCATCGACGGTCTGTGCCCGGGCCTCGCGCCGGAGGGTCGAGAAGACCCTTCGGAAGACAGCCAACTTCCTGAGGATCTCCAGGCCGATGACGGAGTGTTCTGTGAGGTCGTGGAGCAGGACCACGCCAGCCTCCCTCATGGCGGGGCCTCCAGCTCCTAGGAATCGCGGTTCGAAGGGCCGGCTTTCGCGGCGGAGCGCCCTCACGAGCTCCGCCGCCGCGAGATCGCCAGAGGGGTCGCCTGCAATCACCATGAAGGTTCTTGGTGTGCCAGATGCCCCCGCAGATGCCCCCGCTCCTGGGGCCACGGTCACGCTAGATGGATGGATCTTTTTCAAAGATTGATTGACACTCAGCTCGATATTTGTCACCTCATGGGGCTCGTTCGTTAAGAGTTCTCATTCCAAAACCACTTCGCGGGAGAGCCTGATCGGCTCGTTTGAACCGCACACAAGCATGGCCAGCAAACGCTACAAGAAGGCATCCGCCCTCGTCGATGCCGCAAAGAATTACCCGCTCAACCAGGCGGTTGACGTCCTCAGCAAGTTCCCGAAGGCGAAATTCGTGGAGACCGTGGACTTGGCCTTCCGGTTGGGGGTCGATCCCAAGCAGTCCGACCAGATGGTTCGTGGGACCTGCCCTCTTCCACATGGTTCCGGCAAGACCGTCCGTGTTCTCGTATTCACCAAGGCCGGAGCCCAGGCCGAGGCTGCGAAGGCGGCGGGGGCCGACTTCATCGGCTTCGATGACATGATCAAGAAGTGTCAGGAGGGATGGGCTGACTTCGACGTGGCGATCTCGACCACGGAGGCCATGGCGGAGGTCCGCAAGCTGGGCAAGGTTCTTGGACCTCGTGGTCTGATGCCCAACCCGAAGACCGGCACGGTCTCGGACGACGTCGCCAAGGCCATCAAGGAGGTCAAGGCTGGACGCGTGGAGTTCAAGATCGACAAGGCTGGCAACATCCATGTGCCGGTCGGCAAGGCGAGCTTCAGCGCCCAGCAGATCGCCGAGAATGCTCAGTCGGTCATCGAGGCGGTTGTCAGGGCTCGTCCCGCGAGCGCCAAGGGCATCTTCGTCAAATCCTGCACGCTCTCGCTGACCATGAGCCCGCCAGTCCGGCTGGATCTCAAGGAGTTTGGCGCCAACTGAACCTAGAAGGGACCCCTCTCATGCGTACCGAGAAGCAATTCATCTCTGCCGAATACGTCGCCCGGATCCAGGCTTCGCCGTTTTTCCTGGTCGTCGATTATCGTGGCCTCGCCGTGGCCAAGTTCACGGAACTTCGGAAGCGTCTCAACAAGGTGGGCGCCGAGGTTCATGTCGTGAAGAACACCATCTTCCGGGTTGCTGCCAAGCAGGCCGGAGTGGCGGATCTTTCAGGTGCCCTTGCTGGACAGTTGGCGGTCGTGACTGGAAAGGACGACATCGCTGCAGCAGCGAAGGTCATCAAGACCTTCCAATCCGAATTCGAAAAGCCGAAGCTCCAGTTTGGATACCTCGGAAGCCAGCGCCTCGACGCCGCTTCGGTTCAGGCCATCGCGGACCTCCCCCCCATCGGAGTGCTGCGCGGGAAACTGCTGGGGCTGCTCCAGGCGCCTGCGCAGAAACTGGCGGCACTCATCAACACCCCGGGATCCCAGCTCGCCCGGGTCATCAAGGCGAAGGCCGACAAGTCGGCCTGATCCAGTTGATTTATCCCTCTCGGGATCCCGGCGTCGTCCCGTCGGGGTCTCGAACTCAACAAAGAGTGAATCGTCGGTCCGCGGACTGCGGACTAATCTGAAGGGGCTCCTTCTCCGACGAGACTGAACGGACGACAACAAGGACAGAAAGAACACACCATGGCAGACATCAACAACATCGTGGAAGAACTGAGCAAGCTCACCGTTCTCGAGGCGGCCGAACTGGTCAAGGCCCTCGAAACCAAGTGGGGCGTCACCGCCGCCGCTCCTGTGGCGGTCGCCGCGGCTCCGGCTGGTGGCGGCGCTGCCGCTGCTCCTGCAGCTGAGGCCAAGGACACCTTCGACGTCATCCTCGCCTCGGTCCCGGCCGACAAGAAGATCGCCGTCATCAAGGTGGTCCGCGAGGTCAAGGCGGGTCTGGGCTTGGCCGAGGCCAAGGCTCTGGTCGAGGGAGCTCCGAAGCCCGTCCTCGAAGGTGCCCCGAAGGCCGACGCCGAGGCCGCGAAGAAGAAGCTCGAAGAGGCCGGTGCCAAGATCGAGCTCAAGTAATCATGCCTTCAAGGAGGGAGGCGGTCTCCGCCTCCCTCCCTTCTCAGCCCGCCATTTCCCGTTCGTGGGTTGCGGGATTGTTCTTTAGCGATATCGTAGTAGAGGTTTGTTGGAATTCGAGGGTAACAAGACGAGACCGGTCGGTTGATTCAGATAAACCGTCCGGCCCCGTCTTGTTGTCGCTTGTTGCACTAGATCCGTCGGCCTTCCGATGGAACTGAAAGGAATTAAGGTCATCATGCCAAACAAAGTCTCGGAGCGCATCAACTTCGGAAAGATCAATGAGGTCATCACGCCTCCCAACCTCATCGAGATCCAACTCGACTCCTACAAGGAGTTTCTGCAGGCGGAGATTCCCCAGTCCAAGCGCAAGAACACCGGGCTTCAAGCCGTGTTCACCGAGGTCTTCCCGATCGAGAGCTACGATGGCAAGACGGTCCTCGATTTCCACAGCTATGACATCCAGGAGCCCAAGGTTGATTGGCTGGAGTGTCTCCGGGAGGGATTGACGTTCGGGGCCCCGCTGTATGTGACGTTCCTCCTGAAGGACGAGAAGGGTACCAAGGAGGAGAAGGTGTTCATGGGGGAGATCCCTCTCATGACCCCTCAGGGAACCTTCGTAATCAACGGTGCCGAGCGCGTCATCGTCAGCCAGTTGCATCGCTCCCCAGGTCTGGCGTTCGAGACGACGCAGCACCCGAACGGGAAACTCCTGCACAGCTTCCGGATCATCCCCGACCGCGGTTCCTGGTATGAGGCGCAGTTCGACACCAGCGACCTCCTCTACGTCTACCTGGATCGCAAGAAGCGCCGACGCAAGTTCCTGACCACCACGTTCTTCAGGGCGCTGTTCGCCATCGCGGAGGCGCGCCTTCACCCGCGTCCCGAATCGAAGATCAATCCGGAGGATGTGGGCAAGGATGGGGACATCCTCGACCTCTTCTACAAGATCGAGGAGATCTCCGTGAAGGACGCCGACAAGCTGGAGGACATCCAGAACAAGGTGCTGATCGAGGACGCCGTCGACAACGACAAGGGCATTGTCGTGGCCCGCGCCTTCGAGCCGCTCTCCAAGGCGACGGTGAAGCAGATCGCCGACCTGAAGGTGACGAAGATCCGCGTGGTCGACACCTCCCTGGACGACGGGATTGTCATCAAGTGTCTCAAGAAGGATCCCACCAAGAATGGCGACGAGGCGCTGAAGGACATCTATCGCCGGCTTCGTCCCGGGGATCCGCCGACGGCCGCCAACGCGAAGGCCCTCATCAAGCGCTTGTTCTTCGATTCCAAGAGATACGATCTCGGCCGCGTCGGTCGCTACAAGATCAACCAGAAGCTGAATTTCTCTGAGGGCGATTCACGAATCCTGACCGGCAAAGATCTTCTCGAGGCCACCCGGTACCTGCTCAGGCTCAAGAAGGGCGAGGGGAGCCTGGACGACATCGACCATCTCGGAAGCCGCCGCATCCGGACCGTTGGGGAACTGCTGGCCAACCAGTGTCGCGTCGGTCTTGCCCGGACTGAACGGCTCGTCAAGGAGCGGATGACTCTCTTTGACCAGACGATGGACACGATGACCCCGCAGAAGCTGATCAATCCGAAGGCGCTGTCCGCGGTGGTCAGGGACTTCTTCGGTCGGAGCCAGCTCAGCCAGTTCATGGACCAGATCAACCCGCTGGCGGAACTGACGCACAAGCGACGTCTTTCCGCCCTCGGACCCGGGGGACTCTCCAGGGATCGAGCGGGATTCGAGGTCCGCGATGTGCACCCGTCCCACTATGGACGCATTTGCCCCATCGAGACACCGGAAGGACCCAACATCGGCCTCATCGCCTCGTTGGCGACGTTCGCCCGGGTCAACGATTACGGGTTCATCGAGACGCCCTACCGTAAGGTCGAGAATGGAAGGGTGACCGAGAAACTAGATTACCTCACCGGCGATCGGGAGGAGGGATACACCATCGCCCAGGCGAATGCTCAGATCGACGACAAGGGACGCTTTCTCACCGAGAAGGTCACCTGCCGGAACAAGGGTGACTTCATCGATGTGGAGCCCAAGGAGGTCCATTACATGGACGTTTCCCCGAAGCAGCTCGTGTCCGTGGCCGCTGGTCTCATTCCGTTCCTCGAGCATGACGACGCGAACCGCGCGCTCATGGGCTCCAACATGCAGCGCCAAGGGGTGCCGCTCCTCATCACAGAGGCTCCATTCGTCGCCACTGGACTGGAGGACCGGGTCGCCCGCGATTCCAGGGCGGTGATCGTCGCCGAGGAGACCGGCAAGGTGGCCAGCGTCACTGGGAGCCAGATCATCATCACCAAGGATGGCCGGATGCCCGAGGGCAAGAAGAAGATCAAGAACGACCCAGATGGGGGTGTCTGGGTCTATCAGGTGCGCAAGTTCATGCGCTCCAACGCGGCCACCTGCATCAACCAGAAGATCTTGGTGTCCAAGGGTGATTCAGTGAAGAAGGGACAGGTCCTTGCCGATGGTCCATGCACTGCGGGTGGGGAGCTGGCCTTGGGTCGGAATGCCCTCGTGGCGTTCATGCCGTGGAACGGATACAACTTCGAAGATGCGATCCTCATCTCGGAACGCATCGTGAAGGACGACGTCTTCACCTCTATCCACATCGAGGAATTCGAGGTGGTCGCACGCGACACGAAGCTCGGGCCGGAAGAGATCACGCGTGACATCCCCAATGTGGGTGAAGAGGCCCTCAAGAACCTGGGTCTCGACGGCGTCATCCGGGTCGGTGCAGAGGTCAAGCCTGGCGACATCCTCGTCGGCAAGATCACCCCGAAGTCGGAGACCGAACTTGCACCCGAGGAACGCCTCCTGAGGGCAATCTTCGGTGAAAAGGCGGCCGACGTGAAGGACACGTCCCTGCGGGTCCCCTCCGGAACCTACGGCATCGTCATGGACATCAAGGTCTCCGCGAAGGCGGAGGGTTCCAAGACCGGCCGCAAGGAGGAGAAGGAAGCGGCCAAGAAGGTGAGCAAGGAGGTCGATGACGGCTTCCGCTCCAAGAAAGAGGAACTGCTCGAACAGTTGACGGAGGCCCTCTCAAACATCCTTCTCGGTGAGAAGATTCCCCTCGATGTCGTCAACAGCGAGACCGGGGAGATCATCATCCCGGCCAACCGCAAGATCACGAAGACCCTGCTCAAGAAGCTGGCCACCGTGTACGATCGGATCGAGATCGATCCGTCGCCCATCCGGAACAAGATCAACGAGATCATCGGTGCATTTAAGCGGAAGTTCGAGGACCTCGACTCCCAGCATGCCGAGGAGGTCGAGCGGGTCGAATCCGGCGAGGATCTCGATGGGGGCGTGGTCAAGCAGGTCAAGGTCTACATCGCGTCGAAGCGGAAGCTGTCCGTCGGCGATAAGATGGCCGGGCGCCACGGAAACAAGGGCGTTGTCGCCGCGATCGTCCCCGAGGAGGACATGCCGTTCCTCGCTGACGGGACTCCGGTGGACATCGTCCTCAATCCCCTTGGCGTTCCGTCGCGAATGAACGTCGGGCAGCTGCTCGAGACCCACTTGGGCTGGGCGTGTCGCATGCTCGGCATCAAGATCGCCACGCCGGTCTTCGACGGCATCCGCGAACGCGAGATCCGCGACTACCTGAAGCAATCCGTGGACGGTCAGAAGAAGAAGTCGCAGGCGCAGCTTGTCGGCGAGAATGGCAAGGCCACGCTCTTCGATGGCCGGACCGGTGAGCCGTTCGATCAGGAGGTCGTGGTCGGCTACATCTACATGCTCAAACTCGGACACCTTGTCGCCGACAAGATCCACGCCCGAGCCGTCGGTCCCTACTCGCTCGTCACGCAGCAGCCTCTGGGCGGCAAGGCCCAGTATGGTGGCCAGCGCTTCGGCGAGATGGAGGTCTGGGCCATGGAGGCCTACGGCGCTGCCTACACCCTCCAGGAGCTTCTCACGGTCAAGTCGGACGACGTCCAGGGGAGAACCCGGATCTACGAGAGCATCGTCAAGGGGGACAACACCCTCGAGGCGGGCATCCCGGAGTCGTTCAACGTTCTCGTCAAGGAGATGCAATCCCTTGGACTCGATGTGCGGGTCGGTTACTCGAATCCCGCCGAAGCCCCGATGTCACCCGCAGCCGCGTTGTCGGCGCTGGCTTGAAGTCTGAAACCCACAGAAACCGCAGGTTGTCATAGCTATGATTTCTTCAAGGGAAACCGCTCGCGAGTTGCTCGGTCTGGACAAGGTCAATCAGGTCGATCACGTGGCCATCCAGGTCGCTTCGCCCGAGAACATCCGCTCCTGGTCCAAGGGCGAGGTCAAGAATCCGGAGACCATCAACTACAGGACGTTCAAGCCTGAAAAGGGTGGACTGTTCTGTGAGAGAATCTTCGGTCCGGTGAAGGATTGGGAGTGCTCCTGCGGCAAGTACAAGCGCATCAAGCATCGAGGTGTCGTCTGCGACCGTTGCGGCGTCGAGGTCACCCTCGCCCGTGTCCGACGCGAACGCATGGGCCACATTGAGCTCGCTGTGCCCGTCTCGCACATCTGGTTCTTCAAGTGCATGCCGTCCCGCATCGGGCTGATGCTCGACCTGACAGCCCGCAATCTCGAGCGGGTGATCTATTACGAGGACTACATGGTCATCGATCCGGGCAACACCCCGCTCAAGGAGCTCCAGTTGCTCAGCGAGCATGAGTACCGGGAGGCCCGGCAGACCTACGGTGCCGATGCCTTCGTTGCCAAGATGGGCGCCGAGGCTGTCCGCGACGCATTGGCCCGTATCGAGCTGGATTCGACGGTTGAGGTTCTCCAGCAGCAGATGCTCGAAACGAAGTCGAAGCAGAACCGGAAGAAGATCGCCAAGCGCATCAAGCTCTTCCAGGGCTTCTCGAAGTCGAAGACCCGGCCCGAATGGATGATCCTCACGGTTCTCCCTGTCATTCCCCCGGATCTCCGCCCCCTCGTGCCCCTCGAGGGTGGCCGGTTTGCCACCTCCGATCTCAATGACTTGTACCGCCGGGTCATCAACCGGAACAACCGTCTGAAGAACCTCCTCCAGCTGAAGACACCGGAGGTCATCATCCGCAACGAGAAGCGAATGCTCCAGGAGGCGGTCGATGCCCTGTTCGACAACGGACGACACGGCCGCGCCGTCACAGGAGCCGGCAACCGTGCCCTGAAGTCGCTGTCTGACATGCTGAAGGGCAAGTCGGGCCGGTTCCGTCAGAACCTCCTCGGCAAGCGTGTCGATTACTCAGGCCGATCCGTGATCGTCATCGGACCTGAGCTCAAGCTGAACCAGTGCGGTCTCCCCAAGAAGATGGCTCTTGTCCTCTTCGAGCCCTTCATCATCCGGAAGCTCAAGGAGCGGGGCTATGTCCACACGGTCCGCTCGGCCAAGAAGATGATTGAACGGCAGTCGCCTGAGGTCTGGGACATCCTGGAGGAGGTGACCCGGGGCCATGCGGTCCTGCTGAATCGCGCCCCGACGCTGCACCGTCTGTCGATCCAGGCGTTCGAGCCGACGCTGATCGAGGGCGAGGCGATCCGGATTCATCCCCTGGTCTGCACGGCCTACAACGCCGACTTCGATGGCGATCAGATGGCGGTCCATGTGCCGCTTTCCGTCGAGGCCCAGATGGAGGCGCGGCTTCTCATGATGGCGCCGCTCAACATCTTCAGCCCGTCGAGCGGCAAGCCGATCATGACGCCCACCCAGGACATCACCTTGGGTTGCTATTACCTGACCGCCGAGCCCCGGAAGGCGCGTAAGGAGAGCGACCGGTTGATGCTGTTCGGCGACAAGGCCGAAGTGATCTTCGCCCACACGGACGGCGCCCTCCGAATTCATGACCGCATCCGACTCAAGAATCCCGATCTTGGGAGGAAGACCACCTACGGCAATTCCGAGCTCAAGACCATCGAGACAACCGTCGGTCGTGTCATCTTCTCGGAGATCTGGCCGAGCGAACTTGGCTTCGCCAACTTCCCCGTCGGCAAGTCCAAGATCGGTGACCTGATCTTCAACTGCTACAAGGTCTGCGGCCACGAGCAGACCGTGGTGACGCTGGACCGACTCAAGGAGATCGGGTTCAGCGAGGCGACCCGGGCCGGTGTATCCATCGGCATCGACGACATGATCATCCCGGAGGCCAAATCGAAGGAGATCGAGACGGCCCACAAGCAGATCACGGACGTCGAGAAGCAGCACAAGAAGGGCGTGATCACCAACCAGGAGCGGTACAACAAGGTGATCGACATCTGGACCCACTGCACGGACCAGATCGCCAACGTCATGCTCAAGACCCTGGAGGCGAACCAGAGCAAGAAGGAGTTCAACCCTGTGTTCCTGATGGTCGACT
>Ga0315906_10010823_pt1 | contig 10674 bp, 5 predicted proteins | sample LakEriMetagenome_4_FD_203526 | JGI IMG/M metagenome (GOLD analysis project Ga0315906, IMG submission 203526) | Freshwater fungal communities from buoy surface, Lake Erie, Ohio, United States - Buoy 2 MA122 | ecosystem: Environmental > Aquatic > Freshwater > Lake > Lake biofilm | place: USA: Lake...
GACGAACGGCGACGGAGCGCAACACCTTGTTGTCATATCTACCTCGCCGATTTCCTTTTTTCCGCAGGATGCGGTTGGCTATACAGCCAGCACGGCTTATGGTGTAGGCTCCAATCTTGGCGGAGGAACTTATGTTGTTTCCAACAGCAATGCAACCAGTGTTACGATTACCGGATTAGTCGGTGGCGTTACCTATTATGTGGCCGTATTTGAGTTTAACGGAAATGGTGCCGGTGCTAATTATCTGATCACCGGTTATCCAACTTCCAGTGCGACCGCCATCGGCGTAACGGTTACACTTACGCCGGCAAGCACCGTTTTATGTCAAGGAGATTCTACGCTTCTCTATGCCAACGGAGACCTGATCGGATATACCTGGAGCCCTACCACGTCCTTGTCGAATTTTGCTGATTCTATTGTATCGGTATTTCCTGCAACGACCACTGCCTATACGGTTACCGGATATGGCAGCAACGGATGTACGGCTAGCGCTTCCGTACAAATAACAGTTAATCCGTTACCCGCTGTCAGCCTGGGTGCATTTAATGATGCCTGTGCTAACAGTGGCCCCGTTACACTTACCGGCGGATTGCCGGTTGGTGGAACCTACAGCGGATCCTATGTGAGTGGCGGAACATTTTTCCCGTCGCTTTCAGGCGTTGGTACATTCTCGATTCGTTATTCCATCACCAGTCCGGCGGGCTGCTCTAACAGTGCCACCTCCTTCCTTACGGTTACACCACCTCCGGTCGTTACACTGGCATCCTTCAATCCGGTATGCGCCAATGCTGATACGTTTTTACTGACAGGCGGGAATCCTGCCGGCGGAACCTATTCAGGCCCCGGTGTCGGTGTCGGATATTTCGATCCGGTGATCGCTGGGCCCGGCACGAAGACAATCAGCTATACCTACTTTGCTGCGAACGGCTGTTCCAATACGGCAACGAATACCATACTTGTACTTGCATTACCCTCCGTCACACTTACGCCGTTCCCTACTGTTTGTCCGGAGACCAATACGTTTAATCTTATTGGAGGATCGCCCGTAGGAGGAACCTACTCCGGTCCCGGTGTGAGTTCTGGTACGTTCAATCCCGCTATCACCGGATCGGGCACATTTACCATTGATTATACTTTTACAGACGGTAACGGATGTACGAATTCGGCAGTTTCCCCATTGACGGTACTTTCCCCTCCGGTTGTCGTCTTCACCGCTCCTTCTCCTAAGTGTAGTAACAGTGCTCCGTTTACGTTAACAACCGGAACGCCGTCTGGAGGCAGTTATTCCGGACAATTCGTTTCCGGTTCGCAATTTAATCCGCAGGCCAGTGGAGTGGGCGCTTTCTCGGTAGTTTATTTTTACACGGACGCTAACAGTTGTGAAAATTCAGACACCGCTACTGTCGTTGTCAATTCTGCTCCATCAGTTTCACTGACGGCGCCCCCGGCGGCTTGTATTAACGCTGCACCGGTTGCGCTTACCGGCGGAACTCCGGCTGGTGGTGCTTACACCGGTGAAGGTGTTTCGTCCACTACCTTTACTCCTGCAGTAGCCGGAATCGGTCCCGCAACAGTATATTATTTTTACGCAGATGCGAATGGATGCAGTTCCTCCGATTCGACTCTTATTTTAGTTAATCCGCTCCCAACCGTTACGTTGCCTCCATTCGCTGCTCGTTGTGTAAATACCGGGCCGTTGGTATTGAACGGAGGCGCGCCGGCCGGCGGAATATATTCCGGTACCGGCGTCGGAGGGGGCACGTTTTATGCGGCAATTGCCGGTGTAGGATCACATGCGATCACGTACATTTATACGGATACGAACGGTTGTGCAGCCAGTGATGTGGAAGTGATCATTGTCAATCCTGCGCCATCCGTGAACCTCGGTGCCGATACCACAATTTGTGCAGGCAGTTTTCTGCTGTTGAATGCGGCCAATACAGGATCGGGTTTCAGCTGGTCAACCGGTGCTACTACGCAGTCGATTACTATTGATACAACCGGTCGCGGGCTTGGGACATTTGCTTTTCGGGTAACAGTAACCAGTTCTACGGGTTGTTTCAATCGCGACACGATTAACGTAACCTTTGATATTTGTAGTGCTGTGCCGGAAACTGGATCGAATCAGATTCCAGTGTCGGTTTATCCTAATCCATTCCGAACCACCAGCGTGTTTAACGTGAAGGAGCAGGCACAACTTGCCGTATTTGATAGTCAGGGGCGTTTAGTCTACTCCGGACAGCTCTCCAAAGGCGATAATACAATCGGTGCGGAGCTTCCGTCGGGCTTGTATATTGCTCGCGTGGATGACGGCCGATCGGTAAAAATCATCCGGCTGATAAAAGAGCAATAAGCAGATTATTTACTTTCAAGTATGACCAGCGGTACGACGGCGGATGTGTTACCGTCTGTGCCGCGAAGATGATATACGCCAGGTTCCAATCCGTCCACCGGCAATTTAATGGAAGAGCCTTTGGTTGTTTCTGTTTTGAATTCGACCACCTTTTTTCCGGATGTAGTCAGCAACTCGAAAAACAGTTCCTGACCGAATGAATTTTCCCACTGCAGATTGACGATGGTCGTTGCCGGATTGGGGAAAACCGTCAGTGAGGAATTAAGGCGTGACTTTTCAATGGTTGGCCTTTCTTTCACGACTACGCGCAGCGACTTCTTATAAATCCCTGAAGCATCCAGGTACGATGTGAATATTGTTGTAGGAGCTGACGAATTTTCGCTGTAGTGAATATCGTACTGTAATTCTCCCATTGTTTCAGCCTTGTCTCCCTGGCCACGTAGCTGTGACAAGCTGGTTACATTGCCATGCTGATCGAAGTGCAATTCGTTTTGCAGTACCACTCCCGATTCACTTCCGGCCAATAGTTTGCCTTCATATACATTCTTGTTATTATACCTGTAGGAATTATCGATTCGACAATCCTTCCATTGGTCGTTCTCCAGCCAAGCACTGGTATAACCGCTGATGAGAAAAGGTTCTGTTAGGTTGCCTTTAAAATTATAAAACCGAAAAACCGGATATGATTTATTTCCTGACTCGTCCTGCATGAATTGTATGATCTCGTGCAGGGAGTCGCCGCGATAAGTAAATTCAAAATACCCGTGATGTTCCAGGCTACGGTCCTCCTTCGAGAAAACGCAAATAACATGTAGCCGGGCGTTTTCATCTCGCCGTATCCGTACTCCGTTTACTGTCGTCGTATTTGTTATTAGGGAAACGGCACTGTCTGACAACAAAATACCGGTATTCGTTTCATAGGTTAATATCCTGCGTGTAGTCAGCTGAATTCGGCTGCTGTTTCCCGGGCAGGTATATTCGTTTACGGAAAGCAATTGTCCGGCTTCAGTCCTTTCATAAACATGTTGACGTGTTATACGGCCGGAATAGCGATCTAGCTGTCTTTCTTCCCGAACAAACCCTCGAGCATCATAGGACAATTGTCTTGTAAAATCGTATTCCCAAGACTGATCAAACGAGCTTTTAAAGTAATCGGCTTCTTCGAAGGTAGCAGTCACAGGGCTACTTATTGAAAATCCATAACGAAAAGGCAGTGGATCGTTGATGGTTGCTGGTAGTAAACCGAACGGATCAATCCTTCGGAAATCGTTGTCGCCTGCACGACGCTCCAAATAAGGAGCCTGGGCGGTAGCGGCTACCGTCAAACAACAAAAAAGATACAGAAGCCCCTTCATACTAAAGTAAATCTACCTAAAAATAGGCCTAAAAGAAGATGTCCCGGCAGACTTTTGGTGAACGGCGTTTCTCGCCTGACAAAGGTGAATATTTCCCGTGGAAATGCGATATTTACAAGCTATGACTACACTTCCTAAAGGTCCGGTTGTTTGCGTCGGGGCCTCCCTCGTCGATTTGACATTTCGTTGCGAACAAGATCCGGTCGCATATACATCAAATCCTGCGCGTATGCACCGCAGTCCGGGTGGTGTGGTGCGCAACATCGCCCATCATCTCGCTTTGCTGGATATTCCGGTGGAATTGGTAACAATATTTGGTAATGATCCAGATGGACATTGGCTTTCATCCCAATGTGCGGCTGCCGGTATCGGGTTGAGTCATATTCTTATGGCGGAAGAACCTACGGGAACATTTGCTTCTATTGCCACGCCTGCCGGTGATTTACATATCGGTGCAGTGACTTCGGAAACGGACCGATTATTAAGCTTGGATTTTTTCTCGCAGCGCGCTGAAGTATTTCGTTCGGCATCGCTGGTCATTGCCGACTGTAATCTTTCTGTGGAAGCGTTACGTTGGCTGATGCGCTTCTGTAATGAGCACCACGTACCGCTTGTCGTTGAAACCGTATCAATTCCTAAAGCCCGCCGATTACGTGACGCGTTACCGGGCAAATTGTTGCTGGTGAAACCAAATCGAGAAGAGTTGGCGGTGTTTGAACAGGATGCCCACGTGACACCGGAAGAAAAAATCGCGCATTTACACGCTCTTGGTTTCAAGAATGTTTGGCTGAGTCGTGGCGCAGAAGGATCGTTGTTTTCAGACGGCGCCAGCATGGTTTCGTTACCGGCGCCGCGTGTTCATGTTCGGGATGTGAATGGTGCGGGTGATGCTTCTTTAGCCGGCTGGGTGTATGCATGGATGAAGGGCAAGGACGGTCTAACGTGTGTGCGTTACGGCCACGCTGCTGCGGCGTGTTTATTGGAAGTAGTTGGTGCGGTACGCAGTGATTTTTCTCCCACCTTATTAGAACAACGTCTAAGCTAAGCCATGCCTTTCCAATTACATTTTTCTGCCGAAGTTTCGGAAGCCCTTCGTGATAATCGTCCGGTCGTTGCCCTGGAGTCTACCATCATTGCACACGGTATGCCCTATCCAAAAAATGTGGAAACAGCAACGGCTGTTGAGCAAATCATTCGTGACCATGGTGCTACACCAGCTACCATAGCGATACTTGGTGGAAATATTCACGTAGGATTATCAGCACAACAGCTGAATGAGTTGGGTACGGCAAAAGATGTTTGGAAAGTTAGTTTGCGTGACCTCCCTTTTGTGGTGTCTCAACATTTGCACGGCGCAACTACCGTTGCGGCCACGATGCGCATTGCAGCAAAGGCCGGCATTCCGATCTTTGTCACCGGCGGTATTGGCGGTGTTCACCGGGGTGCAGCATATTCCATGGATGTTTCTGCTGACCTAACGGAAATGGCTCAGACTAATGTTGCTGTGATTTCAGCCGGGATAAAATCAATATTGGATATCGGACTTACATTAGAAAAACTGGAAACACTGGGAGTTCCCGTAGTTACTTACGGCAGTGATTTATTTCCCAGTTTTTACAGCCGTGAAAGCGGCTTCAAATCGCCATTGCGTCTCGATGCGCCTTCAGCCATTGCCGCTATGTTAGCGGTAAAGTGGGAGCTGGGAATCAACGGATCTGTTTTAATTGCAAATCCAGTTCCGGTGGAGCACGAAGTGCCGCATGTTGTCATGGAAGAGCATATTCGCAAAGCGCTGGATGCTGCTGACACAGCAAAAGTGAAGGGTAAAGACATCACCCCCTTTCTTCTGAAGTATATCGCAGAGCAGACAGTCGGCGAGAGTTTGGCGGCAAATATTGAGCTGGTTAAAAATAATGCCAGGTTGGGAGCCCAAATAGCGGTTAGCTATTCTGCGAAGTAATTATTATGACCATTACCGATAAGTTACATGCACATCCGTTGAACCGCGCGGTTATCGTTGCCGGGCTCGGATTTTTTGTCGACGCGTTCGACTTGTTGCTTTTTAATGTGCTTCGAATTCCGAGCCTGAAAGAGCTCGGACTTTCGGGGGATGAGCTTACACGATCCGGTGAATACCTGCTTTCAATGCAAATGCTTGGAATGATTGTCGGTGGAATACTGAGCGGAATTATCGGAGATCGAAAAGGACGCGTTTCCGTTTTATTCGGGAGTATATTGTTGTATTCGTTGGCTAATTTGGCCAATGCATGGGTAAAAGATGTGCCGACCTATGCTTGGATTCGCTTTCTTTCAGGAGTAGGCCTGGCAGGCGAACTGGGAGCGGGAATCACGCTCGTTAGTGAGAGCATGACGGTTGAACGCCGTGGTTACGGCACCATACTTGTCGCTTCGCTTGGCGCCTGCGGAGCCATTGCCGCCGGACTTGCCGGTGATCTGCTGTATTGGCGGACCACCTATATAATTGCCGGCAGTGCCGGACTTTTACTTTTATTATTGCGACTGACTTCGTTGGAGTCGGGAATGTTCAAACAAGCACAACAAAAAAAGGTAAGTAGGGGATCTTTCCGCTTATTATTCTCTGATCGGAAGCGCACCTTGCGATATTTCGCTTTTGTACTGGTTGGTGTGCCGATCTGGTATTGTGTAGGAATGGTCATCAATCTTTCTCCGGAGCTTGCGCGTACTTTCGGTATTGATGGAGTTCGACCGGCTACCTGTTTTATCCTCTTTCAAATGGGAATAGCCATCGGAGACCTGACCAGCGGAATAATCAGTCAGAAAATTAAATCACGAAAACGAGTACTCGTCGGTTTTATGGCATTGGCACTAGCTGCAGTAGTTTTGTTTTTTATGACACTCCATGCAGGCTTTGGGTTTAACGCGTTAGTCAGTTCTTCCTTGCTGATGGGTTTCGGTTGCGGATACATGTCGATATTTGTAACTACAGCTGCAGAAGCTTTCGGTACAAATCTCCGGGTAACTGTAACGGCAACAATCACCAACTTTATGCGTGGTGCAATTACCTTGCTGATTCCCTTACGAATCTGGCTGGAGAACATTTTCAGCTTATCGTTGTTTCAGAGTCTGATAGTCGTAGGTTCCGTTGTTTTCCTGCTTGCACTTTACGCTGCGTCCACTTTCCACGAAACGTACGGGAAGCGACTGGATTATGTCGAAGAATAACTAAGAAAGTAGTGGCTGGCGTTAGCTGTTCGGTAGTAGTTTTAAACGATAATTATTTATTATGAAGGTCTGTATTACATTGCTGTTGATGTTATCGGCAGTAACATTTTCTGTTAAGGCTCAATTCATGGGTGGAATGGGCGGCAGTGCTTCACCGAAAATATACGACGGTAAGATTACCGGAAATGTAGTTGATTCCTTGACCGGTACAGCTATTGGATTCTGTACGATTTCCTTATTTGAAAAAGGGAGCTCCAAGCCATCCGACGGAACAGTTGCCGATGAACAAGGCGACTTCAAATTGAAGAACATTAAAAATGGTAAATACCGGCTCTCGGTTTCGTTCCTGGGTTATAATACACGCTTCATAGACTCCATTATCATTAACGATAAGAATCTTTCGATAGAATTTAACAATCTGAAAATTTCCCCAACAGCCACGATGTTGAAAGAAGCTGTTATAGAAGGGGAGAAATCGCTGATTGAAATGAAAGTCGACAAACTGATATATAATGCGGACAAAGATATCAGTGTAAAAGGCGGAAATTCTGCGGATGTATTACGAAAAGTTCCGATGGTAAGCGTTGATCTTGATGGTAACGTCATGTTGCAGGGCACACAAAATGTCAGAATCTTAATTAATGATAAGCCTTCCTCGTTGATGGCCGCTTCTGTTGCTGATGCGTTAAAAATGATTCCTGCTGATGAGATAGAAAAAGTAGAAGTGATCACCAGTCCTTCGGCTAAATACGACGCGGAAGGAACAGGAGGAATTATCAATATCATTACTAAGAAGAAAAACATACAGGGCGTAAGCGGCTCCGTAAATGCCGGACTTGGCACGAGGAGTAGCAATCTTTTTTCGAATATTAACTACCGTAGAGGTCGGTGGGGAACAGGCGTGAATCTTGGTGGTTTCGGATATTTTGGTTTTGGGGAAATTGATAACCTTCGGGTGACAGAATCAGCAGGGTTAACAACGAATCTACAGCAAACCGGCGATAACCGTACTTACGGCGCCGGACCCTATGCACAGTTCAATACAGATGTTGATCTGACAAGTAAGAGCAATCTCAGCGGCTCCTTTCGACTGAATAATTTTCGCAACGGTTCCCGTGGTAAAACATTAAATCTGTTTTCCTCCAACGGTATCGGATATTCTGAAACTTTTACGAATGATTATACGAATTTAACCAATGGACTTTCGTACGATGCGAACATCGACTACAAACGATCATTTAAAAAGAAAGAGCAAGAGCTGACAATTTCCGCGCAGCTATCGAACAATGATCGTAAAACAGATTACGATGTTGAGCGACTCGATGCCAATGATGTAATGTATTATCAGGAATCGAGTTTAAACAGGAACTTCAATAGTGAGAAGACCTTGCAAGCGGATTATGCGCAACCGGTGGGTAAAAAATTCTTAGTCGAAACGGGCTTAAAAACCATTCAGCGCGACGTTTCCAGTGAATATACTTACGATGTGTTCGATATGGCAACAGGAGAATTCGTACGTGATAATGCTCGCAGCAATTTGTTCGATTATGATCAGGATGTTTACGCGGGATATGGTCAGGGTACGCTGACCTTGGGGAAATTCGGTATCAAAGCAGGGTTGCGTTATGAGCACACGGATGTCGCCGGGAGATTCCAGGATGACGAAAGCTCCTTCACCAGTGAATACGGAAATCTTATTCCAACCGCTACGGTTTCTTATGCCAAGTCCGGGAAATATACCACCAAGATCAGTTACACCCAGCGCATTCAGCGGCCTGGTATGACCTTTCTTAATCCGTGGGTGAACACCAGTGATTCGTTTAATATCACCTACGGTAACCCCGAACTCGAGCCCGAGGTCAGTCATGGATTTGAACTAGGTTATAACACGTTTAAAAAATTCGGCTCTATCAATGCAAGTGCTTATCATCGGTTTACCAATAATTCGATTGAAAGCATACGATTTATTGAGAACGACAGTATTTATGTAACTACTTACGACAACATTGGCAAGAACTATACCACCGGTATAAGTCTTGGGGTGAATGTGATGTGGAAGATGAAAGTTTTCTGCGGGGCTAATGCTAATCTGTACTATTATAAGGTGAAAACCGCCGGCTATTCGCAGGTGCTTTCGAATGACGGTATCAACTACAGTTTCAACCTTTACGGATCCTATAAGTTCGGTAAACAATGGGGAATTATGGCGTTTGGTAACTTCAACGGTCCTAAAATCAGCGTACAGGGCACATCCACCTCCTTTTGGTATTATAACCTCAGTGCTCGTCGTGAGTTTAAAGCCGGAAACGGCGGATTGGGTTTTGGACTGGATAATTTCGCGTCCTGGTATATGAATTTCCGTAATGAATATTCAGGAGAAGGGTTCTCGTATTCCGGAAATAACCGTTTCTTTTTCCTCGGAGTACGCGTGAGTCTTGATTATCGCTTCGGTAAAATGGAGTTCTCCAATTCCAAGAAAAAGAACATCCGGAATGATGACCTGAAAGAAGGCGGTGGTGAAGGCATGGAGGGCGGAGGAATGATGGGTGGCGGGCGCCGCTGATCCATAAAAAATACCGACCTTACAGCATCCATCTTTCCAACGAATGGCTGCACCTAAAAAACTATTTCTGCTCGATGCAATGGCGCTGGTTTACCGCGCTTACTTCGCTTTCAGCAACAACCACCGCATCAATTCCAAAGGCCAGAATACCTCTGCGATCTTTGGCTTTACGAATACGCTGTTGGAGGTGCTGAAGAAGGAAAATCCGACACATATCGCCGTAGTATTCGACACGGCAGCTCCTACCAGCCGTCACGAAGAGTTTACCGCTTACAAGGCGAATCGACAGGAAATCCCGGAGGATCTGGCGTCATCCATTCCTGTTGTTGTTCAGCTTTGCGAAGCCTTCAACATTCCTGTGCTCTCGAAAGACGGGTATGAAGCAGACGATATCATTGGCACGTTGGCTCGTCAGGCGGAGGCTAGCGGATTTGAAACGTACATGATGACACCCGATAAGGATTACGGTCAACTTGTCGACGAGCACACGTTCATCTATAAACCGCCACGCGGCGGAGGTAAACCGGAAGTGCTGGGCATTAAAGAAATCTGTGAGCGCTGGGAGATTGAACGTGTCGAGCAGGTGAAAGATATTTTGGGATTGATGGGCGACAGTGTAGATAATATTCCAGGTATTCCAGGAGTTGGTGAAAAAACAGCGATAGCGCTGGTGAAGCAATTCGGTTCGCTTGAAAATCTTTTAATCGCAACGGACCAGCTCAAAGGTAAGTTGAAAGAAAAGGTAGAACAACACAAGGAGTTGGCGATTCAGTCTAAACGACTTGCTACGATCATGATAGATGTTCCGCTGGATATTCAGCCGGAACAGCTCGATCGTAAAGAATGGAATAAGGAGGCGTTGCGGGAGTTGTTCGCGGAACTTGAATTCCGTCGAATGTCGGAACAGTTAGGATTGGTGGCGCCATCCGTCGGCACTACAGAAATGCCAAAGCCGACGTTGGCAAAAAAAGGAAATCCTGCACAAGGATCTTTATTCGGTGATGATGGACACGTAGAAGATGTAGAAGATGTTGACGTTTCGGAGGCTACACCGCCGACAGAATTAAAATCAATCACCACAACGCCACATACGTATCATCTTGCGGATGATTCGCAAAAGCGCAGCCGTTTACTGGCGGAGCTTACTGCTGCTCCCCGATTCTGTTTCGATACCGAAACCACCGGACTGGACTCTCTGG
>Ga0315906_10010824_pt1 | contig 10674 bp, 8 predicted proteins | sample LakEriMetagenome_4_FD_203526 | JGI IMG/M metagenome (GOLD analysis project Ga0315906, IMG submission 203526) | Freshwater fungal communities from buoy surface, Lake Erie, Ohio, United States - Buoy 2 MA122 | ecosystem: Environmental > Aquatic > Freshwater > Lake > Lake biofilm | place: USA: Lake...
TTTGCCGAGCAGGAGAACCCGCGGGTGCGGGCCTTTCTCGCCGGGGCCCTTGCCTCATGACCGACGGCACGACCTCCCACCCGAGCGGCGCGGATCGGGCCCACGCCGCATTCCTCGGCTCGCTCGTGGCCGACGCGGTGTCGATGCCCGTGCATTGGTACTACGACCGCGCCGCCCTCGACCGCGACTACCCCGAGTTGCTCGAGCCTGCCGACACGCTCCGCTATCTTCCGCCCCGCAGCCCGCATCCCGACAGCATCCTCTGGAGGTCGAGCTACGTCGCGGCCGGACCGCAGTTCGACCTGCTCGGTGACCAGGCGGGGTTCTGGGGCCGCCGCGGCGTTCACTATCACCAGCGGCTTCCGGCCGGCGGCAGCACGCTCAACTTCCAACTGGCGACCGAACTCCACGGCCTGGTTCGGCGCGACCGAGACTACGCCCCCGAGCGCTGGCTCGACCATTACGTCGCCTTCATGCGGCAGCCGGCCCGACACGGCGACACCTACGTCGAGGAGTGCCACCGCCACTTCTTCACGAACCTCGCGGCCGGCCGCAAGCCGATCAGCTGCGGCGTTCGCGACGTGCACATCGGCGGCCTCGCCCATGTGCCCGCACTGGTGGCCGGACTCGGTCCGCGGCACCCCGATCTGCGGCGGATCGTGCGACTGCACGTGTCGCTCACCCACAGGGACGACGACGTGCTCGCGGCCGCAGATGCGTTCGTGCGGATGCTCGTGCGACTCACTCGCGATGATCGTGCCGCGGAGGATCTCCGCACCATCGTCCTCGAGGAGGGGGCTGACTGGGTCTCCGCGGCGAAGCTCGCCGACTGGAATGGCCGCTGTGATTCGGCAGGCGGCGCGTGCCCCGACCGCGGCGTGGTGGGCACCCTTATCAGCTCCGCCTGCTACATCGACGAAGCCTTCCCGGCGGCGCTGTTTCTCGCCTGCCGCCATGCGGGCGACTATGCGGGCGGCATCCGGGCAAACGCCTTGTGCGGGGGGGACAACTGCCATCGCGGCGGCGTCGTCGGGGCACTCCTCGCGGCAGCCGCGCCGATTCCCCACCGGCTGCTCGCCGGGCTGCAGACCCAGGATACACTTTCGGGTTCGTGAGTTTTCCGAGTCGTGAGGAGCTGCATGAAGCCCCCTGTCGCCGAGCCCACCGCCCGCACCCCGGCCGGCCGATTCGCGGAGTTCGAGAGACCGCTTGCCCCTGCCCGCATGGTGCTGCTCACAGCCGATCCGACGGCAGCCGATCCCGTGGCGGCGAAGCGGGCCGAGATCCGCCGCTACTTCCATCAAACCTGCGCGATCTACGAGCGGCTCTTCGATTTGATCCGTGACGACGCGTCGTACTACGAGCGACACGAGCCGCTCCGCCACCCGCTGATCTTTTATTTCGCGCATCCGGCGGTGTTCTACGTCAACAAGCTCACGGCGGGCCGGTTGATTCCCCGACGGCTCGACCCGGTGCTCGAGGCGATGATGGCGGTTGGCGTGGACGAGATGTCGTGGGACGACCTCAACACGGCCCATTACGAATGGCCGAGCGTCCGCACGGTTCGCGACTACCGCGCCGCGCTGCGGGAACTCGTGGACGAATTCATCCAGTCGATGCCGCTGGAGCTGCCGATCCGCCAGGATTCGCCCGCGTGGGTGATCCTGATGGGCATTGAGCACGAGCGAATCCACCTCGAGACATCGAGCGTGATCATGCGGCAGATGCCGCTCGACGAACTCCGTCATGGCGACGAGCTCTCCGCGGAGGAGCGACGGCTCTGGGCGGCCTGCCCGACGACGGCCACACCGCCGGCCAACGACTGGCTCCCGGTCGCCGGCCGGACCGTGCGGCTCGGCAAACATTGCGACGACCACACCTACGGCTGGGACAACGAATACGGGGTGGAGGAGGTCGCCCTGCCTCCGTTTCGCGCGGGGAGAAGGCTGGTCTCCAACGCCGAGTTCATGGAGTTCGTCACCGCCGGCGGATATCGCGACGAATCCCTCTGGACGGAGGAGGGCCGTGGCTGGCTCCACTACACCCGTGCCGAGCAGCCGAAGTTCTGGCTTCGTCGCGACGGCGGCTCGTGGCAGCGAAACCTGCTCGACGAGCGGCCGCTGCCGCTCGACTGGCCCGTCGAGGTCAACTGCCTGGAGGCGCAGGCCTACTGCTCCTGGCTGGCGCGGCAGACGGGTGAGAACGTGCTGCTGCCGACCGAGGCCCACTGGCAGGCGCTTCGCGAGATGGTGCCCGGCGACCAGCCCACGTGGGATCCCGCGCCCGGCAACATCGACCTCGGGCACTTCGCGTCGAGTTGCCCCGTCGACGCCTTCCCGCAAGGCGACTTCTGCGACGTGGTCGGCAACGTCTGGCAGTGGACCCGGACGCCGATCATGCCGTTCAAGGGGTTCGAGATACATCCACTCTACGACGACTTCTCCGTGCCGACCTTCGACGGCCGCCACAATCTGATCAAGGGCGGCTCGTGGATCTCGACCGGCAACGAGGCGCTCGCCAGCGCCCGCTACGCGTTCCGGCGGCATTTCTTCCAGCATGCGGGCTTCCGCACGATCATCGAGGAGCCGGGAAACGAGGCCGTCACCACCGGCTCGCGGCTCTACGAGACCGATCAACTCGTGACGCAGTACCTGGAATTCCACTATTTCGACGCCGCTACCGGCGGGTGCGACGCCACGTCCGACGGCTGCACGACGCTGGGCGTGCCCAACTTTCCCCAGGCCTGCGTGGCGGCCACGATGCCGCACGTGCCCATGGACCGGCGCGGCAGGTGCCTCGACATCGGCTGCTCCGTGGGCCGCTCCGCCTTCGAGTTCGCCCGCCACTTCGCCCACGTCGATGCGATCGACTTTTCGGCCCGATTCATCCAGTCGGGCGTGCGGCTCCAGCAGGGGGACGAACTGCACTACGAGATTCCGACCGAGGGTGAGCTCACGGTCCCGCGGGCCGTATCGCTGGAGCGGCTCGGCCTCGGCGATGCCGGCTCGCGCGTGCTCTTCATGCAGGGCGACGCCTGCAACCTCAAGGCGATCTACGCGGGCTATGACCTCGTGTTCGCCGGCAACCTGATCGACCGGCTCTATGATCCGGCGCTCTTCCTCCGGGAGATCGCCGAACGGATCCTGCCCGCGGGCCTGCTCGTGATCACGTCTCCCTACACGTGGCTCGAGGAATACACTCCCAAGGACAAATGGCTCGGAGGACGTCGGGAGCACGGCGAACCGCTGACGTCGTTTGCGGGGCTCGAGCGCTGCCTCGAGTCCGGGTTCTCGCTGGTGGCGAGATCCGACGTGCCATTCGTCATCCGTGAGACCGCCCGCAAGCACCAGCATACGACGGCCGAGATGACCGTCTGGCGTCGGCTGACGTGATGTGGGGCACCTGCTAGGATGGGGGATTCCGCAGCGCGGATTCGCCCCTCCGATCGGTGTTCAGATGCACGATGAATCCTCATTCGACCCCTGCCGCCAGTGGCTCGGCATCGATGCCGTCGAGTTGGTGACGCCGCATCGAGTCCTCGGAATCTCCCCGCTGGAGACCGACCCGCTCGTGATCGTGCGGGCGGCCGACCAGAGGCTGATCACCCTGCGGTCGATCGATCCCGGGCCGCTCGCCAGGGCTCGGGACGCCTTGCTGGCACGGGTCGAGCAGTCGCGAGACGCCATGCTCGCGGCAGCCTCCGCGGCTCGCGGCAGCCCCTCGCTGCCATTCCCTCCGACGAACCACCAGCCGGGAGGCGTATTCGGCTCCGGTGCGGCCGTCGAACTCCCGTCCGCCCCGATGTTGCCCGCTCCCAGCGTGGCGGTGCGGCCGCGCGTGGTCGTGCGGCGGTCGAGTCCGGTGCTGCCTCTCGCCGTCGCGGCCCTGCTCCTGGGAGCGGCAGGCTGGCTGGGGTACCAGGTCCTGCAGAATCAGTCTGGCAAGCCCTCCGCCTCGGTTGCCTTGTCAACGTCGCCTCGGCCCGAGCGTCCCGCTCCCAAGCGGCCTGCATCCGAGCCGCCTCGAGCCGTGCGCCCCCCCCGGCCCACCCCCGAGCCCGAGCCCGAGCCCGAGTCCGAGCCCGAGTCCGAGCCCGAGTCCGAGTCCGAGCCCGAGTCCGAGTCCGAGCCCGAGTCCGAGCCCGAGTCCGAGCCCGAGTCCGAGCCCGAGTCCGAGCCCGAGTCCGAGCCCGAGTCCGAGCCCGAGTCCGAGCCCGAGCCCGAATCGGAGCCCGAACCCATCACGGAGCCGGAGCCGGCGCCCGAACCGGACACTAACGCGGAAACCGCCGCCAGCGATGGCGACGCCCTCGAGGATCACCTCGAGAACGTCTACGCCGCGCTGCGCCGGAGCGACTTTCCCGCTGCCGACAAACTGCTCGACAAAGCCCAGGACGTCGCTGCTCCGGACGAGTCTGCGAGCGAACGGCTGGATCGCTGGCGGCTGCTCGCCGCCTACGCGCGAAACTTCCCTGCCCTGCGGGACAAGGCGCTGAAAGCGAGCAGCGAAAACGAAGTCAAACTGGCCGATGGCCGGATCATCGGGATCATCGAAGTCGACGCCACCCGCGTCGTCTACCGGGATCGGGGACAGAACGAGCGTGTGCCCCGCGACCGTCTTCCCGACGACGTCCTGCTCGCCATCGTGCAACAGTGGTTCAATGCCGCGAGGAAGCCCGGAAACCACCTCTATCTGGGCACCTTTTACGTGCTGCGGGGCACGCCTGATCTCGCGTCGGCCCAGGGTGAATTCCAGCTCGCCGCGTTCAGCGGCGAACCCGACGGCACCGTACTCCAGCAGCTCCTCACCGATCCCGTGATCGCGGGTGGCGATCAGTAGCAAGCCGCCAGAATCGGCAGCAATGCCGCGGCATCGAGCTCGCGCGGATTGCCTCTCATGCTCGCGCCGCCGGAGTGTTCCGCGAGCCAGCCAAGCCGATCGGCTGCGAGCCCGAGGTCGCGGAGCCGCTGCGGTGTGCCCGCGGCCAGGCAGAGCCGCTCGATCCGCTCCACGAATGCCCGGGCCGCTCGCGCGTCGTCACCCGCCGCCGGGTCGAGCGTCCGCTCGAGCATGGCCAGATCGCCCCGGGCCACCTGCTCGTTGACCCGCAGTGCCACCGGCAGCATGACGGCGCAGGCGACGCCATGGGGCGTGCCGCACTCGATGCCCAGGGCCGCAGCGACCCCGTGGGCCATCCCCAGTCCGGAATTCGTCAGCGCGAGGCCCGACACCAGCGCCGCATGGCAGAGCGCCGCCCGGGCATCGAGATCGTCTGGGTGCACCAGCACCTGCGGCAGCGCTTCGACGGCCCGCGGTAGGGCATCGAGCACCATCGCTCTGGGCAGCGGATGCCGAAACCGGCAGATGAACGACTCAATCAACTGCGTGATGCAATCGAGCCCGGATGCGGCCGTCGTGTCGCGAGAGCACGACCGCGTGAGCAACGGGTCGATGACCGCAGCTCGTGGCACCATCAGCGGGCTCCGCATGCTCTTCTTGAATCGTCGCCGCGGACACGAGATCACGGCATTGCGGGTCGCCTCGGCGCCCGTGCCCGCGGTGGTCGGCACGGCCACCACCGGCAGCGGCGGGTGCACGAGTGCGAGGCCCCGCCCGACCCCCTCCAGGTGATCGACGACGACCGCGTCGAGATCGGTCGCATCGGCCGGGGCATTCGTCGCCAGGGCCGCCACGGCCTTGGCGAGGTCGATCGTCGCTCCGCCGCCGACCGCGACGATCACCGCCTCCTCCCGGCCGGCGCGGGGCAACCTCGCGACCGCCGCCGCCACCTGATCCACGGTGGGCTCACCCCGACTGGACGCCACGCGCCGGGATGGCACGCCGGCCGCACGGCACGCGGCCTCGACGGCGTCGAGACCGCCGCTCGCGGCGCCGCTCCGCTCCCCCGCCACGATCCACGCGGCACCGCCGAGCTCCCCGACGATCCCGCCGACCTCGGCAACGCGGCCCGCGCCGAACACGATCCGCGGCGGCACGAGGAGTTCATAACTGGCGAGCGGCGGCATCGCTGCGTGCATGGTGGCTCTCCGGCGCTATACTCGTCGGTCGTCACTGCGTGACCGCAGCGGCAGAATACCCTCGGGGCCGGTGGCGATGCCGCCCCGTTTCCCTTCGTCACCACGTCGAGCCGTCATGCAGGATCCGCTCACCATTCCCTGCCGCCCGGGGCCGATCCGGGGCACGATCCGTCCCCCCGGCTCGAAGAGCATCACGAATCGCGCCCTCGTGTGCGCCGCGCTCGCCCGGGGCACGAGCAGGCTCACCGGCGTGCTCGACAGCGAAGACACGCGGGTAATGGCGGCCGGCCTCGCGGCCCTCGGCGTCGGCATCGACGCCGATTGGGGGCGGTCCGAGCTGACGGTGACCGGCTGCGACGGCCGCATGCCGGCGGCCACCGCGACGATCGACTGCGCCGCCAGCGGGACGACGATGCGATTTCTGTCGGCCGTCTGCGGACTCGGACACGGCACGTTCCGCCTCGACGGCACCGCCCGGATGCGGCAGCGGCCGATCGGTGATCTCGTGGCCGCCCTGCAGGCGCTCGGCGTCGACGCCGTCGCGGAGAGCCCGGGCGGGTGCCCGCCGGTGCGGATCCGTTCATCGGGTCTGGCCGGTGGCTCCGTCACCGTGCACGGCGGCACGTCGAGCCAGTTCGCCAGCGGTCTGGCAATGGCCGCCCCCTGTGCGGCGCACGGGATGCGGATCACCTTCGCCGGGCAACTCGTCTCGCTTCCTTATCTCGAGATGACCCGACGGGTGATGCAAAGCTTCGGCGGCGTCTGCGGATCGCTCGGCGACGGTGGCTGGGACATCCCGCCGACCGGCTATTCAGCCTGCCACTATGCGATCGAGCCCGACGCCTCGGCGGCCAGCTATTTTCTCGCCGCTGCCGCGATCACCGGCGGCGAGGTGCGGCTGGAGGGCCTCTCGCGGCGGAGCATGCAGGGCGACGTCGGCATGGCCGACGCCCTCCAGCGGATGGGCTGCGCGGTCGCCTGGGACGAGACGGAGGGGGCGGAGTCGATCACCGTGCGGGGCCGGGCCGAGCACGGCATCGACATCGACATGAACGCGATCAGCGACACGGTGCCGACGCTCGCGGCCGTCGCGCTGTTCGCGTCGAGCCCCACGACGATCCGTAACGTGGCCCACATTCGCGACAAGGAGACCGATCGCATCGGCGATCTGGTGCGCGAGCTCCGCAAGCTCGGGGCACGGGTGGAGGAGCATGCCGACGGCATGACGATCGAGCCCGCGCCACTGCATGGGGCCACGGTCGCCACCTACGACGATCACCGGATGGCCATGGGCCTGTCGCTGCCTGGGCTCGTGGTGCCGGGTGTCCGCATCGAAAACCCGTCCTGCGTGGGCAAGACGTTTCCAGACTACTGGAACCGGATGGCGACGCTCGCCGGCTGGCCGGCCTCGGCCATCAGCGGCTGATCCGCCGGCCGCCGCCGGCCCGCGCCAGCACCGCATCGGCCTTGGCGAGCAGGGCGTCCACGGCTTCATCGCAGGCCCGCGAGCGGTCGGCCACCGGCGCCGGCCCCCCCGCCAGTGATTCATCGGCCGCCACGAATCCGCCGCCACAATGCTGGCAATACACGCGGCGACCGAGCAGCATGACCGAGATGCGAAGCATCCGGCCACAAATCGGGCAGGCCTGGCCGAAAAACACGTCTCCGCAGACCGCCTCGGCGGACTGCACCCCATCATCGTGCGGGCGATCGGTTCCGTGCATGGCGGACTCTGAAAACGACGACACGGAGGGCAACGATTCTAACGTGAAACAGGCTTTCCCCGGGCGGACGTGAGACGCGCCGCCGGCCGAAGAGTGTATGCGGCTGATCGCATCTCGGCAAACGAGCGTTCCGGGGCTAGAATGAGGTGATCGGGGTGGTGGCACCGAGCAGCCTCCCGTCGCCCCGTGGCCAGTGGCCCGACGCACCATGAGTTACCGCGGTTGGTTCACTCCGTTCGTCGTCGGATTGTGGCTCGTGACCAGCGGCTGGCTGGTGACGGCGAAGATTCTCCCCGCCTGGCGCCCCGGGTCTCCTCCGGGCTACCAAGGCCTCTACGGCTCGGGGGGTCGGCTGGGTCCAGTCGGCTGGACGGTGCAGTGGAATGGCAGCCCCCTCGGCTGGGCCCTCGCCGAATCGACCCGCAGCCCGGATGGCGGACTGACGGTCGACAGCAGGCTGCATTTCGAGCGACTGCCGGTCGAGGAGGTGCTGCCGTCGTGGGCCGGTGAGCTGGTGGCGGGCATGCTCCGCACCCACGGCCTCGCCACCTTCGATGCCCGAGGCAGGCTCGCCATCGACGATGCCGGCAAGCTCCAGACCTTCCGCTCGGCCGTCAGCGTCGCCGGCGTGGCGGACGACGTCATACTCGAGGGCACGGTCCGTGACGGCGAGGTGGCGATCGACGTCAAGGCCGGCGACATCAGCTACCGCACCAATCGCCATCTTCCCGACCAGCTCACGCTGGGCGACGAACTCTCGCCCCAGGCGTCGATGCCGGGGCTGTACGAAGGCCGCCGCTGGACCGTGCCCGTCTACAGCCCCCTCCGGCCGGGCCTTTCCCCGCTCGACATCCTGCACGCCGAGGTGGGTCCGGAAGAGACGATGTTTTGGGACAACACCCTCATGCGGGTGCACGTGGTCTCGTATCGAGAGGATCCGTCCTCGTCCCGCCCGCCACGCTCCCGCCTGTGGGTCGATCGAGGCGGCCGCGTGCTGAAACAGGAATCGCAGGTACTCGCCGGCACGATCGTGTTCATCCGGCGATCGGACGAGGACGCGTCCCGGCTGGCCGCCAGCGTCGCCGTGGAAGCCGCGGGGTCCGTCGACGCGGCCGAGGTTCCATGATCGAATTCGACCATGTCACCCGCACGTACGGCAGCAAGGTCGCGGTCTCCGACCTGACGCTCGCGATTCCACGTGGCGAGCTCTTCGCGCTGCTCGGCCCCAACGGCGCCGGCAAGACGACCACGATTCGGATGCTCGTGGGTTTGCTGCAGCCCTCACGGGGAGCGATCCGCGTGTGTCGCGCCGACGTGGTGCGTGATCCTCGCGCGGCCCACCTGCACGTCGGCTACGTGCCCGACGAGCCCTGCCTCTACGACAAGCTCACCGGACGCGAGTTCCTCTGGTTCATCGCCGACATGTTCGGAACCCCACGGCACCTCGCCGCAGCCCGCATCGACCGGGAGATCGATCACTTCGAACTCGCCGAGTTCGCCGACGATCTGGCGGAGAGCTATTCGCTCGGCATGAAGCAGCGGCTCGTGTTCGCCGCGGCGATGCTCCACGACCCCGACGTGCTCGTCCTCGACGAGCCGATGGTGGGCCTCGACCCCCGCAGCGTGCGGATCGTCAAGGACCTCCTCCGCACTCGCGCGAGCGAGGGCATGACCGTGTTCATGTCGACCCATACGCTCGCCATGGCGGAGGAGATGGCCGACCGCGTCGGGATCATGGTCCGCGGCCATCTCCGCTTTCTCGGCACGATCCCCGAGCTCCGCGACCACATGGCGGTCGAGGCCACGAGCCTCGAGCAACTGTACCTCGAACTCACCGCCCCGGGGGCGTCGGCACCGGGCGGCATTCGCCCATGAGCTCCGCGGCCATGCTCGAGGCGGGCGACACGGGCCGGCGGCTGCTCGGCCCGGACGCCGAATCCCGCCTCTTTCTCCGACTCCGGATCACGATCGCCTGGGCCACGCTCCGTTGGATGCTGGCCCACGCCCGCCTCCGACTCGGCCTGGTGGTGCTCTTGAGCGGGATGTTCTGGGCCTCGCTGTACGGCCTGTTCGTGCAGGCATTCGCATTCCTCGACGGCCTGCATGCCGAGGTCATCTCGCTCCTGTTCAACGCCTTCTTCTCGTCGCTGATGGTCATGCTCGTGTTTTCGTCGGGCATCCTCATGTATGGCAGCCTCTATCGTTCGGGTGAGTCCCGGCTGCTCCTCACGCTGCCGGTCCGGGCCGAGACGATCGCGGCGCACAAGTTCCAGGAGGCCTTCTGGTTTTCCTGCTGGGGGTTCGTCCTGCTCGGCAGTCCGATGCTCACGGCCTACGGGGTGGTCCGTCAGGCCGCCTGGCCCTACTTCGCCCTCATGCTGCCCTTCATGGTGTCGTTCGCCGTGATCCCGGCGACGGTTGGGGGCATCTGTTGCATCGGGCTGGTTGCCTGGATTCCCCGGCTGCGGGTGCAGGCCTTGTCGCTGGCCCTGTTCGCCGGCTGCGTCGCTGCGGTCTGGCTTGGCTGGTCGCTCGTCGAGCGCGGGCCGATCGACGCCCTGTCCGCCGAATGGTTCGAACGGACGTTCGCCCGGCTGGCGATCACGGAGCAGAAACTCCTGCCGAGCTGGTGGCTGTCGAGCGGGCTGATCGAGGCGGCCCGCGCAGGCCGCGATCCGGCCGGTCCTGCGCTCACCGAGGCGTGCACATTTCTCGCCCTGCTCATGGCCCACGCCATGCTGCTCCACCTCGTGCTCGGCTGGCTGGCCGGGATCGCCTACCGTCACGGCTACAGCCAACTCATCAGCGAGGTGCCGCCCCGCCGCCGGCGGCCGCTCGGCTGGTTCGACCGCATGCTCTCGAACGCCGGCACCGCCCGCAGCCGTCCCCTCCGCCTGCTGCTGGTGAAGGAC
>Ga0315906_10010825_pt1 | contig 10674 bp, 7 predicted proteins | sample LakEriMetagenome_4_FD_203526 | JGI IMG/M metagenome (GOLD analysis project Ga0315906, IMG submission 203526) | Freshwater fungal communities from buoy surface, Lake Erie, Ohio, United States - Buoy 2 MA122 | ecosystem: Environmental > Aquatic > Freshwater > Lake > Lake biofilm | place: USA: Lake...
TGGAATTCGACAGGAGGACGATTGTCGGTGCCGGCGGGGGGGGCGGCAGCGGACCGCCCCGGGACTGCGGTGACCCCCAGCGCACACAGCAGCAACAGCAGGCGGGACCACCGGAGGCGCATGGGGGAACGCTCCAAAACGCAGAGAGAATTTCCAGGTCTGCCAAAATCGTAATGGCCGGTCGCGCCCGGGGAAAGCAGCGCAGAAGCCTTGGTCCGTCTGCAGTGGGGCGGGCCCGGCAGGGTGAGCCAGCGGGGATTGTGCCGGTCGATGCCCAATCCCCGACGATGCTGGAACCCGCACGCTGGCGACCCCCCGCGGTTCAGGCTGGCGAGGGGAAGGTTTTTGGCGGCGAAGTTGGCCGCTCCTCCTTCGAGGCGATCGATAACCGCCACGATCTGCACGAGCTCGCAGCCGAATTCCTGGATCCGTTCGACCGCCTGGAGGGCGCTGCCGCCGGTGGTGACGACATCGTCGATGACCACGACCTTCATGCCGGGCTGGACGGGGCCTTCGATGAAGCGTTGCGTGCCGTGACCTTTGGCCTCTTTCCGGACGAGAAATCCGCAGAGGTTGCGTTGGCGGGCCCCGGCGACGGCGAGCACGCCGCCGACGATGGGGTCGGCCCCAATCGACATCCCGCCGATGGCGTCAAACGGGGTGTTGGCCAGCAGGTCGAGCAGTCCCTCGCTGACGAGTCGGAGTCCCTCGGAATGGAGCGAGATCTGCTTGCCGTCGAGGTAGTACGACGCCTTGCGGCCCGAGGCGAGGGTGAAGTCGCCGAACTTGAGGGCCCGTTCACGAAACAGAGAGATCAGTCGGGTGCGATCGTACATGACGGAAGGGGGGGCAAGGGGAAGAGCAGGGGGCGCGAGTATGGGAGAGAGGCGGGCTGGGTGGCAAGCCCGGGGGGGCGCCGGCCGGGAGAGACAGGCGTTTTGACAGAAATCGGGAGGCGGTCCATTGAAATCGATTTTGTCGATTGTTAGGGTGGGAACTCGAATGTGGGTTTTGTGCCCAAACCGCTCTTTGACAATCAGTTGATTGTGGGAAACAGGCCCAATATGCTCGGGACGCCAGTCGATTTCTTGGTCGGCGGGCGGGGCGAGCTGTGGGGTTTGGTTCCGAGCGGCGTCTCGTGAGGGGGGCCTGGCGTGAACCCACGGGCACCTGTAATCGGCACTCCCTCACATCGTGACCAAAGCAACCAGGGCGATGGCTGTGGGATCAGCGCCAACCTTCATCACCGGTGAGTTCAAACGGGTCGTTGACGACCGGTTTCGGATTTCGTTGCCGGCGGAGTTGGCCGAGCCAGTCAGCAGCCCCACGGGGGATGTGATTCTGGTGAAGGAGCAGGCGGGATGCCTGAGCCTGTGGCGGCCGGAGGAATGGCAGCAGCGGCTCGATGATGGCGTGACGCTGATCCAACAGAAGATTCAGTTGGGTCGGATGGAGCAGAAGTGGGGCGAAGTGCAGCGGTTTGGCCGGCTGCTTTCGACCCGGTCCCGAACCGTGCGGTTGGCAGGCCGGTCGCGACTGGTGATTCCCGAGGGATTTCGCGAGTTCCTCGATGTGCCTCCCGAAGGGGAAGTGATGCTGATTGGCGCGGTGATCTGCGTCGAGATCTGGAACCCCGTCGCCTGGCTGCAGTTGTTGCGGCAGGAGATGCCCAGCTTCAATCCGCTGCTCAAAGATCTGTCCGGCTGACGGTTCCCGATCGCTGGTTTTGCTTCGTTCGCCGATGCGTCCGGACGTTTTCCCACAATCTCCCTCCAGATACCGGCTGCGGCCACCCCCGCATGTCCGGCGTTGAAGAAAAAGCCCCTCACTCGGTGTCATCATCCAGGCATCGCCAGACCTCTACGCACCATGGACGGTCTGTGTGGCATGGATGCCTCTTTTTCTTCCGCCGGGCATGCGTTTTTTTTTGCGCGGACCGCGGGTCGCCGCCAGGCTGTCGACCGGGGCGCAGAAGTCTCTCCGGAGCCAGGCCCCTCGGCATGATTTGTCCCCGAGCCCACGGGTTGGACCGTGCCGGGTGTGACTCCTGGCTGGTGCCCCAATCGCTCGACCCCCAAGTGCTGGTGGTGTGACACGACCCGGGCAAACCGGGGGCCGTCTGGGGGGCCGGTGATCACGCCGGCTGACGCCCTGTGCCGGGCTGCGCTGAACGTGGATGGGCTGGAAGTGGATCGAGCGGGGGTTGTAGACTCGCCCGTCTGAGCTGCGCGGCCACTTGGCACGGACCGGTCCGCGTTGGCTGGCCACTCTCTCTCCTGCGGCTGGAACATCATGAGCGAACACTGGATTGCCGAACGCATGCAGCGCATCGACGCGTCGGGGATCCGCAAGGTGTTTGACCTCGGGGCCCGTCTGAAAGACCCCATCAATCTCTCGATCGGCCAGCCGCACTTCGACACCCCCGAGCCGGTCAAGCAGGCCTTCTGTCAGGCGATTGCCGACGGAAAAAACGCCTACAGCCAGACCCAGGGGATTGCGCCGCTGATCGACCGGCTGCAGGCCCGCATCGATGCCCAATACGGGCATGCCGACCGCAAGGTGTTCATCACCAGCGGAACCAGCGGCGGCCTGACGCTGGCCCTGTCGGTGCTCGTCAATCCGGGAGACGAGGTGCTGGTCTTCAGCCCGTATTTCGTAATGTATCGCCACCTCACCACGCTGGTGGGTGGGAAAGTGGTCGAGATCGACACCTTTCCCGATTTCCGTATCGACCTCGACCGGGTCCGGCAGGCGATCACTCCCCGGACCAGGGTCATTGTCTTCAACTCCCCCAACAATCCCACCGGGGCCCTCGCCACGGCAGCCGAGGTGGAGGGACTGGCCCGGCTCGCGGCGGAACGGGACATCGCCCTGCTCAGCGATGAGATCTACCACGACTTCTGCTACGACCAGCCCTTCGTCTCCCCCGCCCAGTTCAACAACCAGACCATCGTGGTGGATGGTTTCAGCAAGTCGCACTCGATGACCGGATTGCGGCTGGGGTATGCCCATGCTCCATCCGCGCTGGTGCAGCAGATGCTGAAGCTGCAGCAGTTCACCTTTGTCTGCGCCCCGCACCCGGTGCAGTATGCCGGTCTGGCCGCCCTCGATTGCGACATCAGCGATCGCGTGCGCGACTACCACCGCAAGCGGGATTACGTCGTCTCGCAATTGAGCCCGTACTACGAGATTCCCCGGGCGGATGCCGCGTTCTTTTTGCTTCCGAAAGCCCCCTGGGGAACCGCCACCGAGTTCTGCACCGAGGCGATCTCGCGGGGGTTGCTGATCATCCCCAGCAATGTCTTCTGCCCGCAAGACACCCACTTCCGCCTGTCGTACGCCACCGACGACCGCACCCTCGAACGGGGCTGCGCCCTGCTGCGTGAACTGGCCCAACGCTGAGTCGCCCACCCTGCCTCTGTCTCGCGGAACAACCTGTGCCCAAGTCTGCCAACTGCCGAGGTCGCGTGGTTCCTGTGGGGCGGATCGCTCTCTTCGCCGGGTTGCTGTTCGCTCCCCTGCGGTGCATGAGCCCGGCCTGGTCGCAACCCCCGGCCAGCCCCTCCCGACCCATCGAACAGTCTGCGATCAGCCCGTCCGGGAAGGACGAGCCCCAAATCAACGAGACGAAAGGGGACGGGACGACAACCGCTGGGGCCGCCACCGATGAAGACGTGACTCGGGCCGTGGCCAGCGGGTTGCGCGTGTTGACCCGCGGTGCCCGCGAGTATCCCGAACACCGCCAGTGCTTCGCCTGCCACCACCAGACGCTGCCGCTGCTGGCGCTGACCGCCGCCCAGCGGCTCGACCTTCCCCGCCAGACCGAACTTGAACAGGAACTGCTCACCTTCGTGCGGGAGTCGTTCGCGAAGCGGACCGACGAGCTGCACGCCGGTGAGGGGGTGGGAGGCAAGGCCCTGACCGTCGGCTACGCCCTCTGGACCCTCCGGTTGTCCGGGGAGCCGGCCGATGACCTGACCGACGCGATGGTGGCGTATCTGCTGAAAACCCAGTCGGTGGAAGGAGCGTGGGAATTGCACTCGATTCGCCCCCCCGCCGAGGAATCGGTCGTGTTCGAAACGGTTCTGGCGGCCGCGGGGATCCGACATTACGCCCGAGGGGTGCGGCAGGCCACCGGGGAGGCCGCCGTCGAGCGGACGCGCGGTTGGCTGGCCCGCCAGACCACCCGGCTGCACGAAGACCGGGTGGCCCGCGCCTGGAGTGTGTCTCTGCTGGGGGGAACACCGGCTGAGGCGGCCGGGGCCCGGCAATCGCTGTTGCAGACCCAGAATCGCGATGGCAGTTGGTCGCAGACCGCCGAACTGGGGGGAGATGCCTACGCCACCGCCACCGCGTTGTATGCGCTGTTGGATTCGGGGCTCTCTCCGGGGGATGAGGTGATTCGCCGCGGAACCGGGTTTCTGAGGCGGACCCAGCAGCCCGACGGCTCGTGGCATGTGGCGACCCGCGCAACACCCGTGCAGGTCTTCTTCGACAATGGCGATCCGTGGGGCAAGGACCAGTTCATCTCGATGATGGCCACCGGCTGGGCCACCGCGGTTTTGGCCCGGACGGCGGGATCGCCAGCTCGCTGAACGCGAGGGGGGGGACTCGGTTCACCCCGGGAGTTATGCCCGGTTTGCCCCGTCGCGGTCCGGGTCGGATGAGGCGTCTTCGTTACAACCCCACCGATCCTCCCGGTTGGGGTGGCGACCCCGGACTTGCGTCTTGACACCCCCTCCCAGCGGGCTGAAGAATCGGACTGGGGGATGTGTGTCGACCCCCCGCGGCCACCTCTCCACGCGGAAGCTCTGGCTGGGCCTGCGAGTGTCTTGTCTGAACTTCCCCAGCGGATGGTGCCGTGTTACTGGAAGCCCTGACGGTTTGTGTGAATTACGGCGATTTCCTGGCTGTTGCCGCCGAGCACAACCGGGCCCTGTTCGATCGCTGGCTGGTGGTGACCACCCCCGAGGATGAAGAGACCCGGGAGGTCTGTCGGCAGTTCAACCTCGACACGCTGATCACCCGCGAAGGGATCACTCCGGGACGGGAATTCAACCGCGGATATCTGATTGAGCGGGGGCTGCAGCAACTCTCGACCGAGAGCTGGCATTGGCATCTGGATGCCGACGTGATCCTGCCCACCAACACCCGCCAGGCGCTGCAGGTGGCCCATCTCGATCCCGAGGTGATTTACGGATTTGACCGGGTGATGGTCAAATCGTGGAACGACTGGGTCCGCCTGCGCGATTCGGGATATCTGCACCAGCAATGGCGCTCGACCTACGAACTGCACTTTCCCGCGGGATTTGACCTGGGAACGCGGTGGATTGTGCCGCAGTCGGGCTGGGTCCCCACCGGCTTCAGCCAGCTCTGGCACGGTTCGGCCGAGCATTGGCGGGGGACCCGGGTGAAGGGCTATCCGTCGAATCATCCCAGTGCTTCGCACACCGACGTGCGGCACTCGCTGCAGTGGGACCGCCGGCGCCGGGCGCTGTTGGCCGAGATCATCACCGTGCACCTCGGAAGCGAACCGTGTGCCGTCGGAGCCAACTGGCAGGGGCGGAATACGCAACGGTTCGGCCCCCCTGCCGTCACGACTCCGCCGAGCGAGGCCTCACCCGGGGAATGTGCCGGGAGTGGCTCGCGGGAGCCCAATGTTTCGATGTGATTTCCGGGGGGTATTCGGCATGGACGCAGGTCGTGTCCTGCCCGCCGGGGGTGTTCCTGCGCGGAACCCAGCCGCCCCCGTCTGAGTCCCCCAGGACCGACCGCTCTGGTTGATTCGGGAAGCCCCCAGCAGCTCACCCGGTCCGGTCTCAGGCGGAGGCGACCACATCTCGCGCGGGGCTGCCGGGGATCAGGAAGTTGCGCCCTCCCCGGCACCCGTCTCTGCCGTCACGCCACACAGCGCCGGCACTCAATGTGGCCGACGTTCCGCGTCTGCCGGGTTCTGTGGAAGGGGTTGTTGGGCCGTTGGAGTTCCCGTGGACCGCCAATCGGTCTGTGGCGGGTGCTTTCTCGGTCGACCCCGGCGGCGTCGGGTGGGAGGGCTGTCGGCCGGGCTCCCGTGAGACGCCTGTTCCCGCGGTCGTCGGCGGGCATCCTCCGGCCAATCGATCTCCACCCCGTCGTCGGGAAGTGAAACTCCCTCTGCCAGCGACAAACGCACAATCCGCACCATCGAACTCTCCTCCGGACCCAAACTGATTTGAACAAGTGTTGCACTGGACACGCGTCGTTATTCACTCTAATGTACGCGTAGCCACACTCAATGGGACGTTTTTCCAGATGTGGTCAGTTTGGTGAACTTTCTCTGGCGAGGTCTCTGGAGTCACGTCATGAGCCCAGTCGCAACTCTTGATAAAGAAACGATTTGCGCCCAAAAGCTCGCGGCCGGAATCCGGGCGCAGCGGCTGCGTACGGGGTGGAGTCTGGAGGAACTCGCAGAGCGGGCGGGGGTCTCCCGCAGCACGCTGCACCATCTGGAGCATGGCACCACCCAGCATCCGCGACTGCTGACCCTGCACCGGTTGGCGCGGGCGTTTGGCGTGGAGGTGGAGGTATTCGCACCCCCGGGAGCCCCTCTGGGTTTCGGCGGGTTCGGGCCTGGGGGGATGGGGTCTGCGGCCGATTCGAATCGGGCGGAGGGGTCACGCTCTTCCCGGGGGGGACAGGAGCGGGGCGAGAGGGAGGAGTCTGCGGAAGGGACGCGGCAGAAGCTGGCGGCCGGGGGAGGAAATCTCCCGGGCAGAGCGGAGCCCTCTGGCTTGCACGGGCCGAATGGGATGCCGGGGGGTCTGCCCGCAGTCGAACCGGGGTTGTTTCGCGACTGGACCTGGGCCGACTGGGCGTTGTGGGAGACCCACGTGTCGAGCCTGGGGGAGGTGGGGCTGGAGCGGGTGCGCGAGGCGGCCTGTGAGGTCAACCGGCATCGCGAAACCCGTCAGCAACTGCAGGCCGTGTTGGGCAGCCCGCTCGCTGCGGTGGCGACTCAACTGATCCAGACGTTGTTCGACACCGCCTGCCGGGGGGTGGGGCAGGTTCCGCCCGCCTGAGGGGGGTGGGGCTCGCCAGGTACCGGGGCCCCGCATGACCAGTTGGGTTAGCGTCCCTCTTTTTTCAGCGGGTGCAGCTCGATTTTGCGAAAAAAGATTTCGGCCCCTTCGGTCTGGAAGGTGATCTTGCCCGAGGCAGGAAAGACATCGTACGCCTTGTTGACCACCTGCCCATTCACGATGTTGGTGATGGTCGCACCGTCGCAGATCACTTCGACGCGAGTCCACTCGGGGTGGGGGCTTTCGACGTCGCGGGGACCACGGTAAGCGAGCTCATCGGCCCAATCGGGATCGCGGCCAAACCAGTTGATCCGCCCCGAACTGATGGTCTTGGGAGTGCCCCCCGCTTTCCAGAAGGGCTCTTTGTCTTTGTCGAAGTCGACTTCGGCGGTGAGGCGGGGGGTGTATTTGGTCCCGTCGGCCGTCTCGCCCGGGACCGCCAGGAAATCGCCCACTCCCCCTTCGATGATCTGGCATTCGACACTGGCGTGCCACGTCTTGTTGTAGCCCCCGTCAGGGCCGAAACAGTGCAGCAGAATCCCACTGTCGCGGGCCGCTTTCTTCCGCCCTCCCCAGGTCAGCTCTCCCCAGCGGAACTCGGCCACCAACCGGTAGTTCGCATACGACTTTCGGGTGATCAGCCCGCCGAAACTCCCCTCTCCGGAGATCCGGATGGCGGGGTTGCCATCGATGTTGTCGACCACCGTGAACACCCGCAGGGGGTCGGCATGGCCGGTGTCGCGGGTGAAGGTGTAGAACGGGGCGAGGTCCTTGCCGTTGAAGAGCACCACGGTCTCGCTCGGCACCACGGGAGGTTCATCCTGCGACCGGGCCGGTGCCGGGAGCAATCCCCCCAGGCAGGCTGCCAGAATCAGAGACCACAGCAGAGGGGCAGTGGAGTGTTGCATGGATCCGGGTCGGGAAACGAGGAGGGGACGATCGTTCGCCAAGTGTCTGGCCACTCGACCAGCAGACCAGGAATTCAGTAGACCAAGTGGGGATAGGGGTTGCCAATCCCTGTGGAGAGGTCGGGTCATGCCGGGGTTGGGAAGAGGAGCGGCTCGCGCGCCTCCCCGGGGCTCATTCCGCACTCCCGGAACGGGGAGAATTCCCGCTTGGCAATCGCCCGTCTTCCGACTACAATCTTCGGTACATAACGCCGGCCCCATCGTCTAACCCGGTCAGGACACAGGGTTTTCATCCCTGCAATGCGGGTTCAAATCCCGCTGGGGTCACTCCAATCCTTCATCCGTGGTTTTCCCTCTGGGAGAGCCGTGGATGAAGGATTGGTTTTTTTTACGGCATGGCGGTTGTGACGTCATCGATTGATCGGGTGCGTGCCGGCGCTCTGTTCCGGGTGGCCGGACATCCGGCGGCGAGCTCTGCGGCCGGCGGCGGGGAATGCCGGGCCTGCCAGGCCGTCGACTTCCCGCCGCGATTTCACCCCACGAATTGGATGGAAGCGGTCTGCCGCGACAGCGGCACGGGCTGGAAATTTGGCTGGACGGGTACGAAGATACGTCGCAGAGAGGACGGCTGAGTTCTGGCTGTCAGCGGGGTCCTCACTGTCTGGTGTGGCGGTCGCCTGGGGCTGTCCGCCCCTGTTTCCTGTCTGAAGTTCTGCAGGTGCAATCGCTTCATTCCAGGGCCCAATCGGGTTTCTGGAATCCCCCCTTCCTCTTCTGGGATTTGCTTCCATGAGTTTCCTGTTGCAAAGGCGCCGTCCTCTTCTTGCTTCCCTGTGTGCCGTCGCCCTGTCGCTGGTTTGTGCCGCCACCAGTTCGGCCCAGTCGGGTGGGGTGGCTCGCAAAGACGCCTCCGTGGCCGTGGATGGCGTGCTGAAGCAGGTCTTCCGCAGCCAGCGCCCCGGTCGCTACGACTATGTCGCACAGATCGAGGTGGCGCGGGCCGAGCTGCGGAAGCGGCTGGACGCGAATGCCAAGGTGGCTGTCCCTGTGCCCGGTGATGTGATCTATGTGCATCTCACCCAGAAGCTCGACAACGCGGGCCGGGTGATTGCGGCCGACAGTCACGCCGGTTTGCCCGCCGAGGGGGCCGAGGTGAAGGTCTATCTGGCACCCCGCGCGGCGGGGGGCTGGGAAGGGGCGTATCCCGACTGGGTTGATGTGGTGAAGGGAGAGCAGCCGGGAACGGCCGATCTGTTTCCTCCCGAGCCCACCGCCGTCAACCAGACGGGCGGAGGGGGCCTGGGATTGAAGGCCGACGTGCTCAAGGTGCAGGGACGGATTGTGCTGCGGGTGACGGCGGTCGAGCGGGGCAGCCCGGCCCAGGAAGCGGGGATTGAGGTGGGGGACGTGATTGCGGGTGCCAACGGTGGTGAACTGACCGGGGCTGACCAGCTCGACAAGCTGACCGCCGCCGGCAAGCCGTTCTCGGTGATCATTGTCGACGTCAACAGCGGCAAGCCGGTGCAGGTGGATGTCAACCCGGGCCGGGCCGCCGCTGCTCCCGCACCCGCCCCCACGCCGGACAAGCCGGCCCCCACCCCCGCACCGGCTCCTCAGCAGAAGGTGTCGCTGGGGCTCTCGGCCGAAGAAGTGCGGCTGGGGAACCGCAGTGCCCTGAAGGTGACCCGGGTCTCTCCCGATGGCCTGGGTGCCAAGGCGGGGGTTGAGGTGGGTGACGTGATTGTCGCGGCCAATGGCATTCCCACCACCGGCCCCGAGCAGTTGGTGAGTGCCCTCCGCAAGAGCAGCTCGAAGCTGGTGCTGACGATCCGCGACTCGCGGACGAACAAGGATGTGGATGTCGAGATTCCGCTGGGAACGGGCAAGCCCGAGCGGCCGGCCCCGACAAACGCCGGTGTGCCCGTGCCCGGAACCAATCCCAATGCCCTGGGGGTGGTGACCGAGTTGGCGTTCCACGAGAATGAGTTCGCCGTGAGCATCAGCGAGGTGGCCGACGGCAGCCCCGCCGCCAAGGCGGGCCTGAAGGCCGGCTTGCTGATCACCGAGGCCAACGGCAAGGCGGTCTTGCACCCCAACGAGCTGAACGATGCCGTCCGCAACAGCGGCGGCCGTCTCAAGCTGACGGTGGTCGAGCCGAACAGCGGCCGCTCGGCCAACCTGAATATCGACCTGCGGTAAGTGGATCTCCCCTCCCCGGCGAGTTGCTTCCCGGGGAGCGGTGAGACCGGACCGGTTTCGGCACTGGTCTGTCCGCGATCGCTTTCGCCCCACCCGGGGTTGTTCTTCGGGTGGGGCGTTTGCTTGCGCCGGGCCAAAGGGGCAGACGGTTGGACGGACGACCCACAGGGAAGGAGGGGAGTGTCTCTTCCTGGCAGTTTCCCCCCCAGTGCGTGGTGGCCGGACTGGTCGAACTCAGACTGGTCGAACTCAGACCGGGCGATCTCGCCGCTGCCGGGTTGACTGGTGTCTTGCCCGATGGCACGACGGGGAGACCACGGTGGTCCGTCAAATGAAACAGCCCCGCGAGCGGATGGCTCGCGGGGCTGTTGGAGAGAGCGGTCTCAGCGGGCGGGATTACTTCGCCGCCTCGGCGGTCGCCGGGGCATCCCACACCATGCAGTGCGATTCGATCGAGACGACGCAGAGTTTCTTGGTTTCGGGGTGAGGTGCGAGATCGTAGCCGGCAT
>Ga0315906_10010827_pt1 | contig 10672 bp, 8 predicted proteins | sample LakEriMetagenome_4_FD_203526 | JGI IMG/M metagenome (GOLD analysis project Ga0315906, IMG submission 203526) | Freshwater fungal communities from buoy surface, Lake Erie, Ohio, United States - Buoy 2 MA122 | ecosystem: Environmental > Aquatic > Freshwater > Lake > Lake biofilm | place: USA: Lake...
GCGCGTCCGATCCCCGTGTTCGCCGAGATGGGTTCGATGAATCCGGTCGTCGTGCTGCCGCAGGCGCTGGCGCAGCGCGGCGCGACGATCGCCGAGGCGATCGTCGGCTCGGCGCTGCTGGCGCAAGGGCAGTTCTGCACCAGTCCCGGCCTCGTCGCTTGGATCGACGGCCCCGGCGGCGACGCGTTCGCGCAGACGCTGCGCACGAAGTTCGCCGCCAGCCAAGGCGGCGCGACCGTGCACCCGAGCATCCGCGCCGGCTACGAGCGATCGCTCGCGGAGGCGCAGGCGTTGCCGGTCAGCACCGCGGCGCAAGGCGCGCGTGGCGCGGCGGCGACGGGCGTCTGTCCGACCTTGCTGGCCGTCGAGGCGGACACTGCGTTGGCGCATCCCCGGTTGCGCAGCGAGATCTATGGGCCGGCGGTGCTCGCCGTGCGTTGCCGCGACCACGCCGAACTGCTGGCGCTCGCGCGGTCGTTCGACGGCCACCTGACCGGCACGGTGCACGCCGATGGCGAGGACCTCGGCGCATTCCGCGACGTCGTCACGGCGCTGCGCGCGCGCGTCGGCCGGTTGATCGCCAACGGCGTGCCGACCGGCGTCGAGGTCTGTGGCGCGATGGTGCACGGCGGTCCGTACCCGGCGTCGACGGACGCGCGCTACTCGGCCGTCGGCGTCACCTCGATCGCGCGCTGGACGCGTCCTGCCTGTTGGCAGGACTGGCCGCAGGCCGCGCTGCCGATCGAGCTGCGCGATGACAATCCGCTCGGCATCCGACGCATCGTCGACGGCGTGCCGCGCTGAGCGGCGCGGTCAGCGGACGAAGAACTCCCAACCGCTGCTGGCGGCGATGCCGCCCGGCGCGGACGGGTCGAGCGCGAGCAGCTGGAAGTACAGCGGCACGGTGGCGAGGCCGGGGTCGTTCGGGATCGGCAGTCGCCACGTCGCGAGCCCCGTCCGGCCCGGCGGCCCGTTGAGCGCGAAGGCGTTCCAGCCCGCGACGTTCAGCTGCCACGGCAAGCCGGCGAGCGACGCATTCGGTTCGATCGAGGTGAAGCCCCAGGTGACGATCGCGGTGGTGGGGCCGACGCCGGCGGCGAGGCCGAGCTTGAAGTCGGCGTTGCCGGGGTAGCTGGGCACGGAGTCGAGCAGGCGCGGCTCGAACTGGCCGGCGAGGCTCGGGCCGAAGACGCGCGGTGGCGCCTGCACGGCGCTGCGCAGGTCCGGGTGGTCGAACGGCGGCAAGCGCAAGGCGGCGCGCTGGTCGGTGAGGCCGTCGCGCACGAAGTCCTGGATCAGCGCGACGTCGTTGATCGAGACGCCGAGCTGGTTGAGCGGCAGCAGGAACGGGTCGAGGTTCGACGGATCGACGCCGCCGCCGACGAAGTAGACGTTGAGCGACGAGTTCGGATCGCTCCATTGCGCCGGGTCGCCGAGCGCGGGCGACTGGCCGTTGTGGAACAGGCGGGGACGCAGGCCGACGTTGCGCAGCGTCGGCGTCTTGAACGCGCCCTGGTCCTCGACGTACGGCGTGAACTGGCCGCGTCCGATGTCCTCGGCGACGAAACGCAGGCCGAGGTTGTGGAAGAGATCGTCGGAGAACAGCGGCGCCCAGTGGCACGCAGCACAGCGACCCTGGTTCTGGAACAGCGTCCAGCCGGTCTTCTGCGCCGCCGTCAGGGCATTGGTCTGGCCCGCCATGTAGCGGTCCCACGGCGTGTCGTCAGGGTTCAGCGTGCGCTGGTAGCTGGCGAGCGCCATGCCGATGCGCGCGCCCGTGATCGCCGGATCGCCGAAGGCGGCGGTGAACAGCAGCGGGTAGCTCGGGCTCTGCTGGATCGCCGCGGCAACGTCCGCGGGCAGGTTGCTGGCGAGGCGCAGCGGCGTCGCGGCCTGCAGCTTCTGGCGGACGTCCTGCCACGTGCGCCCGACCTTGCCCATCTCGACCGGGTTGAGGATCGGGCCGATGGCTTGGTTCTCGAGCGCGCCGCCGATCGGGATCAGCAGGGCGCCAGTCTCCGGATCGAGGAACTGCATGCCCGCGCGGCCATCCCAGAACAGTTCGGTGTGGTGGGCGGCGCCCATCATCGACGGGCTCGTGCGGCCGGTCGCCTGACGGCGGACGCCGAACTGGCTGCTGAAGGCGAAGTCGCCGTTCGGCCCCTGCTTGGCGACGCCGGCCGAGCCGCGGACGTCGTCGGCGGTGCCGAACAGGTTGTCGGCGCCGGGGTGGAGACCGCCGTCGACGCGGCCGTCGCTGCCGCCGAACTCGGGGAGGTGGCACGTGCCGCAGGCGACGCTGTCGTCGCTCGCCAACTGCTCCTCCCAGAAGAGGATCTTGCCGAGCGCGATCTTCGCTGGCGTCTGCGGGTTCTGCGGCGGCACGAACGGCGCCGGCAGTTGCGCGGCGAGGCCCGCGGCGAGCGCGAGCACGGCGACGGCGATGCGCGGAAGGTTGGCCACAGGCGTTGCCCCTAGTCTACGTCCCGCCGAAGCCAAGGGCTCATCCGCCGAACATCTGCGTCCACTTCTGGGCATGGCGGCCAAGGCCCACCCGCGCGTGCCCGCCGAGCATGTTCTTGTGGTGGCCCGGGCTGTACCACCAGGCCCGCACCGCGTCCTGCCCGGTGCTCTGGCCGGCGGCGATGTTCTCGGCGCCACCGGAGGTTCCAAAGCGCGCCGCGCGGTCGCTCGGGGACTTCTTGCCGGCCACGGGCGACTCATGGGCGAAGAATCCCAGCGTCTCCATGTCGAGCGAGTGGTCGCGCGCGGCGGCCGCCAGCTTGGCGTCGATGCGCAGCAGCGGCAAGCCGAGCAGCCAGCGCAGGCGGTTCAGGGCGGTGTTCCCGGCCACCTCCTCGGGGTCCATCGTCGCGCGGAAGGCTTCGTTGGCTTCGAGCGCGCCGCGGTCGCGGGCCGACAGCGGCAGCGCCAGCAGGGTCCAGACCGTCCACTCGTCGTCGAGCCCGGCCAGCGGCGGCGGCGGCGCGGGCGGCGGGTTCTTGAGGAAGTGCTTCTCGGCGTCCGGGTGGAGTTCGAGTCCAGCCGTCGACTCGCCGTAGAGCGCGTGCCATCGGGGCAGTTCGGCGCGCTCGCTCCGCAGCGCGTCGAAGGCCGTCTGCAGGCCGGGGTTCTTGGCGACCAGCGCTTCGCGCGCCGGCCACAGCAGCTCTTCGAGCGCCCGCACTTCGGGATCGATCGCGCCCTGGATCGTCTCCTTGCTGAGATCGGCCTTGCGCGACGCAGCGAGGGCGCGGCTCCGCGGGCCCTCCGCGGGATCCGCGGCGGCCTTCTTGCCGCCCTTTGGCTCGGCGCGCCTTGGCGCTGCGGCAGCGATGGCCTTGCCGAGTTCGCCGCAGGCCTTGGCGTGCTTGGCGAGCCGCTGCAGGTAGGCCGCGCGCAGTCCGTCGCTGGCCTGCAAGCGCAGCGTCACCGGCGCGCTGACCAGCGTCGGCACGATCGCGGTGGCGTCGGCCAGCTGGAGGTCCGGCTTGCGCAGGCGCGCGACGGCGGCAGCGGGCGGATCCGCCTGGGCCGCAGCCGCGCCGACCACGAGAACGAAGGCCGCGAAGCGGCATGCCAATGGCTGCACGGCAGGAGCTCTCACTTGGCCTTCACGGGCGACCAGTTGGGGTTCTTGTTGAGCCAGCGCTGCCACTCCATGAAGCCGGAGAACGAGGCGCCGGTCAGCCGCGTGAGCGTGTTCGCCCACTTGCCCTCGCATTCGCGCAGCGTCTGGCGGGCGTTCTGCGGCGCCATGTCGATCGGCGCATTGGGGTCGGTCGGCGAGGGCTCCGTGGCCTTCGCGTGCAGGCTGCCCCATTCGCGCACGATCGACTTGACGACCTCGCGGCGGGGCTTGATGTCGAGTTCGGTGTAGTTGCCGAGCGCTTCGCCGGCCGCCGCGCGCAGGGCGTCGATCGGCGAACGCGTGGTCGTCTCCAGCAGCAGGTCGATCTGCTTGTCGTCCTTCGTGCGGCCGAGCGCGAGCAGGAAGTGGGCCTGCAGCGGATGGTTGTCCTTGAAGCGCTGATCGCCGAAGGCCTTGGCGATCTCCTTCGCGCCGTCCACGCCGAACTTCGCGAGTTCGTCGGCGGTCTCGCGGTAGAGCACCTCCTTGGGGCCCGTGCGCAGCTTGCCGGTGCGGAACACGTCGCCGAAGCCGCGGGCGAGTCGCTCCTTGTCCTTCGGGTTGCGCGCATCGAGACCCTGCGTGAGCTTCTGCATCAGCCCCAAGGCCTGCATGTCGCCGAGCATCTTGGTGTCGGCGATCAGCGCCTTGAGGTCCTTGAGGCGCTCAGGGAGCGTCGGGTCGACCGGCGGGGCCGCCGGCGCCTGGGCGGCTAGGACCGAGGCGAACGCGAGGCAGACGAGGCTCCAGCGGACCTGTCGGAGGGACATTCCGGCGATGGTACCGTCCGCCGCGGGCCATGGCATCGTCGGCAGCGCGACGGCGCGCCGTTCCGGGCATGGAATCACGCGCCGGGATGAGGTTACCTAGACGAGTGCCGCTCGTCCTGATCACTGGCGGAGCCGGGTTCATCGGCTCGCACCTCGCGGAAAGACTGCTCGCGCGCGGCGACGCCGTGCGCGTCTTCGACAACCTCGACCCGTTCTACGACGTCCGCCTCAAGCAGGCGAATCTCGACCGGCTGGCGTCGCTCGGCAAGGATCGCTTCGCCTTCGTGCACGGCGATCTGCGCGACGCGGCGGCGTGCCGGCACGCCGTGGCCGGCGCGGCGTGCGTCGTGCACCTCGCGGCCCTGGCCGGCGTGCGACCGTCGATCGCGGATCCGGTCCGCTACATGGACGTGAACGTCACGGGGACGCAGAACCTGCTGTCGCAGATCGAGGACCGTGGCACGACGGTGGTGTTCGGCAGCAGCAGTTCGGTCTACGGCGGCAACGTCAAGCTGCCGTTCGCGGAGGGCGACAACGTCGACCGGCCGGTCTCGCCCTACGCGGCCAGCAAGAAGGCCGGCGAGCTGCTGGCGTACACGTGGAGCCATCTGCGCGGCAACCGGCTCGCCTGCCTGCGCTTCTTCACGGTCTACGGGCCGCGGCAACGACCGGAGATGGCGATCCACCAGTTCGCCCGCTTGATCACCGATGGCAAGCCGATCCCGTTCTTCGGCGACGGCTCGACGCGGCGCGACTACACGTACGTCGAAGACATCGTCAGCGGCGTCATCGCGGCGATGACGGCGCCGAAGTCGTTCGGGATCTACAACCTCGGCGGCTCGGCGACCACGTCGCTCGCCGACCTCGTGGCGCACCTCGAACGGGCGCTCGGTCGCGCGGCGATCCTGCAGCGGCTGCCCGACCAGCCGGGCGACGTGCCGGTCACGTACGCCGACGTCTCGCTGGCGGCGCGGGAGCTCGGCTACGAGCCGAAGACGCCGATCGCGCAGGGCATCGAACGGTTCTGCGCCTGGTATCTGGCCGAGAAGCAGGCAGGGAGGGTCGCGTGAGCAAGGTCCTGGTCACGGGTGGCGCGGGCTTCATCGGTTCGCACGTCGTCGAACTGCTCGAGCGCCAAGGTCGCGACGTGGTCGTGCTCGACGACCTGTCGACCGGCCGGCGGGAGAACCTCGACGGTCGGCGCGCGCGCTTCGTCCACGGCTCGATCGTCGATCGCAAAGCGCTCGACGACGCGTTCGACGGCGTTGGCAAGGTCGTCCATCTCGCCGCGCTGCCGTCCGTCGCGCGCTCGGTCGAGCGGCCGGTCGACACGCACCATGCCTGCGCGACCGGCACGCTGATGCTGCTCGACGCGGCCCGCTTGCGCGGCGCCCGGGTCGTCTACGCCGGCAGCAGCAGCGCGTATGGCAACCAGCAGGCGCAGCAGAAGCACGAAGACCTGCGGGAAGACCCGCTGTCGCCCTACGCCGCCGCCAAGCTGGCGGGCGAGCTGTACTGCCGCTCGTTCGCGCGCGTCTATGGCCTGCAGGTGGTGGTGACGCGGTTCTTCAACGTCTTCGGGCCGCGCCAGCCGGCGGACAGTCCGTACTCCGGCGTGATCGCCGCGTTCTGCCGCGCAGCGCTGGACGGACGTCCAGCGCGGATCGACGGCGACGGCTTGCAGGCGCGCGACTTCACCTACGTCGAGGACGTGGTCGAAGGCGTCGTGCAGGCGCTCGACGCGGGCAGTGACGGCTGCGAGACGATCAACCTGGCATACGGCCAGTCGACGACCGTGCTCGACGTGCATGCCGCGCTGGCGGCGCTGGCGCAGCCGTGGCTCGGCGGCGCGCCTTCGCCGGCGCCGATCCACGCGCCGCCGCGCAAGGGCGACGTCCGCCATTCGCTCGCCGATTCCCGCCGCGCCGCCGAGCGGTTCGGTTTCGCGCCCCGCATCGGTCTCACCGAAGGACTGCGTCGCACCTTCGACTGGTACCGGCAGCAATCCCGACGGATGATGTCGCCATGAAAGGAGTCGTACTCGCGGGCGGGCTCGGTAGCCGTCTCTATCCGCTGACGAAGATCACCAACAAGCACCTGTTGCCGATCTTCAACAAGCCGATGATCTACTACCCGATCCAGTGCCTCGTGAACGCGGGGATCACCGAGATCATGGTGGTGACCGGCGGCAACTCGGCGGGTCACTTCCTGCAGCTGCTGCGCAACGGCGCCGACTTCGGGCTCAAGCGCCTGCACTACGCCTACCAGGAAGGCGAGGGCGGCATCGCCGACGCGCTGAAGCTGGCGGAGTCGTTCGCGGAAGGCGACTCGATCTGCGTCGTGCTGGGCGACAACATCATCGAGGGCAACATCAAGAAGGCCGCCGACGACTTCAAGCGTCAGGGTGGCGGCGCCAAGATCCTGCTGAAGGAAGTCCACGATCCGCAGCGCTTCGGCGTCGCGACGATCCAGGACGGCAAGGTGCTGAAGATCGTCGAGAAGCCGAAGGAGCCGGAGACGAACCTCGCGGTCATCGGCATCTACATGTACGACCCGGCGGTGTTCGACATCTGCCGCACGCTGAAGCCGAGCACGCGCGGCGAACTCGAGATCACCGACGTCAACAACGAGTACGTCCGCCGCGGCAACCTCAGCTACGAGGTGCTCAAGGGCTGGTGGACCGATGCCGGCACGTTCGAGTCGCTGTACCGGTCGGCGACGCTGGTGCGCGAGAACGGCGCCAACCGCATGGACGTCTGAGGCGGCGATGGCCGCCTGCGAAGTGTTGGTGACCGGCGGCACCGGCCAACTCGGTCGTGCCGTGCTCGCCGCGGCGGCCGCGCGGGGCTTGGCGGCCCGCGGCGTGTCCTCGCAGCAGATGCCGCTCGCCGACCGCGCGGCGATCTTCGCCGGTGTTGCCGCCGCGGCGCCGCGGGCGATCGTGCACTGCGGGGCGGCGACCAACGTCGACGGCTGCGAGGGCGACGCGCTCGGCGCGTACCGGGTCAACGCGCTCGGCACGGCGTGGCTCGCCGAGGCTGCCGCGGCGCACGGTTGCGAGTTGCTCTACGTCAGCACGGACTTCGTGTTCGACGGCTCGGCGGCGACGCCCTACCCGGTCGACGCGCCGACGCGACCGCTCTCCGTCTACGGCGCCAGCAAGCGCTTGGGCGAGGAGGCGGTGCTCGCGCACGGTCGCCATGGCTTCCGCGTGGTGCGCACGAGCTGGGTGTTCGGCCCCGGCGGCCGCAACTTCCCCAAGGCGATCCTCGACCGCGCGCGCGCCGGCCAACCGCTCAAGGTCGTCACCGACCAGGTCGGCCGGCCGACGTTCACGTGCGACCTCGCCGAGGCGCTGCTCGACCTGATGGCCCTGCGCGCCCCGGGCGGCGTCTACCACGCGGCGAACGAGGGCGCGTGCTCGTGGCACGGCTTCGCCGTCGCGGTGCTCGCCGCGGCGGGCATCGACGCGGCGGTCGGCGAGCAGCGCGCGGCCGATCTGCAGCGTCCGGCCCCGCGTCCCGCGTGGTCGGTGCTCGACACGGGAAAACTCGACGCGCTGCGTGGCCGGCCGATGCCGCATCACGCCGATGCCATCGCCCGGTGGCTGCGGCTCGACGCCGCTGCCGCCGCCGAAGCGGCAACCCGGTCGAGCGATCCGCTCGGCGGCAAGCGATACTGACGGAAACTCCGGGAATCCAAGTGAGCAAGATCCTCGTCACCGGCGGCGCCGGCTTCATCGGCTCGAACTTCGTCCGCATGCTGCTGCAGGGCAGCGACCACCGCGTCGTCAACCTCGACGCGCTGACCTACGCCGGCAACCTCGAGAACCTCGTCGATTGCGAGCGCCACGAGCGCTACGCGTTCGTCAAGGGCGACATCGCCGACGCCGCCGCGATGGACGCGGTGTTCGCCGAGCACCGGCCCGAGGTCGTCGTGCACTTCGCCGCCGAGAGCCACGTCGACCGCTCGGTCCTCGACGCGACCGCGTTCGTGCGCACCAACGTGATCGGCACGCAGGTGCTGCTCGACAAGGCGCGCGTCTACAAGGCGCAGCGCTTCGTCCACGTCAGCACCGACGAGGTCTACGGCTCGCTCGGCGCGTGGGGCTACTTCACCGAGGAGACGCCGATCCAGCCGAACTCGCCGTACTCGGCCAGCAAGGCCGGCAGCGACCTGATGGTGCGCGCCGCGGTGCACACGCACCACATGGACTGCGTGATCACGCGCTGCTCGAACAACTACGGGCCGTACCAGTTCCCCGAGAAGCTGATCCCGCTGATGATCGCCAACGCCATGGAGGGCAAGCAGCTGCCCGTCTACGGCGACGGCAAGAACGTCCGCGACTGGATCCACGTCGTCGACCACTGCGCTGGCATCAAGAAGGCGATGGAGCTCGGCCGCGCCGGCGAGGTCTACAACTTCGGCGGCGACGCCGAGCGCGAGAACCTCTTCGTCGTGAAGGAGATCCTGCGCCTGCTCGGCAAGGGCGAGGACCTGATCCACTACGTCAAGGATCGCCCCGGCCACGACCGTCGCTACGCCATGGACTCGAGCAAGGCGCGCGCGACGCTCGGCTGGACGCCGTCCTACACGTTCGAAGCGGGGCTGCGCGACACGGTCGCGTGGTACCAGCAGAACCGGCCGTGGTGGGAGCGCGTGCGCAGCGGCGCCTACCAGGACTACTACAAGCAGCAGTACGGCGCCCGCTGACCGGCGCGCCTCAGCCGTCCGCCAGCGCAAAGGCGGCGAACGCGACCGCCGCCGCGCCGAGCGCGAGTTCGCGCTCGTGCACCGCGGCGAGGTCGTCGACGGCGGTGTGGTGGTAGTCGAAGTACTTCTGGCCGTCGACCACGAGCCCGAAGCACGGCACGCCGAGCGCGAGCAGCGGTCCGAGGTCGGCTCCGCCGGAGCCGGCGCCGGGCAGGAACGCGCCGGCGCCGAAGTCCTGCAGCGGCAGCAGGCGGCGGCGCACGGCTTCGGCGGCGGCGTCGCGCAGCGAGCAGGTGAAGCCGAGCGGCGTGAACCCGCCGGCGTCCGACTCGATGGCGGCCAGGTGCCGTGCCGCCTCGGCGCGATGCGCGTCGGCGTAGGCCTTGGCGCCGCGCAGGCCGTTCTCCTCGTTGGCGAAGAGCACGACGCGCACCGTGCGCTTGGGCCGCAGGCCGGTCGCTTGCAGCAACCGCACGGCCTCGAGCGCGTGCACGCAACCGGCGCCGTCGTCGTGGGCGCCGCGGCCGAGGTCCCACGCGTCGAGGTGGCCGCCGACCACGACGACCTCGTCCGGCCGCTCGCTGCCGGGCAGCTCGCCGACGACGTTGGCGCCGGGGCCCTCGCCGCGCGACGCGCAGGTCAGCGTCAGGCGCACCCGCACCGGTCCGCGCTGCAGCGCCGCCGACAAGCGCTCGGCGTCGGCCGTGGCGATGGCCGCCGCAGGCACCTGCGGCACGCCGTCGGCGTACGACATCGCGCCCGTGTGTGGATGGCCGTCGATCGCGGTGGTCATCGAGCGGACCAGCGCGGCGACGCCGCCGGCCCTGCCCGCTTCGACCGCGCCGTTGCTGCGCTGCGGCACCGCCTCGCCGTAGGCCGAGCCGGTGCGGCGCAGCGCGCGCGGCATCGGCCGGTTGAAGAACACGATCTTGCCCTTGGCCGCCTCGCCGAGCGCGGCCAGTTGCTCGAACGAGCGCACCTCGACGACCTCGGCCTCGATGCCCGCCGCGCCGGTGCCGACGCTGCCGCCGAGCGCTGCGACGCGCAGGGGCGCGCTGTCGCCGACGAGGGCTGCCGTCTCGACGCCGCGCTCCCACACCGGCACCGTCACCGGTTCGGCGCGCACGTTCGCGAGGCCCATCGCGCGCATGCGCTGCAGCGACCATGCGACCGCGTCGTCGTAGCCCTGCGAGCCGGACAAGCGCTTGGGCGCTGCGTCGAGCAGGCTGCCGAGCGTGCCGATGGCGGCGTTGTCGGCGAGTGCGCGCGTGAACAGCGCGTCGCACGCCGCCTCGAGGCGCGGCTCGGGCGCTGGCAGCGGAGTCGGGGCCGCGCACGCGGCGAACAGGGCAAGGGCGGCGAAGCGAAGGCGCACGCCATCAGCGAAGCCGATGGCGCGTGGCGAGTAAAGCTGCTCGGGCCTTGCGCGCATGCGAGCGATGCGGCGCAATCGCGCCATGCTCGCCGCCGTCGATCGCCGCGCCTTGCCGTCGTTGCTGTGGATCAGCGATGGCCGCGGTGACGTCGACCGGCTGACGGCGATCGTCGCTGCGGCGGT
>Ga0315906_10010828_pt1 | contig 10672 bp, 6 predicted proteins | sample LakEriMetagenome_4_FD_203526 | JGI IMG/M metagenome (GOLD analysis project Ga0315906, IMG submission 203526) | Freshwater fungal communities from buoy surface, Lake Erie, Ohio, United States - Buoy 2 MA122 | ecosystem: Environmental > Aquatic > Freshwater > Lake > Lake biofilm | place: USA: Lake...
CGGGGCTCAACCCCACCGATCCTCCCGTGACCGACCAGCGGAAGGGGGTCCGCATGCCGTTCGCGTGGTTCAAAACCTACACCGCTCCGTCGGGCAAGACCGGGCGGTCGTTCACCACCACCGCGGGAGCCAGCCTCGACTGGCAGAGTGCCGACCTCCGCCGCCTCGTGGTGAACGCCATGCTGTCGCTGACCGGGCATGAAGCCGAGATTCCCCCCCAGACCAACGTCGACTTCGTGGGCGACTACCGCCCACAACCGACCGGAGCCCTGCCCGACTCCGCCTGGAACGAACGCCAACTGACCCCCGCCCACTTCGCTCACCCCTCCCCGTCACGGTGACCCCATGCCACTCTCTCTGCGTGTGAATGCCCCAGCCATTTCCCGACGGGGCTGGCTGAGGCGAGTTGCCTGGGGGGTGGCGGGACTGCTGGGGTCCGCGACGCTGCCCGCCGTTCAGGCGGCGGGCCCCCGCCCGGTGCAGGTCTTTGTGCTGGCCGGGCAGTCGAACATGGAAGGACAGGGCTTCATCGCCGCCGACCCGGGTCGGAACGGGGGTCGGGGGAGTCTCGAGTTCCTCGTCCGCCAGCCCGAGACCGCTCAGCGGTTTGCCCACCTGCGGACCGCCGCGGGCGAATGGGCCCGCCGGGACGATGTCTCGATTGCCTACCTCGACCGCCGGGGCCCTTTGACCGTGGGCTACGGTGCGAAGCCCGACCGGATTGGTCCCGAGCTGGGGTTTGGCTGGGTGGTGGGCGACGCGCTCGAGGCCCCGGTGCTGCTGGTCAAGTGCGCGTGGGGTGGCAAGAGCCTGGCGATTGATTTTCGCCCCCCCAGCGCAGGCCGACCGGCGTATTCCCTGGGCGAGAAAGGTGACGCGGAACTCGCAGAGCACCCCGAGCGGCTGGGGCAGTACTACCGCGAGACGCTGGCCCTGGTGAAGCAGGCACTGGGGCAGGTGCGGGAACTGGTTCCCGGGAGCGACGGCACCGCCGAGCTGGCAGGGTTCGGCTGGCACCAGGGGTGGAACGACCGGATCAACGACCGCTTCAACGCCGAGTACGAAGCGAACATGGCGGCGTTCATCCGTGACATGCGGCGGGATCTGGCCGCCCCCGGGCTGCCGTTCGTGATCGCCGAGACCGGGATGACGGGGGACAACGAAAAGCATCCCCGGGCCCTCAGCCTGATGAAGGCGCAGGCGGCGGTCGCCGAGCGGGACGAATTTCGCGGCAACGTCGCCTTCGTGGGAACCAAGCGTTTCTGGCGCGAGGCGGCTGACTCACCCACGGGGCAGGGCTATCACTGGAACACGAACGCCGAGACCTATTACCTCATCGGCGAGGCGATGGGCCAGTCGATGTTGAAGTTGCGGAAGCCACCGGCAGGGAACTGACCAACCCCGCGGCACCAGGCGAGCCCCGCACCGCCCCCCAGGAACCCCGCGCTGCCAGATCGCGGAGCGGGCAGGCGCTCTGCACACGCGACACGGCGTGGCTGCGGCGGGCGACTGCCGCTGGTGGCTGGGGCAACGCGGTCTCGTCACCGCATCGTTGGGATCGCGCACTCAACACGCTTTCGTCCACGCGAGACCACGGGCGTGCGGTGACGCAGCGCGTGGCAAGCCGCAGCGTGTCGTTTCCACCCGGACCTCGGGGGGAGGAGCGGGCGGAGGGGTGGGAGTGCCTGTGGGGGCAGAGCCGACGAACCAGAAGAAGAACATGGCGACCGCGGTGGGCCAGAGGCTGCCGAGGAGGAGCCCGATTGGGCTGATGCCCGAGGGCTGAAAGGCGCGGGCCGATTGCAGGATGCCAACCCCGGCGGGGTTCGGGGCGTTGGCGATGACGGTCAGGCCCCCGCCGCAGACCGCCCCGGCGACCAGCGCATACTTGAGGTTGGCGGTCAGGCCCTCGACCAGTGTCCCCAGGTAGGTGAGGGCGGCATTGTCGGTGATGGCGGTGAGGGCGGTCGCCCCAAAGAAGAGGACCGCCGGGGGGCGGTCACTGATCAGGGGCTGCAGCCAGTACCGCTGCATGTCACCCAGGGTCACCAGCCCGGCGAGGAAGAACCCGACGAGCAGCCCTTCGCGGAGCTTGAGCGGTTCCTGGTACTCGCGGGTGGCGGTGGTGAGCCCGAGGAAGAGCATGAAGATCCCGAAGAAGACATCGGGATGGTGGGCGAACGCCACGACCGCCGCCAGGAACAGCAGGTGGAGCGCGGTGAGCCAGGCGGGAATCCGAATCGACTGGCTGGGGGGTGGGGTGAGGGAGTCGAGCTCGCGGCGGAAGAGGGCCAGCAGCCCGAGGGTGGAAACTGTGGTCGCGGCCATGGCCCGCCACCCGAAGTGGGTGAGCATGAACTCGGTTGTCCAGCCCCATTTGCTGGCGACCATCAGCACGGGGGGGGCGGCGAAGTGCGTGAGCGTTCCCCCAATCGAGACGTTCACAAACAGCAGGCCGAGGGTGGCGTACGCCAGCCGGGGGGTGATGCCCTGGTCGAAATAGCGGCGTTTGAGCAGGATGGCCAGCAGCGTCATGGCGGCGGGCTCGGTGATGAACGACCCCAGCAGCGGGCCCAGCGTCAGGGCGACCACGTAGAACCCGACACTGGGGGCGACGGGGAGCAGCCTGGCGACTCCTTCAAGCACCCGCTCGGCCAGCTGAACCACCGGCCGGGTCGCCGCGACCACCATCACGACGAGCACGAACTTGGGCTCGACGAAGTTGAGGCCCTCGATGTACTCGACGGCTTTGTGGACTGAGCCCTCCACGCAGGCGAGCAGGACGAACAGCACGGCAGCCCACAGCCCGAAGACAACCTCGGTCTCGGCGAGGAAGTGGAGCAGGTTTTCCGGGATGGAACCCTGGGGGTAGCGATGAGCCCAGTGGGCGAACTTTTTGACGAAAAAGGTGTGCACCACCGCGATGCCAAACAGGACGGTGGCCAGCAGTTCCATTGCCGACGGTTGCATCGACGCGTCTCTCCACGCGGTGGGGTCACAGATCTTCGAAGCCAGGCACGAACGGCAAGCAACCGCCCGTGCGTCGGGGGGTGATCTTCTACGGAAAGCGTCCGCAGTTCCACTCTTGGGGGGAAAAACGCGCTGTGTCACGGGTGGAGTGTGGAGTGTGGAGTGTGGCGAGTGGCGAGGATCGCTGGCGGAGGCGGAGCCTTATTGCGATTGCGCGATACGCGAGTTGCTGAGCGAGAGTGGGGCCGCGACTGGTGGAAGAATGGCTCCCAGGGGAATGGCTGGCGGGGGCCGCCGGGGAACGCTTGCCAGTTCGTGTGGCTGCCAAGATGATGACCACCCACTACGGAGAAGGCGGCCAGACCTCTCCGCAGCGAGTCCCGGCTGATTGGAGTCTGGCAGCCCAGCCCGTGCCCTCCGGCGATCGGAGCCCGGGCTCTCGTGGCCAATTGACCATTCCCGCAAAAGCAATTCACCCCAGAGGCATCACACATGACATCTCCCGAACTCGATGTGGCTCCTCGAATGCGGCGGCATTTTGAACAGGGGGGCGTGCTGTTCGACCGGTCGAGCGAGGAGATTGACAAAGCCATCGAGCGGCTGCTCGGGAAGCGGCGATTTCGCGAGTTCAGTCAGACGCAGGACGCTCGAGCCGAGGGAGAGGCCAGGTCGGCGGACATCTACGCGCTCTTCCAGACAGCCCGCGAGTGGAACGTGTTGTTCAGTGGGCAGTCGGAGGCGATGTTGGCGGTGGCGCTGTGGCTCGATGACAAGCTGCGGTACACCACCCCACCGGGAAGCCTGATCTGCGAACTGGGGTGCGGAGCCGGCCTGTTCACGAACTGGCTGGCCGGTGAGCACCCCGAGTGCCGGGTGGTGGGGGTCGATGCGATGCCCAACCTGATCGCCGCAGCCCAACGGGAACCGGGTCCAGCCAACCGCGAATTCGCTCCCTGGGATTACACCCAGCCCAAACCAGGCAGCCTCCCCCGGTTTGATCGCCTGGTCTGCAGTTTCGGCATCGACCTGGGTGATGACCCGGTCGAAGAAACGCAGGAGGAATTCGCCCAACGCCACTTCCGCGGCTGGCGGGAAGCGGCCCAAGACAATGCCCACTTGTGCACGGTCTTGCGGATTCCCGACCTCGAGACCGGCCGGGCCGTTGTGGCGGGCGCCCATGCCGCCGGCTGGTCATTGGTTCTTAGCGAGTCGGACTTTGTGACGATCACCGGCGAGCAGTTCCCGGCACTCTCGTTCGTCGCGCGCAAGTCGCCAGCTCCCCACCCTGACGTGTTGCGTTCCCTGTGGCTGAAAAAGGTGATCAAAGCCCGCTTTCCCCGGGCCTTGCTGAACGAGGAAGCCAAGGCGTTTTTTGAGGCGCTGGGCGACAAACAGATCCTCGAATCGGGCCCGGAGATCCACTACTGGGGGATGACCACATCCACCGTGATCGGAACCGCGCATGTCTTTGGCTTCAGCTATTCCACCAGCCCCACAGGCTTCGCCCGCCTCGAAATCGTTCCGCTCGCCGACGTGGACCAGTTGAGTCTCGAGTTTGACTGGCAAGACCCAACCGAGCCATCATTCCGAGGTTTTCGCGTGGACGACTCATGGTAGCGCGGGCTGGCCTGAAGCGGTAACACGGAGGGCCACCCGAACACATCGCCCGGGGTGGATCGCTCTCTGGCTGCGCCGCCTCTCCCGCCTCTCCCGCCTCTCCCGCCTTGATGTCGAATCGCGGAGAACCGCTGCCTGTCTCGCGAAAAAAAGCGCTGGGCCCGAAAGCGAAAGCGTCCGAGAGACCGACGTGGATCGGGCTCCCGGACGCCGTTCGGCTGTGGTGCTGGGATGTGGGGGGGTTACACCTTGTGGAACTGGTCCCACTTGATCATGGGGCCGAGGGTGACGAGGCCGTCGAGGAGGTCTTCAATCTCCCGCAGCGGCTTCATGAATTTCTTCCACTCCCCGGGAACGATCAGCTCTTCGTGCAGATCAACCTCGTCCAGGTCCTGGTTCAGAACGAACCCGAAGGCCTGGGGCTGACCCGCGGTGTTCGCGACGATGATCTTCCAGAACCGGGTCGGAATCTGGATCGAGACCTCGATCCCGCTCTTGACGCGGCCATGGAAGAACTTGTCCTCCGGATCGAGCACCGGGCCCGAGAAGATGCAGACCTTTTCACTGGAGGTCTGCTTCTGGATCATGTTCTCCAGCTCGCCCCAATTGAAGTCCTTGAACTTCGACTGGTTGAACCGGGAGGTCTGCGGCGAGCAGTTGGTGGTGTGGAAGGTGTCGCCGTTCCCCTTCTGCATGTCCGACAGCGTCTTGCCCCAGGCAACATCATCCCGCCGGACCAGGTGCCCCTTGTCGAACGCCGAGTCGTCCTTCGTATAAAAGTAGTCGGGAAGCTGATGTTCCTCCGGGATGCGGCCGTCAGTGACCCAGGTCTCGGACGCCGCCTTCGCGAACCCGTTCAACTGCTGCCGGGTGGGCTTCTTCCCATCGATCTCCCGCGACTGCCGACGCCAATCGACGTTGGCGGCGGTGAACAGGGCCAGCCGCCTGACCTTGTGCATCACCACCGAGAACTTGTGGTAGTTCAACACCGGGCTGCCATCGTCGAGCTTGGCGGCCAGCTTCAGCCCCCGAGCCGTCAATTCGGGCAGGGGCGCCTCGACCCCGTCGGCCAGCGCGAGGAAGTTCGGGTCGTATCCCCTCCGCTTGTTCATGTCGGGGTAAATGACAGGAACCTTCTCCTCGGTCTCGGGCGCCAGTTGCGGGCTGGCGGGAGCCGCCGGGGGGGAAACCGCCCCTGGCCCGGCTGTGCCAGTCACCGGAGCCCCAAGCGAGATTGTCACCTGCAGCGGGATCAGGAAATTGGCCACCACCTGGCCATTCGGGACCACCATCGAAGAGCCTCCCGGGGGCTGCGCCCCAGTCACACTCCGCTCCGAAGCCTGACCATCGGCCTCGTCCCAGAAACTGGCCCACGCCGTGGTTGGACCCACTGACCCCGGAAAGTTCAGGCCCAGGTCGACCACGCGGGTGTCGCGGGCAAGTTCATAGGTGGGCACGGCGTAGTTGTCTTCCAGGTAGATCCCCGCGAAGTGCAACCCCACAACCTGGCCCGTCGCCACGTCGATGACGGCTGACCCCGAGTTCCCCCCCAGGGTCGAGCAGTCGTGTGTCATCGCATTGACCTGCTTGCCAAAGCTGGGGCAGGTCTTGCGGTCCCGCAGTTTGCCCGGCTGCAGACGCTTGACGTTGTACACCCCGCCAAAGACGTCGTCCTGGACGCTGGTGTTGTTGCGCCAGTCTTTGGCCGGATAGCCCACCACCGCCACCTCGCGCCCCGCCAGTTCCTCCGGGGGCCGAATCGCCAGGCTGAGCGGCCTGATCGAGGCGGGCAGCCCACTCACCTTGAGCAGGGCCATATCCCAATAGGGATGGATCAGCAGCACCTGCTCGACGACCAGTGACTGCGAGTCGTCGGATTGGTGTTCGCGCTTGAAGTCGATGGCCGCCGACTCACCCGACCGGAACCGCACGGACCTCGTCCCCAAGCCCTGGGCAAACAACTCGGCGACATGCCGGTTGGTCATCAGCAGACCGTCGCCCACCACAAAGCCGGTGCCACCGTAGGGAATCCGGGGATTGCTCGGAATTTCGATCCGCCCAATCGCGGGAATGGCCGCTTCGAGTCGCCCGCGATTGTCGGTATTGGCCAGGTGACTCCACAGGGGGTCGGAGATCTCGAACCGGCCCTGCCTGACAAACACCACTGGCCGCTCGCGGGGCAGGATAATCGCTTCGAGGACGTGGGATTCGAAAGGGAGAAGCGACTCATTTCGCTCGACTTTTTCGAGCACCTTCCGGACCACTTCCTCCTGCTCACCTCCCCCGCCAGCCGCCTCGGTGTAGGTTCGCTCGGTGGCTCGCTCGGCCATCTTCTCGACTGGCACAATCTTTCGCAGATACTTGCTGAGCTGATCGGCACGATTCTCGGCCATCGCTGATCTCCTGTGATACGGGGGTTGCTTTGTGGGTGAACCGGGATTGCATCGGACGACTCTTGCTGACCATTCTTACAGCTACGGGAATGGCAAATTTGATTGTAACGAACAGCCGCTGATGGTTCAATGAGAGGAGTTGCCAAAAGGCGGGGGGTGGAGCTTGACTGGAATGGCGTTGCCCCCCTGAGGCCTTGTGCCCCGGGCGATTTTGAACTCTCACAGGTTCGCCTCAGGGCGCTTGACACCGGGCAGCTTTGCGCCGTGCCGTTTTTGACCCCTGCCGTTTTTGACCCGTGCCGTTTTTGACCCGTGCCGTTTTTGACCCGTGCCGTTTTTGACCCGTGCCGTTTTTGACCCGGGCGTTTTTCACCAGGCCGTTTTGTAGCGGGCCGCTGACCCCGACCGTTTCTCGAACATCTCTGTGTGCCACATGTCAAAGAATCTCGTCGTTTGCTGTGATGGAACGAACAATGAAATCGCCAGTGACGCCACCAACGTGCTGCGGCTGTATCGCCTGCTGGTCCGCGACCCATCGCAGATCGCCTTTTACGACTCGGGCGTCGGGACCGTGGCCAGTGCCGACCGTGTCACCACCTGGGGGCGAAACATCAGCAAGCGACTCGACTCGGCGATGGGGCTCTCGATCAGGCATCACTTCCTGAAGGCGTATCGGTTCTTGTCGCGGCATTACGAGCCGGGCGATCGGATCTACCTGTTCGGTTTCAGCCGGGGGGCCTACACCGCCCGGGCTGTCGCGGGGGCGATTTACAATTTCGGCCTGCTGCGTCCCGAACTGGCGGGGCTGGAGGACCTGGTCTGGGCAATCTACAGCGGAGAGAACAACAAACCCCACGCGCGGTTTGCGGCGGCCCCCGTCTTCAAGAAGGCGTTTGGCATCGAGGACTTGCAGGCCCAGGCCCAGCGTCACGCCATCCCGATTCACGGGGTCGGGGTGTGGGACACCGTGAGCGCCTTCGGGACGATTTCAGACCAGCGCACGTTGCCCAACACGGCACGGAATCCCAACATCGTGCACATCCGCCATGCCCTGGCGATTGATGAACAGCGGTCGATGTTCCAGGCGAATCTCTTCCGCCCCGACTCCCCTCCCGCCGGTGCCACGTTCAAGCAGGTGTGGTTCGCGGGAGTCCACTCCGACGTGGGGGGTGGTTACGCGGAAGCCGAGGGGACGCTGTCGAAGGTCTCGCTGAACTGGATGCTCGATGAGTTCATCCCGCTCGGCCTGCAGATCGATGCGAACCAGCGCCAGCATCTGCTGAACAACGCCCATGGCAAGCATCCCCCCGCCAACCCCTTCGGCGAGATTCACAACTCGCTGGTCGGGAACTGGCATGTGCTCGAGATGCTGCCCCAGCGACGCTACTCGGCAGCCAAAGAAGGACAGGCCTGGCACGGCCCCAACCTGTGGCGCCCCCGTCCCATCGTCAGCTACGACCCCTCGATTCCACCAACCCTGCATCAGTCGGTGATCGATCGCCGGAACAACCCCACGGCGAAGTACGCGCCGCCCAATCTCCCCCAACCCGGCGCCTATACCATCGAGCCTTGAGGCCGCAATCAGCCCCTCAACTCAGCCCCGTCAACTCAACCCCGAAAACTCAGCCCCGAAAACTCAGCCCCGAAAACTCAGTCCAGTGGCCCAGCCCGCCTGAAAAGCGGCGCAAACCAAGTGACTCGGCTGGGATTCGAACCCAGGACCTACGGATTAAAAGTCCCCGGACATGGTTTGACTAGGTGTTGAGCCCCCTGTGATTCTGCGGGAATCATGGGGGGCTCTTTCATTGACTGAGCCGGGAAAACAGGGATAGAAGGGGAAGAAGGTAACACTTTCGGTAACACGATGGAGAGTGGTTTGGCATCGCGAGAGAGGGCATCCAAAACCGCTGATTTTGTTTCAAATTGGTAACCGCATGTGATGGCGAGAGTTACGAGTTTGAACAGTTGGTTGAGTGGTGTGTGTTCACGTTAATTTGCTTGCAGTATTGCGCCGGCGGGGTAAAAGCGAAGTATGCGGTGCTTGCGTGAAATGCACTGCGATGAAACAGGGAGATTCAGCGTGAAAAGAGCAACGGAAGGCGTTGAAGAGATTCAGGCGGGAACGGCCTACAGCCTGGCCGAGTTTTCTCGACGTGTGGGGCTTCGGGACTGGGCAGTCCGAGCGGCCCGGCGTGCTGGTCTGCGAGTCATCCACAAGCACGGGCGCGCGTTTGTGCTGGGAAGCGACTGGCTGGCGTACCTGGCGGCAGAGTGTGGAAAGGCGATCTCAGAATGAACACCCAATGTGACAGCGAAGGGAGCGATGCCGTGGACGAGTTGGTGCCTGTTGTCGAACTTGTCCGCCGGATGACTGGTGGAACTGTCATCAGTCCAAGCACAGCGTGGAGATGGTCCACGGCGGGCGTGAATGGTGCTGTTCTGCGCGTCCAGCGGGTGGGGAAGCGAACCTACAGCACGGTCGCGGACTGGGTGGAGTTCTGCCGTCAGCAGGCGGAGTACCACAGCAGCGGGAAGGCGGTGGCGAAGTGAACGATACCATCCCCGAGAGCGTGCAGCGTCTCGCGGCAAAGTGTCCCGAAACAGGTTTTGAAAAATGGTGGCAGGCACATCGTTTTTGGTGGCTGCCTGTCGGCGATGCTTACGGCCTGCCGGTCGTCGTCCGCCGGGCGATTTGCTGCCTGGCCGTGCAGGCGGCAGAAGTACCCTACTTCATCGATGAAGGGCTTCCCGTGGAAGGCCATGCCGAACGAGTGGCGGAAGTCTGCGGTGTTCCGTTGTCGTCGCTGCGGGCGGTGCTCTCTGGTGATCCGGCCCGGATTTACTCGGTCCCGGCGGAGCATCTGGCGGCAGTCATCGCGACGGCTGGGCGATGGGCAGAACAGGTCGATCTTGCTGGCCTCATGCGTGCTTCGTCGCGACGCCGGCGGAGTACACAAACACCCGGTCAGGGTCCCGCAGCGTGACATGCGGGGCTCTGCCGGGTGCGTGCGGTGTGTCCCTGATGCTTGGCGGCTGGGGACGTTCAGTACATGCGGCCACAGGGAAGATGGGCCAGCGACATGTAGGGATTGTAACCGATCGTGAACAAAGACAAGAGCGAACTGCGGGACGTTAACGTCGAGAAGGCGGTTCTAGGCGAACTGCTGTTTGAGCCCGGGCAGATCGAGAATTACGCCCACCTGTTGAGCGAGAGCTCGTTCACGACACCCGAAAACCGGGTGCTCGTGAATGCCGTGTTGGCGGTCTGGCATGAAACCGGTTCGGTGGATGTTGTCCGTGTGGCAGATCGGCTGTCGCGCGATGGTCAGCTTGCTACGGTCGGCAACATCGAGGGAGTGAAAGAGTACCTGGAGGCAATCCCGCATAGCTACCACCTGGCAAAACACGTCGAGACCCTGTTGGATCTTGAGAATCGACGTGATTGGATTGATCGACTGGCGGGATTGATTAGTGATGTGAAGAATCGGACGACTCCACTCGATGCGATTCTTCCCGCTGAGTGGATAACGGGTGCCACCAGTTCAACCCCATTCGATGGCTACCTGAGTTGTGCCGGCCTGTCGGAAGCGTCGTGCGATGTGGAGTGGCTTGTTGAATGCCAGATTGCCAGGGGAAAACCTCATCTGCTATCGGCGCCATCCAAGTCGGCAAAAACCCTGTTGGTGATCGAT
>Ga0315906_10010829_pt1 | contig 10672 bp, 8 predicted proteins | sample LakEriMetagenome_4_FD_203526 | JGI IMG/M metagenome (GOLD analysis project Ga0315906, IMG submission 203526) | Freshwater fungal communities from buoy surface, Lake Erie, Ohio, United States - Buoy 2 MA122 | ecosystem: Environmental > Aquatic > Freshwater > Lake > Lake biofilm | place: USA: Lake...
GGGGCAGGGCGAGATCACCACCGAGAGCGAGTCCGGAGAGTGCACAGATGACGAAAAACGTGGCGGCTTCGCCGGGGCCGAGAAGGGCGGCCCACATGAACACGCCGCTTGCCAGCCACATGCTGAGCCGCCAGGTGCGGGCCTTCCCCCATCGCCGTGCGAGACTGGGCCAGAGTGGCATGGCAAGCGCGCCAGCGGCGAAATACACCACGAGAAAATGTGCCGTCAGGTGCGCCAGGCCGAGGACATCCTGTACGAAGAAGAGCACCAGGGTGGCGGGTATGGCGGCTGCGGTACCGTTGATCACAAAAACGAGGCCAAGGCGGCGGAATGCCTGCTGACGCAAGGGGCGGCGCAAGGCCGCGCGCCAGGAGTCTGGAGCGTTCTGCCGGGTGGCGGCGGGGGCTTTTGGAGAAAAAGCCAGGGTCACGCCGCAACAGACTGCGAGCAAGCCGACGATGATGAGCGCAAGGCTTGCAAATGCCGAACGAGGTGCAGTGTCCGCGGCGAGGATTGCAGGCAGGCTGGCGCCGAGGAGGATACCGCACAGGGTGAAGGCTTCGCGCCAGGCGGTGACGCGCGTCAGCTGATCCGGTGCGCTGACCATCTCGGCTCCGTGCACCTGATAGTTGATCTGAACCATGGACAAGCTGCAATACACCACCAGAGAGCTTGCCGCGAGCCAGAGAGCTGCTGCCGCAGGTGCAACGTCTGGTGGCACGAACATGGCCCACAGGCCCAACATCAGCAAAGGCAATGCGAATCCAGTCCAGCGCAGGCGGGCGTGGCCACGTGCCTGTGCGCGATCGCTCCAGTAGCCCAGCCAAGGATCGAGCGCGGCATCCGCCAGCCGGGTTAGCAGCAGCAGCAGACCCAGCGCCGCCAGGTTCACGCCAAAAGTTTCCTGGTAGAACTTGGGCATGTGGACATAGACCGGCAGGCTCAGCATCGCCAGGGGCAGCGCGAAGACGCCGTAGGCTAGGAGCCGCGGCGCGGCCGGCGGACTGCTCACGAGTCGCCCTTCAGCAGCTGCGCGCGGACTTGCCGTGCGCGGGTCTTTTGCGACAGCCAGATATCAAAAAAGGCGCGGACGAAGGCCGGGTCTTCGATGTTGCCGAGGTGACGGTCGCCAGCATAGAACCGTGCCGCCTTGCCGGGCAGTGCCACGCCCAGCAGGCGGTCACCGGGCTTCACATCCGGAAAGATGCGCACCATGGCACGCTCCCAGCGCGCCAGCTGGGCGGTGTCAGCATATCCCTGGGCTTTCATCTCCTCGATGCTGCGGGCCGCAATATCACGGCCCTTGAAGCGCATGGCGTAGGCGAGTTCCAAGGCAAAGGGGGCGGAGGTGCTGCGGTGGGAAGCTGGGCGCCACAGGGAGATGTCATAGACCTTGAGGCCCATCCAGCGCATGGTGGCCTTGCCCTGTTGCTGCCAGTCCGCGATCGGGCTGGCACTGCAGGGTTGCAGGCAGAAGCTGAAGACCACCAACAAAGCGGCCACCAGCAACGGCGCATGACGGCAGAGATGTCCACGGTGAGGCACTGCTTTTACGGCGCTTCGAAAAGAAGCTGGTACACATCCGTGCGCCCCGCGCGGAAGCCCGCCTCGCAGTAACAGAGGTAGAAGCGCCAGATCTGCAGGAATGGTGTGCCAAAGCCGAGCGCGCGGATTTCAGCTTCTGCCGAGTTCACCCGGGCCAGCCAGGCGGCAAGCGTGCGTGCATAGTCGGCACCAAACCCGAAGGCCTCGCGCATGGCGAGGCCGGCCTGTGCGGCATCCTGCTCCATGCGGGACAGCGGGGCCAGCATGCCGCCCGGGAAAATGTATTCACGAATGAAATCGCTGCCGCGACGATAAGCCGGAAACGCCGCCTCATCGATGGTGATGGCCTGGACGAGGGCCTTGCCTCCGGTTTTCAGGCGATCCTTCAACGCCCGAAAGTAGGTCTGCCAGTAGCGCTCGCCTACCGCTTCGAACATCTCGATGGACACGATATGGTCGAAGCTGCCGCGGATGTCGCGGTAATCGATGAGCTGCAAGTCGACCAGCCCGGACAGGCCAGCCCGTTCCATGCGCGCCTGGGCAAAGGCGAGTTGCGCCGGAGACAGGGTGATGCCGGTGACGCGCACGCCCTGGCGCGCGGCCTGCTCGGCGAAACCGCCCCAGCCACAGCCCACTTCCAGAATATGTGCACCGGGTTTTGCCGCCAGCTTTTCGAGGATGCGTGCATATTTGGCGCGTTGGGCGTTGGCCAGCTGCGCAACACCTGCCGGGCCCTCCTGAACACCAAGCCCACTGGAATAGGTCATGGTCTCGTCCAGCCAGGCCGTGTAGAAATCATTCGAGAGATCGTAGTGAGCCTGGATGTTGCGGCGGGCCTGGTTGCGGGAGTTGGAACGCCACCAGTGCTTGAGTCGGAGCCAGGCTGCGGCGAGGGGATGGGCGTAAAAATAGCGGGCGAGGGCGTCGGCATTACCGAGCCAGAACAACAGCAGGGCGGTGAGATCCTCGGTCTCTACCAGACCATCGCGATACGCCTCGGCGAGGCCTATTTCCGCTGTGCGCAGCATGTTGGCCACGGCTTGCCAGTCGCGTATGTGCAGTGTGGCGGAGACGCCGGGTTGCGTGCCCCGGATCTCGGTTACCCGACCGGAGGGATCGGTGAAGCGCAGGTTTCCGGTATCCAGTCCGTCCAGGATGCCGAAAAAAGTTTTCGCGGCTGGAGGTAGGCTGCGGCGGTCGGCCGTGGTCGTTGAAGGCATGGCTCAATCTGGCTCAGAAAGAAGTGTCGCGCAGGGGCGGCACGGGTTTGGAAAACCAGGGAACCCGCTTCATCCACAGCAACAGGGCATGCCAGTGAATGCGGGCGATGACACCCAGGGTGAAAGCGGGGTAGCGAAGGAACGCACTCAGGGTGCTAGCTGAGTCCAGCGCGCTCGAGCTGCCCACGATGCTGGTGATCAGCAGACGATCCGCGTCCCCGGGGCCGTCGTGGTAATCAATGGTGGTAGCCCATTTGCCCGCGCGATGGCCGAACCGGAAGCGGTAGTGGCCTTTGACTTCGCAGAATGGCGAGACATGCATCAGCTTGCGCGCACACAACACATCGCGGTTGCCTATCGGTTGTCCATCCGGATGCGCAACCACGTAATTGTGACGCTCGCCAAAGGTGTTGCTGACCTCGCAGACCACGGCGCGCAGGCGGCTCTGCGCGTCATGCACCAGCCACAGGCTGATCGGATTGAAGACGTAGCCCAATACCCGGGGAAAGGCCTGCAGCACGACTTCCCCGTCCGCTGGAGGCTGGCCTGCAAGTGCGAGCTGGGCGTCGACCCAGGCGCGGGGATCACTGCCATCACGTGGACCAAAGTCGCCGGCGATGAAGCCGAGCAGGTTGAAACCGCGCAGCGACAGCCAACGGTTACCCACTTTGTCGAAGGCGGAAACGGGCACGCGCAGGAAGAAGACCTTATGTGCAAAGGCGTGTCGCGCGGGACGCAGGCGCTGATGACTCACCCACCCCTTGCAGAGGGCGGGCTGGTCTATCCCGGGCTGTGCCTGGGCGACGCTTTCTCTCATGCCGCGCTCGCCGTCGCGGCAAGGCGGTCAGGCGGGAGAGGCACACGGCTCGCCTGTTCCGATCGCACCCACGGTCGTTGGACATCGCCGAGCTGCTCCGCCACCAGGAGCCCTGCCTGCAACCCATCCTCATGGAAGCCATAGCCTAGGTAGGCACCACAGAACCAGGTGTTGCGCACACCCTGGATGGACCAGATCGACTTCTGGGCGCGGAGTGCGGCCAGATCGAAACGAGGGTGGTGATAGGTCGTGTGGTAGTGGACCCGTGCAGAGTCAGGCGCGATGGGCGGATTCAGTGTGACGAACAATTGGCGCTCGGTGGCCAAGGGTTGCAGGCGGTTCATCCAGTAGGTCACGCAGAGTCCCGCATCCCGGCCTTCCGGACCGGTCTCCAGATAATTCCAGCTGGCCCAAGCCTGGCGGCGGCGTGGCATGAGGCGTCGGTCCTCATGCAACCACGCTTCGTTGCGGCTGTAGCCAAAGGCTCCCAGCACCGTGCGTTCGCTCTCGCTCGCGTCGTCGAGCAGGGCAAGCGCGTCATCCGCATGGGTGGCAAGCACGATGTCGTCGCAAAGCAATTCCGCGCCATCCACATCCTTCAGACGGACACCCGCAGGCCCCCGCGAAATCCGGGTAACGGCGCGATGCTGGATTTCGAGATCCGGCATGTCGGCCAGAATGCGTCGCACATACTCCCGCGCGCCGCCGGTCACCGTTCGCCACTGCGGGCGGTCATTGAGCTGCAGCAGGCCGTGGTTGGCAAAGAAACCGATCAAGGCCCGTGCAGGGTAGTCCTGGATGTCACGGCCATTTGCGGACCAGATTGCACCTGCCATCGGCCAGAGATGGTCTTCGCGAAAAGCCCTGGAGTAGCCCTGCCGTTCCAGCAGTTCACCGATGGCGAGATCCGCCGCCGTGCCCACGAGGTAGGCGGGAGCCTCGGTGTAGAAGCGACGGATATCACGCAGCATTCGCCAGAAACGGGCCCGGAACAGATTCCCTGGCTGGGCGAACAGACCTCGCAGGTCACTGCCTGAATACTCCAGGCCACCTCCGCGCAATGATGCCGAGAACGACATGTCGCTCGGCGAGGTCGGCACCCGCAGGTATTTGAACAGGGCAACGAGGTTGGGGTAGTTGCGCTCGTTGTAGACGATGAAGCCGGTATCGACGGGAATTGCGCGCTCTCCGTCCTTGACCTCCACGGTGTTGGAGTGCCCCCCGAGATGAGTATTCGCCTCGAAAAGCGTGACCCGGTGCCGGCGTGACAACAGCCACGCGGCAGAGAGACCCGAGATGCCCGTGCCCACGACCGCAATATGGCGGCGAGCTGTATTGACTTCGACCAAGTAAAACCTCCTCGCCAGATGATCGCGGTGGGCACCGAACTCCGGCACACCCGCGCGTGGCCCCGCCGGCCGGCCTGTTTCGACCCGGAATGATACGGGATGTTCGGTGCCTGTTTATGGCTCAGGCCCAGGCTGCTCAATCCACGGGGCCGTTGTTCGCGATCCGCCACATGTAAAGCGCGAGAAAGGAGCGATAGGGCGCGAACAGCGCCGCGCCCGAGTGGAGATCCAGCCGCTTGTGGTCCCCGACATAGCGCTCGAACGTCTTGCGCACGGCCAGATCTCCCAACGGCCAGATGTCAGGATCACGGAAGAAGAACATGGAGACCATGTCCGCCGTCCAGGGACCTATGCCCCTCAGCCGGGTCAGCGCGGCTGCACGCTCGTCATGGGACTGACGGCCAAGAGTCCGGGCGTTCACCCGACCCTCGTCCGCGGCCAAGCGCAGGCTCAGCAAGGCCTCCACCTTGGCCCCGGAGAGGCCGCAGGCACGCAGTCGCGCCGTATTGTCCGGCGTGAAGAAATCGAGCGGACGGGGCTCGCCCGCCGCGGCCTCAGCGACCCGCGTCCAGATTGACTGCGCGGCCTTGGTCGAAAGTTGCTGCCCCACGACGATACGCGCGAGATGCAGCGGCAAATCCCGGGTCGAGCGACGCGGGTAGGCGATGGGCCCGATATTGGCGATGGCGAGGGACAAGGCACGCGAGACCCGCCTGGCCCGGGCCACGAAGTCCGCATGAAGGGCTGGCGTGAGCTGACGCATGAGAGGGGACCTTGGCGAATGGGTGGGCCAGGCGCGGATGATAACAATCCTGCACGCAGCGCAGGGTTCAACTGCCGTGCAAACACATTAGAATGAGGTACCGGCCGCGAGGCCCCGATGAACGATTTTCCATCCGGAGGAATCTACCCATGGGTTGGCACAAGAACATCCTGCGCGTGAATCTGACCGCCGGCACCTGCAAGAGCGAGCCTTTGAACATGGACTGGGCCCAGCAATATCTCGGCTCCCGCGGCCTCGCCACGAAATACCTCATGGCGGAGATCGACCCCAAAGTCGATCCGCTGTCCCCGGACAACAAGCTCATCATCGCAACCGGCCCCTTGACCGGCACCATCGCTTCCACGGGCGGACGATGGACCGCGGTCACCAAGGGAGCGTTGACCGGCGCTATCGCAAGCTCCAACTCTGGCGGCCAGTTCGGCGGTGAGCTGAAGATGGCTGGCTACGACATGATCATCCTGGAGGGCAAGTCGCCGTCTCCCGTCTATCTGTACATCGAGGACGACGATGCCAGGCTTTTGCCGGCAGACGATCTCTGGGGACGATCGGTCTGGGAAATCGAACCGAAGATCAAGGACACCCACGGAGATCCATTGATCCGCGTGGCGTCCATCGGGCAGGCGGGGGAATACGGTTGTCGCTATGCCTGCATCGTGAACGATCTGCATCGCGCTGCGGGGCGCTCGGGCGTGGGCGCTGTAATGGGTTCCAAACACCTGAAGGCCATTGCGGTGCGCGGTACGCGTGGGGTCAAACCCCATGATCCTGCCAAGTTCTTTGCCGCAGTGAAGGTGGCCAACGACGCGCTCGCCAAAAACAAGGGTCGCAAGGGCATGACCAGCGATGGCACGATTGCCATGATGGATGTCACGGGCGCCTTTGGTGCCCTGCCTACGCGCAACAACCAGCAGGTGCAGTTCGAAGGCGCTTCCAAACTGAATGCGGTGGCCATGAAGTCGCCCAACGAACACGGGCACGTCAACCTCATTCAGAACGGCGCCTGCTTCTCCTGCACCATCGGCTGCGCGCGCATCTCGCACATCGATCCCCAGCATTTCTCCGTCAAGGACAAGCCCCAATATCAGAAGGCCTCCGGGGGGCTGGAGTACGAGACGGCCTACGCGCTCGGGTCCGCCGTGGGGGTGGACGACATGGACGCCGCAACCTACGCGGGCTTTCTGTGCAATGAATACGGCATGGATCCAATCTCCTTCGGTGGTACCTTGGCTGCGGCCATGGAGCTCTATCAGGTCGGTGCGATTACCCGTGAACAGACCGGCGGCGTCGACCTCACCTGGGGCAATGCCGAGGCCCTCTGTCTGATGGCGGAACTGGCCGGCAAGGGCGAAGGCTTCGGCCGTGAGCTCGGTCTTGGTGCCAAGCGCCTCACCGAGAAATACGGCCGTCCGGAACTCTTCATGGGCGTGAAGGGACAGGAATTCGCCGCCTATGACGGGCGCGCGATGCAGGGGATGGGCCTCGGTTATGCCACCAGCAACCGTGGCGCCTGCCATCTCCGCGCCAATCCCTACGCCAGTGATTTCACCACCACTGAGCTCAAGGAGAAGCCGGACGTGGTCCGCACCACTCAGGACCTGATTTCGGCAATCGATGCAAGTGGCCTTTGCCTGTTCACGGCGCATTCCGGTGCCATCCCCGAGCATTATGCGGCGCTGGTGGATGGTGCCTGTGAAGGTGGATGGGATGTGGCGCGCATCAACGAGACCGGCGAGCGAATCTGGAATCTCGAACGCCAGTTCAATCTGGCAGCCGGCCTTACGGCCAAGGACGACACCCTGCCCAAGCGCATTCTGGAAGAGCCGGCGCCCAGCGGAGTGGCCAAGGGTCTGGTCAGTGGGCTGGCCGAAATGCTGCCTGAATACTATCGCCAGCGTGGTTGGACGGAGGACGGCAAACCCAAGGCCGAAACCCTCGCGCGCCTGGGTTTGGGCTAACCACAGGACGCATCGTCTCTCCGGCACCGGGCACCCGTGCCGGGGAGACTCCGCCAAGCCATGCAAGTCAACGTCAAATTGCTGGGCTGGATGCGCCAGTTCCTCGCCGAACACATCGAGCATTTCGATGAGCGGGACTTTGAATTGGCGGAGAACAGCACCGCAGCAGATCTGGTGGCCCAACTCGGGTTCGGCGACACCTCATTCATGCTGATGCGCAACGGCGACAAGCTGCCTGACGACCTCTTCGGAACCACCGCGCTCCACGCTGGAGATTCTCTGGTCTTCGTGCCGCCCTTGAAGGGCGGCTGACACCCTTCTCGAACCCTTTCTCAGCCTGCTGTCAGCCTGCTGTCAGCCTGCCATCTGCACGGTGGCATGAGCGTCTGCTGCCTGCGCCCACTGGCAACCCGCCCAATCCGGACGCGGCAGATGCTGTCACAAAACGGTCACATAACTGTCATCAAATGCTCGCACCGCAGCGACCCCTGGGCCTGTGGACCACGCTTCCCAAACGGTCAGCCAGCGAGCCTGAAAATGCCAATCAAGTTACTGTATTCCCTGATGATGTTCTGGTTCGCGAGTAGCGTCCTGAGCGCCGCCACGCTTGAGCTTTACGTCGACAGTGTCACCAAGCAGGTCTACACGGAGGCGGGACCGAATCGGGTACGTCTGGGGGTTTTCCAGCAAGTGGATGGACAGTCCGCTTCCCAGGCGGGCGCAACTGCAGAGCCGGCCGGTGCCGGCGTCCAGAGTCCATCCCCGAATGTGGCAAGCGCCCGCACACAGGGGCCGGCGCCATCCGTTGCGGCGGCGACCCCACCGGCCAAGGCTCCGGCGTCTGCGCCCAAGCCGGAGGAGCTCAAGTGGTACGACAAGTTCGGGATCCGGGGCTACACCCAGCTGCGCTACAACCATGCGCTGGACGATGAACTCGACGGACTGGCACTTCATTCCGACAAGTCCATCGGCGAAGACCAGTCTTTGTTCATCCGGCGGCTGCGCGTGATTTTGAGCGGCGATATCAATGAGCGCATGTCCCTCTACCTGCAGCCCGATTTTGCAGTGACGCCGTCCGGATCTTCTTCCCAGAATCTCGTGCAGTTGCGGGACGCCTACCTGGACTTCTTCTTTGATAAGCGCAAGGAGTTTCGTCTCCGGGTGGGGCAGTCGAAGATCCCCTACGGTTTCGAGAACCTGCAGTCCAGCCAGAACCGCCTCGACCTGGATCGAGCAGATGCCATCAACAGCTGCTGCAAGGATGAGCGTGACTTGGGTGCGTTCCTCTACTGGGCTCCGGATCACATCCGCAAACGCTTCAAGGATCTGGTGGCCAGTGGACTCAAGGGATCGGGCGACTACGGCGTACTGGGCTTCGGCATCTACAACGGCCAGGGCGCCAACCGCACCGAGCGCAATGACAATTTCCACTACGTGGCCCGCGCCACCTGGCCGTGGCAATTCGCCAACGGTCAGATTTTCGAAGCCGGTGTTCAGGCTGTTACCGGTCGTTTCGTCCCGACAGTCGAGGCGACGGGTTCGCTCGCCAAGCCCGTGGCAAATGCCCCTGCCAATGGTTTCCGCGATCAGCGGGTGGGCCTTCATGCCGTCCTATACCCGCAACCTTTCGGCCTGCAGGCTGAATGGAACTGGGGCAGGGGGCCCGAGCTTGCGGATGACTACAGGACGGTCGAGGAGAAATCCCTGAACGGAGGTTATGTGCAGGCGATGTACAGTCTGGACAGTGACTGGGGGCACCTGATGCCGTTCCTGCGCTGGCAGCACTTCGACGGGGCGATGAAATTCGAGCGCAATGCACCCGCGACCCAGGTCGACGAATTCCAGCTCGGTCTGGAATGGCAGTTCATTCCTGCACTCGAACTTACGACCATCTATGTCATGACCGACCGCACCGACGTGGTAAATGCGCCTTACGCGCAGTACGAAGGCGATTTGCTCCGCCTGCAGCTGCAGTGGAATTACTGAGCGGCAGACGAATCAAAAGGCGTCTTCAGGCGAGGTGGCGGGTCAGACCCTGACCCCAGCCTTGGCCGCAGCATCCCGCAAGGCATCAATCCGGCGCTCGAAGCGGGCGCCGGCATCAATACAGTGATCGGCATGCAGGCTCCTCAAGGTGGCCGAGACAGCCGCGTTCATGCCGGTCACATACAAGGCCTTGCCGGCTTTGCGGGCATCACAGGCGATGGTTTCCACCGCTTTCGCTGCCGAGAGGTCGAGGAAAGGCACGCGGGTGAAGTCGAGCACAATGGCGGCGATCCCATCCTTGGCGCGCTCACGAACCTTGTGACCCAGATCAGCAGCGGCACCGAAGCTCAACGGGCCACCAGCGAAATCAAACAAGGCTACCCGGGCATTCGCGGCATCGAGAATGGCATGCTCTTCCGGCTCGAAATCCGGGACGTGGTCGGGATCAAGGATCTTGAGCTGCAGATCGGCCATCTGCTTGACGAAGGCGAGCGCCGCCAACACCACGCCGACGGCCACCGCCGTGATGAGATCCAGAAATACGGTCAGCAGAAGCACTAGAACCATCAACAGCAGGTCCCAACGCGGGCCGGCATGGGCGCGCTTGAGATAGGTCCAGTCAATGATGTCGTAACCCACCTTCACCAGGATGCCGGCGAGCACCGCATGAGGAATCGCGGCGGCCAGCGGAGCCGCCACCAGCACGACCGCCACCAGCACGAGTGAGTGCGTCATGCCAGAGATGCGGGTTTCACCCCCGGTGCGGATATTGACCACCGTTCGCATCGTAGCCCCGGCACCTGGAATTCCACCGAAGAGTCCGGCGACAGCATTGCCCACGCCCTGGCCAATCAACTCCTGATTCGATTTGTGCCGTGTCCCCGTCATTGTGTCTGCAACCAGGGAAGTCAGGAGACTGTCGATTGATCCCAGCACGGCCAGAATCACGGCGGCCTCGATTATCAGCATGAAGGAGTCCCGGGACAGCGCTGGCATGACCATGGCAGGCAATCCCG